>Ga0187879_10000507_pt1 | contig 25556 bp, 20 predicted proteins | sample June2016WEW_19_1_FD_132423 | JGI IMG/M metagenome (GOLD analysis project Ga0187879, IMG submission 132423) | Peatland microbial communities from SPRUCE experiment site at the Marcell Experimental Forest, Minnesota, USA - June2016WEW_19_10 | ecosystem: Environmental > Terrestrial > Soil >... | reverse complement strand
GGCCACGGCAAGCCGGGGCGCCCCGTCCCCGTCGCCTTCGGGTCGCTCGGCGCTTCGCTCACCCGGTGACCGCCCTCGGCGACCCGGTTCGCCTCGGGAGCACGACGGCCCGAAACCGCTTCGTCTTCGGACCGCACGTCACCAACCTCGGCTACCGCCGTTCGGTCTCCGCCCGCCACGTCGCCTACTACCGGGCGAGGGCGGCGGGTGGCGCCGGGGTCGTTGTGATCGAGGAGGCCTCCGTGCACGCCTCCGACTGGCCATACGAGCGCGCGCCGCTGGCGTCGGAGTGCGCCGAGGGCTGGGCTGCGGTGGCGTCCGCATGCCACGAAGAGGGAGCCCTCGTGCTGGCGGCCATCGGCCACGCCGGCGGGCAGGGCTCGAGCGCCTATCACCAGGCCGCTCTCCTCGCTCCTTCGAGCGTGCCCGACGTCGTCACGCGGGAGGTCCCGAAGGTGATGGAGGACGAGGACGTGGCCGCCGTCGTCGACGGCTTCGCTCAGGCGGCCGCCCTCGCGGGCGCCGCCGGCTGCGACGGGGTCGAGGTGAACGCCGGGCAGTGGAGCCTGCTGCGACAGTTCTGCTCCGGCCTCACGAACCTCCGCCCCGACGAGCTCGGCTCCGACCGCTCGAGCCTCCTCCGCCAGGTCCTCGATGCCGTCGGCACAGCCACCCACGGTCTCGTCGGTCTGCGCTTCAGCTGCGACGAGCTGGCGCCGTGGGCAGGGCTCGTGCCCACGGCGTCCGCCCGGCTGCTCGCAGAGCTGGCCACGCCCGGGCGCTTCGACTACGTCACGGTCGTGCGCGGTTCGGCCTACGGCACGGGCGCCACCCATCCCGACGGCCACGTCGCCCCCGGCTTCAACCGGGAGGCGACGGCGCTCGTGCGCTCGAGCCTGCCGCCCTCGGTCGCCGTCGTCGCCCAGGGCTCCATCGTGGAGGTGCCCATGGCGGTCGAGATCCTGGCGAGCCGCGAGGCCGATCTCGTCGAGATGACACGGGCGTTCATCGCCGATGCCTCCCTTGGCTCGAAGGTCCTTGCCGGAGAGCCGGCGCGCGTCCGCCCGTGCACCTTGTGCAACCAGGCCTGCCAGGTGCGCGACCCACGAAACCCCCTCGTCTCCTGCACCACCGACCCCCACACCGGCTACGAGTCGGTGGAGGAGGCGGCTCCCCCTCCGCCTCCGAGCCGTCCTCCGGCCGGCACGCCCGGCGGGCAAGGCGCCGGTAACGAGGCCGGCGAAGGCCGACGGGCGAGGGGGGCGCGGGACGGCGACGGCGGGCGCTCGGATCGGCTGCTCGTCGTCGGGGGTGGCCCGGCCGGGCTGGAGTGCGCCCGCGTGGCGGCGCTGTGCGGCCTGGAGGTCACCGTCCTCGAGCGGGCGGAGCGCCTCGGCGGCATGGTCGTGACGGCCAGCCGGGCGCCTGGCCGGGAGCGGCTCGCCCGTTTCGTGGAGTGGCTCGAGGCGGAATGCACCCTCGCCGGCGTCGAGATCGTCACCAGCCACGACGTCGCCCTCGAGGAGCTCGACGCCCATGAGGGCCCCGTCGTCTGCTGCACCGGCTCGAGGCCCGGCCGGCGAGGCTTCGCCGTCGCCCCCTTCGCTCCCGTGCTCACCGCCGCCGAGATGCTCGCGGCCGAGCGCCTCGTCGGCGAGGCACCCGTGTCACCCGCCGTCGTCTTCGACCCCATCGGCGGCCCCATCGGGATCGGGGTGGCCGAGCTGCTGGCGTCCCTGGGCGGGGCGGTCACGCTCGTGACGCCGGATTTCGTCGTCGGCGAGCAGCTGGCGCGGACCGGCGACCTGGCACCCGCCAGTGTGCGGTTGCAACAGGCAGGGGTTGTCCTCGTGACCCGATCGCTCGTCCGCTCGGTCGACAGCGACGGCGTCGTGGTCGAGCAGCGTGACTCCGGCGAGGTGCGCCAGCTGCCGGCGGCCGTTCTCGTCGATGCCGGCCATCGCCTGCCGGAGGACACGCTCTTTCGCGCCGTGGCCGCCTCGCGCCCCGGCGTCTTCGTGGCGGGCGACGCCGTCGCCCCCCGCACGGTGCTCGAAGCGGTGCTGGAGGGACGCCGCGCCGCTCTCAGCCTTCGGTTGCCCGCCGGCGTGGGCATCGGGTCGTGACCCGCAGCCAGCGCTATCCGCTGCTATTCTCGCCCCTTCGCATCGGTCCGGTGACGGTGGCGAACCGGGCGGTCTTCTCCGCCCACCTCACGAACTACGCCGAGGACGGCCTCCCGACCGAGCAGCATGCCGCCTACTACGCGGCCCGGGCGGCGGGCGGCGCCGGCCTCATCATCACCGAGGAGCACTCCACCCACCCGACCGACTGGCCCTACGAGAAGCTCATCCACGGCTATCAGCCCGCCGTCGTGCCCGGCTACCGGCGCATCACCCAAGCCGTCCACCGCCATGGCGTGCCGATCTTCGCCCAGATCAACCACAACGGAGGCCAAGGTTCCGGCATGTACACGCGCCTGGCGGTGTGGGCGCCATCACCGGTGGCCGACCCGTTGTTCCGCGAAGTGCCGCACGCCGTCAGCGAGGCCGAGATCGCCGAGATCGTCGCCGGCTACGCCACCGTGGCGCGCCACTGCCGCGAAGGCGGCTTCGACGGCATCGAGCTGCAGTGCTCGCATTCGTCGATCGTGCGGGGCTTCTTGTCGAGTGCCACCAACCTGCGGACGGACCGCTACGGAGGGTCCCTCGAGGGACGCGCCCGCCTCCTGCTCGAGCTGCTCGAGGCCGTCCGGGCGGAGATCGGCCCGGGCCTCGCCCTCGGTGTGCGCCTCTGCGGCGACGAGCTCATCGAGGGCGGCTCCACGATCGACGAGGCGGTGAGGGTGGCCGAGATGATCGAGGAGCAGGGAAGCGCCGACTACATCAACACCTCGATCGGCGTGGCGACGGCGACGCTTTACATGATCGAGGCGTCGATGCACGTGCCCCCGGGCTACGCCAGCTTCATCCCGTCGGCCATCCGCGAAGCCGTCTCCCTGCCGGTGGTCGGAGTCGGGCGCTTCAAGGATCCCCTGCAGGCCGAGCGGGCCCTTTCGGAGGGCCAGTGCGATCTCGTCGGGATCGTGCGCGGCCAGATCGCCGATCCCGATCTCGTCGCAAAGGCCCGCGCCGGCCGGACGGAGGCGATCCGCCTCTGCCTCTCTTGTAACCAGGAGTGCGTCGGGCGCATGGGGCTGAACCGTTGGCTGGGATGCATCGAGAACCCGAGCGCCGGCCACGAGGCAGCGGAAGCGGCATCGCCGCTCGGTGCCTTCGGGGGCGGCCGGCCGGGCGGGGGCGGCGGCCGCGGGCGGATGCTCGTCGTCGGTGCCGGGCCGGCCGGCCTGCAGGCGGCCATCGCGGGCGCACGACGCGGGCTGGCGGTGACGGTGCTCGAGCGGTCGAGCGAAGCCGGCGGTCAGGTGCGCCTGGCCGCCTCGGTGCCCAACCGGGCCGAATTCGGCGACCTCGTCCGCAACCAGCTGCACGAGTGCCTCGAGCTCGGGGTCGAGCTGCGTTTCGGTGTGGAGGCGACCGTCGAGGGCGCCCTGGCGGTCGGTGCCCGCACCATCGTCGTCGCCACCGGCTCACGGCCGCGGCGCCCGTTCTGGGTCGAGACGGCCGTGGCAGAGGGGGTTCCGGTCGCCGACGTCACCGAGGTGCTCAGCGGCACCGTCGCACCCGACGGCGACGTCCTCGTCGTCGACGAGGTCGGCTTTCACTCGGCGACGAGCGTCGCCGAGCTCCTTGCCGAGCGGGGGTGCAACGTCGAGATCGTGACGCCGGGCATGGTGGTGGGCCAGGATCTGGGCATCACGCTCGACCTCGAGGGCTTTAACATGCGCGCCGCCTCCAAGGGCATCACCCAGTCGACCGACCGCGTCGTCATGGGTGCCGCCGGCGGCACCCTGCAGCTCCTGCACCACCCGACGGGGGTGACGGAAGAGCGAAACGTGAACTTCGTCATCCTCGCGATCCCGGGCGAGGCCGACGCAGACCTCTACTTCGCCCTCAGGCAGGCCCGCCCCGGCCTCGACGTGCGCCGGGCGGGAGACTGCGTCGCTCCCCGGCGGGCGCACGCCGCCGTTATCGAAGGCGAGCGGGAAGGGTCTCGCCCGTGATCGCCGTCGTGCCGGCAAGGGGCGGCTCGCTCGTGCTCGGGTCCGAGGAGGCGATCGCCGAGGCAGGCGGGCTCGCCATCATCGCCGGCGACGGGGTAGCGGAGGCGGCGGCCGAGCTGGTGACCGGCGCGAGCGGCGTCGCTGGCCGTGTCGGTTGCAGGGAGCTGCGGGTGCTCGAGCTGGGGGCGGCCTTCCGCCCGGCCGCGTGGGCGGCCGCCATCGCTCCCCACGTCAGCTCCGACGACGTCGTCGTGCTGCCCGCCTCTCCGGACGGTCGCGACCTGGCGCCCCGCCTGGCGGCGATCCTCCGCCGCCCGCTGCTCGCCGGGGCCCTCAGGGTGACGGGCGAGGGGGCGTCGCTCGCGTGGAGGCAGGGACACCAGGTTGCTCGTTTCCGCGCTCACGGGCCCTTTGTCGCCACGCTGCTGCCGGGCTCCAGGTCAGCGTGTCCTTCCGACGGAGGACGGGCACAGGCGGCGCCGTCGGTCGTGCGGCTGGGATCGGCCGCCGGCGGAAGCGAGACCGAACGCGGGAGCGACGCCGGTCCGGACGGCCCCGGGAGCCTTCCCAGTCCCGCCGGCGGCCCCGATCCCGAGCTCCTCGAGGTGATGGCGGCTGACCCGGCGGTGATGGATCTCACCGAGGCAGACCGGATCGTGGCCGCCGGCGGCGGGCTCGGCGGGCCAGAGCAGCTGGCGATGCTCGAGGTCGTCGCCGCCAGGCTAGGCGCCTCCCTCGGGGCCACGCGGGTCGTGACCGACGCCGGCTGGCTCGGTCACGACCGCCAGATCGGCACGACCGGTGTGTCCGTCCGGCCTCGCTGCTACGTGGCATTCGGGATCTCCGGGGCGGCCCAGCACCTCGGCGGCCTCGGCAGCCCGCGCCACGTCGTCTCGGTCAACCTCGACCGGAGCTGCCCGATGATGGCGATGGCCGACCTCGCCCTCGTGACCGACGCCCGGGCGCTCGTGGCCGTGCTGGCTCGACGGCTGACAGAAGGCGGAGGAGGGCGGTGACGGCGGAGTTCGACGTCGTCGTCGTCGGCGCCGGACCTGCCGGCTCGACCGCCGCCATGCAGCTGGCGCGGGCCGGGTTGCGGGTCTGCCTCCTCGAGCGCGGCCCTGCGGCTGGCTCGAAGAACCTTTTCGGCGGCGTGGTCTATCCGAGGGTTCTCGACGACCTCGTCCCGCTTTGGCGGGAGGAGGCCCCGCTCGAGCGCTGGGTGACCCGCCGAGCCACGATGTTCCTCACCGACTCCCAGGCGTTGTCGGTCGACTTCCGGACGACGGCGTGGGCGCAGTTCCCCTACAACGGCGCCACGGCCCTGCGGCCGGCCTTCGACGCCTGGCTGGCCTCGAAGGCCGTCGAGGCCGGGGCGGTGCTGCTGACCTCGACGACCGCTGTCGGGCTGCTCCGTGACGCATCCGGCGCCATCGCGGGTGTGCGGACCGACCGGGGCGACGGGGACGTGAGCGCGCAGGCGGTCGTGGCGTGCGACGGGGTGAACTCCTTCCTCGCAAAGGAGGCCGGGTGCGCCGGACCGTCCGACCCAGCCGACTACACCCTCGGCGTGAAGGAGATCTTGGCGCTGCCGGCCGTCGAGATCGAGCGTCGCTTCGGGCTGGCCGAGGGTGAGGGTGCCGACTTCGAGATCCTCGGGGGGACGGGAGGGGTGGGAGGCGGGGCGTTTCTCTACACGAACCGGGAGACGATCTCGGTCGGACTCGTGCTGTCGCTGCCGTCGCTGACGGAGTCCGGCCGCCGCCCCGAGGAGATCCTCGCCGAATTCAAAACCCACCCCGCCATCGCCCCCCTCGTCGCCGGGGCGGACCTCGTCGAGTACGGAGCGCACCTCATCCCGGAGGCGGGCGTGTCGATGATGCCGAAGCTCGCCACCTCGGGGATGGTCGTGGCCGGGGACGCCGCCGCCATGTGCCTCGCCTCCGGGCTTTGGCTGGAGGGTGTGAACTTCGCCATCTCGTCCGGAGCGGCGGCGGGAGCCTCGGTTGCCGAAGCGTTGGCCGCCGGCGATGTGAGCGGGCGCAGGCTGGAGGCGTCGTACCGCCGGCGGCTGAAGGAAGGTTTCGTGCTGGCGGATCTCGAGCGCCTGAAGCGGGCGCCCCACCTCCTGCTTTCCGACCGAGTGCAGCACCGTTACCCGCAGTTCGTGTGTGACATCGTCGAGGAGGTGTTCACCGTGTCGAACCCGGCCCCGAAACCCCGCCTCGCCTCCCTCGTCCGCCGGCACGTCCGCACCACGGGTCTGCGCTGGCGAGACCTCGCCCGAGACGCCTGGGCGTCGTGGCGGATGCTGGGATGACGCCGTGACCGCTCCCGTGCTTCCCGAGATCGCCTTCGAGGACCGCATGGCGACGACGGAGTTCCGCGTCGCTCCCGACGCCCACATCGTCGTCGACGGCGACGCCTGCCGCGGCTGCACGACGCGCGAGTGCGTCACCGCCTGCCCGGCTGGGCTCTTCGTGCCCCTCTCGGACGGGGGGATCCTCTTCAACTACGAGCAGTGCTTCGAGTGCGGTACCTGCTACATGGTGTGCAACACGCACGGGGCGATCACGTGGCGCTACCCGGAGGGTGGGGCCGGCGTCGTCTACCGGCACTCGTGAGGGGTCCCGGCATGCAGGAGGATGCGAACGGGCGGGGCGCCGGGCCAGCACCGCTGCGACCGCCCGCCCCGGGGGCGCCGGTGGTCGTCGCCTGTCTGAAGCTCGTCGAGCTGCGCGCCGCCGTCGATCCCCTCACGGGCGCCGTCACGGCCGACCCCGTGTCGGCGGGACCGTCGGCGGCCGACAAAGCGGCTCTCGAGTGGGCGCTGCGCATCGCCGAGACGGCCGGCGCCGAGGTGGTTGCCCTCTGTGCCGGCGGGACGCAGTCTGAGACCATGCTGCTTGGCGCCCTCGCCGCCGGGGCTGCCCGGGCCTTACGGGTGCCCCTCAACGGCGGGGAATCGAGCGCCGTCGTGGCCGCCGCCCTTGCTGCGGGCATACGGAGCCTGTTGCCGGCGGCGCGCTCGGGCTCCGGTTCGGGCTCCGGTGCCGCCTCGGGCGGTCGATTGAGCTCCGGGTCTGCCGCCGGCGGTGGATGGAGCTCCGGGTCCGCCGACGGCGACGGCTCGGGCTCCGTCCTTGTCTGCTGCGGCGACGCCAGTGTCGACCGCGGCAGCGGATCGGTGCCGGCGTTCCTCGCCGCCGAGCTCGCAGCCGCTCAGGCGCTCGGCCTCATCGGCCTGAGCCTGCCGGCCGCCCCCGAGGCCAATCACGGCTTCGAGCTCGAGGTGGAGAGACGGCTCGACCGGGGGCGCCGCGAGCGACTCCGGCTACGGCCGCCCTGTGTCGTCTCGGTCGAAGCCGCCACGGCGCGGCTGCGGCGGGCGACCCTCGCCGCCACACTTGCGGCCCGCACTGCCAAGGTCGTGGTGCTCGATGGAGCGCTCGACTCCGAGGCTCTCGCCGGCTCGGCCGCGGACGGGGTCGAGCTCGTGGCGGAGGAACCGTTCCGGCCGCGGACCCGCGTGGTGCCTCCTCCCGCCGGTCCGGGGGCGCGCGAGCGCATCCTCGATCTCACGGGCTCGCTGCAGGAGCGGCCGGCGGCGCGCACGCTCGTGCTCGAGCCCGAGGCGGCGGCCGACGCCCTGCTCTCGACGCTGGCCGAGTGGGGAGAGCTGCCGGAAGGCGTCGCCACGGGTCCTCGGGTCAGCGCCCAAGACGGCGACGACGGCTACGACGAAACGGAGGCCTCATGACCACCACTCACCCGGCGCCGGCGCCGGATGCAGTCCCTGGCGCCGCTGCCCCCGCTGGCGCCGAGGCGGCCTCCTCTGTCGGCCCGGCGTTCGCAGGCACGCCGGCCCAGCCCGCCGCCGCCGTGGTGGGTATGCGGGCGGCCGAGGGGGGCGGTCGTGTCGCCGTCGTGACGGGCGCCGCCCGCGGCATCGGGGCCGAAGTCGCCCGAGGGCTCTCGAGGGCGGGCTGGCGCCTGCTGCTCGTCGACTCGTGCGCCGACGACTCGGCCGTCGACTACCGGCTTGCGGCTCCGGCCGAGCTCGAGGCGCTCGTGGAGGAGTGCGGGCCGAACGCCCTCGGGCACGTGGCTGATGTCCGAGACCAGGACGGCCTCACCGCGGCCGTGGCACGGGCGACGGAGCGCTTCGGCGGACTCGATGCGGCCGTCGCCGTCGCCGGGGTGATCGGCGGCGGCAGGCCTGCCTGGGAGACGGGCGACGCCCTCTGGGAGGCGATGCTCGGCGTCAACCTCGCCGGAGTCTGGAGACTTGCCCGCGCCGCCGTGCCGGCCATGCTGCAGCGGCCGGCGCCCCGGCAGGGTCGCTTCGTCGCCGTCGCCTCTGCCGGAGCAGTCGTGGGCCTCCCGCTGCTGAGCGCCTACGTGGCGGCGAAACACGGCGTCATCGGCCTCATCCGCAGTCTGGCCGCCGAGCTCGGCCCGGAAGGCATCACCGCCAACGTCGTGGCGCCCGGGTCGACACGTACGGCGGCCCTCACGGCCAGCGCGGCGTTGTACGGGCTCGCGAGCCCTGAGGAGTTCAGCGTTCATCACCTCGAGCCCCGCCTGCTCGAGCCCGAAGAGGTGGCGGCCGCCGTCGTCTGGCTGTGCGGAGCCTCCGCGAGCGGCGTGACCGGCGCGGTGCTTCCTGTCGACGCCGGCATGACTGCCCGCTGAGGGCGAGGTGGCCGCCGGCGAGGGCACCAGCCGGGGGCGGGTTTCGGGATGGTCGGGATGGTGTTGTGTTCCGGCCCGACACAGTCGGTCGCAAAATCCGGTCACACGCGCCCGGGCGCCCGGGAGCGGTTGCGCTGAGAGACGTGGTAGTGAGTTTCGCTCACATATGTGCGGAACCCACTACCAAGTTGGGTGACGAGCCGTCCACTGGCCGACGGACCGCCGGCCAAGGGAACGCCGGGCGGCCCCGCTGCCCCACGCCGGTGGTACCGTCGGCCGCAGGGACCCGGCGCGAGGCACAAACCACCCCGTCCGTGTCCGCTCGAGGAAGGAGCTGCGCCATGCAGGCGAAGGCCGCCGTCTTGTGGGGACTCAACGAGGAGTGGCGAATCGAGGACGTCGAGCTCGGCGATCCCGAGCCGGAGGAGGTGCTCGTCCGCATGGGCGCGGCCGGCTTGTGTCACTCCGACGAGCACATCGTGACCGGTGACATCCCGATGGCGCTGCCGGCCGTCGGCGGGCACGAAGGGGCCGGAGTCGTCGAGAAGGTCGGCGATCACGTCACGAGCGTCAAGCCCGGTGACCACGTCGTCATGAGCTTCATCCCGAGCTGTGGCAGATGTCGCCCGTGCGCCAGCGGCCACCAGAACCTCTGCGACCTCGGGCAGTACCTCATGCTCGGCACACCGATCGCCAACGGTGTGCACCGCATGCACGCCAAGGGGCAGGGGCTGGCGCCGATGTCCCTCGTCGGTTGCTTCGCCACTCACCAAGTGCTGCACGAGGCGTCGGTCATCAAGATCGATGCGGACATCCCCCTCGACAAGGCCGCTCTCGTCAGCTGCGGCGTCGCCACCGGTTGGGGCTCGGCCGTCCACACGGCGCGGGTCGGCCCGGGTGACGTCGTCGTCGTCGTCGGCGTCGGCGGCATCGGGTCAAACGCCGTGCAGGGAGCCAAGATGGCAGGGGCGCGCTGGATCGTGGCCGTCGACCCGGTCGAGCTCAAGCGCGAGAGCGCCAAGCGTTTCGGGGCCACGCACACCGCCAAGGACGTCTTCGAGGCGTACTCGCTCGTGAACGACATGACCCAGGGGCAGCTGGCAGATGCAGCCATCATCACCACGGGCGTCGCTCACGGCGACCTCCTCGGCTCGACGGTGTCGCTCGTGCGCAAGGGCGGGACGGTCGTCGTGACGGCCATCGCTCCGTTCGCCCAGTCGCAGGTGACACTCTCCCTCTTCGAGCTGACGCTCTGGCAAAAGGAGGTTCGCGGCTCCCTCTTCGGCGGAGGCAACCCCCGGGCCGACATCCCGAAGCTGCTCTCGCTCTACCGCGAGGGCACCCTTCTGCTCGACGAGCTGATCACGAAGTCCTACTCCCTCGAGGAGATCAACGAGGGCTACGAGGACATGCGCGACGGCAAGAACGTGCGAGGCGTCCTCGTCTTCGACTAACGGAGCCGGCCCTCGAGAGCCGCCGCCTGAGGCGCCAACGCCGGGTTACGTGCTCGATCGGCGGGTCCGCCGCCTCGGCCGTTCCGGCGAAGTGCTGCTCGGAGGCGAGCCCTTCCGCCTGCTCCGGTTGAGCGGCGAGGCGGCCCGCCTTCTCGACGAACCGGCGGACGGCGACACCGTGACGTCGCCGAGACGGATCGAGTTGGCCCGGCTCCTCGTGCGAGGAGGCTTCGCACACCCGATTCCGGCGGAGCGGCCGCCGTCCTCCGACGAGGTGACCGTGGTCGTGCCCGTGCGAGACGACGATGCCGCCGCCGCCCGGCTGCTCGAGGAACTGCGAGCCGAGTTCGCGGGCCGCGTCATCGTCGTCGACGACGGCTCCCTCGACGCGAGCGGCGTCCGCCTGGAGGCGGCGGCCGCAGCGGCGGGAGCCGAGCTCGTCCGGAGGTGCCACCCCGGGGGCCCCGCATCGGCTCGAAACGCCGCCCGCTCCCTCCTCAGCTCACCCTTTGTCGCCTTCCTCGATGCCGACGCCCGCGCCCCCGCCCGATGGCTCGACTGCCTCGTCGGGCACTTCGAGGACGCCACCGTGGGCGCCGTCGCTCCCCGCGTCCGGGCGGTTGGGACCGGCGCCCTGGCTGCTTACGAATCCCTCGGCTCGCCCCTTGACCTCGGCTCGCAGCCGGGCATCGTCGGCGCCCACCGCCGCCTCTCCTACGTTCCCTCGGCGGCGCTCGTGTGCCGGCGAGCGGCCCTCGAGGACGTCGGGTGGTTCGAGCCCGAGCTGGCCGTCGGCGAGGACGTCGATCTCCTGCGACGCCTGGAGGAGGGCGGCTGGGGCGTGCGCTACGAGCCTCGGTCGGTCGTCGGGCACGACAGCCGCCCGGGCGTGTTCGCCTTCGTCCGGCAACGTTTTGCCTACGGGAGCTCGGCAGCCGCCTTGGAGCGGCGACACCCGGGCACGGTGGCTCCATTCGAAGGGAATTGGCGGGCGGTGGTCGCCGTGCTGGCGACGGCGGTGGTCCCTCTGGCCTTTCGCAGGGGTGACATCCTCGGCCACAGAGCGGCCACCTGGGTGGTCTTCACGGCAGTGCCCGCTCGCTCGTTGCGATCGAAACTTCGCCACCTCGGCGTCGAGGCCCCCACCGTCGCCGCCGTCACAACGGTCGCAAGGGGGCAGCTGTGGGCGATCGCCGGCCTGGCGACGGCGCTGCGCCGAGTCTGGTGGCCGCCGGCGCTCGTAGGCGCCCTCGCCCTGCGGCGGCTGCGCCGTCCCGTTGCTGGGGCACTGCTCGCCGTCGAGCTCGCCAGCCGTCTTCGGCTGTGGTTGCCGCTGTGGTGGGCGGCCCGCCGGGCGCCCGCTGCTCGCTCTGGGCTTCGCCCCCCGGAGCCCGCTCCTCGCAGGCCGCCGGCTCCTTGGTCGGTCCCTCACCCGGGCCTGCTGGCAACGCTCCTCTACGGCCTGCTCGACGACCTTGCCTACGGTGCCGGCGTCTGGGCCGGCTGCCTGCGCGGCCGGAGCCTGCGGGCCGTCCTCCCGCGCCTTGCTCAACGCCCGGCGGACTCGCCTTCGAGCGTGCCGAGACGCTCTCGCTGAACTTTTCCGAGCGGTCCCCGCGGGACCGACTCGACCATGACGATCTGGCGGGGGGCGGCGAAGCCGGCGAGCTCATCCGCCACGAGCTCCCGCAGCTCTGCGAGCAGCCGCCCGGGGGCCATCGCGAGGTCGTCGGACGGCACGACGTAGGCCACGACCCGTTCGCCCCATTCGGCATCGGGGACGCCGGCGACGGCCACGTCGCGCACGCCTGCATGGCGGGAGAGCACCGCCTCCACAGCCGTCGGCCAGACGTTCTCGCCCCCGCTGATGATCATCTCGCTGAGACGCCCGCGGACAGCCAGCGTCCCGTCCGATCGGATCTCGCCGGCATCGCCCGTGGCCAACCATCCGTCGGCATCCTTCGGGTCGCGCCCGTCCCGGTAGCAACGGAGCAACATCGGCCCCCGCACCTGAATCTCGCCGGCGACGACTCGGACCTCCGCTCCCGCCACGGGGCGGCCGTCATAGACGAGACCGCTCCCGGTCTCGGTCAAGCCGTAGGTGGTGACGACGTTCGGCGGGGTAAGGGTGGGCGGCGCCTGTCCGCCGAGGACGATGCAGCGGAAGCGGTCGGCGACGGCTCGCTCGAGGCGCCGGAGCGCCGTCGGTACGAGGGACGTGAGCGTGGCGCCGTCGTCGAGTGCCCGCGCCGCGCCCTCCTCCGAGAAACCCTCGACGACCTCACAACGCACGCCCTGCAAGAGGGATCTCGTCACGACGGCGAGGCCGCCGACGTGGGAGAGCGGCAGACAGGCCCACCAGGCGTCGGTCGTCGGCTCGACGCCGAGTCGCTCGCTGGTGGCACGGGCGGACGCCGCCACGGCGTCATGGGTGAGCACCACGCCCTTCGGCTCGCCGGTGGTTCCGCTCGTCGCCATGACGAGGGCGTCACCTTCCTCCACGGGCTCGGCACCGGGGAGCTCGACCTCACTGAGGTCGCCGTCGACCCAACACGCCGGCCGCAGCGACGCCAGCAGCCGGGCGCGCGCTGGAGCTGCCAGGCGGAGGTCGATGGGGAGCACGGCGTCCCCGGCTTCCCAGGCGCTCTGCAGCCGTTCGACGAACTGCGCTCCCGCGGGCAGGGCGAGGGCGACGAGGCGAGGCACGTGACCAGGCTGCCGTACGGCCCGCCCGGCCGCCAGCCGCCGCGAAGCGGTCGAGGTTGCTGGCGTATGCGCGAAGTTCCTCAACCGCCTCCGTCGCCGTCGCCCCGGACCGGCCGTCGCCCGCAGGATTGGACCTGTGCCCGAGGACTGCCATTAGCCTGACCGCCATGCCGGCTGACTGGAAGGAAACCGGCGACTACCAGGACGTCCGCTACGAGACAGCCGAGGGAATCGCCAAGATCACGATCTGTCGGCCCGAGGTGCGCAACGCCTTCCGGCCCCAGACCCTCTTCGAGCTCTCTCGGGCCTTCGAGGTGGGGCGGGACGATCCCGATGTCGGCGTCATCATCTTGACGGGAGAAGGCCCGGAGGCGTTCTGTTCCGGCGGCGATCAGCGCATCCGGGGCGACGACGGCTACCTCGGCGACGACGAGGTCGCCCGCCGAGGCATCGGCCGCCTCAACGTGCTCGATCTCCAGATCCAGATCCGCCGCCTCCCGAAACCGGTCGTTGCCATGGTGGCCGGCTACGCCATCGGCGGTGGGCACGTGCTCCACCTCGTCTGCGATCTCACCATCGCAGCCGACAACGCTCGGTTCGGTCAGACCGGTCCGAAGGTGGGCAGCTTCGACGGCGGCTTCGGTTCCGGGCTGCTGGCGCGGACCATCGGCGTGAAGCGCGCCAAGGAGATCTGGTTCCTCTGCCGCCAGTACGACGCCGAGCAGGCCCTTGCCTGGGGACTCGTGAACGCCGTCGTGCCACTCGACCGCCTCGAGTCCGAGACGCTCGACTGGTGCAGGCAGATGAACGCCCTCTCGCCGATCGCCCTGCGGATGCTGAAGGCGGGTTTCAACGCCGCCGACGACGGTCTGGCGGGGGTGCAACAGCTGGCGGGCGACGCCACCATGCTCTTCTACATGACCGAGGAGGGCCAGGAGGGTCGCAACGCCTACGTCGAGAAGCGGAAGCCGGACTTCTCCCGGTTCCCGCGACGTCCCTGATCGGATCGCCCTGCAAAGCCAACCAGGACCGGCCATGACCAAGCCGGCCGCGTGGGTTGCGGGGGCACGGCCCCGGACGCTGCCCGTCGCCGTCGTGCCCGTTCTCGTGGGGACGGCGGTGGCGGCTGCCGGTGGTCGCGTCATCTGGGAGCATTCGGCGCTCGCCCTCGTCGTCTCCCTCGCCCTCCAGGTCGGAGTCAATTACGCCAACGATTTCTCCGACGGGGTTCGCGGGACCGACACCGTTCGCGTCGGCCCGGTGCGCCTCGTCGCCGGCGGTCTCGCCGAGCCGAAGGCCGTCAAGCGGGCCGCCTGGCTGAGCTTCGCCCTCGCCGGCCTCGCCGGCCTCGCCCTCGCGCTCGTGACCTCGCCCTGGCTGCTGCTCGTGGGGGGTGTCTCGGTCGCGGCCGCCTGGTTCTACACCGGGGGCCCGCGGCCCTATGGCTACTCGGGCTTCGGCGAGCTCTTCGTCTTCGTCTTCTTCGGCCTCGTCGCCGTCGCCGGCACGGCATACGTCAGCCTGCAGCGTGTCACCGGGCTGGCCCTCCTGGCCGCCGTGCCGGTCGGGCTCCTCTCGGTGTCGGTGCTCGTCGTGAACAACCTGCGCGACATCCCGACCGATGCCGCCGTGGGCAAACGGACGCTGGCCGTGCGACTCGGCGACGGACGCACCCGATGGCTCTACGTCGGCTGCCTGGCGGGAGCCTTCGCGCTCGCCCTCATCCTGGCGACGGACCGGCGCCTGGCGCTGTTGACGCTGCTCGCCACCCTCCTCGCCATTCCCCCTGCGCGGAGCGTCCTGCGGGGAGCTAGCGGGCGCGATCTCGTCCCGGTGCTGGTTGCAACGGGACGCCTGCTACTCGCCTTCGGAGTGCTCCTGGCCGTGGGCATCGCCTGGTGACGCCGTCCTCAGCCGTCGTCGGGGGGAGGGCCGGCCATGGGTATCGCCTGGTGACGCCGTCCTCAGCCGTCGTCGGGGGGAGGCGGAGGGGGCCACACCTCGCCGGCGACGAACGAGCGGATGAGGGTGGCGAACGGCTCCGGCTGCTCGAAGGGGACGGCGTGGCCGGCACCCGGCACGAGCAGGAAGAGGGCGTTCGTCCCGATCGCACCTGCGAGACGCTCGCCGAGTGCGACGAACTTGGGGTCCCTGTCGCCCGCCACCACGAGCACGGGCATGTGGAGTCCGCGAGCCTGCTCCCACAACGGCAGCTGGGTACCCAGCCCGAAGTGTCGCAGAGAGCCGGCCAAGTCGGCTGCGTGGTTGACGAGGCGGGCCGGACGGTCGGCCTCTTTGTCGCTGAGGTGCTGGAAGAGCGGGCCTGCCAGCCACTCGTCGATGAAACGGGCAAGGCCGGCGTCGCCTCCCCCGGCAAGGCGGTCGGCGACGGCCTCGTCGGCGCTTCGACGACCCGCCCGGGCGTTGAAGTCCTCGATGCCCGCTGTCGCCCCGATGAGCACGAGGCGCTCGGCGAGGATGGGCCGGCGAAGAGCGAGATGCAAGCAGATGCGGCCACCGAGGGAGTAGCCCACGTAGGTTCCCTTGCCGCAGCTCTCCGCCAATTGGTCGGCGGCGCCGGCGAGGTCGCCGGATGCTCGGGGAGATTGCCCGTGACCGGGCAGGTCGGGGGCGATCACCTCGTGGTCCTGCCCGAGATCCTCGGCGATGCCGGCCCACGACAGCGACGATTGCGTGAAACCGTGAACGAGGATGATCCGCTTCCCGCTGCCGGTCCGGCGAACGTGGAGCGGAGCTGCGCGTGGTTGGGTGGGCACGGATGTCGAAGGTAGCGGCCGACACCGCTGCGGCGTTCTGCGCCACCCTCGCCGACGAGTGGTGGCGGGGCGGTGTGCGCGACGCCGTCGTCTGCCCCGGCTCCCGGTCGACACCGATGGCCCTCGCCCTCCTGCGTCACGGCGGCCTTCGAGTGAGCGTGCGGTTGGATGAGCGGGGGGCGGGTTTCTTCGCCGTGGGGCTGGCGCTCGGCAGCGGTCGTCCCACGGTCGTGCTCACGACGAGCGGCACCGCCGCCGTCGAGCTGCACGCCTCCGTCGTGGAGGCGCACCACGCCGGCGTACCGCTCATCGTCTGCACGGCCGATCGCCCCCCGGAGGCGCACGACGTCGGGGCGCCGCAGACCATCGACCAGGTACACCTCTTCGGCCGTGCGGTTCGCTGGTTCTCCGACCTCGGCGTGCCCGACGAGGCCGCCCGCCCCATGTGGCGGTCGTTCGCCAGCCGTGCCCTCGCCGAGGCCGCCAGCGGACCTGTTGGTCCCGGCCCCGTCCACCTCAACCTGCCGTTTCGCGAGCCGCTCCTGGGCGAGCCCGGCGAGCTGCCGCCGGCGCGGACCGAGCAGAGAGCCTGGCACGAGATCGGGGGCAGGGCTGCGTCCGATCTCGGCGATCTCGCCGACCACCTGCGAGCTGGCGCCCGCGGCATCATCGTCGTCGGGCGGTGCCCGAGCGAGCTCGCGGCCCCCCTCAACGCCCTGGGGGCGGAGCTCGGCTGGCCGGTGCTGGCGGACCCCCCTTCCGGCTGCCGCCTTGCCGGCCCCCAGGTCGTGGGAGCGGCCGACGCTTTGTTGCGAGATGAGGGTTTTGCTGGCGAGATGATGCCGGAGGTCGTGCTCCGAATCGGTGACCCCTGGGCGTCCAAGGTGCTGGCCGGCTGGCTGTCGAAAACGGCCGCCGCCGGCGCCGTCCACATCGCCGTCGACTCCGATTGGGGCTGGAAGGACCCGGGCCGGGAGGTGTCGCTGCGCACGGGCGGGCTCTCGCCAACGGGGCCTGTGGGTGCACGAAGCGCCGACGGCTGGCTCGCGCGCTGGGCGGCGGCTGAGGCGGCGGCGCAGGGCGCCATCGACCGTGTGCTCGGGGGGCACTCGGAAGCTACCGAGCCCGGCATCGCGCGGGCGCTCTATTCCCACGTGCCCACGGAAGGGTGCCTTTTCGCCTCCTCCTCCATGCCCGTGCGGGATCTGGAGTGGTTCGGGCGACCTCGTGCAGCCCCGCCCCGCGTCGTCGCCAACCGAGGCGCCAACGGCATCGACGGCGTCGTGTCCACGACGCTCGGCCTGGCCGCCTCCGGTGTCGCCGGAGGCGTCTTCGGTCTCCTCGGGGATCTCGCCGTCCTGCACGACGCCTCCGGCTTGGTGCGACCCGTCTCCGGGGCGCCCCCCATGGCGGCGGTCATCACCGTGCTCGACAACGAGGGCGGGGGCATCTTCAATTTCCTCCCGCAGGCGAGTGAGCTAGCGGAGGCGGAGTTCGAGCGGCTCTTCGGGACGCCCCAGCTGCCGGCGGTCGCAGAGCTCGTCGGCGCCTGCGGCTATTTCGTTTGCGAGATCACCGAGGCGGCGGAGTTCGAGCCGGCGCTGGCGGCGGCGGGGGCAGCGGCTGCCGCCGCCGGGCTACCGGCCTTCGTCGTCGTCGACACCGAGCGGCGGGCGAACGTCGCCGTGCACGGCGAGATCGAAGCGGCGGTGAGAGAAGCCCTCAAGGACCTTTAGACATCCCCCTGCTCTCGGACTAGGCGGCGACCGCTCTCGACCCGGAGCGAGGGCTGCACCGCTCGATCGGCGGTCCGGGCATGGGGCCTTGGTTCAGCCCCTCTCTTCGAAGCGACGGGCGTCGTCGGCGGCGTACTTCGCCACGACCGAGTCGGTGGCGGCGGTCGCCTCGATCTGCTCGACGATCTGGCCGAAGGTGGCGGCCGGGAAGGCGCACGTCATCTCCTCCGGGCGCATGCCGGTGCGTGCCCGGCTGAGGGCGCACCCGACGCTGGCGACGGGGACGCCCTCCTCCTTGGCGACGGCGACGATGTGGCACTGCGGCTTGCCCTCGATCCGCAGTCCCGGGACGGCATCGCACAGCACCATCAACTGGCGCCCGTTCACCCGCAACATGACGACGTCGGGGCTCACGCCGACCGGCATCGTGTCGAGGCGGCCGTAGGTGATGACTTCTGGGCGCTCCTTCACGACCGGGATCGTCGGCACCATCTCGGGCGTCACCCAACCGGAGGCCAGCAGAGCGGCGATGTCGTCGTTGCCGGCTACTTCCTCCAACGATGCGAAGCCGTGCGTGAGGCGGCCAACGCTGCAGTTGCCGTGGTCCTCCGCCTGCGTGGCAAAGGCCCCCTCGGCGCGGCCGGCCTCCATCCAGAAGACGCACGAGGCGCTCACCTTGCCGCGGCGCCCGTCGGCGGAGGGCTCGCTCATGTGCCCGTCGAACTGGCGCACGCCGTCGGGCAGCTCGCTCTCGAAGGCGAGGAAGATCGGCTGCACGACCAGGTGCAATGCCTTCGTGAGACGAGCGGAGAGGGCGGCCCAGTCACTAGCCGTCGCGATCGTGGTCATGGGCGCCACCGTAGCGCCCTACCTGGGGAAGCGAGCCGGGGCGCCGTGGTGATGGGCCGGCGTCGCCGTCTCGCAACCGCCGTGTACGGCGTGGCACGCTGTGGACATGCCAACGCTGTCGGAGGATCTGTCCTGGCGCGGCCTGATCGAGCAAGAGAGCCCGCAGGTCCGTCGAGCCCTCGACACCGAACGTCACGCCGCCTATGTGGGTTTCGACCCGAGTGCCGCCAGTCTGCACATCGGCCACCTGCTCGGGATCATCACGCTGCGGCGCCTGCAGGACGCGGGTCATCGGCCGATCTCGCTCGCCGGCGGTGGCACGGGCCTCATCGGCGATCCGGGCGGCAAGGCGACCGAGCGCCCGCTGCTGTCGCTCGAGCAGATCGCCGAGAACGTGGACGGGATCCGCACCCAGCTGGCCGGCCTCCTCGATTTCTCGGCTGATCGCGGCAGTTCGCAGGCGCTCCTGCTGAACAACGCCGACTGGCTCGTCTCGTTCCGGCTCATCGACTTCCTCCGGGACATCGGCAAGCACTTCAGCGTCAACCAGATGATCGCCAAGGAGTCGGTCAGCGCTCGGATCGGGCGCCCGGAACAGGGCATCTCCTTCACCGAGTTCAGCTACATGCTCTTGCAGGCGACGGACTTCCTTCACCTCTTCGACGAGTACGGCTGCCGCTTCCAGATGGGTGGCAGCGACCAGTGGGGCAACATCACCATGGGCCTCGACCTCATCCGCAAGGCGCGCGGCGAGGAGGCGCACGCCTTCACCTGGCCGCTGCTCGTGCGCAGCGACGGCGCCAAGATGGGCAAGTCCGAGGAGGGGGCCGTCTGGCTGGACCGCCGTCTCACGCCCACTTTTGCGATGTACCAATGGTTCGTGCGAGTTCCGGACGCGGACGTGGGCGTGATGCTGCGGCGCTTCACGTTCCTCAGCCATGACGAGATCGAGCGACTCGAGCAGGCCACGAAGGACCACCCCGAGCGGCGGGACGCTCAGCTGGCACTCGCAGGCGACGTCTGCACCTTCGTGCACGGGCGCGAAGAAACCGCACGCGCCGAGCGCGCCGCCCGCGCCCTCTACACCGAAGAGATCGCCACCCTCGATGCCGACCTGCTCGCCGACGTGGTGGCGGATGCCCCGTCGTCGGTGCTCGCCCGCACGACGCTCGAGGGCGACGGCCTCGACCTGACGGACGGGCTCGTGGCGAGTGGGTTGTGCAGTTCGAAGAGCGAGGCCCGCAGGGTCATCTCCCAAGGGGGGGCCTACGTCGACAACGTCAGACGAGGCGGCGGCGAGATCATTGGCAGCGCCGCTGCCATCACCCGGGCCGACCTGCTCGCCGATCGCTACGTGCTCCTGCGGCGAGGAAAGCAGGACTACCACGTGCTGATCTTCGAGTGATTCGGCGGTCGCGGCGTCGTCGGCTGCCGGCGGCGGCCCTCGCCGTGGTGCTGACCGCTCTGATCCTCGGTGGCTGCGCCCCCTACTCTGGCACCACGGCCCAGAAGGTCCAGCAGTGGGTCGAGCAGAACAGCTTCCGGGAGAACCACGACCTCATCTTCACGGACATCAATGACGTCGACGCGGCCGTCAAGCTCGGATCGCCGAAGACCGTCCGCACGATCTGCGGCGGCATGGCCGTCGACCTCGGGACGGCCTACGAGACGCTCCCGACGCCCGATCAGGCGCTCACGAACGACCTCAACGATGCCGACACGACCCTGGCGACGGCCGCCACGAGCTGCAGCGCCGTCCGCTCGGTGAGCTCATCCACGATGTCGAAGGACATCGCCCTGTTCCGCGCCGGCATCGGGGATCTGCGCAAGGCGCAAGCAGTGCTCGCGTCGCTCGGGGTCACGTGGAAGATTCCGCCTGTGACGATGATGCTCGGGCGCTGACCCGCAGTCCCGGACGCGGGCGCGGGCGCCGCTCGGGCTACGTTGAGCCGTGATGGCGACCCAAGGGGTCCCGGTCGGGCCCTTCCCGCCGGGCGCTGACCACGATGCCTACGATCGCATGCGCCGTCGCCTGCTCTGGAAGCTGCCGATGGGCCTCTACGTGCTCGGAAGCCGTTCGGGCGACCACCGCAACCTCATGACCATCAATTGGGCGATGCAGGTTTCCATGCAGCCGAAACACGTCGCCGTCTCGATCGAAACCGCCGCCGTCACACACCGCCTCGTCTCCGAGGGAGGGTGTTTCTCTCTCAGCCTCCTCTCGCGCGAGCAGCGCGCCGAGGTCCGCAAATTCGTGAAGCCAGCCGTCGAGGACGCCGGCGCGCGCACCTTGAGCGGAGTGCCCTACACCGAGGCCCTCACGGGTGCGCCCATCCCCGAGATCGCCATCGCCTGGCTCGACTGCGAGGTGCGCCAGCGACTCGGCGTCGGGAGCCACACGCTCTTTGTCGGCGAGGTGGTGCACGCCGGCTTCGCCGAGGGGGGCGAGGACGCCGCGGTTCTCCGCATGGAGGACACCCGGATGAGCTACGGCGGTTGACGGCCGACGTGTCGCGCCCGTCGCGGAGCAACGAGCCGTTCCGCCGCTCGCGCGGCACAGCGGAGGCGTCGTCCGAGCCCGGCACGACGAGCGTGCAACCGGGCGGTTGGCGGATGGTGGAGGACGCGCAAGCTCGCGACGAGTTGCTAGACGAGCTCTCGAAAGCGGACGAGTACGCCATCGACACCGAGTTCCACCGCGAGCGGACGTATTTCGCCCACCTCGCCCTCGTGCAGATCGCCTGGTCCGGCGGGATCGCCCTGCTCGACCCGCTCGCCGTCGACCCTGCCCCGCTCGCATCCGTCTTCGCCGGCGACGGCCTCGCCGTGCTGCACGCGGCCGATCAGGACCTCGAGGTGCTCGAGCGGGCGTGCGGCGCCCTTCCGAGGCGCATGTTCGACACCCAGATCTCGGCCGGTTTCCTCGGGTATGTCTCGCCGTCGCTCGTCAGCCTGGCCGAGTCGCTCCTCGGCATCCGCTTGCACAAGGGCGACCAGCTGGCCGACTGGATGCAACGGCCGCTGGCGGCGAGCCAGCTCTCCTACGCGGCCGGAGACGTCGCCCACCTGCTCGAGATGAGGCGGGTGCTCGCCGAGCGCCTCGATGCGCTCGGCCGCAGCCGCTGGGCGGCGGAGGAATGCGCCGTGGCGCTCGCAAAGGACCGGTCGCCGACCGTGCCGGAGGAGGCGTGGTGGCGCCTGCCGCACTCGCGCCAGCTTCGCGGGGCCTCCCGCGGGGTCGCCCAGGAGCTGGCCGCCTGGCGGGAGCGGAGGGCGCAGCGGTTAGACGTGCCCGTGCGGTTCATCCTCTCGGACCTCGCCGTCACGTGCGTGGCTCAGCGCCCGCCGCGGGACCGGGAGGAGCTCCGCCGCACCCGCGGCGTTGACGCCCGCCATCTCACCGGCTCGGTGCCCGACGAGGTGCTGGCTGCCGTGGCGGCCGGACGCGCCTTGCCGTCGTCGGCCGTGCGCACGCCCTCAGGGCAGGGCATCGAGCGGCTCAACAAGCCCATGATCGCCTTGGCGAGCGCCTATGTGGGCCAACGTGCGGGCGATCTCGAGCTCGACCCGGCGGTGCTTGCCACCCGGGCGGATCTCATGGGCTTCTTTCAGGACACCCCGAGCGGGCGACTTGTCACGGGATGGCGCCACGAGCTGATCGGCGCCTCGCTCGAGCGCCTCGTGACCGGGCGGGCTGCGCTCGCCTTCGACGGCCGCGGCGAGCTCGTGCTGGAGGAGCGCTCCGGTACCCGGATCGCCGAGCCCGAAGGGGCCGAGCCGACGGCCGTTGCGGCCGGTGGCGCCGATGGCGACGGCGTCGCCGGCGACTCCGGGGACTCCGGGGACTCCGGGGACTCCGGCGACTCCGGCGAAACGAGCGCTTGACAGGAACCCCTTTTCGCTGCTCCGATATTGTCTGGACATTCAGTTCCATCGATCGGCGTGGGCAGCCGGGGACCAGGGGGGACGATGGCAACGACTGGGGTACCGACCGGCGATGCCGGACTGGACGACGTCGCGCAGCTTCACGCTTTGGGTTACGCACAGGAGCTGCGGCGGAGGATGGGGGGTTTCTCGAACTTCGCCGTCTCCTTCACGATCATCTCGGTGCTGTCAGGGTGCCTGACGCTCTACTACTACGGCATGAACTACGGCGGGCCAGTGGACCTCGTTTGGGGCTGGATCATCGTCGGAGGCATGACCTTGATCGTGGGCCTCGGCATGGCCGAGATCGCCTCCGCCTACCCCACCGCCGGCGGCCTCTACTACTGGGCCGCCAAGCTGGCGCCGGACAACCCCGGGGTCTGGAGCTGGTTCACGGGCTGGTTCAACCTGCTCGGACAGGTGGCCATCACGGCAGGGATCGACTACGGGTTCGCCACGTTCTTCACGTTGTTCCTGAACCTGACGTTGAACTTCCCCGACACCATTGGGTGGATCCTCGTCGTGTACGCGGGGGCCCTGATCGCCCACGGAACGCTCAACACCGTCGGCGTGCGCCTCGTCTCCTTCCTCTCCGACGTGAGCGCCTGGTGGCACATGCTCGGCGTCCTCATCATCGCCGTCGTGCTCTTCGCCATCCCGAGCCACCATGCGTCCCTCTCGACGATCTTCACGAAGTTCCAGAACGTGTCGAGCTACACGACGTTGCACGCGGCGTTCTACGTCTTCATCCTCGGCCTCCTCATGGCGCAGTACACCTTCACGGGCTACGACGCCTCGGCGCACATGTCCGAGGAGACACACGGTGCCAACCTCTCGGCCCCGAGGGGTCTCGTCGCCTCCATCGGCATCTCTCTCGTCGCAGGCTGGATCCTCATCATCGCCATCACGTCGGTCATCCCGACCCCGGGCACGGCGGCGTACGCGACGATCGCCTCCAATGGGGCGGCTCCGGTTCTCATCTGGGAGAACGCCCTCTCGCGGGTGGGTGCCGAACTGCTACTGCTCATCGCCGTCTGCGCCCAGTTCTACTGTGGGATGGCCTCGGTAACCGCCAACTCGCGCATGTTGTACGCCTTCAGTCGTGACGGCGCCGTGCCCGGTCACCGCCACTGGCACCGCATCAATGCCCGCACGAGGACGCCGACGAACTCCATCTGGTTCTGCGTCGTCTTCGCCTTCATCCTGGCGGTGCCGTCGCTGTGGAGCAGCGTCGCCTACGCGGCGGTGACGTCGATCGCCACCATCGGGCTGTACATCGCCTACGTCCTGCCGACGTTTCTCCGGCGCCGGCAGGGAACCGCCTGGCAGGGAGGCCCGTGGTCTCTCGGCAGGTGGAGCCCCGTGGTCGGTTGGCTCGGGGTGGTCTGGGTCGCCTTCATCTCGGTCCTCTTCATGCTCCCCGCGGTGGGGCTGAGCAGCCTCAACCACGACACCTTCAACTACGCCCCCATCGCCGTCGGCGTCGTCCTTGTCTTCGCCGGCGGTTACTGGCTGCTGAGCGCCCGCAAGTGGTTCCACGGGCCGAAGGTGCAAGGGAGCGAGGAGGAGCTGAAGCAGATCGAGCAGCAGCTCAGGGGCGGGCCCTCGGTGCCTAGCGCTGGCTGATGCACGGCGGAGGCCGTCTCACGACACGGTGACTGATCGACCCGGTGGCTGGCGGCGTGACGGCCCGGGAGGAAGCCGAAGAACTGCCTCAAGCGAGGCGGAGGACCACGGCTTCCTCCGGGCCGATTCGACCCGGGAACGGCGAGCCCGGCGCTGAGAGAGCGCCGGCTCCACCGCTGCTGATCTCGACGACAAACGGCCTCCCCGGCGGTACCTGCGCACCGGCGGGCTGAGACTCGGGCGCAGCGTCGGCGGCATGCGGTTGCCAGGCGACGGCGTCCTCCGAGAAGTTCACGATCACCCACCGCTCGTCGGCCTCGAGGTCGCGCCGAACGGCGAGTAGTTGTTCGGGCGTCTCGAGGAGCTCGAGGTGGCCCCGCCTGAGTACCGCCGTCTTGCGCCGGAGGGCCAGCAGTCGCCGGTAGAGGTGGAGGATGGAGTCCTCGTCGGCGGCGAGCGCGGCCACGTTGCGGTCTTCGGCAGCCGGCGGGAAGGGCAACCAGGGCTGCGAACCGCCGAGCGCCCATCCGTGCTCCGCCGAGGAGTCCCATGGAATCGGGGCGCGGCAACCGTCGCGGCCGCCCGGGTCGATGGCCCGGCCGTCCGGCATGACAGCATCCTCGAGGCCGAGCTCCTCGCCGGCGTAGAGAAACGGCGTCCCTCGCATCCCGAGCAACATGACGGCGGCGGCCCGCGCCCGACGCTCCGAACCGCCGTAGCGAGTCCGGTGCCGCGGGCGATCGTGGCTCGACAGCACCCACGTCGGCCAGGCGTGCCGCGGCTCGAGGATCTGCTCGATCTCGGCCACTCGTCGCCTGAAGCAGCGGGCCTCGAAGGGGCAGAACATCGGAGCGAAGTTGAAGGCCAGCTGCAACTCGTCCCCCTCGCCGTAGTAGGGCGCCACGAGCGCTGTTTTGATGAGAAACACCTCGCCTACGAGCACGGCCTCCTGTGGCCAGGCTTCCACATAGCGCCGCAGGCGGCGGAGGATGGGATGGGTTCGCTCGTCGTCGTTGAGTGCCGACCAGGGAATGGATGCGAGATCGGCGGGTGCATCCGCCAACGCCGGATCCTTGCCGAGGGCATGGGCGACGTCGATGCGGAAGCCGTCCACGCCTCGGTCGAGCCAGTAGGCGAGAACCCCCTCCATGGCGGCGGCCACGGCGGGGTTCGACCAGTTGAGGTCGGGCTGCTCGGGCAGGAAGAGGTGCAGGTACCACTGCCCGCTGGCGTGATCGAAGGTCCACGCCGGACCCTCGCCGAAGGAGCGGCGCCAGTTGTTGGGCGGCCGAGCCGGATCATCCGGGTCGGGGTCACGCCAGATGTAGAAGTCGCGGTGGGCGGCGTCCTGGGACGAGCGGGCGTCGAGAAACCAGGGATGTTGATCGCTGGTGTGGTTCGGTACGAAGTCGACGATGACGCGGAGGCCGCGGTCGTGCGCCTCGCTGAGGAGGCGGTCGAAGTCCTCGCTCGACCCGAAGAGGGGGTCGACCTCGCAGTAGTCGGAGACGTCGTAGCCGAAGTCCCGCATGGGTGAGCGGTAGAAGGGAGACAGCCAGATGGCGTCGACGCCGAGCCACACGAGGTGGTCGAGATGGCGGCGGATGCCTTCGAGGTCGCCGGCGCCCTGGCTGACGGAGCCTGCCGCGATGGCGGAGGCGCCCGC
>Ga0187879_10000506_pt1 | contig 25559 bp, 22 predicted proteins | sample June2016WEW_19_1_FD_132423 | JGI IMG/M metagenome (GOLD analysis project Ga0187879, IMG submission 132423) | Peatland microbial communities from SPRUCE experiment site at the Marcell Experimental Forest, Minnesota, USA - June2016WEW_19_10 | ecosystem: Environmental > Terrestrial > Soil >... | reverse complement strand
TCGCCCGCCAGGCGGGCCAGCGAGGTGTCATAGTCCGATCCGGCGGCCATGGCATGCCCGAGGATCGTGGGGTTGGACGTCAGCCCGGTGACCGCCAGGTCACGCACGTAACGTGCCAGCGCCCCGGTGCGCAGCATGACCCGATTGATGCTGTCCAGCCACAGGCTCTGGCCAAGTGCATGCAGCCGCTGCGCGGGATTCGCCTCAGCGTCCATGCCTACCTCCCCGATGGGCCGACACGGTCATCTTCGCCAAGACGGGGCCACCCGTCCAGACTACGGCGGCCCCGTCGGCGGGCGGTAGTACAGAGCACTGCCGCAGGCTGTGCCAGGTCCACCTGCCGTCGCCGCCGGGGTCACGCCAGCCGCTTCCGGTGCCACGAGGATTCCCGCTGTTCCTGCGTTGTCGCAGGTGAGAAGGCTGACGATGGAAGCTCCAGCTGGCTCCCGCGATAGGACTCGAACCTATAACCTGCCGGTTAACAGCCGGACGCTCTGCCAATTGAGCTACGCGGGACCGGACGGACCAGATCCGGCAGACCAGGTGATCACTGCCGTATCGGCGTCGCGGCCACTAGGGTAGCGCACCGGGGCCGCTGCGCGGTGCGCCGAGCGCGTTACCGCGGCCGATATGGTTACGTCAAACCATAGCGATGGGCCTTCGCTACGGTTCTTCCGCAGCGAAGGCAGCATCGCTGCGGTTCGCGGGGCGCCCGGGCGGCGGCCTCGTGGCGCATAAGAAACGTTTCGGCTGGGCATGACCGGGAAGTCAGCCCAGCGCGAGCTGATCAGCGGGCAGGGCTGCGCCGCGCAGCATGACACGCTCGGGAGAGGTCGAGATGCATCGGTATCGAATCGCATTCTTTGGCGGCCTGGCCATCGGATTCGTGGTCGGCGCCCGTGCTGGCCGCGAACGCTATGAACAGCTCAAGAAGCTCGCTCGCACAGCCGCGGACAATCCCGGCGTGCAGCAGGCAGCGGGCGCGCTCCAGGCCCAGGCGGCCGACCTCGCGAATTCCGCCAGGCAGCGGCTCACCGACGAGGTGCGCAACCGGGTACCTGGGATGGCGAAGTCGGCCAAGCGCGCCGCCGGCAAACAAATGCCGGGCCGCGTGCGGCGGGACTCTAACGGCAGCGTCGAGGTCCCGGACGACGAGTCCTTCACGCCGACCGGCGACTCAGACCGGAAACGGGACGTGGGCCCGAGCTAGCAAACCGCAGCGCCGGGTCGTCCGGCTGTGCTCACCGGATGAGGGCAAGCAGCCGCAACCCGCGCGGCTCCCGGGCAGGACCAGGCACGGCGGGCGGCCAGGCGGGGCCGGGCGCGGCGGTCAGGCGAGGTACTCCCTGAGCCTTTGGGCCCGGCTGGGATGGCGCAGCTTGGCGAGCGTCTTGGACTCGATCTGGCGGATGCGCTCCCTCGTCACGCCGAACTCGCGACCAACTTCCTCCAGGGTGCGCGGGTGGCCGTCGCTCAGGCCGAACCTGAGCTCGATGATCCGCTGCTCCCGGATGGACAGATTGTCGAGCACCTGCTCCAGCTGATCCTGCAGCATGATGAAGGCCGCTGCCTCCATCGGCACGACCGCATCAGCATCCTCGATGAAATCACCGAGATCGGAATCCTCCTCCCCGATCGGCGACTGTAGCGAGACCGGCTCCTGGGCGATCCGCTGGATCTCGGCTACCCGCTCCGGGTGCAGGCCCATCTCGGCGGCAATCTCGTCAGGGGTAGGCTCGCGCCCGAGGTCCTGGTGGAGCTGGCGCTGGATCCTGGCCATCTTGTTGATGGTCTCGACCATGTGCACCGGTATCCTGATCGTCCGTGCCTGATCGGCGATGGCCCGGGTGATGGCCTGCCTGATCCACCAGGTGGCATACGTGGAGAACTTGTAGCCCTTGGTGTAGTCGAACTTCTCCACGGCCCTGATCAGGCCCAGGTTTCCCTCCTGGATCAGGTCGAGGAAGACCAGGCCGCGCCCGATATAGCGCTTGGCGATGGACACCACTAGCCGCAGGTTCGCCTCGATCAGCCGCTGCTTGGCCCGGCAGCCGTCGGCCGCTAGCAAGGCAAGTTCCGCGATCTCGGCGCATTGCGGCCCGGAACCAAGCCCGCCGCACTGCAGCTTCTCCCCGGCGAACAAGCCGGCCTCGATCGCCTTGGCGAGGTCCACCTCGTCCTGCGCGGTCAGCAACGGAACCCGGCCGATCTCGCGCAGGTAGATCCGAACCAGGTCACCGGTGGCTGCCCGTCTGGAGGTCTCAGGCTGTCCGGCCCGCCGCAGCTCGTCCGGCTCGTCCGGGGGCGGCTCGACGACCTCGACTCCCTCGTCCGCGAGCAGCCGCAGTACTCCGTCGACGGCGTCCGGGGGAAGGTCGCAGCGGTCGAACGCCGCGGCGAGTTCAGTCATCGCGACGGTGCCACGTTCTCTGGCCCGCGCTACGAGGTCGGTCATGTCGTCTACCGGGGGTAGAACCGCAAGGCTCATGCAGACCAGTGTGCGTCAGGAACCCCGGGTTCAGGGGATCTAATATTGTCACCTTCGCGGTAGTAACGCAGGGCGCCACTCCCATGCTGCGCCACGTTAGAGTGCCCCTCCGGCCTGCTCCGAGAGCACCTTCCTGCGCTGCTCAAGAGCGACAAGATCACCGAACAGCCGGTTATACTCGGCCGTCTCGCTGACCGGGTTCAGCCGTTGCAGCCGGGACTTGACAGCGGCAATTTCCCTGCTCACGGATAGTTCGCCGATCCGGGCGAGAACGGCGTCCGCGTACCGGGCGTCCGGCTCGCCGTCAGCGCGAGGGGCACGGGGCAGTTCCACAGCGAGCTGAGTCACGAACGTCCTGGCCCGGTCGTCGGGAGCGGCAGCGCGCAGCCGCTCGGCCCACTCCCGGCCGCCGCCCGCAGCCCGCCCGGCGCCGCCGCACCCGGCGATGAGCTCGAACACCGCGGCGTGCGCCGGAGCGGTGAATGCCGCCGCCCCGAGTTCGTCGAAGACCGGACCGCACAGCGCCGGCCGCTGCACGGCCAGCTTCAGCGCCTCGCGCTCGACCTGGATGATCGGATCACGCAGGTCATAACGGAGCTGATCGGCCCGCTCGGTCGGCCGGGCCGGCCCGTTCCGGCCGCCCCGCCGCTCATCCTCGCGCTGCTGGCCGCCCCACTGCCCGCCGCTGCCCGGCCCGCCGCCGCCCGGCCCGCCGCCGCCCGGCCCGCCGCCGCCCGGCCCGCCGCCCCACTGCCCGCCATCGTCCTGCCCGCTGTTGCCGTGCCCGCTGTTGCCGCGCCCCCCGTTGCCCTGCCCGCGGCTACCCTGCCCGCCGTTGACCTGGCCGCCGCTGTGCGGCACGCTGTCCCGGTGACCGCCGCTTCGGGCGGGCTGAGCAGGCCCCGAATGACTACGGATCCTGGCGAGCACGAAGCTCTCGTCCATCATGCCGAGCCACCGGTCCAGGCTGACCGCATAGAGCTGGCGCAGCCCCCTGTCCTTGATCTTGGCCACGATCGGCGCGGCCGCATCAAGAGCGGCAAGCCGGCCCTCGGCGGTGTTCAGGTCGTGATCGCCGAGAGAGCTGCGGATGGCGAACTCGAACAGCGGAACGCGCTGCGCGATGAGGTCCCGGACAGCGCCATCCCCATGCCTGAGCCGCAAATCGCAAGGGTCAAGCCCGTCTGGCTGCACGGCGACGAATGTCTGCGTGACGAACTTCTCCTCCATGCCGAATGCGCGCAGCGCCGCACGCTGCCCGGCCCGGTCGCCGTCGAAGGTGAAGATCACCTCGCCGCGGAACTGGCTGTCATCCATCAGTAGCCGCCGCAGAATAGTGATGTGGCCGTCGCCGAACGAGGTGCCGCTGGTAGCCACGGCGGTCGTGACGCCCGCCAGGTGGCAGGCCATCACATCGGTGTACCCTTCGACGATGACCGCTTGCCTGCGCTGGGCGATATCGCGCTTGGCCAGGTCGGCCCCGTAGAGCACCGAGCTCTTCTTGAACAGCGGCGTCTCCGGCGTATTCAGGTACTTGGGGCCGTCGTCGTCATCCCGCAGTTTGCGGGCACCGAAGGCGATCACGTCACCGGTAAGGTCCCTGATCGGCCAGATCAGCCGCCCGCGGAACTTGTCGATCAGGCCGCGCCTGCCGTGGCTGGCCAGCCCGCCGGCGAGCAGTTCCGCATCGGTGAAGCCCCGCCCGTGCAGGTACCTGGTCAGCGCGTCCCAGTCGGCAGGCGCGAACCCGATTCCGAACCGCTCCGCATCGGCCTGCTCGAAGCCGCGCGAGGACAGGAATGCCCGCCCTGCGCCGGCATCGGCGCCAGCGAGCCGTTCGGCATAAAAGGCAGCGGCAGCGCGATGTGCCTCGATCAGCCGGCGCCGCTGCGTCTGCTCCTGGCCAGGGATGTGGCCGCCCTGCTCGTATCTCAGGTCGATACCGGCCCGGGCGGCTAGCCGCTCGACCGCCTCGGCGAAGCTGAGGTGATCGATCATCTGCACGAACCTGATAACGTCGCCGCCCTCGGAACACGAGAAGCAGTAAAACAAGCCGCGGGCCGGGGTGACGTTGAAGGAGGGTGTCTTCTCCTCGTGAAACGGGCAGAGCCCCTTGAGCGAGCCGCCTCCGCCGCTGCGGAGCTGGAGGTACTCCCCCACGACCTCCTCGACGGGCGAGCGCTCGCGGACCAGGGCGATGTCCTCGTCGCGGATCCGGCCTGTCACGTCCGCCCTCCGCTCGCCTGTTGTCGTCGCGGCGAGTCTAGTCCTCGCTGCCGTCGCCCCGGGCCGTGCGCTCCGCCACAGCGCCAGCACCGTCCGCCCGCCCGCGGCTGATACTCTCCCGCCGTGGCCAGCATTCTCGTGCTCTGGGATGTCGACTACACGCTGGTCGACTCGGACGGGGTCGGCCGGATGCTCTACGAGACCGCGTTCTTCGAGATGTTCGGCCGGGAACTGCCGCAGCCCGGCCTGATGTCGGGCCGCACCGACAGCGCGATCGCGCTCGAGGTGCTGACCCTGGCGGGGCTGCCTGAGCCGCGGCAGCTGGTCAGCTCCTTCCAGAAGGTCATGGCCGCTCATGCGCCTGAGCTGGCCGGGGCCGTCCGGGAGCAGGCCCGCGCTCTGCCGGGCGCGGCCGCCGCGCTCACGGCCCTGGCCAGCCTGAACGGGCCGGCCGGCCGGATAGTCCAGTCCCTGCTGACCGGCAACATAAGGCCGCTCGCCGAGGTCAAGCTCGGCCCGCTCGGCCTGCTCGACCACCTGGACCTGGACGCAGGTGCCTACGGTGACGTGCACGAGATACGAGCCGAGCTCGTCCATGCCGCCCGGCGCAATGCGCACCGCGGCTACCGGGACGACTTCGCCGGCGAAGCTACCATCCTGGTTGGCGACACGCCGCGGGACATCGACGCCGCGCTCGGCACCGGAGCCCGGGCCGTCGGCGTCGCCACCGGCAGCTTCACTGTCGCGGAGCTCGCCGCTGCCGGCGCGCACGCCGTGCTGCCCGACCTCACCGACACCAGCAAGGTCCTGGCGGCCATCCTCGCTGAACCAATTCCCGCGTCGTTGCCATGATCGTCATGGCGGTTCCCCGATCTGCGCCCTGACGAGCCGCCACGATTACGGAGCGGCGCCCCCCGTGGGAGAGCGGTCGCCCGCGGGGCGAAGGGACCCGGGTCAGAGCTCGGCCAGCGGGACGTCGGCGTCCTCAAGGCGCGCGACATCGACGCTGGTACCCGACCGGATCAGCGCCTGGATGTCGTCGTTCACGTCCCAGACGTTGACGTTCATCCCGGCCACGACGGCGCCGTCGTTGAGCCAGAACGCGATGAACTCGAGGGTCTCCGGGTCGCCCCGGTAGACAACCTGGTCATAGCTGCCGGGCTCGGGCAGCCCGGCGGCCTCCATGCCGAGGTCGTACTGGTCGCTGTAGAAATAAGGGACGAGGTCGTAGGAGACGTCCCGGCCGAGCATGGACCGCGCCGCGGCCGGCCCGCCAGCCAGCGCGTTGCCCCAGTGCTCGACCCGGATCCGGCGGCCGAGCAGCGGATTAAACGAGTTCGCGACGTCGCCAGCCGCGAAGATGGCCGGATCGGAACTGCGCAGCGCCTCGTCGACGAGTATCCCGTTCCCGACATCGAGGCCGGCCGCGGCCGCGAGGGCGTCGTTAGGCAGCGCGCCGATCCCGACAATCACCACATCAGCGGGCAGTTCCTCATCGGCCGAGGTGACCACCGAACTGACCCGGCCGCCCGAGCCCCGAAGCTCGGCGACGCCCTCGCCGAACCTGAACACCACGCCGTGACTGCGGTGCAGGTCAGCGAAGACCGCGCCCAGTTCAGGGCCGACCGAACGGTGCAGGGCACCTGGCTCGGGTTCGACGATCGTGACATCGCAGCCGTACTCGCGGGCCGCCGCTGCGGTCTCCAGCCCGATCCAGCCTGATCCGGCGATGACCACCCGGCCGCCACCGGCCAGTGACGCCCGCAGCCGGTCAGAGTCGGGCTTGGATCGCAGATACAGCACCCCGTCCAGGTCCGCGCCCGCTACCCGGAGCATGCGCGGCGCGGCTCCGGTGGTGATCAGCAGCTTCGCATAGGAGACCGGCTCGCCGCTGGCCAGCGTGACCTGCCGGGCGGCCACGTCGATCGACGTGGCGATGGTGCCCAGCCGCAGGTCGACGTCGTGCTCGGGGTACCAGCCCGCTTCGTGCACGTACACCGAGTCCGCGTCCTGCTTGCCGAGCAGGTACCCCTTGGACAACGGCGGCCGCTCGTAGGGCCGCAGGTCCTCATCGCCGATCAGCACCACGGCACCGGTGAAGCCCTCCTCGCGCAGGGTCTCAGCGGCCTTGGCGCCAGCCAGGCTGGCTCCGACGATCACGTAGACAGGTTCGGCAGGCATCGGCTGCTCCTTCCGGCGACGGCTGACGGCGCCTGCTAATGATTGCAGCTATCGGCGACGGCTGGCGGCGACAGCGCTGCGCGCGGGCGGCAGCCGCGGCACCGGCAGCCGCCGGGCCCAGGATTTCACCGGCACAGGCGGCGGTGCCAGGCGATGGCCGAAGTGTCCGTGAGCGAACCGATCTGGTCGACCACCACACGCAGCCGCGCCGCGGCGCACGCAGCCGCGGCGTATGCCGGGCGGAACACCGGATCCAGCGTGCCAGGCGCGCCGGCCCGCACGGCCGCGGCCAGCTCACAGATCAGCTCCCGCTGCCTGGCCTGCGCGGCCGTCACCCCGGACCGGCTCATCACGTACCGCGCGGTGACCCCCTTGAGCAGCGCGCACTCAAGGCGCTGCCGCCTTGGCACCATGAGGTCAGCAGCGTACCTGGTCAGATTTGCCGCAGCGCCGCCGGCCGGGCCGGGCTCCCAGCCGCTGCCCGGCCCTGCCGCGGCCAGCGTCGCGTCCTGGGCCGCATCGCAGAACCTGCTGATCAGCTCGCTGGTCAGGTGCTTCAGCGCCGCGAGCGACCTCGGGCCGCCGTCGAAGTCAACTGGCCAGGCAGGCAGGCCGAGCAGGCTGCCGAACACCTCGCACAGTTCGTCGGCGGTCGCCGATTCCGGCTCGCAGTACGTGGTCGCGGTCAGCTCGGCGACCGCCCGGCGCTCGGCGCCGTCCCGCAGCGCCGGCAACGTGATCATGCCGGACTGCAGGCCGTCCTCGAGATCGTGCACGGAATAGGCGACGTCGTCGGCCCAGTCCATGACCTGGGCCTCCAGGCAGCGCCGATCATCAGGAACGCCGTCACGGACCCAGCCGAACGCCTTCGCGTCGTCGTCGTACACGCCGTACTTGAGCTGCCCGGGGCTGGCCGGCCACGGGTACTTCACGGTGGCGTCGAGGGTCGCCCGGGTCAGGTTCAGGCCGGCTCCGAGAACCTTGGACTCCAGCCTGGTCAGCAGCCTGAAGCTCTGCGCGTTGCCCTCAAAGCCGCCGCAGCCCTCGGCGATGAGGGCGAGCGCCTGCTCGCCGTTGTGGCCGAACGGCGGGTGCCCCAGATCGTGGGCCAGGCAGGCCCCGTCGACCAGGTCGGGGTCGCACCCGAGCACCGCCCCGAGCTCGCGGCCGATCTGCGCGCATTCCAGCGAGTGCGTCAGCCTGGTCCGCGGGAAGTCGGCCGAGCCCACCTCGACCACCTGCGTCTTGGCCGCCAGCCGGCGCAGCGCGGAACTGTGCAGCACCCGGGCGCGGTCCCGCTCGAACTCGCCACGCCACGGGCGCTGGGTCCGGGTGCGCTGTTCCGGCACCCAGCGCTCCGTCGCCTGGCTGTCGTAACCGACGGTCACCGGCTGGAATGCCGGGGCTCATGTGCCGGGGCTCACCGGGTATCGCTGCTTCCCGTGGCCTCCTCGACCGCTGCGCGCCCGGCCTCCAGCCTGGCGACAGGAACCCGGAACGGGGAGCACGACACATAGTCGAGGCCCGCGCTGTGGAAGAAGTGCACCGACTCGGGATCGCCGCCATGCTCGCCGCAGACGCCGATCTTGAGGTCGGGGCGGGTGGCCCGGCCCTCCTCGACGGCGATTCTGACGAGCCGCCCGATGCCGCCGGCGTCCAGAGTCTCGAACGGGGAGACACCGAATACGCCCAGCTCCATATAGCGGCTGAAGAACGCACCCTCCACATCGTCGCGGGAGAACCCCCAGCCCATCTGGGTGAGGTCATTCGTGCCGAATGAAAAGAACTCCGCGCTGCGCGCGATGTCGCCGGCGGTGAGCGCTGCCCTGGGCACCTCGATCATCGTCCCGATGGGGGTGTGCACGTGCGTGCCCGTTTCCGCGGCCACTTCGGCGAGCATCTTCTCCGCACGGTCGCGCGCGATCTCCATCTCCTGCACCGCCGCGACCAGCGGGACCATCACCTCCGGCTGCGGGTCGCCGCCCGCCTTCTTGCACTGCGCCGCCGCATTGGCGATCGCTTTCACCTGCATGTCGAGCAGGCCGGGGATAACCAGGTCAAGCCGAACGCCACGCAGTCCGAGCATCGGGTTTTCCTCGTGCAGCCGACGCACGGCTTCCAGCAGCGTGCGGTCCTTCTCCGTCGCGTTGTCGCCGGCCAGGGCGACCTTGACCGACAGCTCGGTCAGGTCGGGCAGGAACTCGTGCAGCGGCGGGTCGATCAGCCGGATCGTGACCGGCAGGCCGTCCATCGCCTCCAGGATCTCCACGAAATCGCCGCGCTGCAGTGGCTCGAGCGCGTCCAGCGCTGACTGCCTGGTCTCCTGATCCTCGGCCAGGATCAGTCGTTCGACGAGCTGGCGGCGCTCACCGAGGAACATGTGCTCGGTGCGGGTCAGCCCGACTCCGCTGGCGCCGAACCGCCGCGCACGGGCACAGTCCTCGCCGTTGTCGGCGTTCGCGTGCACGCCGAGCCTGCGCCGCTGGTCCGCGTGCTTCATGATCGCGTTCACCGCGCTGACCAGCTCGTCCGACTCCGGGTCAAGGCCGCCCTCGAAATACTCCACGACCGGCGAAGGGACAACGTCAACCTGGCCGAGGAAGACCACGCCCGAGGTGCCGTCGATCGAGATCACGTCGCCCTCGCTGACCGTCACCCCGTTCCGCGCGGTGAACTTGCGCCCGGCCAGGTCCACCTCGAGCTCGTCGGCGCCGCAGACGCACGTCTTGCCCATCCCGCGGGCGACCACGGCCGCGTGGCTGGTCTTACCGCCCCTACTGGTCAGGATGCCGCGGGCGGCGATCATGCCGTGCAGGTCATCCGGGTTGGTCTCGCGCCGCACCAGGATCACGTCCTGGCCGGCCGCCGCCTGCTCGACCGCACGGGCGGAATCGAACACCGCCTTGCCCACCGCCGCGCCCGGAGACGCGCTGATTCCCTTCGCGATCTGCCTGACGTCGCCGCTGGCGTCGAACCGCGGGAACATCAGCTGCGCGAGCTGGCTGCCGGTCACCCGGGTCAGCGCCTCGTCCATGCCGATCAGGCCCTGTTCGACGAGCTGCATCGCGATCCGGAACGCGGCCCCGGCCGTGCGCTTGCCCACCCGGGTCTGCAGCATCCATAGCTTGCCGCGCTCGACCGTGAACTCGATGTCGCACAGGTCCTTGTAGTGGGTCTCCAGGGTCGACATGATCTTCATCAGCTCGGCGTAGGACTTCGGGTCGATCTGCTCGAGGTCCTGCAGGGGCACCGTGTTCCTGATCCCGGCCACCACGTCCTCGCCCTGCGCGTTCTGCAGGTAGTCGCCGTAGACGCCGCGCTGGCCGCTGCCAGGGTCGCGGGTGAACGCCACGCCGGTGCCTGAGTCCATGCCGAGGTTGCCGAACACCATCGCCACGATGTTGACCGCGGTGCCGAGGTCGGCCGGGATCCGCTCCTGGCGCCGGTAGAGGACGGCCCGGTCGGCGTTCCACGAGTTGAAGACCGCGTTGACCGCCATGTCCATCTGCTGGCGGGGGTCCTGCGGGAAGTCAAGACCCGCCTTGTCGCGCACGATCCCCTTGAAGATGCCGACGATCGCGCGCAGGTCGTCGGCGTCGAGATCCAGGTCGTCCTTGGTGCCCTTGGCCTTCTTCGCCGCCTCAATCGCGTGCTCGAACGCGTCGCCCTCGATGTCCAGCACCGTCCGGCCGAACATCTGGATCAGCCGCCGGTACGCGTCCCAGGCGAACCGCTCGTTGTTGGCCTGCTTGGCCAGGCCTTGTACCGACTCATCGGACAGGCCGATGTTCAGCACCGTCTCCATCATGCCCGGCATCGAGAACTTGGCCCCCGACCGGACGCTTACCAGCAGCGGGTCCTGGTGGTCGCCGAGCTGCTTCCCCATCTTCTTTTCGAGCTGCCGCAGGTGCGTGGTTACCTCGGCGGCCAGGCCCTCGGGGACCTTTCCCTCTTTCAGGTAATACCGGCACGCATCCGTAGTGATGATGAAGCCTCCGGGTACCGGCAGGCCCAGGTTGGTCATCTCGGCCAGGTTGGCGCCCTTGCCTCCCAGCAGATCCTTCAGGTCCTTGTTACCCTCGGTGAAGTCATAGACGAGCTTCGGCATTGCACGCACTCCTCGCGATGCCGCGCGACCGGCCCGACGGCACGGACGTAGGACGGCTCTGTGATCGGCGCCCTCACGGGCTTCTTAAGCTTTCGGCCTCACGGCCCCTCTATCCGGACTCTACCGAGGATCCGGGCCTACCGGCGAGGCAGCGGGCCCACGTATGTACGAACCGGCCGAACTGGCGACTCTCGGCCATGGACTGCAGCGCCCCTTTCTGGCCGTCCAGATTCCCGGGAGCTGGGAATTCGGGCTGAGGGGCCGCCCCAAGCCGGCTGATTCGCGCGACAATGCCGATCATGGACAACTCAGGTCTGGGCGTGATCGGGCTGCTGCATCCGGGCGAGATGGGTGCCGCCGCCGGGCGGTGCCTGACCGGCGCGGGCCACACCGTGCTGTGGGCCTCGGAGGGCCGCGGGCCGCAAACCGCGTCCCGCGCGCGGGCAGCGGGCCTTCAGGATGTCGGCACAGCATCGGAAATGGCCGACCGCGCTGAGGTCATCCTGTCGCTCTGCCCGCCGCACGCGGCCCTGGACATGGCCTGGGCGGTGCAGGGATTCGGCGGGATCTTCGTCGACGCGAACGCCATCGCGCCGGCCACCGCGCGCGAGATAGCCCGCATGATCGAGGACGGCGGCGGCAGTTACGTCGACGGCGGGATCATCGGGCCGCCGCCAGCCGCGGCCGGCAGCACCCGCCTGTACCTGTCCGGGTCCCGGGCAGCGGAGGTGCGCGAACTGTTTGACGGCTCCCCGCTCAGCGGACGGGTCCTCGCCGGGGGGATGACCGCGGCATCCGCGGTGAAGATGGCCTACGCGGCGTGGACCAAGGGCACCGGCTCGCTCCTGCTCACCGTCCGGGCCCTCGCCAGGGCCGAGGGCGTCGAAGAGGTTCTGCTCGCCGAATGGGCGCTGTCCCAGCCCTCGCTCGCGGAGCGATCCGCGCGGTCCGCCCAGGCGGCGAGCGCCAAGGGCTGGCGCTGGGTCGGCGAGATGGAAGAGATCGCCGCGACCATGGCGGCGGCCGGGCTGCCCGACGGCTTCCACCAGGCGGCCGCCGAGGTCTACCGCCGTGCCCCGCACGCCAGGCCGGCGGCATCGGCCGACGACATCGTTAATACTGTTCTTATGGCGCTGATCGGAGATAGCCCGCAGGACTAGGCATCGTTGGGCGCCGCGCCGCTACCCTCGCCTGCCCGGATCGGCCAGCAGGAGCAGGCCGCGCAGGCAGGCGTCCAGGGCCAGGCCTGCGATCGCGATCGTGATGATCCCGGCGAAGACGAGCGCGGTGTCCAGATAGTCGCCGGCCTGCATGATCAAGAAGCCGAGGCCGCTGGTGGCCGCGAGCAGCTCGACGGCCACGATGCTGCTCCAGGCGCCGGCCATGGAGATCCGCATCCCGGTGAGGATTCCAGGCAGCGCGGAGCGGATCTGCACGTGCAGCAGCGTGTACGCGCGGGACGCGCCCAGCGTTCTCGCGCACAGCCGCAGGTCGTCGGGTACCTCGTCAAGTGCGGCCACGGTGGTCACGGCCATCACGGGGACGACCCCGATGATGATCAGGACCTCCTTGGGAAGCTCGCCGATTCCCAGCCAGACGATGAACAGCGGGATGAACGCGAGCGGCGGCAGCGGCCGGATCACCTCGATGATGGGATCGACCAGATGCCGGATTACCCGGCTGGCCGACATCGCCGCGCCAGCGGTCACGCCGATGGTCACGCCGACCACGAAGCCGGTCAGGATCCGCCGCAGGCTGATGTAGAGGTCGAACCAGAGCGGCCTGCCCTGTGCCGGGTACGGCCGGCCGAGGTAGTGCAGGAATTGCTGGCCAGTCTGGACGACCGAGGGCAATGCGACCTGGTCGTTCAGGAACATGGCGGCCGCCTGCCACAGCAGCAGCAGCGCGGCGAGCCCCGCCGCTCCCGTGGTCACCCGCCGGGCCCGGGCACGGCGCCGGGCCCGCCGGTGCGCGAGCAGATCGGCGCGCTCATCGGGCACGTCCTGATCGGCACTACCCGGACCGGCCGGGGCCGCGTCCTCGATCACCGCAGTCGCCCCGAGCGGCGCTGGATACCAGCCAGACATCGGTTACTCCTTTGGCGGCGCCCGCCTGAACTCGCAGCCGCGGGCCCCGATGGTTCAGGCGGTCAGGGACGCGCGAATCCTGCGCTTCACGGCGAGGAACTGTTCGGTGTCGACATCGACGGCATGCCGCGGCCGGCCCAGCGGCACCTCGATGACCTCACCGATGCTGGGCGGCCTGCCGCCCAGCACCGCCACCCGGTCGCCGAGCAGCACCGCCTCTTCGATGTCGTGCGTCACGAAGATGATGGTGATCCGGTATCGCTCCCACATGCTCAGCAGGAAATCGTGCATGCGGATCCGCGTGATCGCGTCGAGCGCGCCGAACGGCTCGTCCATGAGCAGCACCGAGGGCCGGGTGACCATAGCGCGGGCAAACGCGGCACGGTGCCGCATCCCGCCAGACAGCTCATGCGGGAACGCGTCGCTGAACTGGGCGAGGCCCACGGTCGCCAGGATGGCGTCGGCTTCTTCCTCCAGCTCCGGATCGTCTCGCTCGTCGAGGCCAGCGGCGCGCTGGGCCCTGGGGCCGAACAGGACGTTCTTCCTGGTCGTCAGCCAGGGGAAGAGCATCGGGCTCTGAAACAGCATGCCCCGGTCGGGGGCCGGCCCGGTGACGGACCGCCCCCCGACGGTGACGGAGCCCGCGTCGCATCCCAGCGCACCCGCGACTATGCGCAGCAAGGTGGACTTGCCGCAGCCGGACGGGCCGAGCAGGCAGACCAGCTCGCCCGGCGCGACCTGCAGGTTGATCCCGGCGAGGGCGACCGTACGCCGGCCGGACCTGCGGAACGTCTTGCCGACCTGATCGAGCACGACATGCGCGGCAGGTGCTCCGCCTTCGGTCAGCCGGTGGCACGAGGCTCCGGCGGCCGGCTCCCCGCCGGCGGTCTCCGGTCGGTGACCGGAAACCGCCGGGCCCGCGTCAGGCCCCGTGTCAGGCCCCGTGTCAGGCCCCGTGTCAGGCACTGTGTCAGCTCGAGCAGCCACCGGCCAGCGCCTTCTTGACGAAGACCGGATCGACATGCGTCGCCACCGCTGCCGCCGCAGGCGCCGACGTCAGCCTGCCCTGTGCGACCAGGAACTGCCCGGTCTGCACGTACGCCCTGACGATGGGGCTCGTGGTGTCGTTCGGGCTTGAGCCGAGCCAGTGGAGCTGCTGGCTGAGCGGGATGAACGGGTAGCTCCTGGTGGCCGGCACGATGAGGTTGCTCGGCACGCCCTGGACCCTGGCGCTCTGGGTCAGGTACCTGGTGGCCTGCGGGCCGGTGAACAGGCGGGTCGCCTGGACCTCAGCGCAGACATATTTCTGCACCAGAGCCGGATCACTGCGGACGACGCTCTGCGAGACCGCGACGACGTTCAGGCCGGGGATGCCCAGTTTGGCGATCTGCTCGGCGTCAACAAGCGGGTGGCCGCCCGTTTGCGTCAGCTGGGCTTCCGGTCCGGCCTGCACGTACGCCGCGGTCACCGACCCCGCCAGGTAGGCGGCAGCCGCCGCCTGCTCGCTGGCGAAGCCCACGACCTTGACCGAGCCGGTGAGATGCTGCAGGCTGAGCCAGCCGCGCAGTTCGTAGTCCTCCGACGAGCCGACCAGGACGCCGACGGACTTGCCGGCCAGCTGCCTGCCTGAGCTGATTGACCTGGGCACGATCAGCGCGTCCGCGTCGAAGCTCTGCGCGATGACGACGTCGACTCCGGTGCCAGTGCCGATCGCGCCGACGACCGGCGGGTTCCCGACGCCGCTGATCGCCTGCAGGCTGCCGCTGCGCATTTCGGCGATCGCGGTCACCCCTGCGTCGAACGGCACGAAATGCAGCTGGGCCGGGATGGTCCCGGCCAGCGCCGCGTCGCTGTCGATGATGCTGTCCGAGTTCGCGACCGTGCCCTGGCCGTAGGCAATGGTGAAGCCGGGCAGCGCCGCCCCGGGCCCGCCGCTGCGGGTAACGGCCCAGACGATGACGGCGATGACCACGATCGCGGCCACGGCCAGGCTGCCGTAGATCCGCCGCCGCCTGCGCTTGTAGATGGGCGTCGGCTTGCTGTCCGACATGCGGGTATCCGCTGACGTACTCATCAGGACTTCCTTCGTGACTGGATGCTCAGCAGTGAATGGGCGGGCGGCCCCGGCTCAGTTCGCCGCGCCCGCGTAGTAAGCGGACGCCTCGCCCCTGAGCGGGACGCTCGGACGGCCGTCGGTGCCCAGCGGCACCGGGCCCGCCACCGTGACCCGCTCGCCGCGCCGGTGCGCGGTGCCGTAGTCGAAGATCGCGTAATGCTGAGTTGCCCGGTTGTCCCAGATGGCCAGGTCGCCTTCGCGCCAGCGCCACCGGATGGTCTGCTCCGGCCTGGTGACGTAGTCCTGCAGGATCCGGATCAGGTCGCGGGATGCCTGCGGCGAGAACCCGACGACGCTCCGGGCGAAGCCGCCAAGGACAAGCGAGCGCTCGGCCGTCTCCGGGTGCACGCGCACCGCCGGGTGCTCGGTCTCGTAGATGGTCGAGACGAATTCCTTCCGCCGGGCGGCCAGCGCCGCGTCGCTGCGTTCCTCCCGGCCGTAGACCGCCGCGTAGTCGTAATCGTTGGTGTGCACGATCCGCAGGCGATCGGCCAGGTCACGCAGCTGGGCGGGCAAGCTCTCGTAGGCGGTCACCGTGTTGGCCCATACCGTGTCGCCGCCCAGCGGCGGGATCACCACGGCGTGCAGCAGGGTGAAGGCCGGCGGCCGGTCGACGAACGTCACATCGGTGTGCCAGTGGTTGGCACGGCCGCCTTTGCGCGAGTCGATCTCCTCGAGGAACGGCTGGTCAGGCGGCGATGCCAGGGTCGGGTGCCCGAGCGTCAGCGGGCCGAGGCGCTCGGCGAAGGTCACCTGCCTGGCGTAGTCGAGGTTCTGGTCGCGAAGGAAGACGACCTTGTGGTCCAGGAGCGCCCGGCGGATCGCCGCGACAGCCTCGTCGCCGAGGGCATCGCCGGTGTCGACGCCGGAGATCTCGGCGCCGATGTTGCCGGCCAGCCTGGTGACGCCGATTCGGGCGCGGGTGCTGATGGTCTCGGTCATTGCGGGTACCTCTCGGCTCGGGGGTCGACGGACTTGGCAGCCGTGCCGAGCGCGCTGGCGCCCGCCGTGGGGATGGGCGCGGGCACGGCTTACCCAGCGAAGGCGCAGCGTGAGCTGGCCCGCGGGCACTCTCGAGCGAAACGGAGGAGGACGGAAGCGGGCCTGCGCTGGCCCGGCTGCAGCGCGGCGCGCACGCCCGTGCGCATAAGCGGCAGAACCGACGTGAGGTGGCTGGTCAGGCCGGAGCGGAACAGATGGCGCTGGCTACGAGGAGCTGGTCCACGTAGCGCCGCTCGGTGCCGTCGTGGGTCGTCATAGAAGGAGCATCTCAGGCCGTTCCCGGCTAGTCAATATTTCCGACCGCTATTATCGGAAATACGATCTTGCGAACTCCGCCAATGACATGAGGCCTAAGGCGATCAGCCGCCGGACAGCCGCTCGGACAGGTACGGGATCAGGCCGTCGACGCCGATCCGCTCCTGCTTCATCGAGTCGCGCTCCCGCACCGTGACCGCCTCGTCCGTCAGGGTGTCGAAGTCGATGGTCACGCAGTACGGGGTCCCGATCTCGTCCTGGCGCCGGTAGCGGCGGCCGATCGCGCTCGCGTCGTCGAACTCGGTGTTCCAGTTCCTGCGCAGCCTGGCCGCGACATCCCTGGCCTTCGGGGACAGGTCCGCGTTGCGCGACAGCGGCAGCACGGCGACCTTGACCGGGGCGATCCGGTGATCGAGCCGCAGCACGGTCCGCTTCTCCATGTTGCCCTTGGCGTCCGGCGCCTCGTCCTCGGTATAGGCGTCGAGCAGGAATGCCAGCATCGCCCGGTCCACGCCCCCGGCGGGCTCGATGACGTAGGGGATGTACCGCTCGCCCGACTCCGCGTCCAGGTAGGACATGTCCTGGCCGGAGGCGCCGGCGTGGGTGGACAGGTCATAGTCGGTCCGGTTGGCGATCCCCTCAAGCTCGCCCCACTCGCTGCCGGGGAAGTCGTACCGGTACTCCACGTCGACCGTGCGCTTGGAGTAGAACGAGCGCTTCTCGTCCGGGTGCTCATACAACCGCAGGTTGTCCCTGGTGATCCCGAGGTCGAGGTACCAGCCGAGGCGGGCCTGGATCCAGCGCTCGTGCCACTCCTCGTCGGTGCCCGGCTTGACGAAGAACTCCATCTCCATCTGCTCGAACTCGCGGGTCCTGAAGATGAAGTTGCCCGGCGTGATCTCATTACGGAACGACTTGCCGACCTGCCCGATGCCGAACGGCACCTTCTTGCGGGAGGTCTGCAGCACGTTGCGGTAGTTGATGAAGATGCCCTGCGCGGTCTCGGGCCGCAGGTAGGCCAGGCCGGACTCATCCTCGGTGGCCCCGAGGTAGGTGCGGAGCAGGCCGTTGAACATCCGCGGCTCGGCGAAGGCGCCCTTGGTCCCGCAGTGCGGGCAGGCTATCTGGGTCAGGCCGCCCTCCGGAGCGTGCCCGTGCTTCTCCTCGTAGGCCTCGATCAGGTGATCGGCACGGAACCGCCGGTGGCAGGCCAGGCACTCGGTCAGCGGCTCGACGAATTCGGTGAGGTGGCCGCTGGCCTGCCAGACCTCCGGGGCGAGAATCACGCAGGAGTCGAGGCCGACGATGTCCTCGCGTTCTTGCACCATCGAGCGCCACCACTGGCGCTTGATGTTGTTCTTGATCTCCACGCCGAGCGGGCCGTAGTCCCACGACGCGCGCAGGCCGCCGTATATCTCGCTGGACGGGAACACGATGCCCCGCCGCTTGCAGAGGTTCACGAGTACGTCCATGCGATCACTGCGTCGTGCCATCAAGGGTCTCCATCCGGCTGGCGGTCGGCGGCTGGCGGGGCGCGCGCAAACCCGGTTTGCGGAGCGCGGTTTGAAGTCAGCTTAGCGGTCAGCCGCCACGGCGGTGCGCCCATCATGTCCGGTACCGGGGACCACAATCGCCCGGCGGCGATACGCGCTGGTCGGGCGACAGGCCGTATCTTGGCGGTGCGGACGGAAATCCCTGCGGCGAGGACAGCATCCTTGCGGCGGGGACACCGGACTATGAGCGACGGGCCGGCGAGGCCGGCCGGGGAGGAACCATCAGGGTGAGCAGCAACCGGTCCCGGCAGCCCCGGCGACGGCCGGTGCCCAAGGGCCAGGCCAGGTACCAGCCCAGCGCCTCGCCGACCCGCCGGTCGGTGGAGCAGGCCAGCGCCACGCCGCTGGTCTTCCTGCACCAGTTGCCGGTCTGGCTGCCGCCGCTGGTAACCGTCGCGCTGCTGATCACGGGCCTTGCCGTGCGCGGCCCGGTGGGCGCGGCGGCGCTGTGCTTGCTGGCCGTATTGCTCGGGTGGCTGGCCATCGTGTCCTGGCCGGGGCTGAGCAGCCGGGGACGGCTCGGCCGCGCCCTTGCGATCGCCTGCGTTCTCGCGGTGGCCGGATTGCAGGCCAGCCGGTAGCCAGGGCTGATCCGCCGGGTGCGGTTCAGGGCGGCGGATTCGGTTCCGCTCCCCCGTACCTGCGGTCCCTGCTCGCGTAGATCTCGCAGGCGTGCCACAAGTGCCGCCGGTCAAAGTCAGGGAATAGCGTGTCAAGGAAGACGAACTCGGCGTAGGCCGACTGCCAGATCAGGAAGTTGGATGTCCGCTGCTCGCCAGAGGACCTGACGAACAGGTCAACGTCGGGAAGGCCCGGCTCGTCGAGGTAGCGGGCGAAGACTTTCTCGTCGATCTTGTCGGACCGCAGCTTGCCGGCGGCCACGTCGGCGGCAATCGCGGCCGCGGCGTCGGCGATCTCCGCCCGGCCGCCGTAGTTGACGCAGAACTGCAACGTCAGGACAGTGTTGCCCGCCGTCATCTGCTCCGCGTCTTCAAGTTCATTTATAACGCTCCGCCACAGCCGGGGCCGCCGGCCCGCCCATCGGACGCGCACGCCCACCTCGTTCAGCTGGTCGCGCCGCCGCCTGATCACGTCCCTGTTGAAACCCATCAGGAACCTGACCTCGTCGGGCGAGCGCCGCCAGTTCTCGGTGGAGAACGCGTACGCCGACAGGTACGGGATGCCCAGCTCGATCGCGCCCATGATCACGTCGAAGAGCGAATGCTCGCCGCGCTTGTGCCCCTCGGTCCTGGGCAGCCCGCGCTGCTTGGCCCAGCGGCCGTTGCCGTCCATCACCAGGGCCACGTGACGGGGCAGGAACTGGGCCGGGATGGCGGGCGGGCGGGCACCACCGGGATGCGGATACGGCGGCCGCACACCGGACGTCACGCGTGCTCCACATGGCGCAGCGAGCGGATCGAGTGCTCCAGGTGCCATTGCAGGTAGGCGGCGACCAGGCCGCTGCACTCGAGCTGATGCCTGCGCTCGCTGGCGTCCGCGTACACCCAGTCGCCCCGCAGCAGCGCGCTCATCAGGCTGACCGTTTGCACCGCCGGGGTGGCGGCTCCCGGTGCCCGGCACGACCGGCAGACCAGCCCGCCGGCTCCGATCGCGAACGCCCGGAAGACCCCGGCCGCCGGCCTGGCGGCCTGCCCGTCCGCACGGTCGTCGCCCCGGGTCAGGCCGGCCGGGCCCGGGGCGCGGGTACCGCACCCGGCGCATTCGTCGAGGGCCGGGGCGTACCCGGCCACCGCCAGGGACCTGAGCAGGTACGCGTCGAGCACGAGCCGCGGGTCGTGCTGGCCCTCGCCGAGTGCCCGCAGGCCGCCGACGAGCAGCAGGAACTGCCTGATCGCCGGTTCTTTCTCGATCGGGGTGAACTTCTCCGCCGTCTCCAGCATCGCGGTCCCTGTCGTGTACCGCGGATAGTCGCCCGCTAGCGGCTGCCCGTACGCCCGCACCGTCTCCGCCTGGGTGATCACATCAAGCGATCGCCCGGTGTAGAGCTGGAGGTCAACATGGGTGAACGGCTCCAGGCGGCCGCCGAACCTGGACTTCGTGCGGCGCACCCCCTTGGCCACCGCGCGGACTCGTCCCGCCCGCTTGGCGAGCAGGGTCACGATGCGATCGGCCTCGCCCAGCTTCTGGGTCCGCAGCACGATGCCGTCGTCCCGGTAGCTGCCCACCCCGTCATTGTCGCGCATACCCGGGCATCAGCCGGGCATCAGCACGGTGTCAGCCGGGCAGCAACCCGCTTCCGCCAGGCTGCAACCCGTTATCCGCCGGGCAGCAACCCGTTATCCGCCGGTCAGTCCGACGGAGCGCCCTGCTCGGTCATGGTGATGACATCCCTCGCGCGGGCGGCCCCGATGCCGAGCTGCGCCCCGATCTGGAGCGCCGCCCGCCGCTGCTGCTGGGTCAGCGGGCCGCCTGCCAGCCCGATCCGCACCACATCGGCAAGGAACCACCATCTCGCCTGGTCGACCAGCTGTCCCGCTAGCCCGTTCAGCTGGCCAGCCAGTTCCTGGGCCGGCCGGCCAGGGCGGGCAAGGTCGGCCTCAAGCGCGGCGTCGTCATAGCCGGCCAGGCCGGCTTCCCTGATCACCTCGACGGCGCGGTGCCGCGCCGACGCGCTGCGGGGGTCGCCGGCCCGGAGCATGGCCACCGCCGCGGCCTGTGCTCCGGCCGGCAGCGCCGCCTGCATCTGGGCAACCGTGGGGAGCGCCAGCAGATCAAGACGGTACCGCGTGCCGCAGACGATGCACTGGAGATGGTCCGGCGCCTTCGCCAGCGGCAGGACCGGGACCAGGAGGAACGTCAGCCAGCGCCGGCCGGTGAGCCGTCGGTACGCGCGGTCGCCGCCACAGCGCTCGCAGTGACAACTGCCATGCCCGGTGGTCGAGAAGAAAAACCGCTGTTCGACGATGGCGCGCAAACCCGACTTCCCTCCAGCCCCTCCCGCGGGCAATCATGCCGTTCAGCGGCAACACAGAGCCAGCAGATCATCACATGACCTGGCATGATCAATGGGAAAGTGAGGCATAACTTTACTTAATTCCGAGTAATTCCGACGGGTAGATCGTAACCGCTCGGACGGCTCAGGATGACCCAGACCTTCCCGACGGCGGGATTAACCGGGATTAAGACGCCGGGATTAACCGGGATTAGCTAGTCGCGCCGCATGACCGGCGGCCAGCCGCAGAACCCAGCCGCAGAACCAGCCAGCCGCAGAACCCGGTCAGTCGTAGAAGCCAAGGCGGCGCAGCTGCTTCGGATCCCGCTGCCAGTCCTTGGCGATCTTGATCCGCAGGTCCAGGTAGACCCGAGTACCCAGGAGCGCCTCGATCTGGCGCCGGGCCCGTGACCCGACCTCCTTGAGCCGGGCTCCTTTCGCGCCGATCACTATCGCCTTCTGGCTCTGCCGCTCCACGTACATGATCGCGTGCACGTCGATCAGGTCACCGCGGCCTTCCCTGGGTGCCATCTCGTCCACCACGACCGCGATCGAGTGCGGGAGTTCGTCGCGCACGCCCTCCAGGATCGCCTCCCGGATCAGCTCAGCGACCAGCCGCTGCTCAGGCTCGTCGGTCTCCTCCCCGTCCGGATACAGCGGGCTACCCTCGGGCAGCCGGGAGACCAGCACATCGGCGAGCACGTCAAGCTGGAAACCCGATACCGCGGATACCGGCACCACGTCCGCCCACTCGCCAAGCTGGCCCACGGCGGCGAGCTGCGCGGCAATCTGCTGATGCGATGCCTGGTCCGTCTTGGTGACAACGGCCACCACCGGCGCCTTGGTTATCGCGGCAAGCTCGCCCGCCAGATACTTGTCGCCAGGCCCGATCCGCTCCGTCGCGGGCAGGCAGAACCCGATGACGTCCACCTCGGCCAGCGTCGCGCGCACCAGGCTGTCCAGGCGCTCGCCTAGCAGCGTGCGCGGCCGGTGCAGCCCCGGCGTGTCGACGATGATCAGCTGGGCATCCGGCCGGTGCACGATCCCGCGGATCGCCCGGCGGGTCGTCTGCGGCCGACTGCTGGTGATCGCCACCTTGGCGCCGACGAGCGCGTTCATCAGGGTGGACTTACCGACGTTCGGCCGGCCAGCGAAGCAGGCAAAGCCGGCTCTGAACGCGGCCGGCCCTGGCCCTGGCAAGCGCTCGTGCGACGGTGTCTGCGGCGATCCCACCTCGCGATTGTCTCCTACCGGGGCGTCCCCGCCTAACTCGCTCCGGCCGCAGTGTCGCCGCGGCGGCCCGGCAGCGGCACCACGAGGACAGCCAGCGCCAGGCCCACGAGCACCGCGCCGGCCGCGGCGGCGGGCGTCAGCCGCTCGCCCAGAACGATGAGCGCGAGCAACGTGGCCACGACCGGCTCGGCGAGCCCCAGGGTGACGGCCACCGGAGCCGGCACGCTGCGCAGCCCGCGCCCGTACAGGAGGTAGGCGACCGCGGTGGTGACCACGCCCAGGTAACCGGCGACGGCCAGCCCACGTGCGGTCAGCAGCCAGCCAGGGGCCCCGGCCAGCAGCACCGGGGCGAGCAGCACCGCCGCGCCGCCGAACAGGGCGCCCATCACCGCGCGCTCCCCGATGCCAGCACTGATCAGCCGCGCGGCGGAGACCACGTAGACCGCGTAACACAGCCCGGCAGTCACCGCCAGGCCCACGCCAGGCAGGTTGACGCCGGCCGCGCTGCCGCTGGTGACGAGCACTGCGCAGCCGGTGACCGCGCCGACCGTGGCCGCCATCCACCGCCGGCTCAGCGGCGGTCCGCCAGTGAGCCGGCTGATCAGGCCGGTCAGCACAGGCGCGCTGCCGATCGCCACGACAGTGCCGATAGCAACGCCGGTCAGCCGCACTGCCGAGAAGAAGGCCAGCTGATAGCCGCCAACGCTGACGGCGGCGAGGACGAGGCCAGCCCGGCGAGTCCCGCGCACGGTGCACAGCGCTCTCAGCTCACCGCGCGGCCCGCGAGCGCCGACCGCCAGCGCCAGCAGGAGCGATCCGCCGATCACGATACGCGCGGCACCAACGGATACCGGGCTCGCCGCGCCCGGCGCGAAATGTGCCGCGGTCCCGGTGCTGCCCCACGCCGCGGCGCCGAGCAGGACGGCGAAGGCCCCGCCCGCGCGGGCGGGCTTGCTCAGGGCCGCAGCGCCGCGCGCAGCGTGCCGTCCGGCGCCACGTGGAACACGACAGCATCCGGGCCCAGGTCGCGAACCGCGGCAAGGTCACGCGGGTCAGGACCGGCAGATTCGGTGATCAGCGCGGCCGCTTCCAGGCGGCCTGCCCCGCTCGACACCGCCATCGCGACGGCCAGCTGCAGCGCGGACAGGCGCAGCGAAGGGAGGAACACGGCAGCGGCGGCGTAGGTCCGGCCGGTCTCATCGCGGACGGCGGCGCCCTCGGCAGCCGTCACCCGCGCGCGAGCCGCGCGGGCTAGCGCGATGATCTTGAGGTCTTCCTGGCCGGGCTGGGCGCCGCCGGGCTGGGCCTTGCTCACCCGCCAGAGTCTAGTGTCCCGCCGACCCGACCATTGCCGGTCGGCGCGGCGCGCTCGACGGTCACCGTCCCGATCCGGTTGCGCCGTCCGGCCAGGCTCTCCGCGGTCAGCCGCAATCCCGCCACCGTCGCCACCGAGCCGGCGATCGGAACCTTCCCCAGCTGCTGGGCCAGCAGCCCGCCCACGGTCTCCACGTCTTCCGCCTCGATGGCGACGCCGAACAGCTCAGCAAGCTCCTCAACTGGCAGCCGCGCGGTCACCCGGGCACGGTCCTCGCCAAGCCACTCCACGGCGGGCTGTTCCTTGTCGTACTCGTCGGCGATTTCCCCGACGATCTCTTCGAGGATGTCCTCGATCGTGACCAGCCCCGCTGTGCCGCCGTACTCGTCGATCACGATGGCCAGGTGAATCTGGCGCCCCTGCATCTCCCTGAGCAGCTCGTCGATCGGCTTGCTCTCCGGCACGAAGGTCGCGGGCCGCATGATCGAGGAAACCTTCTCGACCGACTCCCCTTCACGGTGCTCGTGACTACGCGTGACGATGTCCTTCAGGTAGGCGATGCCGACGACATCGTCCAGGTTCTCTCCCACCACCGGAATCCGGGAAAATCCGCTGCGCAGGGCGAGCGACAGCGCCTGCCGCAGTGTTTTGTCGCGCTCCACGAAGACCATGTCGGTACGAGGCACCATAACCTCCCTGACGATGGTGTCGCCGAGCTCGAATACCGAGTGGATCATCGCCCGTTCATCCGGCTGAATGATCCGGCGCTGCTCCAGCAAGTCGACGAGCCCGCGCAGGTCCTCCTCGGACCCCGACGGCCCATCCCGCGACCCGCTGGTGCGGCCGAATAGCCCGCCGGCCGCGAGCAGCAGCCCGGGGAGCGGGCCGAGCAGCCGGACCACGGGCCGTAGCACGGCCGACGCGGCGCTGGCCACCCGCACCGGATTACGCCGTCCGATGGCGCGGGGCACGATTCCGGCCACGACGTAAATCAAGATGGTCATGCCGACGGCCGTCACGGCGAAGGCGCGCCAGCCGGGCCCGATCCAGTGCAGCAGCACCACGGTCACCAGCACGGTCGCGGTTACCTCGGCCGCCACCCTGGCCAGCAGCAGGACAAACAGGTAACGCGGCACCTCGGCGAGCACAGCCTGCAGCGGCGTCCTGGCAGCTCCGCCCGCCCGGGCTAGTTCCTTCGCCCCAGCCCGGGACACCCGCACCAGCGCGTCCGCCGCGCCGGCGCACCAGCCCGCGAGCAGCGTGAGCGCTAGTGCCGCCGCGAGCAGCCAGCCCATCGTGACCTCACCCTGGTCCTTCCGGCCCGTCCAGATCGCCATCGGTAGCGCGCTCGGAACTCCATGATGCGAGCAGCCGGTCCTGCAGGCCGAACATCGTCGCATGCTCGTCGGGCTCGGCGTGGTCATATCCGAGCAGGTGCAAGATGCCGTGCGTGCACAGCAGATCAAGCTCGTCAGTCAGCAGGTGACCTGCCTGGGCCGCCTGCTCGGTCGCGACCTGCGGGCACAGGACCACGTCGCCGAGCAAACCAGGGATCTCGGCCGGGTCGGCGGCGCCGCCATGCTCGGTATTGCTGCCGCCCGGCGGCGGCAGCCGTAGCTCGTCCATGGGAAACGCCAGCACATCCGTGGGACCCGGTTCGCCCATCCAGCGCTGGTGCAGGTCAGCCATCGAAGCCGGATCGACCAGCAGGATCGACAGCTCGGCCAGCGGGTGCACGTGCAGCTCGTCAAGGACGTGCCTGGCCAGCGCAGCCAGCTCGGGCTCGTTCACCTCCGTACCCGACTCGTTGGCGATCTCGACGCTCACGCCCGCCTCATCCGCTGTCCGGCTCTCAGCGGGACCGGTTGTCCGGCCTGCGGGACCGGCTGCCCGCCACCCGCTGGCCCTGCACCTGGGTCGCCTGGCGCCCCTCGTACCGCTCGTAAGCGTCCACGATGTCGGCGACCAGCTTATGGCGCACCACGTCATGGCTGGTGAGCCTGGAAAAGTAGACATCCTCGACACCAGTCAGGATGTCCTGC
>Ga0187879_10000505_pt1 | contig 25604 bp, 20 predicted proteins | sample June2016WEW_19_1_FD_132423 | JGI IMG/M metagenome (GOLD analysis project Ga0187879, IMG submission 132423) | Peatland microbial communities from SPRUCE experiment site at the Marcell Experimental Forest, Minnesota, USA - June2016WEW_19_10 | ecosystem: Environmental > Terrestrial > Soil >... | reverse complement strand
CGATCTACACCGACGGCGGACTCACGCCCGCGCAGCAAGTGGTCGAGCGCCTGTTCACCGGCGATATCGGCGGACCGGCCGCGGAGCGCGATTACAAAACCGAGTTGCAGGAAATCGCGTACCGGCATTTTCGCACGCAGCCGGTGTACGAACTGATCGCGACCGGGGGGCCCGATCATGCCAGGCGCTTCACGACCCGAATCAGAATCGCGGGCCGCGATCTCGGCGTAGCCGAGGGCGGCAGCAAGAAGCAGAGCGAGCAGGCGGCGGCGCGCCTCGCGCTGGATCGAATAGAAGAGGAGCGCGGTGAGCGCCATGGGTGAGCATCGCGCCGGCTTCGTGGCGGTCGCCGGCCGCACCAACGTCGGCAAATCGACGCTGGTGAACCGGCTGGTGGGCCACAAGGTCGCGATCGTCACACCGCGTCCGCAGACCACGCGGCGGCGAATTCTCGGTATCCGCAGCGACGCAGACGCGCAGATTTTGCTGATCGACACGCCCGGACTTCATGAGGCGAAGAAGCAACTGAATCAGCGAATGGTGCAGGTGGCGCGGCGCGCCATCGCGGAGGGCGAAGTCATTGTGGCCGTGGTCGAAGCCGGCGATCATCTGAATCCCGGCGATCGCGCCGTGCTGGTTGACATCCGTGCGCTGGGCCGTCCGACGGTCGTTGCAATCAACAAGGTCGATCGCGTCCCGCGCGCGCAACTGCTGCCGCTGATCGAGGAAATCAATCAAGGATTTCCCGGCGCCGAGATCGTCCCGGTGAGCGCGCTGAGCGGCGAGAACATCGACGAGCTGTTGCTGACTGTGAAGCGGATGCTCCCGGTGAGCCCGGCGCTGATGTCGCCCGATGAGTACACCGATCAGAGCGAACGGATGATCGCCGAGGAAATCATCCGCGAGAAAATTTTCCTCAAGATGCGCCAGGAGATTCCGTTCTCCACCGCCGTCAGGGTCGAGAAGTTCGAAGACGACGCGGAGCGCAAGCTCAAGAGGATCGGCGCGACGGTGGTTGTCGATCGCGAGTCGCACAAAGGCATGCTGATCGGCGCGGGCGGGCGCACGCTCAAGGAGATCGGTACGGCGGCGCGCCTCGAGCTCGAAGAAATTCTCGGCGCGCGCGTGTTTTTGGAAATCATCGTCAAAGTCGAGCGCGATTGGACACGCGATCCGCGCAAGCTCGCGGAGTTCGGACTGTGACGAATCCGCGCGGAGGGTCCGGCGCCGAGGCGCGGCGGATTGCGGCCGAAGGTCTGCCGGCCGTGGTGCTGGTCGGCCGCGCGAACGCGGGCAAGTCCACGTTGTTCAATCGAATCACCAAGGGCGGCCGCGCTATTACCAGCGCGATTCCCGGCACTACGCGCGACCTCAATTTCGCCCGCGCGAAGCACGGCGACCGCGAATTCGTCGTGGTCGATAGCGGCGGCCTCGAGCTTGGCGGGCATGAGCGGATGACCGAACGGATCGTCGGCGAGGCGCTGGCCGCGGTGGGGGTGGCCGACGTCGTGGTGTTCATCCTCGATGGCAAGGGCGGGCTGAGCGATGCCGACGCGGAGGCACTCGCGCTGGTGCGCGAAACCGGATGCCCGCTGATAATGGCGGTCAACAAGATCGATCGGCCGGGACAGGAGGCCGAGGCGGCTGAGTTCTATGCGCTCGGCGGCGACGAGTTGTTTTTCATCTCGGCGGCACACGGACGCGGAATCGACGAGCTTCTCGATCAAGTCGTCGCGCGGCTGCCCGAGCGCGAAGGCGCCGTGGCCGCATCCCCTGACTTGAGGCTCGCGCTTATAGGCCGCCCCAACGTGGGGAAGTCGTCGATTCTCAACCGGCTCTCGGGTTTCGAGCGCGCGATCGTAGACGACAGCCCTGGCACGACGCGCGATCCGGTGGACGTGCGGCTATCCGCGCAGGGCCGCGACGTATTGTTGATCGACACGGCCGGAATCCGCCGCCCGCCGCGCGTCGAAGGCGAGCTGGAGCATCATTCGGTGGGCCGGGCGATCGAAACGATCAGGCGCGCGAACGTCGTGCTGCTGGTGATCGACGCGAGCGAGGGAATCACCGACCAGGACGCGCGGCTGGCGCGTCTGGTGGACAGCAGCGATCGGGCGATGGTGATCGTGTGCAACAAATGGGACGTGGCCGCGAAGCAGGGGCGCAAGGTGGCGGCTTTCATCCGCGACGCGCACGAGCGCTACCCGTTCCTCGACTATGCGACGATGGTGTTCACGTCGGCGGTCACCGGCGACGGCGTGGACGGGATCATCCCGGCTGCGACTCAGGCCGGAGATTCGTGGCGCGCAGTGTTTCAGACTTCGCGGCTGAATCGAACGCTGGCCGAGGCGACGGCCGCGACGGATCCGCCGCAGGTGGACAGGCGGCGATTGAACCTGATGTACGTGACGCAGGTCGGCAGCGCGCCGCCGCGGCTTCGATTCTTCACCAACGTAGAACACGGCATCCCGGCGCATTACATACGCTTCATAGAAACGCGATTTCGAAAATCCCTGGAACTTGTCGGCACGCCGCTGAGGCTCGATTTTCGGCGCACTGGCCGCTCGTGGGTGCAGGGCAGTCCGCCGGGACGGCTGCGCGGCAAGCCTCGCAACCGGCCCGCGCCGCGCACCAAGCCCGCGCGCGCGTAGGGTTGCGGCTGTGGAGCATTGGCGCGACGGCGTTTCGTACGCGGCGCAGGGTCCGGTATATTTCAGTGTCAAGGCAATTTCCGTGACAGCAATAGTTGAGCGGATTCAGTGATCCTGATTCTCGATTTCGGCAGCCAGTACACCCAGCTGATTGCGCGCCGCGTCCGCGAAGCCAACGTGTATTGCGAAATCCATCCGTTCAACCTCGCGCCTGAAAAAATTCGCGCGATGAATCCGCGCGGGATAATTCTTTCCGGCGGACCGGCCAGTCTCTACGAGCAGAATGCGCCGGATATCGCCGACGAGGTGCTCAATCTTGGCTGTCCGGTGCTCGGAATCTGCTACGGCCTGTACGTGATCGCGCAGCATATGGGGGCGCACAGCGTGGGCTCGCGACAGCGCGAATACGGACCCGCAACGCTGGTGATCGACGGTGACGACCTGCTGTTCGAAGGGCTCAGCGGCCGGGAGCATCGCGTCTGGATGAGTCACGGGGATAGGGTCGAGACGATTCCGGACACGCTATGCGCGATCGCACACAGCGACAACTCGCCGTATGCCGCCTTCAAAACGCGCGACGGACGCATCCGCGGAATCCAGTTTCATCCCGAGGTCGTGCACACACCGTGCGGCACGCAGGTGCTCCGTAACTTCGTGCTGAAAATCTGCGGCGAGCGCGGCGATTGGACGATGGCGAATTTTGTCGAGACGAAACTCGCGGAGATCCGCAGCCAAGTCGGGCCGACCGACAAGGTCCTGATGGGACTGTCGGGCGGCGTCGATTCTTCCGTGGCGGCGGCGCTGATTCATCGCGCGATCGGCTCGCGGCTGCATTGCGTGTTCGTCGATACCGGCCTGCTGCGCGCGGGCGAGCGCGAGCGGATGGAGAATACGTTCGCGCGCCAGCTCGGGATCGATCTCGAGCTTTCAGATGCGTCCGATCTGTTTCTGTCGCGACTGGCGGGCGTGCTCGACCCCGAGCAAAAGCGCCGCATCATCGGACATACTTTCATCGACGTGTTTGAATCCGAGGAAGTCGTTCAGGGCGCGAAATTTCTCGGCCAGGGAACGCTCTACCCGGACGTCATCGAATCGGTCTCGTTCAAGGGACCGTCGGCGGTGATCAAGAGCCATCACAACGTCGGCGGATTGCCGGAGCGGATGCGACTGGAACTGGTCGAACCGTTGCGCGAGCTGTTCAAGGACGAAGTGCGCGAAGTGGGCCGGCGGCTCGGGCTGGCGGCGGAGGTCGTCGAGCGGGAACCGTTTCCCGGCCCCGGGCTTGCAGTGCGAATCGTCGGCGAGGTCACGCGCGAGCGGCTCGATCTGTTACGGCGCGCGGACGCGATCGTGATGCAAGAAACGGCGGCGGCGGGCTTCGGACTCAAACTATGGCAGGCGTTCGCCGTGCTACTGCCGCTCAAAACTGTGGGCGTGATGGGCGACGGGCGCAGCTACGAAAGCGTGATTGCGATTCGCGCGGTCGAGTCGATGGACGGCATGACGGCGGATTGGGCGCGCCTGGATCCCGCATTCCTCGCGCGCGTGTCCAGCCGTATCACCAACGAGGTCAAGGGCGTCAACCGCGTCGTTTACGACATCACGTCGAAGCCGCCCGCGACGATAGAGTGGGAGTGACAGGTGAAGGTTCGCACGCGCTTCGCGCCGAGCCCGACCGGCTCGCTGCACATCGGTAACGTCCGCTCGGGGCTGTTCGCCTACCTCTACGCGCGGCACAACGGCGGGCAGTTCATCGTGCGCATCGACGACACCGATCGCGAACGATCGACCAAGCAGTCGCTCGACGAAATCCTCGCGGACCTGAAGTGGCTCGGCATGGAGTGGGACGAAGGTCCGCCCGACGAGGCATACTTTCAGACCAATCGAGTCGAGCGGCATCGTGAAGCCGCGCTTAAATTGCTGCGCGAGCGAAAGGCGTATCCCTGCTACTGCTCTGCGGAAGAACTGGACGCCAGGCGCAAGCAGGCCGAGCGCGAGCGTCGCCGGCCGGTTTACGATCGCAAATGCCGCGGGCTCGGCTTTCCAGCGGATCTGGCGCTGCCCGACAAATCCGCCGGGCGCAACTATACGATCCGGTTCGCGATGCCGCTGGATGGCGAGACGGTCGTCGATGATCTGGTGAAGGGCCGGATGGTCTTTCAGAACACCGAGCTCGACGACTTTATCATTGTTCGTTCGGATGGCTCACCGATTTACAACTTCGCGAGTATTCTCGACGACGTGGACATGCGCATCACGCACATCGTTCGCGGCGACGACCACGTCTCGAACACCCCACGCCAGATGCAGACGGCGTACGCGCTCGGGTTCACGCCGCCAGCGTTCGCACATTTGCCTCAGGTGATGGGGCCGGACGGGTCTAAGCTCTCAAAGCGCCACGGCGCGACTTCGGTGATCGCCTATCGCGAGAGCGGCTATTTCCCGGAGGCGATGCTGAACTATCTGGCGCGGCTTGGATGGTCCCACGGCGACCAGGAAATTTTCTCCAAGGATGAACTGATCAGTTATTTTGGCTTCGAGGCTTGCGGAAAATCGGCCGGCGTATTCAACGCCGAGAAATTGCTCTGGCTCAATTTCCATTACCTGAAGGAGCGGCCGATCCCACGGCTGGCGGCTGAGATCAAGCCATTCATCGCCAGGCGCGGATGGCCGATCCCGGGCGACGACGCGTGGCTCGAAAAGGCGGTCGCAACCCTGCACGAGCGCGCCAAGACGCTCGTCGAGCTGGTGGACTTCGCGTCGTTCTATCTGAAGGACGAGATCGAGATCGATTCGAAAGCGGCGGCGAAATTCCTGAAGCCGGAAATCGCGGAACCAATCCGCGCGTTGGCTGCGGAGCTCGAATCGATTGAGGGCGAGGTTTCCGAGGCGTCGGTGCAGGCGGTTTTCGAATCGGTCCTCGCGCGATTCAACCTCAAGCTCGGGCAACTCGCGCAACCGGTCCGTGTCGCGCTCACCGGCGGCACCGTCAGCCCCGGGATTTACGAGGTGATCGCGGTGCTCGGTAAACGCCGCACCGTCGATCGCCTGAACGCCGCCATCCGCCTGATAGAGCAACCCGCCTGAACCAACGGCGCCTGCTCATTTCGTGCTGGCGGGTGGCAGCACCAGGATTTGCCCGTTCATCTCCGGCTGATGCACCGCGCAATAGAAGTTGAAGATGCCGTCCTTGTGAAATGTGAATACGTACGACGTCTTCGAGAGCGGCGCCAGCTTCAAATGCATCAGGACAGTTGAATCCGGCGCGGTGAGCATGAAGTCGTGCTCGTCGTCGGACTGCAGATTCCAAAACGTAAGCATCGTCGGCACTTCGCGACGAATCGCAATCAAGGTCGGCGAGAATGCGTAAACCTCGCCGAATTTAGCGACCGTCTCCTTGGGTCCCGTCTCCTTGACCGCGACCGCCTCCGTCAAAACGATCAGCTCCGCCTCTGCCTTGCCCGCTTTCGCAACGGAAACGATCTTCGACGCGGCGGCATCCGGCAGGTAATAGTGCTTGTTCATCGGTGGCGCCGCCGCAGCGCGGGCGACGCCGATCAACGCCGGCAATATCGCCGACGCGGCTACCAGCACTCCTCGCCAAATGCCCTTCATCGTGGTCATCGCTACATTCGTGCAACGCCGCTGGAGGCGCGATCCGCTGCCCGGCACTTCCCCGCTGCTCATCCAAATAGTACCTTTGTATCATGAGTGTACTCGTACCATACGTAGTCGAGCAGACCGGCCGCGGCGAGCGTTCTTACGATATTTTTTCGAGATTGCTCAAGGACCGGATCGTGTTCCTGGGCGGGACCGTTACCGACGACCTTGCCAACCTGGTCACAGCGCAGCTCCTGTTCCTCGAGTCCGAGGATCCGGAGCGCGAAATCAACATGTACATCAACTCGCCGGGCGGCTCGGTCACCGCCGGCCTGGCCATCTACGACACGATGCAATTCGTGAAGCCTCCGGTCTCGACGCTGTGCGTGGGGCAAGCCGCCAGCATGGGATCCCTGCTGCTGGCCGCCGGAGCCAAGGGCAGAAGATACGCGCTGCCGCACTCGCGGATACTGATCCATCAGGTCTCCGGCGGGTTCGAGGGACAGGCGAGCGATATCGAGATTCACGCGCGCGAGGCATTGCGTCTTCGCGAAATCCTCAACGACATCCTTGCTCATCATACGGGCCAGAATGCCAAGAAAGTCGAGAAGGATACCGACCGCGACAACTTCATGTCCGCGGCGCAGGCAGTCGAATACGGACTTATCGACGAAGTGATTTCCGGCCGGCCACTCAAGGCCTCGCTCTAGCCGGCGTCGGCTTGCGCTCGGCCATGGACGCACAATATAACCTCGAAGGCCGAGCTGACGAAAAGATCGAACGGTTCCGAATTCGCGGGATGCATTGCGCGAATTGCGCGAGCACCATCGAAAACGCCGTCGCGCCCATCCCCGGCGTCATCGACGCCCATGTAAATTTCGCCGCCTAGCGCCTCCCGCGCGTGAGACGGCGGCGGCGGGTAGTGCGCGGACTGCTAAGTTCGCTCATTCCAGACGTTCGCCGTCGATTTCAGCGGCTTCCCCCAAAAACGCTCTCCAACGATCCCGCACCTCAGGAAGGGGATCGTGGACGCGGACTCTTACGCCCTGAGCTAGTCGGAAGCGAAGGCCATTGAGCAACGTGCGCACGTCGGTGTCACTCTGTGGCAAACTACATCCCCAGACCTCCACCGACTGCGCCTGATCTAAAGCTCCGGCCGCCTGATACCAGATTGACTGCATCTCGTGCCCGCGCACCTGCTTCAGAAAGGACGGATAGCCGAGTAAAAACCCGTCCAGAGGTCCGATCGGTACTGGCTCTGGAGCGGTTAGTGGGATCGTGACGCCCTCATGTTGATACTTAAGGTCGCGCAGGAAGCCGTGTCTCTCTTCAAAGTAAAACCTCCCTCCGTGCGTTTGATGCCATCCGACAGAGCCGTGCAGTTTAAGGACGAGCACTTCGGACTCGGGCGCCTCGAAGTCCAGCGGTTCGGATGGAACACCGCAAAAGCCCTTCTGCAAGATTTTCTGAAAGCCGTACCCATTCATGGGATTCCATCTATCATCTTCGAGCAGAGTTCTTTCGACGGTCGTATCCCAATTCAGCGTCAGGACTTTGTCTCCTGTCACAAGTTTGGAAAGAACTCGCCGGAGATAGTTGCGCGCCGCTTTGTTTCCGGGCTTCGAGTCGAGGTGATGCTTGTATAGGAAATATTCGTTCAAGCAATCGCGAAAACGCTCTCGCGCAAAGACCGCTTCATTGGCGAGCTTACGCCCTCCGGACTTCAGGTGCTTCCAAATCTTGCCGGGATTGTCCGCGCCGGTTTCAAGAATCTGCTGTGCTTTCGCGAAAGCTTCTCTATCTTCGGACTCTCTCGCCACCCCGCATAGGTCAGGTAGCGAAAGAATGACTTCAGGATTTGAGTTAGCCAGCAGGTATCTCGCAAGCTCGGATTTGTCGCGCAGGTTCTGTTGGGCTTGCTGCCATTCAGCCCATGCTCCGGAGAGATTCGGAACCTCTTTCTCGATCTCGTGAATCAGGTTTTTCGCAAGCGGATATCCAGCCTCGAACGATGCCCCAGCGCCTAAAAAGAGAACTCGCATTCCTGATAGCGTACTATTTATCCCGGAGAACCCGCCAGCGCTGTACGCGCGCGATGACCACTGGTTATAGTCGATGGAACAACTTCATTTCGGTGGAGGTGGGGAAAGTGCCACAGCCAGCTAACGTGTATTATCAATTGTGCGATGCGCTCAGAGAACTCGATGTGACCGAGGAAATCCGTGCAAGAAACGAATTATTGCGGAATCACGTCATTACTTGGAATCAGGCTCGGGACATCGCGTCGGCCATCGCCACCCTGCGGATGCTCGCGCAAAAGCTGGACGGCTCGCGTTCTTCAAGTTAGCAAATTGGCAACAGTCAATGCTTGCTAAAGAAAAGAGGCGGAGTGGGTGGTCGCTCGCCGTGGGCGCGGTAGTGGCCGGATTGATTGCGGGATATTTCCACTTCGAGGCGTTTAATGCGAACCGGCGGCTTCATATCTTGGTTGCGGAGTGCGAGAAGATAGTCAAGCCGAACTCTGAAGCACCCGCAATCCCCGAAGGATTCGTAGAAGACGCTCCAACAGCGTCCGCGACCGATCCTAATGCGTCCGAAGGCTTAACTGACGACGAAGCGCGTGCCAAAGGCTACGATCTGTCGAAAGCCATTCCGCCAGTTGAGGATCCGCTCAAACTGGCGCCAGTCGACGATTCATACCATATCTTCCCTGGTGTGAAGTCAGTTGAGGGGAAGCCCCCTCTGCCTGCCGGTTACGTTGTGGAGAGTTGTGACCCTGAAAACCTAGTTGGCTATGAGAAGCTGCCACTTTTTCAGGCGAGGCTCCTGAATACCGCGGAAGAAGCCGACAACGACCGAGCCGACGGTCGCAGTTCCGCATTGATCGCATTTTTGGTCTTTTGCCTGCCTCTCGTTTGGTATCTAGTCCTTGACAGGATTCGTGAACTCAGCGCCGCGATTGCTGGAAAGGACCGAAATCCCTAATCACTTGAAACGGGTGGCGGGAACATTAGATACCAGCCGAGAGGATGCGAATGCCGAGCCGGGTTCATCAATTCTACGCGGTAGCTTTCGAGGAAAACTTTTCGCTCCGCCAGATAGCGCCCGCTTTTCCCGAGGCCAGGATATCGGCGCTCGAGATGTTCGTGCCGATCGAACCCGACGGCGGCCTCTACATCTTTCCCTTCGGCGCCATCGTCTCGCACGACGTTCCGGTCGAGCATCGCGAGCGCATATTCGCGCGCCTCACCCGCGCCATGCCCAAACTCACCACCCGGATCATTCGCGAGGATTACTCCGTGCTGGAGGATCCTGCCGCGCCGATCGGTATTTCCGGCGGGATGCTGCGGGTCGACAAGCTCACTCCCCAGCGCGCGGAAATCGTCGCGCTGACGGTCGCTCAGAGCGCCGCGATGGAATACTACGAGCGAATCGTGGACAGCCTCTTCGCGCGGACCGCACAGTTGGTCGATCGGATGGCGTCGCGCGGCACCGTGCCGTATCGGGTTACCCCCTTGCATCGCTTCATCGGCGAAGCGATTTCGTCGCGCACCGAAGTTCTCGCCGTGCTCCATCTGCTCGACAAGCCCGACGCTGCATGGGAAGACCCTGCGATGGATCTCATCTACGACGACCTGCGCGATGAATTCGATCTCGTCGATCGTTACGCCGCGCTGACCAGCAAGCTGCAGAGCATCCAGGACTCGCTGGTTCTGGTCCTGGACGTCGCGCGCGACCGCCGCCTGGTACTGCTCGAAGTCGTTGTCGTGCTGCTGATTTTGCTCGAAGTGATTCTGAGCCTCGGCCACTTCACTTTGTAGAATTGTCCCCGCGTTGCGAATTCATATTGCCGAAACACTGATCTGGTAGGTTCCTCAGCGCGCGAACTTTAGCCTCGCGCTGCTGCCACCGCATGCGTCATCGGGGACATGCCATGTCACACGAAACTCCGGACCGAAAACATTTCGAAATTCCCGACGGACGCGGCTCCATGGCATACGAAAAAGGAATCGACGCCGGAGTGCTGCTACCCGGACAGTACGCCGATCTGGTCAGGCGAAATGAGGTTGTCGAGGGTGAACTGAAACTCTTGCTGGCCGTCTTGGAGGACGCGATTCGATGCTACCTGCGAAACGTGGACGCGAAAGACGGCGAGCGCCGCGGCGCCTTCGTCGAGGTCAGAAACTGGTTCGAAGCCGGCGGCGGTGCGGCCGCCGCCAGACGCCCCGATATTTTCAGCTTCGACAATCTTTGCGATGCGCTTGGCATCGAGCCGCGTTGCCTGCTTGCGCGCCTGCGGATTCTCACCATTGCCGAGCTGCCGTCGCGGCGTTGCCAGATGCGCCGCCATCGCCCGCGGTCGAGTCTGCAACATGCAAACCGCGCGCGTCAGCGCCGTCCGGCCCGCTCCCGCGGCTCGTGACCCAAGGTTGCTTGCGCCGGACGTTCAGTCCTCGTCAAACTGCAAAACCAAAACGGACTAACGCTCGTTAGTCACGCCATCGCACCCAGTCCGGATGATGTTTGTGGACCCATTCCGGATGGTGGTCGTACCACCAACCGCGGTCGCGCCATACGTGATGCTCGTCCCAGTCGCCGTCGCCGGCGCGCCACTGCGGGTACACCTTGACCCATTCGGGATGATGATGCCAAACCCATGCAGGGTGGTGTTCGTGCCACCAGGGCGCGTCGTGCCATACGTGATGGTCGTCCCAATCACCGTAGTCGCGCGCATGTGAGACCGCCGGCGCAGCCGCGAAGACGGCCGTCAGTGCTGCGGCGGCGAATATGGTTCGAAGTTTCATTCCTGGTACCTCCTGGATAGCCTCACGATAATAATACGACGCATCGATAATGCCAGTTTCAAAGCGGCCGGAAACTCGCCAGGAATCAATATTCTTCGCGCGCAATAGAGTCGCTTGCGAATTGCTGAAATTGTCGAAGTCGTAGGCGAGGACGGGAACGCTACAATCGCACTTCCGACCAGCGACGTTTTTCAGTTTGACGCCGCTCTATTCCGTCGGCTGAAAACCGCCTAACTAGACGCCGACGACACGACGGAACCGAAGCCCGGCGCATGAAAATGAGGAAGCCGGGGCCCGGCGCTGCGTTCGCATCCTTGTCAGCGCCCGAGTCTATGCGCGTATCGAGGGCGCCGCGAATCACGCGCACGTCACGGCCGATAAAGATGGCGGACGCCTTGTTGAAGGCTCGCCTGAACGGGGAGGCAATCCTGGTGAGAAGCTACACCGTTTGACGTGCACCGCGCCGCGTGGTAGTTTCAGCGTTGTGATTAAGAGCTTCCGCTGCGCGGATATGAAAAGGGTGTTCGATGATCTTCCATCGAAGCCTTTTCAGGCAGTCCATTCGGTCGCGCGGCGCAAGCTGCTGACACTGAACGCGGCTACCAGCCTGAACGATCTGAGTGCGGTTCCAGGTAATCGTTTGGAGGCGCTGAAAGGCGCACGCGCTGGGCAGCATAGTATCAGGGTCAACGATCAATATCGCGTCTGCTTCGTCTGGCGTGAAAGCGATGCACACGAGGTCGAGATCACCAAACACTACCAATGAGGCGTAATTACATGGCGCACGAAAAAAGACTACCGCCGATCCATCCGGGCGAGATTCTCCTGGAGGAGTTCTTGAAGCCGCTCGACCTGAGCATGAACCAGCTCGCCATCGAGCTGCGTGTGCCTGCCAGTCGTATTAACGCGATCGTCGAGGGCGAGCGCTCGATCAGTGCTGATACCGCGCTCCGTCTGGGCCACTACTTTGGGATGAGCCCGGAATTCTGGATCAATCTGCAGGCCACTTACGACCTGCGGGTTGCGCGTCGCGAGTTCGAAGAGCAGATCCAGCGCGACATCAGACCGCGGAAAAGCGCAGCATAAAAGACTAAGCGTCAGCGCAAGTACACCGCGGGCCTACCGCGCGATGATTGGGCCTCGCGGGCCGGCAGGCCGCTGCGGCAGATAGTCCGGCTGAATGCCGCGCGGCGGGAGCCCGGTCCGGACGCGACGACTTGCGGCGGGAACTTTGGGAGAGCCGGCGAGCATAAGGGCGAGGGCTGCACCGATGGCGCGCGAGAAGGCGGCGGCGGTTACTCTGCGGTTGCGTATAGAGACGGCGCGGCTCTACTGTTTTGTCTATGAGAAGTTTTGGGGGAAGACTGCAGGTTAGCGTGACAGCAGTCCTCGGGTTAGCGGCGTTCGCGGTAATTGCCGCCGCCACTCTGTCGGTATCGCACGCGCAGTTGGCCACCGCACCGTGGCCGATGCTCCATCACGATCTCGCGCATACGGGCCTTAGCCCGTATGACACCAGCACCAACCCCGGCAAGCAGAAGTGGGCGTTCGTAGGGACCGTTTGTTGCGGTGACGAGGCGGACTCCTCGCCCGCGATCGGCTCTGACAGCACCATTTACTTCGGCTCCTCTGACAACAACCTCTACGCGATCAATCCGAACGGCACGCTGAAGTGGACGTTTGCAACTGGCGACGTGATACTTTCTTCCCCGGCAACCGGTGCCGACGGGACGATCTATGTTGGTTCTCTTGACGGCTACCTCTACGCGGTCAATGCCAACGGCACGCTGAAATGGGCGTTCTTACCTTGTGAAGACTGCGTAGGGCCTTACGTAGATGAGGTGTGGTCCTCGCCCGCGATCGGCTCGGACGGAACCGTTTACGTCGGCTTTTATAACGGCAATCTCTACGCGATAAGCTCTGTCGGCTCGCTGAATTGGGTGTTCCCAACAGCTGGGAACGTGGACTCGTCGCCCGCGATCGGCTCTGACGGGACCGTTTATGTCGGGGACATGGAGTCTGACCCCACCACGGGTTACCTCGCGGCAAGCCACGTTTACGCGGTAAACCCCTATGGTATACAGAAGTGGGCGTTCGCAACCGCTGGTGCGGTGGAATCCTCGCCAGCGATAGGTGCCGATGGAACCACCTATGCAGGGGACGACGGGGTGTACAACCCTACCACGGGATTAACCACGGCAGGCCAGCTTTACGCGATCAACCCCGATGGTACGCAGAAATGGGCGTTCGCGGCTGGCGGTGACGCCTAGATCGGCGGCGATGGGACCATTTACATCGGCTGCGGTGCTGGCCTCTGCGCGATAACCGACAATGGCACCACCGGCACGCAGAAGTGGGCGTTCGCGCTTGGCGGCGACCGCCCGAGCGGCTCGCCAGCGATCGGCTCCGACGGCACCATTTACGTCAGGGGCGAGGAGTTCAATACAGTTACCGGCTCCGCCGTTGCAAGTCACCTTTACGCAGTAAACCCCGACGGCACGCAGAAGTGGGCGTTGGCAACCGACAGTAATATCTCCGGTACGGATGCCTCATCGCCCGCAATCGGCGCCGATGGGACCATTTATGTCAGCGCCCAAGATGACGGCCAAGCCGCGCTATACGCGATCGGGATTCCGAGTCCGACGCCCACAGCCACGCCGACGGCTACGGCAACCGCTACACCAACTAAGACGGCCACGCCTACCGCGACGGCAACTCCGACGGCAACAGCGACAGCGACTAGAACGGCGACCGCCACTGCGACCGCCACGCCGACGCCGGTGGCGGTGAAGCTCGAGATCGCGCCGAAGGCGCTCAAGTTCCCCAAGACCAAGCTCGGAGAATCGAGCAAACCGAAAACGGTGAAGGCGTCGAATCCGAAGGGCAACAAGAAGCATCCGGGGTTGCCGGTACTGATCGAGATGATTTCCGGCGACCCGGTGTTCACGGAGACCAACGACTGTCCACCGACTCTGGTGACTGGCGCGGTTTGTTCGATCGCGGTGACCTTTACTCCGAACGCCGCCACCGAGCAGTTCGGAACGCTGGTGATTATCGACAACGCGAAGGGTAGTCCGCAGACGGTGCCGCTGAGCGGCAGGGGGAAATAGCTGCTGTGCTACACTTGGGAATGTGGTGGGCAGGGAGTGAATCGAACACTCGACACAAGGATTTTCAGTCCTTTGCTCTACCGACTGAGCTACCTGCCCACCGTGTTTGAATACGTTCGCGCGATGCGATCGGGGCGAACGGTGAAAGAATCATTCGTACCGATGATTGCCGCGCCTTGCAACGGCCCACTCATCGCTTGAGGCCCGCCACCCGCGACTCGACGAAATCAATCACCTTGCCTTCCAGCTTCACGCCGTCGAGCCGATCGATCTCCTGCACCCCGGTCGGACTTGTCACATTAACCTCGGTCAGGTAGTCGCCGATGATGTCGAGCCCGACAAAGTACAGCCCGTCGTGCTCCAGGCGCGCCTTCAGCATCCGGCAGATCTCGCGATCGCGCGCTGTGATCGGCGCCTTCACGCAAGTGCCGCCTACGTGGATGTTGCCGCGATGCTCGTCATCGCGCGGCACCCGCAGTGTGCACCCGAGCGGTTCTCCGTCGAGCACGATCAGCCGCTTGTCGCCGTTGCGAGCCTCGGGGATATAGCGCTGCGCCATGATTGGACGCGACTCGTATTGCGTCACCGTCTCGAGAATCGCGCCGAGGTTGCGGTCCCTGGTCGTGACCAGAAACACGCCTTCGCCACCGTGTCCGTCCAGCGGCTTCACGATCATTTCGCCGCCCTGTTCGTCAAGAAAAGCCTTCAGGCGGGGAATTTCATAGGTGACGAGCGTTGGCGGAATCGCGTCGGGAAAATTCAACGAGTAGAGTTTTTCGTTGGCCTCGCGAAGGCCCGCCGGATGGTTGAGCACAAACGTGCGCCGGCTGTCGGCCAGGCTGAGCAGCATCGTGGCGTAAAGATAAGCCGCATCGGCGGGCGGATCCTTGCGCATGAAGATCGCATCGAAAGTCTCCAGCGGATATTCGGCGCCCTCGTCGAGGAAGCGGTGATGAGGACTCCCGCGCGTCAGCTCGCATTGCCGCGCCCGCGCGATCACATTCGGGCCGCGCGCGTAAAGGTCGCGGATGCCGAGGACATAGATTTCATGGCCGCGGAATTGCGCCTCGAGCATGAACACGAACGTCGTGTCCTTGTCCACCAGCACCCGCTCCAGCGGGTCCATGATGAACGCGAACTTTCGCGCCCTTTTATTCCGTTTCGCCATCTTCGCTTGACCCTTGCGCATCGTGAAGTAACCCCGCCGCTATGCTGACCGCGGCCACCGCCGCCGTCTCGCTCCTGAGGCGATTTGGCCCAAGTCCGGCCGCGACGAATCCGGCGTTCGCGGCTTTCGCGCGCTCGTCGTCGTCGAAATCGCCCTCCGGTCCAACCGCTATCAATATCGCACGCGGACGCGAGCGTCGAATCACGCCGGCGAGCGGCGCGCCGCCCCTCGCACAGATTACGGCGAGCGTCTGGGGCGGCACGCCGCGAATCAAGTCGTCAACGCCGATCGGCGATCGGACTTCCATCGCGATTGCGGACTGGCTCTGCTTTGCGGCGGCGATCGCGAGCCTGCCCCATCGCGCCAGCCTATCCGCTCCCGGTGAACGGACCAATCCGCGCGCACTGACGATCGGCCATAGCTCCGACGCGCCCAACTCGGCCGCCTTCTCGATCACGAAGTCCATTCGCGGGCCTTTGACGATTGCGGCGGCCAGAATGATTCGAGTTCGGGCGGGCGAAGGCGACTGCGACGACGATGACTCGATGCGGACTACGGCGCGGTCGCGTTCGTAGCGATCGATTATGCCCCGATGCTCGACGCCCGCGGGATCGAGCAACGACACGCGCGCATCGACGGCCAGCCGCAGGACCGTGCGCATGTGATGCAACTCCGCGCCCTCGACGTGGGCGCGGCGGGTCGCGTCCGGCGCGCGCGCGATCGAAAAACGCGGCGGCAGCGAAACGCCCATCAGCGTGGCGCTCGCGCCATCACGGCCGTCGTCCATCCGCGATGCGTCTTGCGGCTGAGACATCGCAGCGGCGACCGATAGTGAGCCAACACTTCGCCGGCCTCGTCGGCGAGAAACCCGCCCAGGATCAATCGTCCGCCGGGCGCGACGAGTCGCTTCAGATGCGGCGCGAGCTCGATCAATGTGTGGCTAAGAATGTTCGCCGCGATCAGCTCGAAGTGGCGATGAATCGAAGCGAGCGGCACGGATGAGAATCGGATCGATTTTTCCACGCGGTTCAGGCGCGCGTTGGCGCGCGCGTTTTCCAGCGCCGTCGGATCGGTATCGATTGCGATTATTTCGCGCTCGAGACCATCGCGCTTGCCGAGCAGTGCCGCCGCGATCGCCAATACTCCCGAGCCGGTGCCGGCATCGAGGATCGACCTCGGCGCGCGCGCGCCTATCAGCGATTCGATCGCGCGCAGAGCGCCCGCGGTCGTGGGATGGTGCCCGGTGCCGAAAGCCCGCGCGGGTTGGACGACGATGGTGGTTCGGCCGCGCTCATTCTCGCGCTTCCACGGCGGCACGATCAGCATTCGCCGCCCGACGCGAAAGGGCCCAAACCGTTTCATCCAGAGCGTGGCCCATCCCGGATCGACGACTCTCCTCACGATCCCGTTGCGAGCGCCGTGGCCAGTGCTGTCGCGCGCGGCGTCAGCGAGCATCCCGGCCTGCTCCATCATGAGTTTGAGGCGCGACAGCTCGGCCGCGGAGATCCGGTCGAAGTACGCTTCGAGCGCGACGGTCTTATCCTCGCGCGCCCGCGGCAACTTCATCCCGGCGACGGCGCATCCGATGGCCCCGCCCGCCACGAGGATTCCTGCGGCTTCATCGGCGAGGTGCGAATAGGTCCGGAATACCGCCCTGGTGTAACTTTGTCTGAATGTGGCCGCGCGTTGCATATTTCCCGGCCTTTGACTTTGGCATCAGCGGGGATTTCTTTCGAGGCCCGCTTCGCGCGCTATTGTTGACAAGATTAGGCGGACGTTAGAAAGGGTGAGAGGGAAGGGAGGGTCTTTCCTTGTGTCATTCTAGAGCGCAGCGAAGAATCCCGGATTCCCGAATTGCGCAATGGCAGTCAAATTTTCAAGAAGTGGTCAGAAATGGTGCTCACCTGCTGGGGTTTTCACAAAAACGTTTCACGTGAAACGTTTTTAGTTCAGGAGAAGGAATCACGAATAGTGGCAGATGCGGTGACGGCCGGCCATTTTCAGGGCTGTTCTCATCAAGCCGACACTTGGCAGACACAAGCGCCGAATCATCGGCACGGATGCGCGATGACTTTTCGAGGCAACCAGTTCGGCTATATGGTGCCGGGCAAAGATTTGGCGCACGATGCGTCGATCACGGCGAGATGTCGCGCGTTGAAGCGCGCTCAGCTTTGGAACCACCGGAGCGATTATTTCGCTCCGGCGGATTCGTCATCGAGATAGTCCGGCTAACCGCCCGTGCCGGTCAGGCCCACGTTGTGCGGGCTGGCCGTATCGCCAGAGGCGCTGACCCCAAGTGTCGCGCTCTCAGCTCCTATTGCTGACGGCGTGAACGTCACCTTGTAATTGCAGTTCGCACCGCCCGCCAGCGATCCTCCTGGCAACGCGGTGCACGTCCCGCCGGTCACGGCGAAGTCGGCGGCGTTGGTCCCGCTGATGCTCTCGCTTATCGTCAGCGTCGCGCTGCCGTAATTGTACACCGTCACATACTTGGACAGCGATTTGCCCACTGTGACCGTGCTGAATGCCAAGCCGGTCGCCGGGAGCGCCTTGAGCGGGGAGATGCCGGTACCCGCCAAGGCGACCACGCGCGGACTGGTCGGGTCTTCCGCAACTCCGATCGAAAGCATGCCGCTCTCAGCAGTCTCCGTGCTAGGCGTGAACGTCACCGCGTAGGTGCAGCTCGTCAACGCCGCCAGCGAGCCGGTGCAGGTTCCGCCCGTCACCGCGAAGTCGCCCGAGTTGGCGCCGCCGATGCTCGTTCCGGTCAACGTGATCGGCCCGCTGGTGGCCTTGTTGGTCACCGTGACGTTCAATGTCTTGGACGCCGTCTGGTAAACGTTTGCGTAGTGCAGGCTGGTCGGAGAGACGGATTCCGGTATCGTTGCAGACGCGGTGAACGAAACCGTGTGCGGACCCAGAAGGTCGGGGCTGTCGGTAACCGTCATGGTCGCCGATTCGGTACCCACCGCGGTCGGAGCGTAAGTAACGTACAGCGAGCAGCTCGCCTTCGCCGCCAGCGTCGCGGTGCAGGTGCCGCCGGTGACGCTGAAATCGCCGGCGTTGGGTCCGCTGAACCCTTCGCTCAGCGAAGCCGCGACGGTCTGATAGTTGTACACGGTCACCCCTTTGACCGCCTTAGAGCCGTCCTTCACGCTGCCGAATCCGTAGCTGGCGAGCGAGAGTCTCATCGTGATCGTGCCGGTGCCGGAAAGCGCCACGCTCTGCGGGCTGGTTAAGGTGTTGTCGTTGAGCGTCAGTGTCGCGCTGCGAGCGCCGAGTGCGTTCGGCGTGAATCCGATCGCGATCGTGCAGGTCAGGCCCGGCGCCAGACCGCTGCCGCCCGACGGGCAGGTTGTGGCTCCGGTGGCGGCGAATTCAGCCAGGTCGTTCGAAGTGACGCTGTAAATGAACAGCGGCGCATGCCCGGTGTTCTTGACCGTCAGGTTCTTGGCGTAAGTATCGCCGACGGGAGTGTTGGGAAAAGCAAGCGAAGCCGGCGCGTAAATGGATGTCGTCGGCGTGGGCGTCGGAGTCGCCGTTTGAGTTGCAGTCGGGGTTGCAGTTGGGGTCGGAGTTGCACATGGGCAGGCACCGACGGCGTAGAGGTTGCCGTCGTTGTCGCCGAAGTAGATGGTCCCGTCGGCGCCGATCGCCGGCGGGCTTGGCGCACCGCCAGTTGCGAACACCCACTTTTGCGTGCCGTTGGGGTTTACCGCGTAGACGTTGTGGTCATCGGAGCCGACGTAAATGGTCCCGTCGGCGCCTATCGATGGGTCGCGGTACACAGTGCCGCTGGTTAGGAACTCCCACTTCTCGGTGCCGTCGGGGTTTACCGCGTAGACGTTGCCGGAGGGAAATGTAGAGGAGGCGATGTAAATGGTCCCATCGCCACCGATCGCTGGCGAGGAACCCCCAATATAGCCGGTTGCGAACACCCATTTCAGGGTGCCGTCGGGCTTCACCGCGTAAAGGTCTTCGTCATAAGAGTTGGAAACCGCGGAGCCGACGTAAATAGTTCCGTCGGCGCCGATCGCCGGCGAGGAGTACACAGAACCGCCGGCTACGAGCGCCCACTTCTGCGTAACGGTGTTTTGTCCTCCGTCCGTTATCGCGTAGAGGTTGCCGTCATAGGAGCCGACGTAGATTGTCCCGTCGGCACCTATCGCCGGCGAGGAGTACACAGCACCGCCGGTTACGAACGCCCACTTCTCTTTGACGCTGCCTTGCCCGCCGTCGGTTAACGCGTAGAGGTTACCATCCCAGGAGCCGACGTAGATTGTCCCGTCGGCGCCAATCGCTGGCGAGGAGAAGCTACCGGTCACAAAATTTTGTGCGCCAAGTGAGAACACCCACTTTTGCGTGCCGTTGGGGTTTACCGCGTAAAGATAGCGTGTGTAGGCACCGACTCCCACATAAATGGTCCCGTCGGCGCCGATTGCCGGCGAGGTGTCCACCGGACCGCCGGTTGCGAACTTCCACTTCAGCGTGCCGTTCGGGTTTACCGCGTAGAGATTGCCGTCCTCGGAGCCGAAGTAAATGATATCGTCAGCGCCGATCGCCGGGGCGGAGAACGACTGACCGCCGGTTGCGAACGCCCACTTCTCCAAACCGGGGTTGGCGCTGGTGTCGTATGGACTAAGCCCCGTGTGCGCGATGTCGTGATGAAACATCGGCCACGGCGTAATCGGCGTCGGCGTGGGCGCCGGGGATTGAGTAGGTGTAGGAGTCTGCAGCGGCGTCAGCGTCGGGGTTTGAGTAGGCGCAGGAGTCAGCGTCGGCGCCAGCGTCGGGGTCGGCGTCGCGGTTGGGGTGGCAGTCTTGGTTGGGTGGCAGTTGGCGTTATGGTTGCGGTGGGGGTTGGAGCAATGCCGCCGGCCAAGGCATAAAGGTTGCCGTCAACGGAGCCGAAGTAGATGGTGCCATCGGCTCCGATCGCGGGTGAAGATTCCACCGCGCCGTTCGTCGCGAATTTCCATTTCAGCGTCCCGTTAAAATGCACGGCGTAGAGGTATTTGTCACCGGAGCCAAAATAAATCGTCCCATCGGCGCCGACTGCGGGCGAAGATCCGACAGGACCGCCCGTCCCGAATGTCCAGTCCACGGTTCCGTCAAACGATGATATCGCATAGAGCCTACCGTCATCGCAGCCGACGTAGACGTAGGGCCCCCCAAGTGCTGGTGTGGTTGTGCAGTTGCCAGCAACTGGAGACGACTCCCATAGGCTTAAAGAACCGGACCACGCTGCAACGTCCGGATAGCCACGACCGGGCTCAAAGCCGCCGAAGTAGAGGACGCCAGAACCGTCGACCGCTGGTGAGGAGTACACGCTACCGCCCGGGTACCCCACCCAGTCATCCGTGAGGGGGTCTATTATCCCGTAGACGTCACCGTTCCCGCCGACGTAGATGGTGCCGTCGGGACCGACCGCTAGCGAAGAACCGGACACCGAGGAGAAGGTCCACTTTAGCGAGCCATCGGGATTTAGCGCGTCCAATTGACCCGCGTAGATAGTGCCATCGAAATCGACTGCCGGAGAGATGTTTCCCCCACTTCCCGGCGATGTCCATTTCAGGGAACCGTCGGGATTGACCGCGTAGAGAATGCCATCATCGGAGCTGGCATAGATGGTGCCATCGGGGCCGATCGCGGGCGAGGAATCCACCGGACCGCCGGTTGAAAACGCCCACTTCTCAGTACCGTCAGGGTTGACCGCGTAGAGGTTGTTGTCATCGGAGCAGACATAAATCGTCCCGTCGGCGCCGATCGCCGGCGAGGAATACAACGCACCGCCGGTTGAAAACTTCCACTTCAGCGCGCCGTTGTTTCCATTTGTGTTGTATTCGCTTACGCCGGTTCGCCCGAGATCGTGATGGAACATCGGCCACGGGCCACTGGCCAGTTGGCCGTGTGCGCGCCGGCCGGTAATCAGCAGTACCGAGACGATCGCCGCCGCGAATGCAAGAGCAATCACTACCTTTTTTACGACGCTGGGCCGTGTCCGTCCGGCCCTCGGATGGTCGAGAATTGTTGATCGGGTAGTCATTATCGACTCTCCCCCGCCAACCGGCCCGTTCCCCCCGGGCAGCACCTCCAAGCGATCCGCCGGACCTCTTTTCCTTGCGAGCCCCCGCCCCCTGATCGTCAATTCTCAAAAACGACGCACAACCCATGCCTAAGTAGGCATTGTCAACCGAAAGGTTGTCTATAGACGCTGATTCCTTTATCTCCGACGATCTTTCAGGGCTGGGCTGCGATGGGATGTGCCGTTTTCTCTTTCGGCCAGTGCATCGGATCGCGCCAAATTAGCTGAAAGCATCACTAGCATGGGCTAATAAGAGTCAGGTCCGGCCGCGATAGGGATGAGCGAAGGACGCAAGAAGATGCGGACGAGTTATGAATCTGCGCGCGAAGCCGACCCAATCGCTGAAGCTTTATTCCTGGTGCCAGGTGGCGAATACTTGCGACCGAAGCGAATCACCTCGCCCGTCCGAAAAAGTGTCTCTAGAGTGTCTGAGCCGAGCAAACCCGAACGGAAGCGAGGGCTCCCCGATTTGGGAAACCCTCTCTTTTTCCGACACGATCCGATGCGAGCCGATGCCGTTAGATGCCCCTGACAGCTTAGCAATCTGGTGCCTTCGACCATTCGGGTTTGTTGTTGGCGCTCGCATCTGAGTAAGGAGGACCTCGGAGACGGGGTCCCTCGGCTACGCTCGGGATGACGGGATGGGACGCGAGAGGAACTGGGAATTTGGACCCTCACTCGCGCCGGAGGCGCGGTCTCTCCTGACAGGACAGGGAGAGGAAACTAACGCGCAAAGCATCACGCCAAAAACACAAGGCGCGGGCACTTGAATCAGAACCATCGAGCGCGCCTCTTCCCCCCGACCCGATGAGGCAAGCGCGGAGCGGAGGACATTTCCCCGGCCTTTGACTTTGGCATCAGCGGAGATTTCTTTCGAGGCCCGCTTGGCGCAAAGAATGCCAGCCGCCTGCATTCTCTTTCAAAGAGCTATTTGACTTAACTTTGGCGTAACGCTAGCTAATGACCCAATATCTGCGACTAGTCCAGATTTGAGTCGCTTGTGGACGCTGCGAAGGGAAAATGAGAGTCGCGTTTCCGAGCCGGCCGCCAGCGCCGGAGTGACTGGCAGGTTCACGGGAGAAGCAAATGAACAAGTCCGCAGGGAAAGCACGGATCGGCGCAATCGCGATTTTTGGCGTGTTTGCATTGGTGGCGGCCACGCTGCTGATCGCCGGTACGCCGGGGTCTCCCGACGACACCACCGCCGATATCGAGCTCGGCCAAGTAGACTTCGCACACTCCATGGGGAACTTCGGCGGTCCACCGGCGCAGGAGTCACCGCAAGCCGCCGTGGTGGACTCAGCCGGTCATCTGTATGTTGTCGATGAGGCGAGCAACCGGGTACTGGGGTGGAGCAGCGCGTCCTCGTTCACCAACGGTGAGCCTGCCGACCTGGTGATTGGCCAGCCGGATTTTTACTCGAGCGGCCACAATGACGGCACCCTGGCGGGCGACGTTAACGGCGAAGGTCCCGATAGCCTGTTTCTTCCCCAGGCGGTTGCAGTTGACGCGGATAAAAACCTTTACGTCGCGGACACCGACAACAGCCGCGTTCTGGAGTACGCCGCGCCCTTTGCGGCGTGTGGTTCGTTTCCCTGCGTGGGCGCGCCGGCGAGCCTGGTCTTCGGCACCTGCGGCGGCGGGTTTACCGGCGACAACTGCGTAGCGATCAGCGCCGACAGCTTGGGCGAACCCGAAGGCGTCGCACTCGACAGCAACGGCAATCTCTACGTTTCCGATGAGGGCAACGACCGGGTGCTGGAATACTACGCTCCCTTCACCGGTGGGACGCATGCCGGAACGCCGGGCTATTCGGGCGATACCACTGCCGACGTGGTCTTCGGCCAGGATGGCAGCTTTACCACGTATAGCTGCAACGACGGCACCGACGCCGGCGACGTAAGCGGCCTGGGCCCGGACAGCCTGTGCTCGCCTGGCGGTATTGCGGTTGACGCTTCGAACAATCTCTACGTCGTCGATTATTCTGAAAGCCGGGTGCTGGAATACGATTATCCCTTCACCGGTGGGAGCCATTCGGGGACGCCGGGCTATTCGGGCGATACCACTGCCGACGCGGTCTTCGGCCAGGACGGCAGCTTTACCACGGGGGGCTGCTACAACGGCACCAACGCCGGCGACGTCGATGGCGACGGCCCGGACAGCTTGTGCAGTCCCGAAGGCGTTGCGGTTGACACGCTCGGCAACGTTTACATCGCCGACACCCAGGACTCGCGGGTCCTGGAGTACAACACTCCCTTCAATGCGGCCAGCGGGGAGACCGGGGCCGGCGACACCAACGCCGACCTGGTCTTCGGCCAGGACGGCAGCTTCACGAATACTTCCCAAAACGAAGGCACCGACGCCGGCGACCTATACGGCCTGGGGCCGGACAGCTTGAGCTACCCCACAGGCGTTGCGGTCGACAGTTCGAACAACCTTTATGTTGCCGATAGCGGTAACTACCGGGTGCTGGAATACAACCGGGTTCCGGCAGCAACCAGCACCAACACCACTGCCGACCGCGAACTGGGTCAGATCGACCTTATGCACGGCATCTTTAATTTCGGTGGCCCCAGTGCGCTGTTAGGCCCCGAGGGCGTCGCCGTCGATTCAAGCGGCCATGTTTACGTCACCGACTACGGCAACAACCGGGTGCTGGGATGGCACAACGCGGCCGCGCTCACCAACGGCGCAGCAGCCGACCTGGTGATCGGCCAGCCGGATTTTTATACGAACGTATATGAAGGAACCGGTGCCGGCACCTTTTCGGGCCCCTCGGGGATCGCGGTTGATCCGTCGTCGGGGAACCTCTACATCGCCGATTCAAACGACGCCCGAGTGCTCGAATTCAACCAGCCGTTTGCGGGCTTCACCGGCTCTCCGATCACGGGCCTGTCCGCCAGCCTGGTGTTCGGGCAGGGCGGCAGCTTCACCGCGAATTACTGCAACAACCTCGCAAGCGCAACCGCCGACACCCTTTGCTATCCCCAAGCCGTCGCGTTTGACGATTCAGGCAACCTCTACGTCAGCGATTATATTAACAACCGGGTGCTGGAATACTACGCTCCCTTCACCGGTGGGAGCCATTCGGGGACGCCGGGCTATTCGGGCGATACCACTGCCGACATTGTCTTCGGGCAGGGTGGCCTCTTCACCACGAATACCTGCAGCAACGGCGGCGTAAGCGCCGACAGCCTGTGCGAACCCGAAGGACTCGCGCTTGACGCCTCAAGCAACCTGTACGTCGCCGACGTTAACCCCAGCCGGGTGCTGGAATACCTCGCTCCCTTCACCGGTGGGACGCATACCGGAACTCCGGGCTATTCGGGCGATACCACTGCCGACCTGGTCTTCGGCCAGGATGGAAGCTTTACCACTAGTAGCTGCAACGGCGGCACTGACGCCGGCGACGTAAACGGCCTGGGCCCGGACAGCCTGTGCTATCCCACAGGCGTCGCGCTGGATGCGTTTGGCAACCTCTACGCGATCGACCAGGGCAACAATCGGGCGCTGGACTACATGGCACTCTTCACCGGTGGGAGCCATTCGGGAACGCCGGGCTATTCGGGCGATACAACAGCCGACCAGGTCTTCGGCACCTGCGGCAGCTTTACCGGATCAAGTTGTTCAGGAATAAGCGCGGACAGTCTCAATTTCCCCACGGGTGCGGCGGTGGACACCGGCAACAACCTCTACGTGGCTGATACGAGCGACAATCGGGTCCTGGAATATTACAACCCGCTCTCGCTGCCCACGCAGACCGCGACGCCAACCCCAACTTCGACATCAACATCGGGGACACCGACGGCAACCGCAACCGCGACGGCGACCAAGACCGCGACGGCGACTGCGACATCAACCGGCGGCACGCCGACCGCCACGGCGACGGCGACCAAGACTGCGACGGCAACGGCGACGGCGACATCAACCGGCGGCACGCCGACCGCCACTGCGACCGCGACGGCGACCAAGACTGCGACGGCAACTGCGACGGCGACATCAACCGGATCGGCAACGCCAACGGCTACCGCGACGGCGACAGCGACGGCGACTAAGACTGCGACGGCAACGGCGACTACGACTGCGCCGGCGACGGCGACTGCGACATCAACCGGATCGGCGACACCGACGGCTACCGCGACCGCCACGGCGACGGCGACCAAGACTGCGACGGCAACTGCGACT
>Ga0187879_10000501_pt1 | contig 25667 bp, 21 predicted proteins | sample June2016WEW_19_1_FD_132423 | JGI IMG/M metagenome (GOLD analysis project Ga0187879, IMG submission 132423) | Peatland microbial communities from SPRUCE experiment site at the Marcell Experimental Forest, Minnesota, USA - June2016WEW_19_10 | ecosystem: Environmental > Terrestrial > Soil >... | reverse complement strand
GTCCCGAAGCTACGCTCGGCGGCCCAGGAAGTAGAGGAGCTCAGTCTGGACGTCCGCCCCCGAAGGTGGGTCCAACTTCGGACCGAACACGTTCGGTTGGCGGATCATGGCGTCCATGGGCTTTCACGCTGGCAAGGCTGCTGTTGGCCCGAGCCAAGGTAGCCCGCACGGAAGCCCCGGCTGGCGACGTGCTCGTTCTGCTCGAGCGCCTCCTTCAGGACGCTCTTGCGGGATCGAGGGCCGGCAGCGTGATCGAGATCCTGGCGCTCGAGGCGCTCGCACTAGGGGCCCACGGCGACACCGCTGCCGCGATCGGCGCCCTCGAACGCGCGCTGAGAGGGGCGAAGCCGGAGGGTTATGTACGACTCTTCACCGACGAAGGCCCGCAGATGGCGACCCTGCTGAAAGAGGCAGCGAGGCGCGACATCGTTCCTGCCTACATCGACGAGCTTCTCGCGGCCGGTGCTGAACCGGGGGTCAGGGCGCCCAATAAACACGGGCTGATTGAGCCGCTCAGCGAGCGTGAACTGGACGTGCTGCGGCTTCTCGGATCCGACCTGAGCGGTCCGGACATTGCGCGCGAACTATTGGTGTCGATCAACACCATGCGGACTCACACGAAGAGCATCTACACCAAGCTCGGCGTGAACAACCGTCGGGCAGCTGTCCGGCGAGCTCAGGAACTCGATCTGCTTTCGCGCTCTCGCCGGCGCTAGAGAAGTTCGCGGACCATCCGATAACCGTCTGATCTGCGCCATTGAGCTGAGGAAATGAGGCGGTATTCGGTCCCTACGTGCTCCCCAGCTGCACGGCTCCGCTGTGGTTGCGACCGCCATGGGCACCTCCGTGCGGGCCTCGGTGGCCGTCATCGCCACGATGGTCAACGAGATCGCCGTGTTGGCAAGCGAGCTCGAAGCGGGTTTTGAACAGCGCCCGGCCGCCAAGGTGGTCCGTTCCCTGCCAGGACTGGGGACCGTCCTCGGCGCCCGGGTGCTCGGCGAGTTCGGCGATGCGCCGAATCGCTATGACAGCGCCAAGTGTCGCAAAAACTACGCCGGCACGTCACCCATCACGCGGGCCTCGGGCACAAAGCACGTCGTCTTGGCGCGTTATGTCCGTAACCAGCGGTTGGCAGATGCCATCTACCTGTGGGCCTTTGCATCCCTCACCGCCTCACCCGGTGCTCGGGCGTTCTATGACGCTCATCGCGAAGCCGGCGATACCCACCACGCTGCCCTCCGGGCTCTCGGCAACCGACTCGTCGGCATCCTTCACGGTTGTCTCAGGCACGGGACGCACTACGACGAGGACCTTGCCTGGGCACACCGATCAGAGAACAACTTCACGACGGCTGCTTGACAAGTTGGGGCCGTGGGATATCTAGGCGTGGGTCCCGGTATCGCGCACCGAGCGCCACGGACCCGCTCGGTTCCCGTCGGCCTTCCTTCAGCACAAGCGCCGGTAAGGGCTAGCGAATGTGCACCCCAGAAATCGCCCGAGCCACGATCAGCCGCTGAATCTCGGAGGTTCCTTCGAAGATCGTGTAGATCTTCGAGTCCCGGTGCCACCGCTCCACGGGGTAGTCACGCACATAACCGTTGCCACCGAGGATCTGGATGGCCTGTTCGGTGACCCAGACGGCCGTCTCGCCGGCGAACAGCTTCGACATCGAACCTTCGCCAGCCGTGTACGGCTTGCCGCTGGCGCCCATCCAGGCCGCCCGCTGATACAGCAGCCGGGCGGCGTCGATCTGCGTGCGCATGTCGGCCAGCTTGAAGGCGATCGCCTGGTGCTCGATGATCGGTTTGCCGAAGGTCGACCGCTCTTTTGCGTAGTCGAGTGCGAACTCATATGCCGCTCTGGCGATGCCCACCGCCTGAGCCGCCACGCTCGGACGAGTTGCCTCGAAGGTCGCCATGGCCGCTTGCCCCTTGGAGCTGCCGCCCTCGCGAGCCCGTGCCAAGCGGGCGTCGAGCTTGTCCTTGCCACCCAGCAGACACGAGCCCGGCACCTTCACGTCGGTCAGCACGACCTCGGCAGTGTGCGAGGCGCGGATTCCCATCTTGTTGAACTTCTGGCCCATCTCGAGACCCGGTGTCTTCGGCGGGACGATGAAGCTCGCCTGTCCCCTCGACCCGAGGGCCGGTTCCACGCTGGCGACGACGACGTGGATATCGGCGATGCCGCCGTTCGTGATCCAGGTCTTCAAACCGTTCAGCGTCCAGGTGTCCGACGCCTCGTCGTAGACGGCCCTCGTCTTCAGCTGGCTCACGTCTGAGCCGGCGCTGTGCTCCGACACGCAGAAGGCGGCCAGCCTCAAGTCACCCGGGCTGCCGAAGCACTGGGGCGCCCACTCTCCGATCTGCTCGGGAGTGCCGTTCGAGACGAGGCCGGCAAGACCGAGTGTCGAACCGAAGATCGCCAGAGCGATGCCCGCATCACCCCAGGACAGTTCTTCGTTGACGGCCGGCAGCAACTGACCCGTTTCGTCCGCGAAGCAGTTGGCTACGAAGTCGAACGAGTAGAGGCCGATCCTGGCGGCTTCCTCGATGAGCGGCCAAGGCGTCTCCTCGCGCTCGTCCCACTCGTGAGCGGCAGGCCGCACGACGTTCTCGGCGAACTCGTGCACCCACTTGATCACCTGGAGCTGGTCTTCGTTCAGCTCGAGTGAGAAATCGCCCATCGCTTTCACCTCGTCTCCCCCACGGCACCCACGTCCGTGACATGGCAGGCCAGAGCCTGTATGCGGCATCCGCCGATCATGCTGACCGGCTGGTAACCTACGCTAGCGATAGTTTACCAAGGCGGAAACGCAGCCGCGCAACATCGCGACGGGATGACAGGCGGACGGTCCCCGACACCAAGGGCGCGCGCACCCATGTCGTGGGCGAGTCGACATTGCCCCGCGCCCGGCGAGAACCGGACGGGCGAAGGGGCGACGCCGGGCGACCCGGCGCTGAGAGTGAGTGGATGGAGTCCTACAGCGAGCGGACGTTCGCCGCCTGGAGGCCCTTTTGGCCCTCCTGGACGTCGAACTCGACCTCCTGTCCCTCTGTGAGGGTGCGGTAGCCCTGCATCTGGATCGATGAATGATGGACGAAGACGTCAGCTCCGTCCGACTGCGAGATGAAGCCGTAGCCCTTCTCCGCGTTGAACCATTTCACTACTCCGGTCGCCACGGTGGCGATCCCCCTTGCTCAGTGAATACTGCCTATTGCCGAGCAGCCGACTGGCTGCGCCGTCGAGCACCGAGTCTCACGGACTTCCGGCAAGCCGGATGTCCCCCTCGTCTCGGACCTCTCTCGGACGCCCTCGCCAATTGCTCGGATCGGAGGCTAGCAGAGGTTGCACGCGACCTCACAAGAGATCTTCGCCCTAACCTGCGGGCCATGAATCGGGTGGCACGTGTGGCCGTTGTCATCCCTTGCCGCGACGAGCAGGCAACGGTGGCCGAGGTGGTCAAAGGGTTCGCTGCTGCACTGCCCGAGGCCACTGTCTACGTGTTCGACAACGGGTCGGCCGACGACACCGTCGCCCGCGCCGAGGCGGCCGGAGCCATCGTACGCAAGGTCTTCCTCCCTGGTAAAGGCAATGTCGTCCGCCGGATGTTCGCCGACGTCGAAGCGGACTGCTACATCCTCGTCGACGGCGACGGCACCTATGACCCCGCCATGGCCCCCGAGATGGTGGAGCTCATCGCCGCCGGCTACGACCTCGTGAACGTCGCCCGGTTGCCGGCGGGCGAAGGCGCCTTCCGGCGCGGCCACCACGTCGGCAACCAGCTTCTCGGAGGTCTGCTCGGCAAGCTGTTCGGGCGGCGCATGGGCGACGTGCTGTCCGGTTACAAAGCCTGCTCGCGGCGGCTGGTGAAGTCCTTCCCGATCCTGTCGGGGGGTTTCGAGCTCGAGACCGAGCTCATGGTGCACGCCCTCGAGCTCAACGTCAGCGCCGTCGAGATCCAAGGTCGCTATACCGGTCGAGCACCTGGTTCGGCGAGCAAGCTCGACACCTGGGCCGACGGCGTGCGCATCCTCCGTGCGATCGTCGGCCTGGCGCGTCAGTCGAGGCCCTTGGCGTTCTTCGCCCTGCAAGCGGCCCTCCTCGCCCTCCTCGGGATCGCCCTCGGCATCCCGCTGCTCGTGACGTTCCTGCACACCCACCGAGTGCCGAGGCTGCCGACGGCCGTGCTCGTCACGGGGCTCGAGATCCTCGCTGCCCTCTCGCTCATGGCCGGGCTCGTCCTCGACACCGTCACGCGGGGGCGTCGGGAGCAACGCCTCCTTGCGTTTCTCGCCATGCCGGGACCCCTCGACGCGGCCGCCGAGGACACTGAGCAGACGGCTGAGGCCACCATCGATCGGGCGAGCGCGCCGGCGTCGATCGCCCCGGTCGAGCGAAGGATCGTGGCGGAGCCATTCGTGAAAGAACGACGGGCGCGATAGAGCGCTCCCGCCTGCCGGAGCGATGCTGCCGGGCGGGTCATGACCCCGTCAGCGATAGACCCTCGTTCCCCCTGGCGTGTCCTCGACCCGGTAGCCGGCGTCCACGATCTCGTGGCGGAGCCGGTCAGCCGCCGCCCAGTCCCGCCCGGCGCGCGCCTCGTCACGTCGGCGCGCCAGCTCGAGGACGTGTGCCGGCACGGTGGCCGCCCCGATCGCCACGAGGCCGACGGCTTCGAAGCCTCGCAGGGCTGCCCGCCCGAGGGCCACGCCGGCGGGACCGTCGCCACGGTCGAAGGCCGAGTTCGCTGCAGTCACGGCGCCGAAGAGCACCCCGATCGCCTGCGGCGTCGCCAGGTCGTCGTCCATGTGGGCGCGGAAGTCAGCTGTCAGGGCGTCAGCGACTGCGTCGGCCGGAACGACGGTGCCTGCCTCCTCGAGCCGCCTGGCGAGGGCGTCGATGCGGCGGAGAGCCTCCTCGGCCGCCTCCAGGTTGCTCGCGCCCAGCTCGATGGGGGCCCGGTAGTGAGACTGCGCGATGACGAGCCGGTAGGCGCGGGGATCGTACTTGCTCACAAGTGAGGCCAAGTCGACGACGTTGCCGACGGACTTCGCCATCTTCTCGCCCGCCTGCATCAGCATCCCGTTGTGCATCCAGTGACTGGCATACGGGCGGCCGAGTGCCACGGCCTGCGCCCGCTCGTTTTCGTTGTGAGGGAACTTCAAGTCCTCCCCGGCCCCGTGCAGCGAGAAACCCTCCCCGAGCAACGCCAGCGCCATCACGACACATTCGGTGTGCCAGCCGGGGCGGCCCTCCCCGAAGCCTGACTCCCAGGCCGGCTCGCCCGCCTTCGCCTTCTTCCACAAGGCGAAGTCGAAGGGCGCTCGCTTCTCCTCGTTCACCTCCACCCGCGATGAGCCGCCCGCCCGGAGAGAGTCGAGCGGCTGCTGCGCGAGCAGCCCGTAGCCCTCGACTTTGGCGACCTCGAGATAGACACCGTCGGAGGTCTCGTAGGCGACCTCGAGTCGGACGAGCTCGGCGATCATCTCCACCATCTCGGCGACGTAGTCGGTAGCGTGCGGCACGACCGTCGGCTTGGCGATGCCGAGGGCGTCCATCGCCGCCCACCACTCCGCCTCGTACTCGACGGCCACGTCGTGCGAGCTGCGGTGCTCAGCGTTGGCGAGGTGGATGATCTTGTCGTCGATATCGGTCACGTTGGAGACATGACGCACCCCGACTCCGGTCGACTCGAGGTACCGGCGGAGGATGTCGTAGGTGAGGGCGAAGCGCCCGTGGCCGATATGGGGGGGGCCGTAGACCGTCGGCCCACACACGTAGAGACCGATCCGCCCGTTGTCGGCACCGCTCAGTACGGCCTCGGATCCGGTCGCCGTGTCATACAGCCGTAGCACGACAGTACGGTACTAGGCCTATGGTCACGCCCCGTATCCCGGAGAAGCCGTCACTCGACGGTCTCGAGGCGAAGTGGTCGAAGCAGTGGGAATCGGACGGGACGTACCACTTCGACCGCACGAAGGACCGCAGCGAGGTCTACTCCATCGACACGCCGCCGCCGACGGTCTCGGGCTCGCTGCACACGGGCCATGTCTTCTCCTACTCGCAGACCGACATGGTGGCGAGGTTCTGGCGCATGCGCGGCAAGGCCGTCTTCTACCCGATCGGCTGGGACGACAACGGCCTCGCCACGGAGCGGCGCGTGCAGAACTACTACGGCGTGCGTTGCGACCCGACGCAGCCCTTCATCGCCGACTACGAGCCGCCGGCGACTCCTCCGCAGCCGGCAGTGCCGATCTCCCGACCGAATTTCGTCGAGCTCTGCCGGCGCCTGACTGAAGCCGACGAGCAGATCTTCGAGGACATTCACCGTCGCCTCGGCCTCTCCTACGACTGGCGTCACCAGTACACGACCATCGGGCTGCGGGCGCGCCGGATCTCACAGATTGGTTTCCTGCGCATGCTGGAGCGCCGAGAGGCCTACCGCCACGAGGCGCCGACGCTCTGGGACGTCGACTTCCGGACGGCCGTCGCCCAGGCCGAACTGGAGGACCGGGAACAGCAGGGGGCCTATTACCGCATCGCCTTTCCCCGATGGGGCGGAGACGGCCCGCCGATCGAGATCGAGACGACGAGACCGGAGCTCATCGCCGCCTGTGTCGCTCTCGTGGCGCACCCCTCCGACGAGCGCTACCAGCCGCTGTTCGGGAGCGAGGCGGTCACGCCGCTGTTCGGCGTGCGCGTGCCCATCGTCGCCCACCACCTCGCCGAGCCGGAGAAGGGCTCGGGCATCGCCATGATCTGCACCTTTGGCGACACGACGGACGTCACCTGGTGGCGCGAGCTGTCACTGCCCACGCGCACGATCGTGCAGCGGGACGGGCGGCTGGGCGATGCCCCCTTCGGGGAGCCCGGATGGGAGTCGACCGACGCCGCGGCCGCCCGCACGAACTACGCCGAGCTGCAGGGCAAGAACTTGAAGCAGGCACAGCGGCGCATCGTGGAGATGCTCGGTGAATCCGGGGCGCTGATCGGGGAGCCGCGCCCAGTCCGTCACTATGTGAAGTTCTACGAGCGGGGCGAGCGGCCACTCGAGATCGTGTCCTCGCCCCAGTGGTACGTGCGGACGATCGAGCTGCGCGAGCGGCTGCTCGAGCGCGGCCGCGAGCTCACCTGGCACCCCGAGTTCATGCAGGCCCGCTACGAGTCCTGGGTCGAAGGGCTGACCGGTGATTGGAACATCTCGCGACAGCGTTTCTTCGGGGTCCCCTTCCCCGTCTGGTACCGCTTGGACGAGGCCGGCGAGGTCATGGCCGACGAGCTGTTGCTTCCCGCCCTCGACCGCTTGCCGATCGACCCGTCGACAGACATCCCGGAGGGTTTCAGCGAGGAAGAGCGGGGGGTGGCGCTGGGTTTCGCGGGCGATCCGGACGTGATGGACACGTGGGCGACGTCCTCGCTCACCCCGCAGATCGCCGGCGGCTGGATCGACGATCCCGACTTGTTCGGTCGCGTCTTCCCGACCGATTTGCGTCCGCAGGCGCACGACATCATCCGCACCTGGCTCTTCGCCACGATCGTTCGCTCCGAGCTCGAGCACGACGTCCTGCCCTGGCGGCACGCTGCCATCTCCGGGTGGATCCTCGACCCGGACCGCAAGAAGATGTCGAAATCAAAGGGGAATGTCGTCGTGCCGGTCGAGCCGCTCGACCGCTACGGCACCGACGCCGTACGCTACTGGGCGGCTGCCGCCCGCCTCGGCGTCGACACCGCTTACGACGAGCACCAGATGACGGTGGGACGTCGCCTCGCCATCAAGGTGCTGAACGTCTCGAAGTTCGTGCTCGGCCGCCTCGGCGCTGATTCAGCCGATTCGGCCGTCACCGAGCCCGTCGATGCCGCCATGCTGGCCCACCTGGCCGGCGTCGTCACCGAGGCCACCGCCGCCTTCGCCCGCTACGAGCACGCCCGCGCCCTCGAGGTGACGGAGTCCTTCTTCTGGGCCTATTGCGACGACTACGTCGAGCTCGTGAAGGCCCGCGCCTACGGCGAGGGCGCCGAGGAGGCGGCGGCGGCCTCCGCCCGAGCGGCTCTGGCCGCCTCGCTCGGAGTGCTGCTTCGCTGTTTTGCCCCCTTCCTGCCCTACTGCGCGGAGGAGACGTGGTCCTGGTGGCACGACGGCTCGATCCATCTCGAGCCGTGGCCGGAGGCAGCCCCCCTGCTCGCTCTCGCCGGAGAGGGCGCCCAGGCCGAGCTGTTCAACGCCGTCGGCGCGGTGCTCGGCCCCGTCCGCCGGGCCAAGAGCGAGGCACACCGGGGCATGCGAGCGCCCGTCGCCTCCTGCGTCGTGCGCGGCCAGCCGGACCAGATCGCCTTGCTGGAGCTGGCACGCAACGACCTCGTGCAAACTGGCACCATCGCCGAGCTGCGTTTCGTGCCCGATGCGAGTGCGACCGGCGTGTCCGTCGAGGTCGAGCTCGGACCCGAGGCGCCGGCCTGACCGCCGGCTGCAGGGGGGCTCAACGAAGCCCCCATGCGAGGGCCGCTGGCGGATGACAGCCCCGTAGGCACCGAAGGGCGTGGCGGCGGGTCAGTCGGCGGGCGCGAGCACAACGGGATCGCGGCCGAGATAGGCCTCGTGCAGGCCGTCCTCCACCTCGGCGGGCTTGCCCGAGAGCCGGATCGTGCCCCCCACGAGTACCGAGGCGCGAGTAGCGATGCCGAGCACCATCCCGGCGAACTGCTCCACGACGACCACGGTCACGCCGGCGGCGGCGAGGCCGGCGACGAAGACGTAGAGCTGCTCCACGATCTTCGGGCCGAGCCCCATCGAGAGCTCGTCGCAGATGAGTGCGCGCACGCCCGGGCGGAGCGATCGGGCGAGGGCAAGCATCTGGCGTTCCCCGCCCGAGAGCGAGCCGGCGAGCTGGCTCCTGCGGGACCCGAGCACGGGAAACTGCCCCGCCACCGCCTCCAGCAACTCCTGGCGGTCTCGCCGGTGCCTGCCGGCCCACAGCGCCAGATGCTCCTCGACCGTGAGGTTGGGGAAGACGCCGCGACCCTCGGGGATGCAGCACATCCCCTTCACGGCCAGACGCTCCGGCTGCCCCTTGCGGATGCCCTCGCCGTCGACGATGAGGAGGCCGGTGTCGATCCCGAGACGACCGGAGATGACCCGCAACGTCGTCGACTTGCCTGCGCCGTTCGGGCCGAGCAGGGCGCACACGTCGCCCGGGCCGGCGAAGAGGTGCACACCGTGCAACACCTCGATGCCGGCGTATCCCGCCCGGACGCCCTCGAGAGAGATCGTCATGCCGGCCACTCCCCCTGAAGCGGCCGGCGGAGCCGGCGCGGGGGCGTCGGGGGCGGCCGAAGTCGCAGACGTGCCCGGGGGCTCGAGGGCGCTCACGACACCGCCATCTGGCCGAGATAGGCCTCCACCACGGCGGGCTGCTGGCGGACGACGGAAGGAAGCCCGGCCGCCAACACCGAGCCGCGATCGAGCACGACTATCTCGGAGCAGACACGCATCACGAGCTCGACGTCGTGCTCCACGAGCAGCACGGCGATCCCGTCAGCGGCTAGGGCGAGAAGGAGGGAGGCGAGGCGATCGGTCTCGCTCGGGTCGAGTCCGGACGCCGGCTCGTCGAGGAGCAGCACCGTCGGCCGGGTGGCAAGGGCGCGGGCGACCTCGACAAGCCGGGCGGTCCCGGTCGACAGGGTGTCGACTCGGGCGGAGGCGTGGGCCGACAATCCCACGCGTGCCAACTGCTCGTCGACAACCCTGCGGGCTTGTGATTCGACGTGGTGCCATGGCGTCGGCCGCAGCCGCACCGGGCCGGCGGCCTCGGCGGCGACGGCGACGTTCTCCCGCACGGTGAGCGAAGAGAACAGCTCGAGCCGCTGGAAGGTCCGGGCGAGTCCGAGCCGGGCGCGGCTCGCCGGTCGCGACCGCGTGACGTCGCGGCCATGCAGGAGCACGCGCCCGGCGCTCGGGCGAGTCACGCCCGTGACGACGTCGAAGAGACTCGTCTTGCCCGCTCCGTTCGGGCCGATGAGGCCGGAGACGCGGCCGGCGTGCACGGTCAGGTCCACCCCGGCGAGGGCGACGAGGCCACCGTACGCCAGCCGCACCGAGCTCAGCTCGAGCGCCGGCTGCCCGCGGCGGCCGGCGGCAGGCTCGACGGCGCCGGCAGACGCTGCGGCCGTCTCAGCGGTCGGCATCGATCACCGCCGGCGTCATGGGCGTGCGCACGGCGGCGGCCGGCGGGATCGATGGCGTGCGGGCGCCGCGCAGTCCGCCGAGACCCGGGCCGCGCCGCCCGAGCCGCGAGACGAGGTCGCCGATGACACCTTCGGGCTGCCTGCTGATGCCGATGGCACCGAGCCCGGTCAACAGGTAGAGCCAGGAGTAGTTGCCGCTCAGCCAGTAAGGGATCAGATAGATGCCCATGCCGGCGACGAGCACACCGGAGACGGAGCGGATGCCCCATACGGTCAAGAGGAGCAGCAGGGCGAGGCTGGAGAGCATCTGGTAGTCGCTCGGCTCGGCGATGTAGTCGACCCCTCCGAGGAGAGCACCCCCGAGCCCGGCGAGTGCGGCCGAGAGGGCGAAGACCGCAAGGCGCGTGCGCGCCACCCGCACACCGGTCGTCGAGGCCGCCAGGGCGCTGTCGTTCGTGGCGACGAGTCGACGCCCGAAGCGGCTGCGGCGCAGCGCCAGTATGGCGACGGCGGCGATGGCGTACACGACCAGGAGGAAGACGAGATAGGCACGCCCGGAGGAGAGCTGCAGCCCGAGCACCGGGGCGCGGCCGACGGCCAGGTACCCTCCGTAACCGCCGAAACGGCTTGTCTGGAAGAAGCCGGCGTCCATCGAGGCGGCGAACGCCAAGGTGGCGAGCGCCAGATAGAGGCCCTGGAAACGAATCGCCGGCAGGGCGATCACGGCTCCCACCGCTCCGGCCAGCGCCACGGCGGCGAGCAGACCGAGCGGTGAGTCGTCCCCCGCCACTTTCGCCATGGCAAAGGCGCCCAGCCCGGCGAAGGTCAGCTGACAACAGGAGATCTGACCGGCGTAGCCCGTGAGGGGCACGAGGGAGAGGCCGATGATGGAGAAGGCGACGCCGTAGGACACAAGAAGGATGTCGTTGGAGGAGAGCAGGCGCGACGCCAGCAGGCCGACGACGAGAAGGGCGCCGGCGCCGGCTAGGGACGTCCGCAAGCTGGCGACGGGCATGCGGAGGGCGGGTACTCGCTCGGTGGCGCGCAGGCGGCGCTGCGGGATGACGAGCAGAGCCAAGAAGAGCAGCACCATCGGGATCGTCGCCTGCAGGTCCTGCCAGTTCTCCGGCAGGTAGCCGATGCCCATGTTGACGGCGATCCCGAGAACGACAGCGCCGAGGAACGTGAGGGGCAGGCTGCGCAGCCGCCCGACGATGGCGGCGGCGTACCCGTTCACGACGAGGAGGGTGAGCGTGAGGATCGCCAGGTCCTCGCCCGAGTCCACCCAGAGCACCCCGGCGAGGGCCGCCAGGGAGCAGCCGAGCATCCAGCCGGCGCGGGCGGCGGCCGCGGGCGAGATCCCCGAGAGGGCCACGAGCTCCGGGTCGTCGACGACGGCCCGCATGGCCACGCCGAGACGGGTGCGGTGGAGGAGGAACCAGATCGAGCCGGCGACGGCGATGGCGACGCCCATGACGACGAGCTGGTCGTAGCTAATGGCAACGCCGAGCACGGTGACGGCGCTCGTCGGCCCGAAGAAACCCGGAACGACCCGTGACTCGTTCTGGTTCCAGAGGAAGGACGCCGCTCCTACGAGCGCCAGCAGCAACCCGATCGTCACGCCGATGGTGGAAAGCGTCGGCGCCCCCTGCAGTCGCCGCATGAGCGACCGCTCCAGCAGGGCGCCGGCGATCGGGCCGCCCACGACCACTACCACGAGGAGGGCCGGGACGGCCGGCCACCCGAGGGCGACGTGCAGCGCCCAGTACGAGAAGGCGGCGACCATGCCGAGGGCCCCGTGAGCGAAGTTGAACACTCCCGAGGTGGAGTAGGTGACGACGAGCCCGCTGGCGGCGACGAAGTAGATCGCCCCGGCGACGACGCCGAGGACGAGGAACTGAAGGAACTCTTGCACGTCAGCCCGGGCGGGGGTCCTGCCGGAACCTCACGGGAGGGACGGGTCGTAGATGTAGGTGCCAGAGCACGTGAAGCCGGTGGACGGTGACACCCGCTGCCACTGCCCGTTCACGACCTTGGCGACGATGAAGCAGTTCGGGGGGACCTTCCCTGCGGGGTTGTCCGGGGCGATGAGCCCGCCGGCGTCAAAGTTGGTGATCTTCTCGAGCGCAGCCAGCACCGACGCCCGCGTCGGATCCGAGCCGGCGCTCTGCAACGCCTGCACGAACAACATGGCCGATGCCCAGCCGAACACCGAGTAGATGTCAGGCGTGTAGCCCGCGTGGGCGACGTCGATCCAGTGATCGAACAGCTTCACCTCGGGAACGGTGTTGGCGTCCTGGCCGAGGTAGAGCGACTCGTGGATGGCAACGGTGACGCTGCTCGCAGCCGCTCCCGCCTTCGCGATGAAGCTGCCGTCATAGGCGGAGCCTGAGTTGAAGAAGATGGCGGGATGGAAGCCCTCGAGCTGAGCGGCGTCGAGGAAGGCGGCGATGGCGTTGACGTCGGCCTGGTCGAGCAGCACGATCTGTACGCCGTCGTCCTTCATGCGGATGACCGAGGCCTGGAACGCCGTCTGGCCTACGTCGTACACCTCGACGTCGGCGATGTGGAAGCCAAGACTGCGCAAGGCGTACTCCTCGCCCTTCCAGGAGCTCAACACGGTCGAGACGTTGCCGACGAGGGCACCGACGTGACCGACGTCCGAGCCATAGTGCTGCTTCAGCCACAGGAGCGGCCCGGTACCCCAGCCGTTCTGGATGGGCTGGGGGCTGAAGGTGTTCGGCAGCTTCGTCACGATCGGGTCGAGTGAGTTCGAGACGTTGGCGATCGTTTTGGGGATGACGACACCGCCGCAGTCGTCCCAGATCGAGAACGACCCGACGAACGCGACGACTCGAGGGACGAGCTGCTCGGTGTCCGTCTTGTTGTTTGTGCAGAACAGCTCGTCGTCCTTGTTGTCCACGACGAGCTTGCGATGGTCGATGCCGCCCGTCGAGTTGACGTAGTCGAAGTAGGCATCCACGCCGACCTGGGCACCGAGGAACAGTCCGGGCACGATGCCGCCGGTTGTGGAGACGTTTCCGACGGTGATCGTGCTGGCGCTCACGCCGGGGCTCGGGGTCTGCGGTCCCGTCGTGCCCGTCGTACCCGGCGCGCCCGTCGTCGTGACGGACGAGGAGGAGGTGGTCGTCGTGCTCCCCGATACGCCACTGGCGCAAGCGGCTGCCAACAGCATGAGGGCAGCTACCGCCGTTCCGGTCCGAAGCACACGTGCTGCTCTCGCCACTGCTCTCGCTCCCCCTCGTGCGCCCGCTCTCACGTTCGCGACCCGCGCGACAACTCGCAGCACCGGGCTTCGGATCGTCGTCCAGGTGAAAGAATGGAACACGTTCTCGTTTTGCGGCATGGTACGCCAGGGCGCCGCCCCGCGCACGCCGCGCAGGCTGCGCACGTGTCATCCAGGCGAGCCGTCGCGGAAATCGATCGAGCGCGGCAACTTCCGGAACAGCACGGTCACGACGACACGCTCGTCGAACGGTCGAACCACCACGATGGCGGCCCGGTACGGTCCGCTCAGCGGCGCCCAACCTCGTTGCACGCCGCTGAGCGTGAAGTCGCCCCGGTACGCCACGAGACAGGCCGTCTCGTGGGTCAAGCCGGTCAGCGAGTCGGGGAGCGCCTCATGATTGGGCATGTGGTTGACCACCTTCACGAGCGTCCCGCCGGAGGAAGACAGCACGCCGGCGAAGACCACGCGCTTTCCCACCGCCTGCTTCGCTTCCGGAAGGACGCGGAAGCACTGGCTCGAGCGCGTGCCGAGTCCGTTTCGGGCCAAGGCGCAGCCGCCGAGCGCGGCGCCGCCGACCGCGCTTGCAATCAGGACAGCGACGACGGCTACGAAATGGCGAGGTGGCCTCACGTCGGTCCTCCTCCATCGGCGCCGGCGCGCGCGACGGCGAGGGAATCGGGCAGCTGCGGGGGCGAGGCACGGCCGCTCACGCGATCCGCCCGCCGGTCGCGGACGGATTTCACGGCCCACACGAGCCACCCCACCGGCAAGAAGCCCCAGAAGCTGATAATCCGGTAGAGGATGACGGCCGCCACCGTCGACACCTGAACGCCGCCGTAGGCCACGAGGGCGACGGTGAGGCTGCCTTCGACGACGCCGAGGCCGCCCGGAGTGATGGGCAGGTTCGTCGCCAGCTGGGCGGCACCGTAGGCGAGGAGCAGACCTCGCCACGGAACCCCCGCCCCGATGGCGGCGTAGCTGATGGCGAGGGCGCCGCAGTCGAAGACCCAGTTGCCGAGCGACCAGCCGAGCGCCGGCCCGATGTCGCGCAAGGTGAGGCTCACCCGGCCGAGCTGCGCCGCCACCCGGCTCAAGTGCACCTCGGCGTCACCTCGGGGGAACCCTGTGACCCGCTTGACGATCCGGATCCCGAGGACGGCGACCGAGGAGACGAACCTGCGTTGGGAGAACACGGCCATTGCCAGCAGCACGACGACGAGAATCGACGCCGTCACGCCGATGAGATCGAGCGCCGCCCCCTCCCGCTCCGCCAGGAGGATGCCCCCTCCGGCGACGAGGGTGAGCCCGAGCGCCGAGCAGAGCAACGTGGCGATGAGTCCCCAGGCGGCGATCGATTCGTCCGCCCCGGCGCGTCGGTACTGCCGGTAGGCGTACACAGTGGCCACGGCGGGGCCCGCCGGGATCGAGCTTGCGATCGCCGACGCCGCCACCGTGAGGCTGAGGACGCGACCGCCGCTGATGCCGACTCCGGCGGCCCTGAGGAGGCGCTGCTGCATCCTCGCAAAGGCCACGAACGAGATGACCTCGGCGGCGGCTGCCATCACCGCCCAGGCGACGTTCAAGCGGCTGAGCTCTCTCGTGGCTCCCACCAGCTCACCGCGCTGGCCGCTCACCGCCCAGAGGGCGGCGGCACCGAGGCCGATGCCGATGACGTAGCGCGCCCAGGCACTCAGTCGCTTTCGCCGCAGGGCGCGGGCGGCCGGGTCGGCACGTTCGGAAGGCTCTCCAGGCAGCCGCTCGACGGGCCCGGTGAACTCAGCAGCTTCAGGCACCCGGCGGCCGCACGTCGCTCAGCTCACAGCTGCAACGACTTGATCTCGAGGAATTCCTCGAGCCCGAACCGCCCGAGCTCTCTGCCGTGACCCGACTGCTTGAAGCCGCCGAAAGGGGCGAGGGGGTTGAAGCTCCCGCCGTTGATGTCCACCTGTCCGGTGCGCATGCGGCGGGCGACTTGCTTGGCGCGCTCGGGGTCGCCGGCCCACACCGCCCCGGCGAGCCCGTAGGCCGAGTCGTTGGCGATGGCGATGGCCTCTTCTTCGGTGTCATACGGCAGGATCGAGAGCACCGGCCCGAAGATCTCCTCTTGGGCGATCGTCATGTCCGTGCGCACCTCGGAAAAGACCGTCGGGCGTACGTAGAAACCGACTTCGAGGCCCTCGGGGGGCTCCACACCACCGGTGAGGAGCTTGGCGCCCTCGTCGATGCCCTTTTGGATGTACGAGCGTACGCGGTCGCGCTGGACGGCCGAGACGAGCGGACCGATCCGGGTCGCCTCCCCGAACGGGCTGCCGGGAGTGGCAGCTTCCGCTTCGCGCGTGGCGATCTCTTCGACCTCGGCCAGGCGGCTGCGCGGGACGATCATGCGCGTGAGGGCGCTGCAGGTCTGCCCCGAGTTCAGGTAGCACATCGTCACGCCCGTGGAGACGGCTTTGGCGAAATCTGCGTCCTCGAGGATGACGTTGGCGGACTTCCCCCCGAGCTCGAGGGCGACCCGCTTCACGGTCTGGGAGGCCACCTCACCGACACGCCGTCCGGCCCGCGTGGAACCGGTGAACGACACCATGTCGACGCCGGGGTGGGCGGCGATGGCCTCACCCACGACCGGCCCCACACCCGACACGAGGTTGAAGACGCCTGCGGGCAGACCGACATCGTGGATCACATCGGCGAGGAGGAAGGCGTTGAGGGGTGCCACCTCGCTCGGCTTCAGCACGACCGTGCAGCCGGCCGCCAGCGCGGGAGCCACCTTGGCGGCTATCTGGTGCAGGGGGTAGTTCCAAGGCGTGATGGCGCCGACAACCCCGACGGGCTCGCGGACGACGAGCGAGTTGCCGATCTGCTCCTCCCAGGCGATCTGCTCGACGAGGTCGGCCATCGACAAGAACGTACTGATGGGCAGCCCCGCCTGGATGAGCATGGAGAGGTTGAGCGGCATGCCCACCTCGTGGGCGATCAGCTCGCCGATGTCGGCCATGCGCGCCCCGAGGGCCTCCCCGATGCGCGACGTGAACTTCGCCCGCTCCGAGACGGAGATCTTTGACCAGTCCTCGAAGGCGCCGCGGGCTGCCTCCACCGCCGCGTTGACATCGGACGCCGTGCCCAGCGGGACCGTACCAATGACCTCCTCGGTCGCCGAGTCGGTCACCTCGACCGTCTCAGAGCTGCTCGGTGCCACCCACGCACCGTCGATGTAGAGCTTGTCGCGCACGTCCATCTCGACCACTCCTCCTCGTCACCCGATCGCTCGCGAGCCTACTGCTGGGCTCCTGCGGTCATCCGGTGGGGCAGCGGGCCGGCGGGAGGCCGGAAGCCCGGCGAGCCACCACCCGCCAGCCAAGAGACGGCGCCTTCGGGAACGGAGGCGGGCGGTGCGCCCGGACCGTCGGTGACGACGAACATGGTCGAACGCAGTCCGAAGTCGTCCGCGAAGTCCACTCCGCTCACCGTCACCGTCGCCAGCGTGCCGGCGATCTCGATCTCGCTCACCCGACCCGAAGCGTCCGTCGAGGCGACGCTCACGGACACGAGAGTACCGACAGCGAATTTGCGCTCGAGGGCGGTCACCTTGATGGACGCCTCCCAGCTGTGCCAGGGGTTGCAGCCGAGGCTGTGAGGTCCGCCGAGGCAGACGCCATCACCCGGGTCGGGCACGGCGTCGAAGATCGACTGGCCGTTCCAGTAGTTCAGCGCCTCGGTGTACCCCCCGTCCGACGAGCCGTACTCGGTGGGTGCCGGGCCTCCGTTCTGCGTGAGGTACTGGCCGGCGGTGTCGGTGACGGCGAGGCTGGCGAGAGGGGCTTCCCAACGGATGCCCTGGGCATACCACTCGCAGGTGTCGTCGCAGATGTCGGCGTAGCCGTCCCAGCCGCCGTTGGCCATCGAGTAGAGGACATAAGTGCGGGCGGCGATGGCCTGGGCTTCGAGTTCCTGGAAACCCCACGGCTCGCCTTGGGGCGATCCCTCGCTGCCGCCATAGGCGCCCCACCCAGCGGGTGACTCGCCCGGCGTCACATCGGCCACGTACTGCTCGAGCGGGATAAGGCTGAGCGTGCGCTCGGCGTGCTTGCCGGCGGTGCTGCTCCCGTCGTAGTCGTAGGCCTCGAGGCGGCCGCGGTAGGTGATGTCCTGGCCGTCGGCCCGACAGAGGGTCAGGAGGTCGGAGATCGGGGCCGTCGCCGCCAGCGAAGCCGGTACGGCGATGGGGTCGGTGAGCTTCGTGGCCACCTTGGTCCATTTGCGGGCTGAACAGGATGTGGCCCTCTCGAGCTCCCACGACCCGGTGAGAGAGCCGTTCTTCTTGATCTCGAGGGCCCGCGCCGCCTCACCTGCCGGGATGCTGGCGACCTTCCTGCCGGCGCGGTTGACGTAGGTGAACCTCGAAGGAGACGTCACCGTGACTGCGCTGTTGTCGTTCTCCTCGATGGCCACTTTGAGGATCTCCCTGTCGGCCTTGGCACTGAGAGTCGCATCCGTCACGGGGTAGGCGGTGTCGGAGTAGTAGTGGGTGAGTATCTGCCCATAGGTGAACTGGTCGAGGACCGCCAGGCCGAAGGCGCCCCACTGACCCATCCCGTAGCCAGGGCCGAGGCCGTGACCGCTGAGCGTGACGTCCTTCGACGGGAAGGGAGTCTGGGCGGCGGCTGCGCCAGGTGTGAGCCCGCTCCCGAGGGCTGCAAGGACCCCACAGCCCAGAGTCGCCAACGTCGTCGCGCGGGCGCGCCCCAACCAGGAGGAGCGACTGCGTCGGCCGCCTTTGCCGGTGGCCCTGTGTCTCCTGCGCGTGATGGGGGCAATGTTAGCTGTGTGACCCCGGCCTGATGGGGGGTACCCTGCCATCACGAGACCGTCGCCAGCAACTGTTCGATGGCGTCCGAGAACCCTTGGCGAGCGGCTTCGAGCGTGAACTCTCGAGCTCTCTCCCTACCCCGATCGATCAGGACCGCCCGCAGCACCGGGTCGGAGAGGACCCGCTCGGCGGCCGTCGCCACGAGGACCGGCGTCTTCGAGCCGAGGACGATGCCGGCATCGAGCACGGTTTCGGGCACGGCGGCCGTCCCGTAGGCGACGACAGGGACGCCGTAGTGCATGGCCTCGAGCAGCGGGGCGCAGAAGCCTTCGTGCTCGGAGCAGCAAACGAGGACGTCGGCGGCGAGGTAGTAGGCCGACAGCTCGGCGGCACTGACCGAACCGGCGAAGTCGACGGCGGCGGCGATGCCGATCGCCTCGGCGAAGCGACGTACGGCGAGAGCGTAGGGAGAGCAGCTGGGACGACCGACGAGGTGCAGGCGGGCGTTCGGATCGAAGAGGTCGAGGAAGCAGGCAAACGCCTTCACGACGTCCTGGTGCGCTTTGTGCGGGAGCATTTGGCCGACGAAGAGCCAATCCGAACCCGCCGTCTCCTTCGCAACTTCCAGCTCGGCACGCAGCCGAGGGTCGACGGTGACATCGAGCGCCGAGAGGTCCATCATGAGGGGTGCCACGGCCGTCCGGCGATAGCCCCAGGCGTCCAGCTCGGCGGCGTTGTACCGGGAGACGCCGATCCCGAGCTCGCACAGGGGCGCCAGCTCCGCCAGCTGCCGGCGGCCCAGCCGGACCTCCTCGCCGAGTGAAGGCATCCACGCCTCGACGTGCTCAGCCGGGGTGATGTTGTGATAGTTCACGATCTTTCGCCCTGGGTGGGCGGCCACCACCTCGGCGGCCGGGCTGCCGATCGAGGCCTGGTAGCAGACCCACTGGCCCCCGCCCGGCTCGCGGGGGAGCTCAGCGAGCGGGTGGACGCGCCCGTTGAGCCCCGGGCCCCAATTGTCAGCAAAGATCTCCGACACGAACCCCATCGACCGCAGGACGTGTTGCGCCTCGAGCGTGTGATGGCTGACGGCATCCCGCTCGACGATGGAAGGGATGACCTGGTCGATGCGGACGGGGCGACTTGTCATGACGTCGTCGTCACGACATCCTCCTCACGGCCACAAAGGCATGCGTCACGCTCGACGGCCTGCCACGGCATAGAGCGCCCCGGTCGCCCCCCCGGCGCCACCAGACGGGTCGAACACGGTGATCTCACCGAAGCCATAGCGGGCGAGCAGGTGGCACCACGTCACCGGGTGCAGCGGACGTCGCCGGGTGAGGTCGGAAGTGATGGGATCGTCGTCGCTCGGCCGTCGAGGGTGGGCGCTGACGATGACGACGACGCCGCCGGGCCGCAGGCGGCTGGAGGCAAGATGGGCGATCGCCCGAGCGCTCGCCGGGCTGACCTCCTCTGTCACGCCGGACAGGACGAGTCCGCCGAGCGACGAGCGCCGCTCGACCCCGAGGCGCTCGAGCGCACCTCCTCGCAGGATCGACTCGGAGGTATCCGCTGCTGGATCGGCGCCTGTGGCTTCGTAGCCGACAGCCGCCATCCTGCGGACAAGACCGCCCTCGGCGCACTCGACGTGCAGGACGCGGCCGCCCGAACCGCGCCCGAGCCGCTCCAGGGCCCAGTCGGCCACCATGGCGGCGGGGCCGTCGGGCTCGGTCGATCCGATGGCGGCCGACCTCGGGCTTCCCGCTGCCGGTGTCGCCGCCGGCAGGGTGCGACCGCCCGGAGAGAGACGGTCGAGTCGGCCCGAGCTCCCTCCCGAGCTGGCCAGCCTCCGAGCATGATCGGCGGTCACCTGGCCTCGGGTGGCAATCGCCTCGGCCAGCCGGCCCGCCTGATCGAGCGTCTGGCGCTCCAGCGACCGCAGGCGCGGCCCAGCCACCCGCCTCGCCACCGTGGCGCCGCGACGTGAGGCTCCCCTGGCGGTGCGCAGGGAACGGCGGGAGGCACCTGCAGCCATCTGACCAAGGCCCCGCCGCTCGCCCGGGCGGTCATCGGGCTGTGCGGGGCCGTCCGGCCGGCGAAAGCGGTAGGCCTGAGGGCGCGAGAGCGCCCCGGCGTCGACCGCCCGGCCAAGTGCTTCGGGGTCCTGAGCGACGGAGGTGAATTGCCGCTCGAGGTCGTCCTCGTAGCCGGCTGGCAGTCGTCCCCCGCCCCGCAGGCGCCCGGCCTCGGCGACGATCTCGGAGATGGCGTCCGCCACGACGTCGGTTCCCGGCGCCACGCCGCTCACTCGTCGGGTCGTTGTGTCTTCAGGTGGACGGTGAACGGCAAGGCCACGACGCCTGTCGTCTTGCCAGGGTTGACCACCTCGAAGGTGGCTGCCGGCTCTCGGAGGGCGTGCACGACGCCTCCGCCGCCGTCCTGCACGCGGACATTGATGGTGTAGCGGCCGTCGAGAAACGGAAGTTCCTCGAACTGGAAGATCAAAGTGGAGGACCCCCGCTCGAGGTCGAACTGGTCGCCCAGCATCGTCGAGTCGCCTTCGAAGAGGAGAGACCCGTTCTCCGCGAAGATGGCGCACCCGAACGCCACGTTGGCGACGCGGTCGCGGACCTTGAGGTCGAGCAGGATCGTGAGCGCTTCACCCGGCAGGACGTACTCGCGATCGACCGCCGGCAGCTCGAGGCGGCAGTCGGTGATCGCCACCCGCCGCTCGCCGAGGACGACGGCCGGCAGGCTGGCGCTCCTGCCCCCTGCTGCCGCCTGTTCCGCCGCCGCCAGCGAGGCGGCCTCCTCCTCACCGCCCGGCAGGGCACCAGCCTCGCCGGTCTCGATGAGGCGGTCACGAAAGGCGCGGATCGCCTCGCCGGGAGGCCCGTAGCTGATCATCTCACCGGCGTCGAGCACCGCCACATGGCTGCACATCGAGCGCATCATGTCGGCCGCATGAGACACCACGACGATCGTGCGACCTTCCTCCTGGAACTGATGGATGCGCTCCATGCACTTTGCCTGGAACCGTTCGTCGCCGACGGCGAGCACCTCGTCGACGAGGAGGATGTCCGGGTTGACGTTCACGGCCACGGCGAAGCCCAGCCGGACGTACATGCCCGAAGAGTAGAAGCGAACCTGGTTGTCGATGAACTGCTCGAGCTCGGCAAAGGCCACGATCTCGTCGAAACTGCGCTCGATCTGCTTGCGGGACAAACCCAGCAGCGAGGCGTTGAGGAAGATGTTGTCCCGCCCCGACATCTCCGGCTGGAAGCCGGCGCCGAGCTCGAGCATGGCGGCCAGCTGACCGCGGAGGAGGATCTGCCCCGAAGTGGGTTGCAGGATGCCGGCAATGCACTTGAGCAACGTCGACTTACCCGACCCGTTGCGGCCGAGTATGCCGAGCGTCTCGCCGGGATTGACCGCCACGTTGATGTCCTTGAGCGCCCAGAACTCCTCGAATGGGAGGTGACCGGCGTGCACGAGGCGCTCTTTCAGGGACGTGTACTTCTCCTTGTAGAGGCGGAATCGTTTCGAGACGTGCTGGACCTCTATGGCAGCGTTCATCGCGTCATCACAACTCCTCGGCGAAGTTGCCCTCTACCCGGCCGAAGATGACCATGGCGATAGCCAACATCCCGATGGAGCCGACGAAGACGAACGCCAGGCCCGTCCAGTACGGCGCCGCCCCCCAGGTCGGCAGCACGTGGTACGGCTGCAGCTTGCCGTTGAGGGTGATCGAGGCGTTCTTCACGATCTTGCCGGTCGGCGGGATGACGTTGCCGAAGAGGCAGCGCTGGAAGGACACGACGATCCACAGGAGGGGGTTGGCCTCGTAGATGTAGCGGAACCAGACGTGGTCGCGCAGTGCCTTGGCGACATTGGCGAAGGCGTAGACGATCGGCGGGCTGAAGAACAGCGCCACGAGAAGCACCTCGACGAGGTGCTGGACGTCCCGCAGGTAGACGTTGACCGCCGACAGGAAGACCGCCAAGGCGGCGGACAGGATGATGTCGCACACGAGGGCGAACAGCAGCAGCGGTACGTAGCCGAACGCCGGCAGGACCTGGAAACCGGCGAGGAACACCACAAGGATGCAGGTCTGGAAGAAGAAGTAGCAGATGGCCGTCCCCACCTGGGACAGCGCCAGGATCTCGCGAGGAAAGGCCACCTTCTTCACGATGCCGGCGTGAGCCACGAGGACACCTGATGAAGACAGTAGAGAGTTGTTGAACAGGTTCCAGGGCAGCAGCCCGGCGAAGAGGAAGAGAGCGAAGTCCGGCGTCGGGTTGTGCAGGAAGTACTTGAAGACGACGTAGTAGATCATGAGGATCAGCGCCGGGTTGAGGAACGACCACACGAAGCCGAGGACACTGTTCTTGTAGCGGACCTTCAGCTCCTTTCGGACGAGAAAGCCCAGCAGCTCGCGACACGCCCAGATCTCGGCGATGCGGCGCCGCAGGCTCACCTTGGCCGACACGACGCGCTGAGGAAGGTCTCCGCGGTCACGCGTGAGCTCGGCGCGGGGACCCCGCGCCGAGTCGGAGGCGGATCCGTAGGTGATGCCCGCCGCCTTCCCCTCCGTCCCCGTGGCGCTGCGCGCCAGGCCCATCGTGTCTTGTTCCTCCCGTAGGCACCGATGCGGAGGTCGCGATCGGCAGGTGGGCCCTGATCCTACTCGGGAGCAGCCTCGAACAGCGGCACACGGTCTGCAGACACGGCAAGCAAGACCTGCTCAGGGCCGTCGAGACACCGGATCCGGCGGGCCCGACAGGTAGGCTGGGCGCCTCCGCCGCCCTGCCGGAGCGGCTTCGCAGGCGAGTCTGCGATCACCTAGGAGAAGGAGCCTCGTGACCTCGTTCCCCCGCTCGGTTTGGGACCGCATGCGGTCCAGTGTTGCCGCCGAGGTGGCGGCGCGCGGCACGGACAACGAGGCGGAGCTGCTTCGCCAGATGACCGATGTCTTCAAGGAGCTGGCCCACCTCTCGGTCGATCTCGGCGCTGTCTGGAGCTCTCTCGAGGAGACGAAGGGCAAGCTCGACGAGATGGGAAGGAGGCTCGACGTCCAGGCGACCGTATTTGCCGAGTTCACCGATACCGTGAACGAGCAGATCGAGAACGACAGCGAGTCGACGGAGCTCCTCGGTCGCCTCCTGCAGTCCGCCCGTGCCCGCATCGAGGTGCTCGAAGGGGGGCGGCAGAGCCCGGCGTGAACCGGCCATCATGACCGCCACAAGCGCCACCGGCGGGCCCGTCGTCATCGATTTGAGCGCCCTCGCCCTCGCCGGTCGCAGCGAGAAGCGGATCGCCCGCTACGCCCGGGACTTCGCCGAGGCGATGGAGCGTCATCGACCCGACCTCGTCGGGCGATACCTCCTTCCCCCCGACCTTCGCCTGCCCGACGATCTCGCCGCGCTCCTCTCGGGCAAGGTCGCCGTCGTCGGTTCCGCCGGCGCCGTCCCCGAGAGCGCCCGCGTCTTCCACAGCATGTGGGCGATGGACCTCGCCCGGTCGGCAAAGGAGATCTGGCCGGCCGAGGTCGAGCACCGCGGGCTCAGGTTCTCGGCCACCGTGCACGAGGGGTTCCTCTCACCTCTCAGTTCTGCGAAGGTCGACGGCGGGCGGCAGCGACGCAGGGCTCGCGTCCGCTGCGAGGTTCTCCGGCAGGCGGACGCCTTGCTGGCGATCTCGGCGGAGACGAAGCGGGAGCTGGTCGAGCGGGTCGGGGCGGACCCCTCCGTCGTGACCGTCGTCCGTTCCGGCGAAGCGTGGCAGGACGTCGTGGCCCGCTCGGCTGAGGTCTTCGAGGCCCTGGCATCCCGAGGTCGCCGCCGCTGGCGCCGCGACGTTCGCGTGGCCTTCGTGTCGCCGTTTCCGCCGATCCCCTCCGGTGTCGCTCGCTACAGCGCTCGACTCGTCGAGGCCCTCTCGGACGAGCTCGCTGCCGTCGCTCCGGGCGCGAGGATCGACTGCTTCACCGATGGACTCAACCGCGTGGCTGCCGCCCCGCTGGTCCCGGCCGTGGGCGGCGAATGCTTCGACGCCCGCCAGTTCGTCACCGTCGAGCACGCCCTCGGCGGGTATGACCGCGTCGTGTACGTGCTCGGCAACAGCGAGTTCCACAGCAGCGCCTTGGCGGCGCTCCGCCGGCGGAGCGGGATCGTCATGGCACACGACGTCCGCATGAGCGGTCTGTTGCGCCACTCCCGCGGTCGGCGCGGCGCCGTGCCCGGAGGCCTCGAGGGAGCCGTCCGGCGCGCCTATGGCGATGCTCCGTCCGTCGCCCGGGGCGAGAGCGGTGGCATCGAGGACACAGATCTCGAACAGGCGGGGCTGTTGTGCATCGGCGACATCGCGCCCCACGCTGACCGCTTGCTCGTCTTGAGTGAGGCGGCCCGACGTCTCGCCGCCGCTGACATCGATCCTGAGCTGACGGCTCGCATCGCCGTGCTGCCCTACGCCATGGCGCTGGAGCAACCGGAACTCGAGGCCGTGGCGGACGCTCGAGCCGCCAGCGCCCGGGCGCGGCCCCTGGTCGTTTCGTTCGGCATCGTCGACCCGTCGAAGCTTCCTCACGCCCTCGTCGAGGCCGTCGCGTCGGTGAGCGCCGAGCGGGAGTTGGATCTCGCCTTCGTCGGACCGGTGAGCGACGCCCTCGCCGAGGAGCTCGCCGCTTTGGCGGCAGGTCTCGGGATGGGCGAGCGCGTTCGGGTGACCGGGCACGTGGAACGTTCGACTTATCTCGGCTTTCTCGGCACGGCCACGGTGGCGGTGCAGCCTCGGGCGAGTTTCGCCGGAGAGGCGTCCGGTGCAGTCGGAGACTGCCTGGCCGCCGGCGTCGCCACCATCGTGTCGGACATCGGCTGGATGGGCGATCTGCCGGACGACACCGTCCTCAAGGTCGACACCTCCACCGGTGCTGCCGGCGGGCTGGCGGCGGCGTTGCGATCGCTCCTCGACGACCCGGATAGACGCTCTTCGATGGCCGAGCGGGCAGCCGGGTTCGCCGCAGCGCAGACGTTCTCGCGTGCGGCCGCCGCTCTTGTCGCCCTCTTTGACCTCGCGGGCGCACCGACCGATGGCTCGGCCCACGCTTCGGTCGGGGTCTAGGGCTCAGTCCCGGGGCGGAGGGCGGCGCGGAGCTCGAGGAGGGCAAGTCTGGCGAAGTGAGCTGCCGGCCGGGTGACCGCCCGCCGCTCGGCGGCCGCCAGCATGGAAACCGCCACCCGTCGGGCAGACGGCCGCCCCGGCGAAGGAGAACCCCTTCGGCCCCCTCTTCGCCGCCGCCCTGCTTTGTCACCACGGATGGGGCCCAGATCCGGCACCCCCGCCCCGGGGGCGGGGAGCCATTGCCACTGGGGCACCCGCGGGTGCCGGCCCTTGCCGGTGACGGGGAGGCGGCCTCTCCTCGCCAATGAC
>Ga0187879_10000496_pt1 | contig 25769 bp, 22 predicted proteins | sample June2016WEW_19_1_FD_132423 | JGI IMG/M metagenome (GOLD analysis project Ga0187879, IMG submission 132423) | Peatland microbial communities from SPRUCE experiment site at the Marcell Experimental Forest, Minnesota, USA - June2016WEW_19_10 | ecosystem: Environmental > Terrestrial > Soil >... | reverse complement strand
GCATTATGGTCCGGCGGCCGCGGGCGCCAGCCTGGGAGAGAGCGGTATTGGGGCGTCGCCAAGCGGTAAGGCAGCGGATTTTGATTCCGCCATACGGAGGTTCGAATCCTCCCGCCCCAGCCATCATAAGCTACTGAAATAAAACCGATTATTTCACTCCGCTGGATGGTTGGTCGCTTTCATTCCGAAATTCAACCTGCGGTCCATTCCGAAATTCCGTTCCCACGGCGTTCGATTCGCCCGCGATCCTGTGCGCATGCCGCTTCCGTGTTGCTGCAAGGGCCCGCTCCATCGTCCGTTTGGCGTAACCCTCGTAAGCTCGGCTTTTGTGAGCTGAAAGGGCGCGGCCTTGTCCGTCCGTGAGTTCGGCTTCCTCGAGCTCAGTCATGCCGCCATGGCGGCATGCGTCGAGAGTAAATGTTGAGGGGAGCCTGGCGTCGTCGCGCAAGCGTCGAACCAACTTGGCCATACCGCTCGCCGAATAGAGCTTTGCAGGCTTGGGCTTGTCGCCTTCGGTCTTGCCCCCCGTTCCGTGCAGGATCATCGGGATGCCCCGTCGCGGCACTTGGGCGATCACCTCCTCGGCATCTTTGTAGAAAAGAGTGCCGTCTCCATCCTGCAGAGGGTGAAGGACCACGGCGCCGGTCTTGTGGTGAAAGATCCGAATTGCTGTCGGCGCCTCGCGGCCCCGGTAATCTGTCCATCGGATGTAGCCAGCAAGGACATTCTCAGGGCGCTGCAGCCATTCGAAGCAGATCACAGCTGCAGCGGCCGCTTCGGAATAGCCAGCGTCAATTGCTGTTTTGGTGAACGTGTAGACCTGCTCACGTGTGGCAGCTGGCTTGACTGCTTTGGTGCGTCGATTTTTCGTTACTCCACGCCACGGATTTGGAATATCTGAGTTGAATATTTCTGGATAGAGACGGTGCACGACGCTCCACGCTCGAGCGCACAACCCCACGGCCTTTTCACCCTGGCGCAGTCGCAGACCTTGTGGACCAGCGATTATCCGCTCGTAAATCTTGTCTGCTGAAACTGGTGTTATCGCCTTGATCTTGCGATCACCAACGCGGTCACCTTTCCTGGTGACCAGATCGGTGACTAAACACATGGTGCGCTCGTAGTCACGGCGCGAACGCTGTGAGACTTTTTCGAGATAGGCTTTTGTTTGTTTATACTCACGGAACAGCCAATCGACAGTCCCAAATCTCACGAGGCCTTCAGTTGGTTCCCCAGCTTGCTCGGATCTCCATTCTTCGAACAATGCATCGAGCGCCGCCGCGCGCCCGCCGTTGCCGTCTTCGCCACATGCAATGACATAATTGGTCCCGAGTGGCTCGCTCGGAATAGAACAGCCAAGCTTGCGATAGTAGCCGGTCAACTCCCAATAGAAGCCAATAGCTCCATTCGCCAGCATCTTGATGCGAACAAATCGGGGTAGAGGCCGCGTAAAAGTCACAGATCCTCGGCGACGTCCCGAACCCGCTGAAGGTCGGGCGGCAAGATCGCCAGATCGAGATCGTCCCGAAGCCATAGCCGACGCCGCCCCTCTGTGATACGTGGTTGCGGGTATTCACTACCAACGCGTTTTATAAAAGCCTCAACAGTGGTCTCTCCGCAATAGCCTGCCGCCAAATCAGCCGGCATACGGCGAGGCCAAGAACCCATCGGGATTACAGAAGGGCGTCGCATTGCTAGCAGCCTCCCATCGGGAGGTGCTGCGTCAGATAAGCTCTTGGACCTGTAATGGCGCGTCTGAGGCCCGCGCAGCTCGGCGGTGCCAGTAGTCGTTGACACGTCGAGGCGCTATCGGCGGAATGATGGGAGATGATATCTGCTTGATCCATGACGCGCGAATGATGCGAGCGCGAGAGGGAACAAAAAAGCCATTCGATCGGATAGTAGGGAAGATGGCTACCGTGGCGTGCAAATCGGACGAGTTGTCGAGAGGAGGATCTCATCCAAATGAAAGAAAATTCTGGGCATCGACGCCGGTTGGGCGCCTTGGTTGCGACGTTGGCAATGCCAGAAAACTCATCGCAGAGCTGCAAGCGGAGCCAATGAAAGCTGGACTGAGCTGAGCCGCGCCGGTTTTCGAAGAGCGATCCCGAGATGATCGATCTGTTCATCCAGAATCTCAGGCGTCTCGCGGAACGGATGTTATTCCAAGGGGTGGTCCCCATTTGGCGTGGTTAATTTTTTCACTGGTTACTCAAAACGCACGACTTCACACGAAAAATTATGCGATCGCTATTGCTCGCCTTTGGGTCGCATTCAGCGTTCAGAGGCAGGGGTTCGAATCCCTTCAGGTGCACCAAATGTTTTCAATGGGTTGCGTCTTCGGGCGAGCTTGATTCCTTGTGTCTTAGGTGGGGTAAGCGTAGCTCGCTGTCGAAATCATCCGTTGCGGCTTGTGCCAAGGTTGGGGTCGAGGGTTCGAATCCCTTCGCCCGCTCCAATTTCCCTAAAATTATTTCAGTAAGTTAAGAACTGCCCTTCGGGGCCAGATTTGCTTAGAATTCTTACTTCAGTTTTCACTCTGAGCAGATTCTATGCGCCAGGCAGAAAGTTGTTGGATAATCCGTCGCAGGTCCGGCGGGGTATGATCTGCCATTTCACCACCATCTGCATGCGTGCAATCATAATCAATCATCATTGCTCCTCACTCCGAGCGCGATCAGACTATTGAAAGCACGGTGCGAAGCGACATCGAACTGAGACGCGTCATCTTGCGACTTTTTGCCGACCCGACAAAAGGGCTATCGAGATGCTTGCCGGGCTTTGCTGGCAACCCGCCCAGCCAAACGGAAAAATGCACCCATGTCTATAAATCCGCCAATCAATACAGTTTAAACAAAATAGCTTTCGCTAAGAGAAAAGTTTGCGTGAGCCCACATGCGCGCGTCCCAACGAGGGGGGCACGAGTATCGATCATGCGCCTGCAGGCGTCTCGAGTCGTCATCCCGTCGGCGGAATTGAACATCCGCGAGGACTGACATAACGTTGGCCGGACACTGGCACGCTCGCCGCGATGAGCGCGCCATATTCAACGGACGCAGGTTGGGTTTGACGAATCTCCCGCTCATTTCGGTGATCGTTTCGCATTTGTCGATGATTGCGGGCGTGGCTATGACGCTCGTCCTCGTCCCGCGCATGCTGCGCCAGCGCCGCTCCTCTACCAGCACGACGGCGTGGCTGATGGCGATCTTGCTCATTCCTTGGCTCGGCATCCCTGCCTATCTCGTTTTTGGCGGCCGGAAACTCAACGCCGTCTTGATGCTGAAACCTCCGCTCAACTCGGCCCAGCCAGCGGCAGCGCTGCCGCTTGGCCAAGCCGGGGCTGACCAATTGTTGCAGAGCTACGGCCTGCCGCGGGCGCACTCCGGAAATCGCTTTTCGCTCTGCGCCGACGGCGGCGACATCTACAACCGCTTCATCGAAACGATCGAGAGCGCAGAGAAACGCATTCACATGGCGAGCTTCATCCTGCATCCGGACCCGGTTGGCCTCGCTATTATCGAGGCGCTGGCACGCCGCGCGCGTGCCGGGGTCGAAGTGCGCTTGCTGCTCGACGGCGTGGGATCGTTTCATACGTCGAGACGCTCGCTCGATCCTTTGATCCGTGCCGGCGGAGAAGTCGCGCTTTTTCTTCCCGTGCGTCTCGTGCATTTCACCCGCACCAACATGCGCAACCATCGCAAGATGCTGATAGCCGACGATCAGAGGGCAGTGGCTGGCGGCGCCAATGTCGCAGTTGAATATATGGGGCCGGTGCCGGACTCGAAGCGCTGGCGCGACTTGTCCTTTCTGCTCGAGGGCCCGGCCGTTCGTGACTATGCAGCAATCTTCGCCGCGGACTGGCGCTTCGTGACCGGCGAGCGCATTGACCCGGCCTCGGGGCCGACGCCCGCTCCCGGTGAAGCCGTGGTGCAGATCGCGCCTTCGGGGCCGGACGTGCCCGGTGACCCCGTCTACGCGGCGATCGTCTCGGCCGCATTCGCGGCGCGGCGGCGCCTTTGGATCGTGACGCCTTATTTCATCCCGCCGGAGGGGCTCGCAGGGGCACTTGCCCTTGCGGCTCATCGCGGTGTCGATGTGCGCGTCTATGTTCCTGACCCATCGAATCATTTTATAGCGGACCTTGCCCGCGCTCAGCCGCTGCGCGATGCGGCGGCCGCGGGCGTGAGCGTGATCCGCTTCATCGGCGGCATGGTGCATGCGAAAATCGTCGTCGTTGACGACGCGCTCGCCATGGTCGGCTCCGTCAACATCGACCCGCGCAGCCTGTTCCTGAACTTCGAGGCGAATGCTATCGTCTATGGCGCCGATCCAGTTGGCGCCGTAGCCAACTGGATCGAGACTCTTGGCGACGCGACGCAAAAGGGCGTTCCGGCCGTTTCGAACTTTCGAGATACGCTCGAAGGCGTCGCCCGGATGTTCGATCCGCTGCTATGAGTTACGTTGTGATTGTCATGTCGGGGCATTCGATAATCGCGGCCGGCGAATGATCCACCGATAGTGTCGCGCGCACGGAGGCGATGCCCTTTGCCGCCAAGAACGCTGGCCAAGCTCTTTGCTGAGCGTGGCGTGAGCCGCTTGGTCACCCCCGATCAAATACCGATGCAAACAAAGTGAATGAAGATTGCGATGAAAGCAGATGTCACGACGATCGCTTTCAATAATGACGCCACGTTGTCGGCCATCAGCTTCGGCACATATAAGCTAAACGGCAAAGTCTGCGTTGCCGGCATGGCCAGCGCCGTCGAGGCCGGCTACAGGTTGCTCGATTCCGCTCCGACTATGAGAACGAGGGTGCGCTCGGCGAGGCAATAGGCCAGGCGGTTATACCGCGCGCGGATCTGCGCGTCACCTTTAACTCCCCGGCCGTCACCGCCGGTTCGGCGAAGCGATCACCACCATCGAGGAATCGCATTACCGGGCGCAGCTCTACTATTACGACCTCTATCTTATCCACTGGCCCAACCCGAGCGAGAACCTATATGTCGAGGTTTGGCGCGCGCTGATAGAGGCGCGCAAACATGGGCTGAAAAGAGTTGAATCTGCAATATGAAAAAATAGATACCGCAACAACGCCGTAAGATAACCCTCGATGAGTGGGCACCATCCAGACATCTCGATGCCGCGAACATTTATTGAGCTGGTATTCCGTAGAGTGAAGGCGAAGGGGGCCGTGTTAATCGAGCTGATGCCTCACGACCAATACTAAACCCAATGAAAGCTCAGGCCTTCTGGCCTATTCGGGGAGCATACGCGTGGACCACAGCATTACGGATGGACGCATTGTCGCGGTCATCAAGGCGCAAGGAGCCGAGCTAAGGTCTCTCCGTGACTTATTTGGGACCGAATACATATGGCAAGCGGGTCCTGTCTGGCCCCGGTTTGCGCCGGTTCTGTTTCCGATTGTCGGCCGGCTTAAGGGCGATCAGTTGCGACACGCCGGCACGATTTATCGGCTGACGCAACACGGCTTCGCCCGGGACCTCACCTTTGATTGGGTCGCCCGTACATCCGACACCTGCCGTTTATGTCTTGTCGACAACAAAGAGACGCGCGCGATGTATCCGTTCGCCTTCCGCCTCGATCTCACTTATGCGTTGGCTGACGGAGCGCTCGCGATAACATTTGACGTCACTAACAGCGGAGGCGAACATTTGCCCGCTTCATTTGGCGCCCATCCCGCCTTCAACTGGCCATTGCATTCGGGCGCTTCCCAGGAGGCCTATACGTTGACATTCGCGCAGGACGAGCCCGCGCCCGTTCGCCGCCTTGATGATGGCCTCCTGCGACTCGAACCGTTCCCTACGCCGATTGAAGGGCGCGTGCTGAAGCTGCGGGAGAATTTGTTCGCCGTGGATGCAATCATCATGGATCAAGTCGTCAGCAGATGGGTTCGCTTCGCCGCATCATCGGGTCCGGGCCTGGAACTTTCCTGGGAGGGCTTTCGCGAATTGGGCCTTTGGATGAAGCCGGGCGCGCCCTTTCTTTGTATCGAGCCTTGGCTCGGCACAGCGAGCCCGGTTGATTTTGACGGGCCCTTTATCGAAAAGCCAGGAATCGTGATCATTCCGCCGGGCGAAACACGCTCTGCCACGATCCGCATCAAGATCATTTCCGAACCTCTAGACTGATTGGGCGGCAGTACCTCTCTCGAACCGATTTACAGTCAAGGTGTCACCGGCAAAAGCATCAATGTCCAGGAACCGATTTCTGAAGGAAATGCTTGGGCGAGCTTCACTCTGAGGTTGGCAGACACAGAGGCTCCGCGCGAAAGGTGATGACCGCGACATCACGGCGGGCCACTTGATTGGCGTCCAACGCGTGGATCGCCGTTACTCCGTGAAAGACACGATTGTCCTGCAAGAAGACGGCATCAAGGGGATCGGTGAGCGTGAAATCGCCCAAGTGGCAGCGGTCCAGACTGAATATCGACGTGACCCCACTTTCGACGTTCTTCCGGTCGACCAGCAGGACAAGCACCCAATCGACGCCGTCGCGATGCAGCCCCTCGGGCGTCGGCTGGCCGGCTTGTCCGGCGCGGGCTTCAATCCGGAACTGATGCAGCTCCACGTGCCAAGCCTCTGGCCTGCTCGGCGCAGGCGTCAATGCGTCAAACACCTGCCGTCCGATATCGACAAGACCGAGAGTGACAGGATGGACTGTGATGGCCTCGCTCACCGCTCCGAAGCAGCGCTCGATTCCACCATTGAGCGGGTTATGGTCCCGGCTCTGATAGTGCGGCTGGTGCGCCTTTCGGAGGATGCATTCGGAGGAAACGGCGAAGGCTGCGAAGCGGCGGCGGCGATAACGCCCGCCGTCGGCCATATATGTGTCGAGGCCAAGGTCGTCCCAGCTTGCGGCGAAAGACGGCCATTCAGCAAGCGCCGAGGGCGTCAGGAACGCGCGAAATAGCTCCGCGGGCGCAAAACTGCATCCCGTCGATCGAATCTTCTCGACGATAGCCAAAATACCTCCGGTCATCGGGCGTGCAGGCCGCGGGAGGAATTTGAAACAAGAGTCGACGTCCAGCACGCCGTAATTCCCATGGCGACTTTAAGCAAGATGTTCGCTGCGGCGCGGACAGGCCAGCCGGCCAAGGAGCAGAGCAGAAACAAACTCAATAAAGAATAGGCTGATCTCGCGGACATCTCCGGCGAAGACCTCCGTTAGAGGGATAAGCCGCGTGCGCATGCTACGCATCACCATCTGGGCAATTGCCGTTTAAGACTGTTATACAGATCGTAACGCCACATATGGTTACTCATGCGCTAAGGGCAAATACCTTTTGATGCCGGATTGTCACAATGCACCCTAGCATCTAGGAGAGTCCGGTGAGTAGTATGACTGCCAAGGAGAAGGCTCGTACCTCTGAGCGCCGCCGCGGCGCGCTCCGTGCCCGCCCGCGCACGGCTTCGACAACCGGCACGCCGTCATCAGGTGCACCCGGGAAATCGTCTCTCATGGCGCGTATCGGTCACGACTGGAACACGCTTCTCCGCCGTCTCCGCCGATGGCGGAAGCGTGCACGTACGGCGCTGGGCAAACTGAACGCGGTGCCTCCAGCTGTGCGCACCATCGCGATTGCGGCAGTGGCTCTTTGTGTCTTCTCGGTAACGAACTTCGTTTATCATATCCTGCGCAAGCCGACAGAGATGTTTTTCCTCGTGAGCGGCGTACTGAACAAGATGCCTGCTGAGACCTGGCGGCAGTATGCACCACTCTTCAAGGAATATTCCACGGCCACCATTGCACCCGAATTGCTGGCCGCGCTGGCCCAAGTTGAAAGCGCGGGCAATCCGGTGGCGCGCACTTACTGGCGCTGGCGCCTGGCTTGGCACCCCTTCGAGATCTACCAGCCGGCCTCAAGCGCCGTTGGCATGTACCAGTTGACGGATGCAGCCTTTGCCGACGCGCGGCATTATTGCATCCGCCACCACACCGTCATTGAGGAGGGCGCCTGGAACGATTGGCACTCCTGCTGGTTCAACAGGTTCTATTCCCGCGTCGTGCCGAGCCATGCCATCGAGCTTACGGCAGTATCCTTGGACCGGAATGTCGTGGAGATACTGGCACGCCGGCCAAGCGTGGCAGCGAGTTCGCAGCAGATGCAGGATCTCGCTGCCATCGTTCATCTTTGCGGTGCTGGTCCGGCCGCAGCCTTTGCCCGCCGTGGCTTTCAGCTGATGCCAGACGAACGTTGCGGCGACCACGACGTCGCGATCTATCTCGCCCGGGTCAACGCGATGAAGCGGCAGTTCCAGCGTCTCATCGCCGAAAAGTAGATTGGGGAAGGAATTGTTTCCGGCGAACGGCAGCCGATGAGATCAAGGATAGGACGACGATGCCTAAAGAGCTCCGGCAAACCGGCTTCAACACGCCGGCTACTTATTGTTGAAATCCTAGAGCCCTGCAGCCACGATGAATATCCAGTCATCTCGGCGCAGGCAGCGCCAGGCCATTGGCGTGCACGGCCCGAAGGTTGGATCGGCAAGATAGTCATAAATTGCGGGGTAGACTCCTATTCCGATGATATAGATATAGCCTCGGCACACCGAATCGAACCCCGGCTGACGTTCATCGGCGAAAAGCGACGTTTCGTTCTCGGAACTCGCTGTGAGTGAAATGATCGGTGCCGAGCCCTTGTTGCCGTGACAAATTGGTTAGAGAGTCAAGGACGCAGGCAATGTCGATCTACTTCACAAGTGACCATCACTTCGGCCATGCTGGAGCATTGGGCCTTTACCGGCGTCCGTTTGCGTCGGTTGCCGAGATGGATCGCGAGATGATTGACCGGTGGAATGCGGTGGTTATACCTGCTGATGAGGTCTGGTACCTGGGCGACTTCGCCATTTGCCAACGGCCGGAGCGTGTAGCCTCTCTCGTCGGGGCGCTGCATGGCCACAAACACCTTGTCGTAGGCAACAATGATGATGCCGCGGTCATTGGCTGCGATGGCTGGGAAAGTATACATCCCTATGCTGAGGTGGGTGTCGATGGTGTAGAACTCGTCTTGTGCCACTATCCCTTCCGGACCTGGCGGAATATGGGCAAAGGCTGGATCAATTTGCATGGCCACAGTCACGGTCGCCTGAAGCCGCTACCGCGCCAGTTTGATGTTGGGGTCGAGGTTTGGAATTTCCGGCCCGTGCAGATTGCGGAATTGTTTGAAGGCATGAAAGCACGCAGGACGGGGCGAGCTTGCCGCCCATCCAGCAGTGCCTTCGTTAGGTGCCCGTACGTTATCGGAACTCCCGCGTTTTTAGCTTGATTGTGTCGATGTGGGGATCGGTAATGAGGATGCCGTGCGCGCGCAGGTCCTTTGGCGGTAGCTTGCGCAGATCAGGGCCTGAGCTGCCGTAGCGAAGCTGATCCCCTCGCCCATGGGGCAGCGGAAAGGTAGCGTCACGATGTCCAACGCTCGCCAGCGCGTTTGATAAATCGCTCACCCTATGCGCAACGAGATGAACGACTTCGCCCTCGCGCTGGATGCGGCCATGGACCGCCAGCATTCCCGCCGAAAGGATCACCCGGCGCTGCCTTTCATAGAGTTTTGGCCAGATCACGAGATTGGCGATGCCGGTCTCATCCTCGATGGTGATGAAGATGACGCCTTTCGCCGAACCGGGCATTTGCCGCACGAGCACGAGGCCTGCGGTTTCAAGCCAGCGGCCATCGCGCGCCTGCATGGCCTCGGCGCAAGTTACGATGCGCTGGCGGTGTAGATCGCCGCGCAGAAAGGAAACGGGATGACTGCGTAGAGTGAGCCCCACATGGCCATAATCCTCGACCACCTCGCTGCCGGCGGTCATCGGCCGGAGGGTTACAGGTGGCTCATGGAGTTCCGGGACGGTCTTGGCTTCACGGGCTGAAGCCGCCGTAAAGAGGGGAAGCGGTTCGTCGCGCAGCGCCTTGATTGCCCATAGCGCCTCGCGCCGCGCAAGTTTGAGGGATGACCGGAATGCGTCGGCTTCGGCGAGCTGCACAAGTGCAGCGGCCGGGACGCCTGCGCGGCGCCAGAGATCATCGATCGAGATAAAGGGTTCATCTGCCCGCGCCGCGATGAGGGCGGCGGCATTTCCATTTGCAAACCCGCGCACCATGTGCAGACCGAGTCTTACAGCAAAATGGTCTTCCCCCGTTGGTTCCAGCGTGCAATCCCAGCGCGAGGCATTGACGCAGACCGGCCGGACATCGACGCCATGATCGCGCGCATCGCGGACGATCTGAGCCGGTGCGTAAAATCCCATCGGCTGCGCATTGAGGAGAGCAGCGCAGAAGACATCGGGGTGATGGCATTTGAGCCAGGACGAGGCATAGGCGATCAGCGCAAAAGAGGCGGCGTGGCTTTCCGGAAAGCCATAGCTGCCGAATCCCTCCAGTTGCCGAAAGGTCTGCGCGGCATACTCACGCTCATAGCCATGGGCGATCATGCCGGAGATCAGCTTGTCGCGGAATTTCGAGACACCGCCGGTATGTTTGAAGGTCGCCATGCTTCTTCTGAGCTGGTCGGCCTCGCTCGGGGTGAAGCCGGCGCATTCGATCGCCACCCTCATCGCCTGCTCCTGGAACAAAGGTACGCCTAGCGTTTTGCCGAGGACTTTCTCCAGCTCGGGCTTGGGGTAGACGACCTTCTCCTTGCCTTCGCGGCGACGGAGATAGGGATGCACCATGTCGCCTTGGATTGGCCCCGGTCGGACAATCGCGACCTCGATGACGAGATCATAAAAAGTGCGTGGCTTGATCCGCGGCAGCATCGACATTTGCGCCCGGCTCTCGATCTGAAAAGTGCCGAGCGTGTCCGCCTTGCGGATCATCGCATAGGTTTTTGAATCCTCGGCGGGGAGGGTCGCGAGATCGAGCCTGACGCTCTTGTGCTCAGCAAGCAGATCAAAACCGCGTTTCATGCAGGAGAGCATGCCAAGCGCCAGGCAATCGACCTTCATAAAATGCAGCGCGTCTATATCATCCTTGTCCCATTCGATGACTTGACGATCCTTCATGGCGGCCGGCTCGATCGGTACGAGTTCGTCCAGCCGGTCATGGGTGAGCACAAAACCGCCCGGATGCTGGGAGAGATGCCGCGGTGTTCCGATCAGCTCGCGGGCCAAGTCCATGGCGAGACGCAGACGCCGATCGCCGAGATTGAGGTGCAGTTCCTCGGCGTGCTTCGGCTCAATTCCTTCCCTCGACCATCCCCAAACTTGCGAGGACAGCAGTTTGATAAGGTCCTCGGGCAGGCCGAGTGCCTTGCTGGCATCGCGCAATGCGCCCTTCGCACGGTAGCGGATCACGGTCGAGCACAGCGCGGCATGGTCGCGGCCATAGGTGTCGAACACCCATTGCATGACGGTCTCGCGCCGCTCATGCTCGAAATCGACATCGATGTCGGGCGGCTCCCGCCGTTCCTCCGAGACAAAACGCTCGAACAGGAGATCGTTGCGCTCCGGATCGATCGAGGTGATGCCGAGAACATAACAAACGGCGCTATTGGCAGCGGAGCCGCGGCCCTGACAGAGAATGTTTTGGCTGCGAGCAAAACGGACGATTGCATTCACCGTCAGGAAATAGGGCGCGTAGCCGAGCTTCTCGATAAGGCGCAATTCGTGGGCGAGGGTCGTCGCCACTTTATCAGGCACGCCTTCTGGGTACCGCTCGGTGGCGCCTTCCCATGTGAGGGTTTCAAGCGCCTGCTGCGGCGTCAAGCCGGGCATGGTGCGCTCTTCCGGATATTGATAGGCGAGCTCGTCGAGCGAGAAGCGGCAGCGCGCGGTGATGTCTATCGTACGTGCTAAGGCCTCGGGATAACGGTTAAAGAGACGCGCCATCTCTTCCGGCGGTTTTAAATAACGATCGGCGTGGCGCTCGCGCCGGAATCCCGCGTCATCGATGGTGCAATTATGCCGGATGCAGGTGACGACATCCTGCAGGATGCGCCGCACCGGGACATGGAACAGCACATCGTTGGTGACGACGGTCGGCACGCCCGCGCGTGCTGCCATGTTGGAAAGTTCATGGAGGCGCAGCGCATCGTTGGGGCGGCGGTGGAGCGTCAACGCCAGATAGGTGCGGTCCCCAAATGTCCCTCGCAGACGGCGAAGGCGCTGCGCCGATATCTCATCGACATCGTCGGGCACGAGCACCGTGATCAAACCCTCGTTATAAGCGACGACATCGGACCAATCGAGACGGCACTGCGCCTTGCCGCCGCGCTTCTTGCCGAGCGAAAGCAGCCGGCAGAGCCCCGCATAGGCGGGCCGGTCGATCGGATAGACGAGGATGGACATGCCATCGGTGAGATCGAGGCGGCAACCCACGATCAAGCGCACGCCCGTGGCCTTGGCCGCTTCATGAGCGCGGACGATGCCGGCGAGGCTGTTGCGGTCGGTGATCGCCAGCGCCTCGATGCCGAGCTGTGCGGCCTCATCAAATAATTCCTCGCAAGAGCTCACCCCGCGCAAGAAGGAAAAATGCGAGGTGCATTGCAGCTCGGCATAGCGCGCGGTGCTCATCCGAAAATCCCATGCAAAAACCAGCGGTACGAACCGGTGGCAGCGTTCTGGCCATCGCCTGAGCGATAGATCCAGAAACGTTCGCCCGCCTCATCCTCGACCTGGAAATAATCGCGCACCGCGGAGAACTCGGCGTCGTGCTTCCACCATTCGCCAAAAACCCGCTCGGGGCCATCGGCGCATGTCACGCGCCGCCTTATGCCGCGCCAGGTGAAACTGACGGGCGGATGGTCGGGCAGCAAAGCGAGGGTCTCGATCGGCTCGGGTCTTTCCAGCAGGCGCGCGGGACGCGGCCAAAGATCGGACCAAATCTCGCTGGTATCGGGCGCTGCTGGCGCGATTTTCTGAACCGAGCGTTCCGGCATGTCGCTTTCGACCGGCGCAAAGCGATAGAGCCGTTGTTCGCCCACTCTATTGGCGAGCGTGTCGATGAGGTGAGAGACATCCACTTCCGGTTCTTCCGTGAGTGAAGAGATCATCTGTTTCGGGGCGAGCGGCTCGGCGAGGCTGGCGGCGAGACGCATGATCTCGATTCCAAAGCCCGGGTTGATGGTCTCGATCTTGTCGCAAAGGAGCCGGGTCAGACGCGCACCATCGCGCACCGGCCGCGCCGTGCCGATCCTGACTGCCTCGATGCGGTTGTCGACCCGATAAAAAAGAAGATCGAGTTTCCGCGCGCCGAGGCCTTTTGCCTCCAATGCCTCGCAAAGCTTGCCGGTGAGCTTGCCGGTATAACGGGCTAGCGTTTCCGGTGCGCCGACCGGTTCTGCAAAAACACGGCGTACCTCGATGAGGTCCGGCGGGCGAACCGGGTCAATCGGCTCGCTTAAACGACCCATGGCCTGATCGAGACGGCGGCCAAGTTCTGGACCGAAACGCAAAGCAAGCGGCGCGCGGGGGTTTGCCGCGAGTTCACCAATCCGCGCGAAGCCGAGGACGCGAAGATCCTCCACCATGGTTTTGGGGAGGCGCAATGAAGTGATGGGCAGGTCGAGAAGAGTTTTCGTACTGTCTCCCGCTGGGACGACGAGAGTGGGCCGGGCGCTCGTGCGGGCCAAGGCATAAGCGGCACCCCAGCTATCGGCAATCGCGGCGCGCGCCGCGATGCCTGCCGCGGCAAGCCGCTCGACCATTCCCTTCAACAGGGCATCTTCCCCGTCATGCAGATGGGCGGCGCCGGTCACGTCGATGACAAGCCCGTCCGGCGGATCGGCGGCGGCGATCGGCGCGTAACGCTGGAGGGCCCAGAGAGCGAGCCGGTCGAGGGCTTTCGTGTCAGTGGCAGGATCGGCGTCCTTCATGATGAGGCCCGGCACCAGGGCCTGCGCCTTGGCCGCGGGCATGCCAAGGCGCAACCCGGTGCGCCGCGCAGCCGTATCCAAGGCCAGAACCACCCGCCGCCTTCCGTCCCGGCCGGTCAGAACAAGCGGCGCCTCAACCGGCGGCGCGGCGGCGCCCAATATCCTTCGCAGCCGGTCCGTGGGCCAGCTTGGCAGGAAGAGCGAGACGACCCTTGGCATCGCAGGCCTCCACTTCGAAATCGGCGCTTTCCCCGGCGCGGCAGCGGATTAATTCGAGCTGCCAGCGGGGACGGCCAACGCCAGCGACCGGCAAGGGAGTTGCGGGGAGCACGCTGACGCGCCAGCGGGTGACGGAGGCTGTCGGCTGCCCGAAATCGGCCGCCTCCGCTGGCCGCCGCCAGCGGCGGATGGCGATGCCGATGGTCCCCGAGCTTTCGGCGGCAAGCTGAAGACGCCGGGAGGCCGTCAAGGAGAGGCGCGCGACTTCGGCGACAACAGCGCCGAGCCCGCCATGCCGCAAACCTTCCTCGAAACAGATGAGGACCGACTTCTCATCGCCCGCTTCGACATAGATCACGCGATCGGGCATGAGTCCGGCTTGCGCGAGAGCCGGGGCAAAAAGATCCGGGCGCGTAAGGCACCACAAAACCTTTCCCCGCGTGCGGGCCGCGATCCCCGCCGCAAAGAGCGCCGCGGCGGCGGCGTGGATCGTGTCATTGCCGCCGCCCGCCACCTCGTGCAGGGCGCCAAGCGCCAATCCGCCTCCCGGCAGATGTCGGTCGATCACTGTAATTCCGAAGGGCAGCCCCGAACGCCGGCGGTCAGCCGCGCCCTCAAGGCGCCGGATGCGCTCGCGAAGGTCCTCGATAGCGGAACGGTTGACGGATGTGCTCATGTCCTTGGCAACGGGCTAGGAGAATAGTATGTTCTATATTTGTTCTCATTCTGCCAAGAGAGTCAATTGGAGTCTGCGGCAGGGTGCCGCCCGAACGGAATCGTGAACGACGATTGGGAATCGGCAAACTACCGATGGACCTGCCATGTGTGCGTATTTTGCTTGTATTTCATGTATTTACGCAGCATTTGACCTTCGGAATCACTTCAATTCTTATGAACCTCTTCCACATGCCGTTTCCTCAAGCTTGGACGAAGGTTCACCCATGTCTGACCTGCCAACTAAAAAGCCTGTCTGTGTTGTCGTGGGCGTCGGTCCGGGCAATGGCTCCGCCTTTGCCCGACGGTTCGCGGCGGAGGGATATGCCGTTGCGTTGGTGGCCCGCAGCACCGGCCTCACGAGCACGCTGGCGCAGGAGCTTCCCGTGGCCCGCGCCTATGCTTGCGATGTGGGCGACCTCACAGCATTGGAGCGGACCTTTGCATTGATCGAATCTGACCTCGGATCCGTTGATGTCCTCATTTACAATGCGGGCAAAGGGGTTTGGGGCTCCGCCGAAGAGGTGACCTTCCAAGATTTCGAGGCGGCGTGGCGGACCAACACATTTGGCGCCTTCGCCGCCGCGCGATGTGTCGTCCCCGCGATGAAGCGGCGCGGCGCTGGGAACATTATCTTTATCGGCGCGACCGCTTCTCGCCGAGGCGGTGCCAAGACGGCCGCATTTGCTTCGGCCAAAGCGGCTCAGCGCAGTCTGGCCGAATCCCTCGCTCGTTCGCTCGGGCCATCGAGGATCCATGTCTCGCTGATCATCATTGATGGAATTGTTGACGAACCGTCGGTTCGGACGAGACTTGCGGACAAATTAGACAGCTTTTTCGTCAAGCCGGACGACGTCGCGGACACGGCCGTGATGCTGACCCGTCAGAAGCCATCGGCCTGGACCTTCGAGCTCGAGGCGCGTCCCTTCGGCGAGACTTGGTGAACCGACTGCCGGAGCCCGGCGCGGCGCGATCGAGGGGATGATCACATTGTCCGGTGAGTCGGCTTTCGAGACGCCAAAGCTTAATTACAGCACCTTTCATTCAATGATGTTGTGACGAAGTGCGAAGCACGACGGCTATCTTCGTCACAGGACCAATGAGAGTTGGCGGCGTTCCGTCGCCTGCGTCAGTGTCAAGGAGGAAAGCGAAATGCCGAGCAGGCGCACCCCTTTTTTCGGGGGCAAGAGCGGTTCGAGCAAGCCGAGGCTCAGGCGCTCAAGGTCCGCGAGACTGTCGATCGCATCGCCGAAGGATTTGCTTCGGGTGATCTGCTGAAAGTCGGCGAACTTTACCTTCAGGGTGACGGTCCGCCCCCCGATACCGGTCGCCTGGCAATGCCGCCACACCTTGGCGATGATGGGCTTCAGCGCATCGCGCATCGTCTCGAATGTGTGAAGGTCCGACGCGAAGGTGTTTTCCGCCCCGATCGACTTGCGGACGCGGTCGGCGCAGACCTGCCGCTCATCGACGCCACGCGCGATCCAATAATAGTAGGGGCCGGACTTACCGAAGTGCTGCTGAAGGAAGGGCAAGGTCTGGACCCGCAGATCGAGGCCGGTTGTGATGCCAAGCCGATTCATTTTTGCCGTCGTCGCCGGTCCAACGCCATGGAATTTTTCGACCGGCAACTTCTCGACGAAGGCAGCCCCCATCTTAGGGGTGATGACGAAGAGGCCATCGGGTTTGTTCTGGTCGGAGGCAAGCTTCGCGAGGAATTTGTTGTAGCTGACGCCGGCCGAGGCCGTTAGATTCGTCTCTTTTTGGATCTTCGCTCTTATCGCCTCGGCAATCTCTGTCGCTGAGGCGATGCCTTTCAAATTCTCGGTGACATCGAGATAGGCCTCGTCGAGCGACAACGGCTCGATGACGGGTGTATATTCGGCGAAAATCTCGCGGATTTGGAGCGAGACCGCTTTATAGATATCGAACCGCGGCGTTACGAAGATGAGCTCAGGGCACCTACGCTTTGCCGTCACGGACGGCATGGCGGAGCGAACCCCGAATTTTCTTGCCTCGTAGCTCGCGGCCGCGACGACGCCCCGCTCACGAGACCCCCCGACAGCAACAGGCTTGCCACGCAGCTCCGGATTGTCCCGCTGCTCCACCGAGGCGAAAAACGCATCCATGTCGATATGGATGATCTTGCGTTGCCGCTCACGCCCGACTGGAACATCCCTTTCCGGCCATTCGGCCCGGAACGCTTTTCGATCTCCATCCGTGTCCCGTGCGAGCATGGCGATCAGGCTACAAGGCCTCCCTCATCTTTCTTCTCGCCACGGGCGACGATCATTAAAGAATCGTCGGGCAGGGGACGCTGAAGTTTCAGTGCTTCCCCGGGTGGCGCCGTCATCCAAATTTCGATTTCCTCGCGTTCTCTCAAAATGACAGGCATCGCCTTGGGGTGAATGGCTCCGACAACCTTGTTTGGCTCGGTTGTCAGGAACGCGAAAATGTCGTTCGTCGTCTCGCCTTCCTTGACCTTCCGGACGGAAGTCCAGCGGGTCCAGATGCCGGCGAAGAATGCGAGCGGTCGTGTCTCATTGAGTGCGAACCAGACGGGAGGATGCGTGCCGTCCGGCAGCGCCTCATTTTCGGAGAAACTGGTAAAGGGCACGACACAGCGGCTCTCAACCCCGAGCCAGCGTCGCCAGTGCGGAGATTTGACATTACGGACATTGGTGACGCCCGGATCGGACTTCTTCCCCTTGAGAGCGAACACCGGGGATGGCATGCCCCAACGTGCCATCATCAGTTCCCGGCCCTCGGGCTGATTGCGCACAATTGGGGCCGCGTAATTTGGGAATATGCCAGAGAGAGGCGGGAGGTTTCCCGTCGTGTCGCGCATGGCGCCCGCCAATTCGCGGATCGCCTGCTGGCCTTTTGTCACCGAATATAAGTTGCACAAGGGCCGGTCCCCTTATCGCCACATGCCGCGCATGCGGGCGCCGACATCGACGCGCACGCCTTGGCTTAGGTCTGGCCCGCGTGCCGAATCAACCGGACTCAGCGGCCAGGCCCTTTTGTTGAACAGGTTCAACAGGCCTTCCGGAATGAAGCGTGTCCTTCCGGCGTAAACATGCCGGTCCCCTTGCGCACTCTGACCATGGATGAAAAAGCGCTGCGGGACGATAAGATGCAAATCGTCTTTGGCCCGCGTCATCGCGACATAGAGAAGGCGTCGTTCCTCCTCGATTTCGGCCGTCGTGCCAGTGGCAAGATCGGACGGGATGCAGCCATCGACGACGTTCAGCACAAAGACCGATTTCCATTCCTGGCCCTTGGCCGAATGGATTGTTGAAAGAATCAGATAATCCTCGTCGAGCAGTGGCACACCCGCTTGGTCGCTTGTCGCATCCGGCGGATCAAGCGTGAGTTCGGTCAAGAACCGCTCGCGCGAGGGATAGCCGCAGGCAATCTGCTCGAGCTGCAGGAGGTCGGCGCGCCGCATGACGGCATCTTCGTGAATGCGCTCGAGATGCGGTTCGTACCAGAGGCGCGCGCGCTCAAGTTCGGCCGGCCAGCCAGCGCTGCCAGCGTACAAGTCAGCGACGATCGTGACAAAGGACGGCCAGTTATCGCCGGCTCGTTGCGCCGCGGATATGTCGGCGAGCGCTCGGATGGGATCGGCCCCTTCCATCATGTGGTCGAGCACGCGCTGCGCCGAAGCCGATCCGACGCCCGGCATCAACTGCAGCACACGGAAACCCGCTACGCGATCACGCGGGTTCTCGACGAAACGCAGCAGTGCCAGTATGTCCTTGATATGGGCGGCCTCTAGGAATTTCAGGCCGCCGAACTTCACGAAAGGAATGTTGCGGCGGGTCAGTTCGACTTCGAGAGGCCCACTGTGATGCGAGGAGCGGAACAGGATTGCCTGTTGCTTCAGCGCAGAGCCGCCCTCGCGGTTCTCCAAGACGCATTCAGCGACGTAGCAGGCCTGGTCGGCCTCGTCGCGGACGCTGACCAGACGCGGGTGTTCGGCCGAATTCCGGTCCGTCCAAAGATTCTTGGTGAAGCGCTCGGCAGCCAGATCGATAACGCCGTTCGCGGCCGCGAGGATCGGCTGCGTCGAACGATAATTGCGATCGAGCGTGATGATCTCGGCTGCCGGACCGAACCTTTTGGGGAAGTCGAGGATGTTACGGACGGTCGCGGCGCGAAACGAATAGATCGACTGCGCGTCATCGCCGACAACGGTGAGACCGCGTCCGTCGGGTTTCAGCGCCAGAAGGATCGAAGACTGAAGGCGGTTGGTGTCCTGATATTCGTCGACGAGGATATGATCGAAGCGGCCGCCGATTTCGTCAGCAAGGTCCGGGTCGCTCACGGTCTGCGCCCAATAAAGGAGGAGATCATCGTAATCGAGGACATTCTGCCGCTGCTTCGTCTCCACATAGGCCGCGAAGAGCTCGCGCAGCTCGGCCGCCCAGACAGCGCACCACGGGAATGTAGTGGCCAGTACCTTCTCGATCGCGAGTTCCGCGTTCACGCAGCGGGAGTAGATCGCAAGGCATGTGCCTTTCGTCGGAAAACGGCTCTTGGTCTTCGACAAACCAAGCTCATGCCGGACCAGGTTCATTAGATCGGCGGAATCCTCGCGATCATGGATCGTAAATGACGGATCGAGTCCGATCTGCTCCGCGTAGTCGCGCAAGAGCCGCGCACCGATCCCGTGGAACGTCCCGGCCCAGGTGAGTGCGTCGATCATGGTGCCGGCGCGATCCCCCATTGCCTGCCTGGTGATCCGCTCGACGCGCCGCGTCATCTCGGTGGCGGCACGCCTTGAGAACGTCATCAAGAGGATTCGGCGTGGATCGGCGCCGTTGACGATCAAATGCGCGACGCGGTGGGCGAGTGTGTTCGTCTTTCCCGAACCCGCCCCGGCGATCACGAGGAGCGGAGTGCAGGGCGCGCAGGGCTTATCGCGCACGCCATGCTCGACGGCCCGCCGCTGTTCGGGATTGAGCTTTTCGAGATAGGCGACGGACATGGACAGCGAATCATTCGGGAACTGATTACTGGAAAGAAGCATGTTTCTCTTTTGTTCGCAACGCGCCCCTGAGGCGGCCTCAAATGTGGGAGCGTCAGTTCCTCCTGGTTATCGTCGGTCAGCGCCACGCGATGGCGATCGCAGGCGGAGAGCGTAGCCGGACGGCGAGGTTGGATGAAACTCTAAAGTGGATGAAGGGGACGCGAAGAGGGAGTGACGGACTTACCCAGCGCGTTGCCGCATCTTGAACACGCGCACGTCGAAATTCTCTCCCTAAACCACGTCAGATGCAGATCAAGTGTGGTTAACTGACTACAATTGAATATAATTAGGCAATATGCCTTAATGATGCCCTGCTGAGAGATATACGATGTCATCCGACAGCGAGGCGATAATTTTGGCCTCATTGAAACTGAAGCGTTTACCTTCGAGTTGGGTCTCCGGCTCCTCGCCGGCCAGCCGCATCTGAGGGAACCGCCGGTCTCGATTGGGGACACCGCTTATGGCACGGATTTAAAGCGGGTCACTCATGCCGGGTCGCGCTCATTGATCGTGAATCCGTGCATAGAAGAAGCGCGCATTTATTTTGAGAGATTCGATTTTTTCAACGCGTGGCCGCAACGGTTCGCGGGCGCGCCACCTCCCCAATTTTTTTAAGGGGATTTCGATGAACCCGAAAATTGAACTGACTTCCGTGATTCAGGCCTTGAAGGTCGCGGAGCATCGCAGTTTCCGCCGCGCCGCGGAGGCGCTAGGCATTTGCCAATCCAGTGTCAGCAAGCGCGTGATGAAGCTCGAGAACGTTCTGGGTGTCGACCTCTTCGATCGGCATCATGCCGGAGTCAAAGTGACGGATGCTGGCCATCATTTCTTTGAGCATATCAAAATGGCGCTCGACCATTTCGATTCGGCGGTGACGTCGGCCGGTATGGCCGGACGCGTCGAGAAGGGCAGCTTGAAGATCGGCCTATTTTCCTCGCTGGCGTCGGGATTCTTGCCGGAGCTGCTGCGATACTATTCGGCCCGGCATCCAGAGGTCGACGTCAGCATCGTCGAAGGACCACCCAGCGAAAATCTGGCGCGGCTTCGCGCAGAACAGCTCGACATCGCCTTTGTCATGGGCCAGCCGGTTGCGCGCGATTGCGACGTCGCCCGGCTCTGGAGCGAACGCGTGTTCGTTGTTCTGCCGGACACACATGCGCTGTGTGGGAAAGACGCGATCAACTGGGAGGATTTGAAGACTGAACACTTCATCCTCACAAGATCGGAGGTTGGGATGATGATCCACGACTACGTGATTAAACGCCTTGCGGCGCTTCACCAACGTCCGGACATTCGCCAGAGTCCGGTGGCGCGCGACACGCTCGTTCATATGGTGGGGCTCGGACAGGGGATCAGTCTGACAAGCGAAGCCATTATCGCCATGCCCTTTCCGCATGTCGCTTTTCGCCCCATCGCTGGAGATTCCGATATCGTGCCATTCAGTGGCGTCTGGCTGCTGCGCAACAGCAACCAGGCTCTGCGCCGGTTCATCAGCCTGGCCCGCACGCTCTCGAAGACCTGGAATCAGACCGACAAATCCACGGCGGAGGCCTAAGGCGGGACATAAACCCAACTTTAGAAGGGAATGCAACAGAACGGGTTCAAGCTCCAGATCATCGATGCCGTATGATACTGTCATGAGAAGCCGGGGTCCCCTTCGTAGGTCATGCTTTAGTCCTTGGCACGCTTTGCCTTGGCAAAGGCCCGGTCGCTCGCCATGAAGCGCGCGATCATCGGCGGGACGAGCTTTGCCGGTTCGACCGCGGCGTGGCTGGTTTCCTTGGCGAGCAGCTCGGCATAAAGTGCAAGGTCGCGATGCACGGCGGCGGGAAGATCGATGGCGATCTTCACCGGCCTGTCGTCCGGCACGGCGGAGAGTTTCAGTTTGGTCATGGCGCCTAGTTCTCATCCCTGATAGTGCGCGAGCACGAGATCGCGGTTGACGATGACCCGGACCGGGAAACCGGGCCGGATGGTGAGGGTCGGCTGGACATTGATCTGACGCCGGACAAGTTGCTGCCCCGACTGATTGATCGATTCCTGGCTCCCTCGCTGCAGCGCCAGGACGAGGTCGCTTTGATTGCCGTTCGTACCAAGCTCTGCGCCGACGCCAAGCAAGGTCGAGAGCGCCGCCGTCTTCAAAAGATTTCCCCAATGATAGTCGACGCCATCCTCGAGCCCGGCATAGCCTTCCGTGTCGGCACCGGGCTGGTGCTCGAGCACGATCGATTGGCCGTTCGGAAAAACGATTCGGTTCCAGACGAGCAGGACACGCGATTGGCCGAAGGACACCTGGCTGTCGTAGCTGCCAATTAATTTGGCGCCTTGCGGCACGAGGAGGAAGCGTCCCGTTGGGCTGTCATAGACATTTTCCGTGACCTGCGCGGAGATCAGGCCCGGCAGGTCGGATTGGATGCCGGTGATCAAAGCCGCCGGTATAATTGTGCCCGCTTGCAAAATGTAGGACGAGGCCGGATTCATGAGCCGGTCGGAACTGACGGTGCGGCGATCGGTGGGACCATTGAGAAAGGCGAGCTTGTGGTCCTGCATGTTCTGAAGGGAGTCGGGGTCAAGTGGCGGCTTCTGATCGGCCGCAAGGGACGCCGCTGCTGCTCCCGTTGTTGCCGAGACAGCCGCAAGCACTGATCCGATCTCAGGCCGTTCTTTTGCGCTGGTCGTCGAGAACAATCGGCTGGTGCGGGCTGCCTCGCTTTCTTGCGCCATGCGTTGCTCCATCGACTCAAATCCAGACACGGGCGGACCGGCGGAATGGGCGTTGAGGATGGGGCGGCCGAGATCGCCAGGCAGTGGCGGGCCAAGCTGTGGGACACTCGGTGGTAGACCCGTGTAGTCCTTCGGTAAGGCCGCGAGACCGTCGGGCGTCGTCTTGTTGTCGGTGTTGAAGAGTTCCTGGCCGCTTTGCGGGGTACGTTTGCTGGTGTCGAGCGCCCAGATGAGTGAGCCCAGGATCGCGAGGCTCGCGACTCCTGCGAGGCCGGCCAGCACTTTGCGTGACAGACGCATGACCTTGGGACGCTCGGGCCGGAGACGAAAGCCGGCCGCGGTGTCATGCCTGGGGTCGTCGCGTTCTTGCGTATGGTGGTCGCTCACCGCGGTCTCCCATCGGTGCGCACGATGCGGACTTTCTGCTGCTTGTCTCCGCCGAGACGGAGCTCCGCCGCCGCAAAGAGCCGGTCGACAATGTAATAGTTTTGCCTGGCGCGATAATTGACGAGCTCGGCGCCGCCTTCCGGACCCAAGATAAAGAGGGGCGGCATCTCGCCCTGGGCTATGCCGCGCGGGAATTCGATATAGACTTTGGCGCCATCGTCAAAAACCTGGGTCGGACGCCAGGGCGCGTCATCGCCCTCGATTGCGTAACGGAACCGTAGGCGGGTGATATCGATCCCGCTCTGGATTGGCGCAGCCGCTTGCGCCTCCACATTCTGCCGGTGCAACGCAATGAGCTGGTCCTGCGGATATTGCCAGGAGACAGAGGCCATATAGGTTTTCTCCGTCGATCTGAGCTCGAGCAGATAGGTCCGCCGGTCGGTGTTGATGACGAGATTGGTCATGAGCTCCGGCCGCGTGGGCTTGGCGAGAATGTGTACTTTCCGCGACGGTCCCGTGCCGCTTTCCGTATCGCCGATGATCCAGCGCACGGTGTCGCCGGCGGCGACCGGGCCGGAGCCGACGAGCTGCTCGCTTTCCTGGAGCGCGATATCCGTGACCTGGCCGGGCGCGGTATAGACTTGGTAGAGGGCGCCTTCGGTAAAGGGATAAACTTGCACGGCATTGATGTAGCCGTCACGGGTCGGTTGCACGCGTGCGGCTTCATTGGCCGTGGCGACCCGGACCGCGGGATCTTTCGGTTCCGGCATCGGTTTTCCGGTAGGCAGGGGTTTCAGCTGGCCGGGCAAGGGCAAGGGCGTGCGGAGCGCCACGACTTTGACCGGCCTCGGCGGATCGGCGTCGAGAACGGCGGGCGCCGGATCGCGATCATAGTCGATCGCCGGCGGCTTGAAGGTCGCACAGGCGGTGAGCGAAGTGGAGGTGATAAGAAGCGCAGACAAAACGTTAAGGCGCATTAGCCGAGTTCCTTCGACCAGTTGATGGCATGGATAAAAACACCGAGCGGATTTTTGCGCAGGCGCTCGGCATCGCGCGGGGGGGCGACGACGATGGTCAAAATGGCGGTCCAGCGTTCGGTTGCCGCTAGTGAACCATTCTCGTAATGGCGCTCCGTCCAGGCGACTCGGAAGGACTCGCCCGAGGCGCGGATAACACTGGAAACATCCGTCGCCACCTGAACCCGCCCGACCTTACCGAAAGGATCGTTGGCCCGGGCATAATCGTTGAGTGCGAGCGCGCCATTGTCGGTGACGAACTCATAGGCTTGCAGCCAGTTTTGCCGGATGATGACGGGATCGGCCGTGATGCTGCGAACCTCTTCGATGAAGTGCGCCAGGTGCCAAGCGATCTGCGGATCGGTTGGACGGTAATCGGCAATGGCCGGCGCCACCGCCTGCGCCGCGCCGAACTGGTCGACCTGTACGACCCAGGGCACGATGGTTCCGCTCAAAGACTGCCAGACGAGCGCGGCCGCGACACCAGCGGCAAGGGCCAGATTGCCTAAGGCGATGAGCCGCCAGTTGCGGGCCTGGACGCGGGCCGAGCCGATGCGGTCGTCCCAGACTTGCGCGGCGCGTTGATAGGGTGTTTCCGGCTCCGGCGTCTTGCCGTAGCGGACCGAGGGTCGGCGAAAGGGGGTCATCAAGGATCATCCTGGTGAAGAGAAACGGAAGAGGACCCGCCGCCATGCTCGCCGGAGCGCACCGCATGGGCGGCGGTGGAGACGCCATGACTCATTGCCTGGTCGCGGCGCATGCGTTGCGCCCAGCCGGGCGGTCCGTCGGAAACGCTTCTGCGAAAGGGCTGCTTCGCGGCGCCGATCCCGGCCTTGGCGACACCCGCTACTCCGGCCCCGACCCTGCGTAGGCCGGTCTCACCCGAGCTTGCCGCGGCGAGCCCATAGGCGGTGGCGGCCCCGCCTGCCATCGCGGCGCCGCCGCGCGCAGCGAAAGATGTGGCGCCAACGAGAGCGCCTGCGCCCGCACGGGCGCCGATCACGCCCGCCGCGCCGAGTCCGGCCGCCGCGAGTCCCGTGCCGACCGCCGCCCCGGCGCCGAGCTGCGGCGCTCCCGAGACAAGCCCCGTCGCGATGCCGGGACCGAAGATGCCGAGGCCCAGAAGCGAGAGAGCCGCCAGAACCAGCGAGAGCGCATCCTGGATCGTCGGCTGATTGCCGCCGAATCCCTGGGTGAATTGACTGAAAAGACTCGTGCCAATCCCAACGATGACAGCGAGGACGAGGATTTTTACGCCCGAGGCGACAACGTTGCCGAGGACTTTTTCGGCCAAGAAGGCGGTTTTGTTGAACAGGCCGAAGGGGACGAGGATGAAGCCCGCAAGTGTCGTCAGCTTGAACTCGATCAGTGTGACGAAGAGTTGAACGGAAAGAATGAAGAAGGAGATGACGACGATCGCCCAGGCGATCATGAGGATGGCGATCTGAATGAAATTCTCGAAGAAGGAAACATAGCCCATCAGCTGGCCGGCGGCTGTGAGGATCGGCGTGCCGGCATCGAGGCCCACCTGGGCGATGCGACCCGGATGCAGGAAATCCGTGGCCGACAGGCCGGAGCCTGCGGCCTTCAGGCCAAGGCCGGAAAAACTGTCGAAGATGATCTTGGCGAGCCCGTTGAAATTGCCGATAAGGAAGGCGAAGAAGCCGATATAGAGCGTCTTTTTGATGAGGTGGGCGATGATATCCTCCTCGCCCGCGAGCGCCCAGAAGAGGCCGGCGAGCGTAATGTCGAGCGCGATCAGCGTCTGCGACAGGAATTTCACATCGCCGCCGAGAAGGCCAAAGCCTGAATCGATATAGGTCGTGAACACATTCAGGAATTGGTC
>Ga0187879_10000495_pt1 | contig 25794 bp, 20 predicted proteins | sample June2016WEW_19_1_FD_132423 | JGI IMG/M metagenome (GOLD analysis project Ga0187879, IMG submission 132423) | Peatland microbial communities from SPRUCE experiment site at the Marcell Experimental Forest, Minnesota, USA - June2016WEW_19_10 | ecosystem: Environmental > Terrestrial > Soil >... | reverse complement strand
GCAGCCGAGTTCGTCTAAATCTTTGGCTGTAATCCGCATGGCTTCCGCGGCCAGATCTTTCTTGCTGGCATCGCGCCACATAATGGACGCGCAGCCCTCCGGCGAAATCACGGAGTAAACCGAGTTTTCCATCATCAGCACGCGGTCGGCCACGGCTATCGCCAGAGCGCCGCCACTGCCGCCGACACCAATCACGGTCGCAATGATCGGCACCTCCAGTCGTGCCATCTCCAGCAGATTGCGGGCAATGGCTTCTCCCTGGCCACGCTCTTCAGCGTGCAGTCCGGGATAGGCGCCGTCGGTATCCACAAAAGTAAAAATCGGCCGCTTGAATTTCTCCGCAATCTTCATCACCCGCAACGCTTTTCGATAGCCTTCCGGATGCGGCATGCCAAAGTTTCGATACACGCGCTGCTTCGCGTCCCGCGCTTTCTGCTGGCCGACCACAATGACTTCTTCGCCGTGAAAGCGAGCCATCCCGCAGACAATCGCGGGATCGTCGCGGAAGCTGCGATCCCCGTGAATCTCGCTCCAGTCGCTGAAAATGCGCTCCACGTAATCCAGGGTGTAGGGACGTTGCGGATGACGCGCCAGTTCCGTGCGCTCCCACGCGTTCAGGTGCGAAGAAATCTCGCGGCGAAGGTCGTTCACCCGATCGTGCAGTTGCTTGATCTGCCGCAGCGTTTCGGCGTTCTGCCCTTCCAGTCCCTGCAATCGCGTGATCTGCCCCTGAATCTTTTCCAGTTCCTGTTGCGCCTTCAGTCCAGAATCCATCTTGATGACGTTCCCATTCTTTCGGGGGTGATGCGCTTCCACAATCGAGAGCATAAAATCCGCGCCGGCGATGACGGGATTCTCCGCATCATCTTTCGCGCCGTGTTTCGCGCTGTTTTTCGCGCCGATGTTCGCACCGTTCCCCGCGCTAGGATCTGCCTTCTCTGCCCGCTTTATTTTCGCTCGTCTCATCGGCCGCATCGGTTCACTGGCGCGGATCAACTGATTTTACGCACGCTGCCGCGCCCGCACAGCTCTTCCACTCGCCCCAGGAAATTGCGGTCCGGCATCACATTATAGCCTTCCGCTTCCATCACTACCATGAAATCGCCTTCCCGCTCCACATCAAAGAGCACCTTCGCTTCGCCTTTGCACTCGTGGCAAAGCGCGTGCAGCGCGTCGACCGTGCTCTCGGTCGCATTCCCGAGTGGAATCCGAATGCGAAGCGCCTTCGCCAAGGGCACGGAAGCTTCATCCAGTGGAACGATTTCGTTGGCCGTAACTTTCGGATTAGCGCCTTCTTCAATGCGCACGCCCCCGCGAACCAGCACCGGAACCTCGAGCTTCACCTTCTCCGCGAGTTTTTTGTAGGCCTCGGGAAAGACCAGCAGTTCCACCTTCCCCGCCCTGTCTTCAAGTGCTGCTTGCGCCCACAGCTCGCCTCTTCTTGACTTTGCCACCCGCAGACCCGAAATCAAACCCGCAGTCGTGATGTTCTCATCCTTGCCGGTGGATTTCTTCATGGCGGCAATATCTTCAGTGGAGAGCGCGTTCAGGTCGGCGAGTTTGTCTTTGTACTTTTCCATCGGATGCCCGGTAATAAAAAATCCCAGGATCTCTTTCTCCGCCCCGAGCCGTGTATGTTCGTCCCAGTCGGGCACGTTGGGGAGCGCGTCGCTCGCCTGCTGCGCCGTTTCATCTGCAAACACGCCGAACAGGCCGTGTTGTCCCGACTCTGCGTCGCGCTGCGCTTTCTGCGCCTGCTCGATCGCCGTATCCAGCGCCTGCATGAGCTGCGCCCGGCGCCCGAAACAATCCATGGCGCCGCTCTTGATCAGCGACTCCAGCACGCGCTTATTGAGCAGCCGCAAGTCCACTTCCTCGCAGAATTCATAAAAGGACTTAAAATTCCGGCCCAGCTTCTTCCGAGCCGCCACAATCGACTCGATCGCATTTCCGCCAACATTCTTCACCGCGGCAAGCCCAAAGCGAATCGCCTGCCCGTGCGGCGTAAAGTTCGCGTCGCTCACGTTGATATCCGGCGGCTCAACCGCGATTCCCATTTCGCGGCATTCGTTGATATACTTCACCACACTATCTGTATCGCCCGTGATCGAGGTCAGCAACGCCGCCATAAACTCGATCGGATGGTGCGTCTTCAAATAAGCGGTGTGATACGCCAGCAGCGCGTACGCCGCCGAGTGTGACTTATTGAAACCGTACCCGGCAAATTGCGCCATCAGATCGAAAATCTTCTCAATCTTCTTCGGCGGGAAACCCCGCTGCCTCGCTCCCTGCACGAAACGCTCTCGCTGTGCCGCCATTTCCTCGGGCTTTTTCTTTCCCATCGCCCGGCGCAGCAGATCGGCTTCTCCGAGCGAGTAGCCGGCGAGTTTGTTGGCCGCTTGCATTACCTGTTCCTGATAGACGAACACACCGAGCGTTTCCTCCAGAATCTCGTTCAGCTCGGGCAACTCATATTCGATCTTGCGGCGACCCTGTTTGCGCTCGATGAAGTCGTCGATCATGGCCATGGGGCCGGGACGATAAAGCGCATTGAGCGCTGTCAGGTGTTCGATGGAATTCGGCTGGTACCGCCGCAGTACGTCGCGCATGCCATGCGACTCAAACTGAAACACGCCAGATGTCAATCCCTTATGAAATACCTTCTCGTAGGTCTCGTGGTCCTCAAGGGGAATGTCGTCGAGCTTTAGATTCGTCCCCTTCTGCGCAATCAATTTCAGCGTGTCGTCGAGAATGGTAAGCGTCGTCAGCCCGAGAAAATCCATCTTCAGCAGGCCCATCTTTTCAATGGCCACCATATCGAAGGCGGTGACAATTTCGTCGTTCTTCGTCTTGTGCAGTGGCACCAGTTCAATCAGCGGACGCGGCGAAATCACCACGCCCGCCGCATGCACACCCGAATTCCGCACCAAACCCTCGAGCTTCCGCGCCGTATCGAGCAACTGCCGCACCTGCGGATCTTTCTGATACGCCTCCTGCAGCGCCACCGACTCCTTAAGCGCGTCGTCCAGCTTGATATTCAGCGTGGTCGGCACCATCTTCGCGATCCGATCCACATCGCTGTAGGGCATATCCATGGCGCGCCCGACGTCCTTGATCGCGGCTTTCGCCGCCATCGTTCCAAACGTGATGATCTGCGCGACATTCTCCCGCCCATATTTATGGGTGACGTACTCGATCACTTCGCCGCGCCGGTTCATGCAGAAATCGATATCGATATCCGGCATGGAAATGCGCTCCGGGTTGAGGAAGCGCTCGAACAGAAGTTCGTGCTGCAGCGGATCGATGTCGGTAATCCCGAGTGAGTATGCAACCACCGCTCCCGCCGCCGATCCCCGCCCCGGACCCACCGGAATGCCGCGTTCGCGGGCGTAACGGATGAAATCCCAGACGATCAAAAAATATCCCGAGAACTTCATCTGCTGGATGATCGCCAGCTCGCGCGCCAATCGTTGTTCGTACTCTGCCAGCGAATGCTTGAGCCGGCCGCTTGCCGCCGCGGCCCGCAGGTTTTCCATGCGCCGCGCGAATCCCTGCCGCGTGATGTGCTCGAAATAACTGTCGAGAGTAAATCCCTCCGGAACGTCAAAGTGCGGAAACGGGCTGGGAACTTTTTCCAGTCGAAGGTTGCAGCGCTCGGCAATATCGAGCGTGCGCGAAAGCACCTCCGGCGAATCCTTGAACACGCGCAGCATCTCGTCGCCGTTCTTGACGTAGAACTGCGTACCCTCGAATTTCATCCGGTTCGTGTCCTGGATGGACTTCCCCGTTTGAATGCACAGCATCACATCCTGCGCGTGCGCATCGTCTTCACAAAGATAGTGGCTGTCATTGGTCGCGACCATCGGCAGCCCAAGATCTTTTTCCAGTCGAAACAAATCCGAACGGATGCGGTGTTCCATCTCCAGCCCCTGATCCTGAATCTCGAGAAAGAAGTTTTCTTTGCCGAAGAGGTCGCGGTAGAATCCGGCTGCCGACCGCGCCGCGTCGTAATTCCCTTCCGCCAACCGCTCCGCCACTTCGCCTTTCAAACATCCGGAAAGCCCAATCAGTCCCTTAGAATGCTCAGCCAGAAATTTCTTGCTTACCCGAGGCTTGTAGTAGAAGCCGTGCAGCGAGGCTTCGGACGTGATCTTCACCAGGTTGCGGTAGCCTTCTTCGTTTTCCGCCAGCACCAGCAGGTGGTTATACGTGTCGCCGTCCGGCGGAGTGCGCGTAATGACGTGATCGTCCTTCTTGCAGATGTAGAGCTCGCAGCCGATGATCGGTTTAATTCCCGCGTGGTGCGCCGCATTGACAAAATGCACCGCGCCAAAAATATTTCCGTGGTCGGTCATGGCCACCGCGGGCATGCCCAGTTGTTGAACGCGCTCGACAAGCTTCTCGACGTCGCAAGCGCCATCAAGCAAAGAGTAATCGCTATGCAGATGCAGGTGGACGAATTGGTTTTGGCTCATGAAGGCAGCTTTTGGCTCCTGGCTCTTATCAGCCCGTGGTGCAAATACGATTTTGTATCAGGGTATGCCTTCAGGCATACCGTAAGTACCGCATGGTCAAAGCGCCTTTAGGCGCTGCGGGCTCTTAGCGGATCGGATTTATTCTACCGGCTGGATAGGATCGTGCAACGCCTGAATGTGGTGCAGTTTAGTTGAGCGTGCGATCAACGCACAATCTGGAGCGAGAGCGCCGGTCCCGGCACCTGAAAATCTACTCCGCGATCGTCATTCATCTTGACCGTGGCGGGAATATCGAGCTGGGCAAGAGGAATCTTCTTCGCGGCGGTGTCGTTGAGCACCCAGAGCGTTCCACCGGCGATCGCGTAGTTATGCACTTCTTCAACATGCTGGTCGCGGAAAACCAGCGCCGTCGCTGGTTCCTGCTCTGGCTTCGGCCGATTGCGCGCTTCTGCATCAGCTTGCAGCCGGTCGATTTTTCCATTCAGCTGATCGAGGTCGCGCCGCACTCCGCTGTCGTCGCGGTAGGGCACAGGGCTATAAGCACTGGCATACGAATCCTGATCGTCAGCATCGTAAAGAGGATCGTCATACCAGCCGTAATAACCGTAGGGATAATATCCAGCGTACGGGTAGTAGGGATAATAGCCGCGTCCGTAGAAGCCTCTGCGATTGTAGTAGGGGTTTCCAATCCGAAGACGAATGCCGGAGCTGTGGCTCACACTTCCGCCATGGAATGCGCCGGAGGCGCCGGACGAATGTCCGGCAAAGGAGTGTCCGCCACCGGAGGCGAAGTGACCGCCGCCGCTACCGCCGCCGCGCCGTTGTGCCCACACCGGCAGCGTGAGCAAAATCAGGCTGAACGCCGCTATGTACAACCAGCGCCGCATAGCCACATTATAGCGCAATTTGGCTGGTTTCCTCAGTCAAGAACATGCGGTCGGCATACGAAAAGCAAAGCCCCTCGCCGATTTCCACGTTCCGTCTATGCCGACTTACCTGCCCTTTTTCTTGGACTTTGCCTTGGCCTTTGCCTTGGTTCTAGCCGCCGGCTTCGTAGGCTTGGCGGGTTTCCTCGGCTTCTTTATGGCCTTAGCCTGAGTTGGCCTGCTCACTTTAGCAGGAGCCACAGTCTTTGCCGCAGTTGTCTTTGCCGCAGCTACGGATTTCACTGGCACCACAGGCTTCGCTGTCGGGGTCGACTTGACCTGTGCCGGTGCCGGCGGAGTCACCGGAGCCGCGGCCCCAGCTTTTCCCTTCCCCTTAGCCCCCGGCTTGCCGCTCGCCGCCACCGAAACAGTCGCGGCGGCCGCGGCCGCCGCGGAAGCAGCCTTAGCTCCTCTGCCTCGCTTCGTGGGTGGAGGTGGCGGCGGTGGCGGCGGTGGCGGCGCCAGCGGCTTGAGATATTTCAAGGTCTCCGTCCGCGAACGCAGCTTGCCATCCAACAACAGCATGAACACGTCGTTCGCGATCTTCGGATACTCCGGCATCTGCGGCGTGATTCGGAGTTCCGTCATCTCCGGCAACGGAATCTTCTGCTGCACCTGCCTCCACTTGGTGAAAAAATTCTTGATCTTCTGCGCCACCGCCTGCTGCCGCGCCGTGATCGCCAGAAACAGAATCATCTCGGGACGCGCCGACGACAGCAATTGCCATGTCCGCGACGGCGTCGCCGCTTCTTTACCCGTCAAACGCTTAGCGAGACTGTGGGCGTTCGCATCCAGATCCTTCCACGCTTCGACCAGATCCTTGCGCGGAATCGCCCGGCGCAAATCCGTAATATCCTTGTCGCCCAGCCGCTCCGTTAGGAAATGAAGCACCAACGGCGCAACCTCCGGCGTATAACCCAACTCGTTCATCTGCTGTCGCGTCTTCATCAGCGCGCCCAAGCCGGCCGTGTCCACCTTGGCCGTACTCCAGCGCGGATTCAGTACCTTCAGCCATCCCTCTTTTTCGTACGCCTTCAGTACGCTGAGCGCATCGTCCTCGTAAGCCAGCTGTTCGATCTCGTATCCGATGCTTGAATTCCGTATGTATTCGATGTAGTTGCTTTCTTTGCCCGATTCGTAACGCGCCTGGGTCCGCTCCTCAAGCGGCCAGTGGAAGCGCGTGCTAAAGCGCGTGGCCCGGATCATCCGCGACGGATCTTCAAGAAACGCGTAGTTGTGCAACACCCGAATCACTTTGGCTTCGATGTCGGCCACACCGTTAAATGGATCCATCAACAGCCCGCGCGATCCTTCATTCAGCGACAGCGCCATCGCGTTGACGGTAAAATCGCGGCGGCGTAGATCTTCAATGATCGTGGCCGGAGTCATTTGCGGAGGCTTGCCCGGCTTGTCGTAGCGCTCCGAGCGCGCCATCGCAACTTCGGCGCGAACCCCGCCAGGCAGCGTCAACAGCAATGTCCGCGTTTCGGCGTCGGCGTCGCCCACCACCGCTCCGGCGCGCTCCAGATCTTTCTGCAGCTTGAGGGCGTTGCCTTGTACGGTGAAATCCAAATCGCGTATGGGGAAACCGGTAATCAAGTCGCGGATCGCGCCGCCGGTGAGATATACATTCATCCCCGCCGACTTAGCGGCGCTTAGGACGAGGGTGACTGCCTTTTGTTGATCCGGCGAGAGCCGGGTTTCCATCGTGTATATGTAATCGGCCATGCCTTCCTAGTCGCCTTGCTGTGGCCCTTCGCGGGGCTCGATCGAGGCGTTTTTCACAGGTTCTCCACAGGGGCCCGGCTCGAACCTTCACGAGCTGCTTGCGGGTGAAATCTAACTTGCTCTAGACATTAGAGTTATGCCGTAAGCTCCCAGCTCCAGCAAACTACCGAAAATAACACAAGGTTTACCCGTTTGGCTACTGTCAAGGCACACACTGTCCTAATTCATCGGGAAAGTGCGAGAATCCCATCTGGAGCTTCCATCCCGCTACGCATCACGTACGATTGGGGTTGAAGTGTCCCTAAGCCCATGCCCTCGACTCACAAGAAAGTCATCGTGCGGAAACACGACCGCGACTCCATCAGCGGTCACGTCACCCCCGCCAACTTTGTCGTCGATGGCAAACTCGAACTGCTTAACACCTCGGGCAACGTTGTTGCCATCGATTTGCGAGACATCAAAGCGGTTTATTTTGTCCGCGAGTTTTCCGACGCCGACCTCATGCTCCGCAAGACTTTCACCACCCGTCCCAGGACCGAAGGCTTGTGGGTGCGGTTGAAATTCAAGGACAATGAAGTGATTGAAGGCATCCTGCCGAACGACCTCACGCAAAATCCAGCCGAAGGATTTCTGATGAACCCTCCCGACCTGCGCTCGAACACGCAGCGGGTGTTCGTGCCGCGCGAAGCATTGACGTCAGTGACGGTGCTAGCCGTAATAGGAGCAGCCAACCGCCGCCGCAAAGGTGGCCAGCCCGATACCAGGCAAGTCACGCTGTTCGAGCAATAGCTCGCGTAGGGACAGCCGCCCTCGGCTGCCCAAGCCGAGCGCTGCTCGGCGCGGCCCCGCCTTCCGCTACAATTCTCCCGGACACCGCCATGAAACTATCCGACATCGCCGCCGCCCTGAACGCCCGCATCGACAACGCCCCACCCGACACCGAAATCACCGGAGTAGCCGGCATCGAACAAGCCAGCCCTGGCCACCTAACCTTCGTGTCGAATCCAAAGTACAACGCTGCCGCCAAAATCACGAAGGCCTCAGCCGTCATCGTAGCCGAGAATTTTCCTGCCATCTCTACAGGAATGCTGCGTAGCAAGAACCCATATCTAGCCTGGGCGAAAGCCCTAGAACTTTTCTATCAGCCGCCCAGCTACGCCCCCGGAATCCATCCCACCGCGGTCATCCATCCCACGGCAAAAAAGAAGCTAGGCAAGAATGCGCACCTCGGTCCCTACGTAGTGATTGACGAAGACGCCGTCATTGGAGACAACGCCGTTCTGCTAGCCCACGTAGTCATCTACCGCGGAGCGACCATCGGCAACAATTTCTTCGCCCACGCCCACGCCGTAGTAAGAGAATTCTGCCACCTGGGAGACAACGTCCTGCTCCAGAACGGCGTAGTAGTCGGCTCCGACGGTTTCGGCTTCGCCAAGGACGACTCGGGTCACTGGCACAAAATCGTCCAATCCGGCAACGTAGTGGTTGAGAGCGACGCCGAACTCCAGGCCAACACCTGCATCGACCGCGCCAGCATAGGCGAAACCCGCATAGGACGAGGCGCGAAACTAGACAACCTGGTCCACGTAGGCCATAGCTGCACCATAGGCCAAGACACGCTGCTCTGCGCACAAGTAGGACTAGCCGGCACCACCGACGTAGGCAACAACGTAATCCTGGCCGGCCAGGTAGGCGTCAGCGGCCACGTAAAAATCGGAGACGGAGCCATCGCCATAGCGCAAAGCGGCATCCCCCACGACGTACCCGCCGGAGCCATGGTCAGCGGAGCTCCCGCCGTCGATCACAAGTTGTGGTTAAAGTGCTGCGCTGCCTACGCCCGGCTGCCGGAGATTGCCAGGGCAGTTAGGAAGCTGTCGGAGCGGGAGTAAGTCGTTTATTGCTGGATACTTAGAAAACAGTGTTTCACGTGGAACATTTTGTAGACATAGTTTGATATGTATACCAATATACGTACAATCTGGGTTTATACGTATATTGTTGTGCGTACACACGCTGGTTATGAAGAAACATATTGTGAAGAAACATGGAAGAGTTACACCGCGCCGGCTGCAACGGACGATTTCGCGGCTGCGGGCTTCGGAGGACGCGGGCGATCCGCTGGCGGTGCGGCCGCCATACTGGAAGGAAAACAAGAAGCAGATCCGGTTGTATCTGGATGCCGACGTTCTGGCATGGTTCAAGAGAGAGGGGCGGGGCTACCAGACGAGGATCAATCGAGCGCTGTGGAAGCTAATGAAGGACGAGAAAATGAATTCGGGCGAATGAGCTGGGCCGTTGTGGGCGGCCAGTATTCAGGTGTTCAGTGCATCAGCGAGTCCGCCCAAGCGGAGCTTGGACGGGGCACCCTCGGGATTTTCAGATGACTTCGGTCGGGCCCCCGTGCCGTGTTACCTCTTAGATACTCTATAGTTATTATATTAATGGTAGATGCTATCCTCACCGCATCTTGGAGGATAAACATGGCGCAAGTAACTCAGCGCAGTTCTGTAATCGAATCTCATCTTAGACAACCTCGCTTCTACCAACAAGCCGTCCTCCTTGCTACCATCCTGGCGCTGCTCCAAGCACACTCATGGGGCCAGAAAGCCGCCGCCGCGGCCGAAAAGCAGTCGACATCGCTTGCCGGACCATTGCAGAACGCCGATCAAGGAACTGAGCTCCATATTTTTTATGTCCACGGCATGGGAATCACATCGCCTAAAGGAGAGAGGAAGAAACACCACCCGCAGAACTTCGACACATCGGAAGAGTTTCGAACGGAATTTTGCAAAAAAGTAGTTCATTGCGAACCGAGCAAACCTAAGGGAGAGTTCCTGGGAAGAAACTACGCCAACGAAGCTTTTTTTAAGCCGGGCTCAACTAACGATCTCATGTATCTCGGGGAAAAGGTTTGGAGATCGCCCGAAGAGTGGAGCGCCGCTGCGCCTTTTGCCGATAACTACAAGCTTGTCCGAACAGATGGGCCCATAATTTACTTCCACGAAATCAACTGGTGGCCGTTGGTTCTCTCCGCAAAATGCCGCCAGATTGTCGCAAGAGAAATAGCCCTCGTCGATCGTGACAAAATACATACTGATATTTGTCAAGCGGCGATCGATCCCGATCACTACGTCAATGGCAGATTGAATGGCAGATATCGCTCTTATACGTGGTGGATTGACAAGGATGAGGAACGCGTCCCACCTTGGCCAAAAGCAGCGGTAATCAATCGCTGGCTAAAGCACGACATCCTCGACTGGGGTTTCGCTGACGCACTCCTGGCTGTTGGCCCGCTGCACAATTACCTCGTCCAAGGCATCCGCGAGGTTGTTTTGGATTCGATCAGAACGGGGAGGGACGATGGTGACATGGCAAACAAACAACGGGAGTTCATTATTGTCTCCCATAGCTTGGGCAGTTATCTCATGTTCTCAGAGCTCGATCTACAAATCGGCTCGACGCCTTCCCCCGGGGGTCTGCAGGGTGACGTGCCAGCCCCGACTCCGAATTCGCAAGGATTGTCCTCATCGACGACGAATCGGGACTGGAGGGAGGAATTTAAGGATGTCCTAAGAAAAACCTCCCACGCTTACTTCATGGCCAATCAGGTCAGGCTTCTCGAGCTCGCAAATCTTGACAAGACCAAGAATGCGGGTCCCGACAATCGCGGAAACCTGATCACTCATTTGCAAATCTGGAGCGACCTTCGTGCTGACGTGAAACGACCCCGCCCACGGATTGTCGCATTTAGCGATCCCGACGATTTGCTCACGTGGCAAGTTCCCGAACAAGCTAACAAGGAAGATGTGAAAAGAAATTGCGTTGTATTGTACAATCGCCCAGCGAAAAATGCGTGGCGGTGGCTGTGGCTTTTCGCAAACCCTGAGACAGCCCATCTAGACTATGACCGAAACAAACAGGTAATTGGCGCGATGGTTCCGCAAGCGAAGAGTCTTCCCTTTCAACCTGTCGCTCCCGACGAGTCGTGCGAAGCCGCCCCGCAACCAACCCAGTGATACGGTTAAGCGGTTGGTAGTCGTTCGCAGGATCGCCAGCGACTAACGACCGCCGGCCAACGACCATCACTCCCGCAGCTCCGCCGGAAGCCCGCTATTGATCGCCGCCCGAACCTTGGCCATCAGGCAATCGCGTTCTCCGAAATCGGAGGGCTCGATGGGATCGTGAAATTCGACCGTCACCGTCGCTGTCCCTGGACGAATCGCGAACCGCCCTTTCGGCATGACGGCTTCGGTGCCTGAGATCGTGATGGGCACGACCGGAACTTTGCATTCCTCGGCTAGATAGAACGGACCTTTTTTGAACGGCAGCAGCTTGCCATCGAAGGAGCGCTTCCCTTCCACGTAGGTGGTCATGTTCAATCCCTGTTCGATGGCTTTGACCGCGTCGCGCACCGCCGAAATGCCGGCGTCTCGATTGGCGCGGTCGACTGGAACGAGCGATCCGATCAGCATGATCCGTCCGAGAATTGGAACCTTGAATAATTCTTTCTTCACCATCACCGAAGTGCGGCGCGGGATCAGCGGCAGCGTGATGGGAGGATCGAGATTGGAAATGTGATTCGACATGAAGATATAGTTTCGTGCCGGATCAATTTTCTCCAGTCCCACAGTCCGCACCTTCACGCCCGCGATGCGAACGCCCGTCCACGCGGCCCACATGCAGGTGCTGTACAAAAAGCGGATGTCTTTGGTCAGATAAGTCCATGGGAATCCGAAGAGCGCGGCGAAAGGCAGCGCAGCGGCCCAGAACGACAGCATGAGAATGGTGCGAAACACCTACGTCCTCACTCCCAGCGTCTGCGCCCCGAGCGCTTTCCGCCCGAGCTCGCGCAAGTGTTGCGGCAGCTTCTCATAGATGCCGCCGAATCCGCCATTGGAGAGAATGGCAACCACATCTGGTTCGCGCAGTTCCGGCGCGATCGCGTTCACGATAGCATCGGCATCGGCGAAGATGCGCGCTTGCTTTCCGCGCTCCTTGATTTCGTCAATCACGCGATTCAGATCCAGACGCTCGTCTTCGGGAATCGCTTCCGACTTGAAAATGGCGGCCACAACGATTTGGTCGGCGAGCGCCAGGCTGCGGGCGAGCGCATCTTGCAGGACGTTGCGGCGCATCGTGTTCGAACGCGGCTCCAGCACCACCCAGAGGCGCGACTGCGGATACCGCGCCCGCAATGCCCGAATCGTCTGCTCGATGGCCGTGGGATGATGCGCAAAATCGTCGATGATCGTGATTCCATTGATCTCGGCCTTCACCTCCAGCCGCCGCTTCACGCTGCGAAATGTTGCGAGAGCCTTCGCAATCACATCTTTCGAAATTCCGTAACTCGCGGCCAGCGCAGCCGCCGCCGTCGCATTCCAGACGTTGTATTCTCCGCCGAGTGGAAATTCAAAATCCGCCCACGGTTTCCGATCGTGCAGCACCGACCAGGAAGTTCGATCCGCGCCCAATTTCAGATTTGCGATTTTCCAGCCGGCGCGATCGGACGCTCCGTAACGTTCGACGGGGCAGAAGGCTTTCTTCAGACAGCGGTCGATACTCGAGTCGATGCTCGCAATCTGGCTCGCACCCGCATCAAAAGCGATAATCCGCCCGCGTCGCGGAACCAGATTGACCAGCCGCTTGAACGCCGTCTCCACCGCGTCCAGATCCTTGTAGATATCCGCGTGGTCGAATTCAACCGAGGTGAGAATCACGGAGTCCGGAAAATAGTGCAGAAACTTCGGACCTTTATCGAAGAACGCCGTGTCATACTCGTCGCCTTCCAGAATAAAGTGCTTGCCTTCGCCAAGTCCAAAACTGCGGCCGAAATTCTCTGCAATGCCGCCGATCAGAAACGAAGGATGCAGGCCAGCCGTCTCGAAAATCCACGCCAGCATCGACGTCGTGGTCGTTTTGCCGTGCGTGCCTGCAACCACCAGGACATCTTTGCCCACGAGAAATTCGTCATGCAGAATCTGCGGCAGCGAGCAGAACGGAATGCGCTCATCAAGCACGCGCTCCAGTTCGACATTGCCGCGAGAAAGCGCGTTGCCCACGACCACCAGATCGGGCCGCGAATCGGAGTGAGAACCCTCGGAGTGAGAACCAAGATTAGCTTCCGCGAACGGCTGTGCGACCGGAATGCCCAATGCTTCAAGAAACGTCGACATGGGCGGATACGCCGCCGCATCGGAGCCGGTGACGCGAAAGCCGCGCTCTTGCAGCATGCCCGCCAGAGACGCCATCGCCGTCCCACAAATGCCGATGAGGTGGATGTGTCTCGGCTTGGTCATTTGGTCGTCGCGGCCTCCAGAACCTTCAGGCTGACTTCGCTGCTAACTCCGCTACTAACTTCGAGGCGGGCTTTCACTCCGATCGGCAGCGTAATGTTCGCGCGCGAGACATGCCCCGCACGCAGTCCGTACGCCACCGGAATCCCTAAGCCGCTTACTATTCGCAGCACAACCTCTTCCAGCGTGTAATCCTGAGTTGGACTTTGGCGGCAATCCATCATTTCGCCGAAGACTATGCCTCGCACGTCTTTCAGTTTGCCTGCCAGCTTCAACTGCATCAGCATGCGGTCAATCTGGTAAGGCTTGGCCGCGAGGTCCTCCAGGAAGAGAATTGTGCCCGCGGTTCGGATGTCATAAGGCGTGCCCAGCGCGGCGACCAGAATGGAAAGACATCCGCCATAAAGCGTTCCTTCCGCCACTCCCGCCACCAGTGGCTTCGCGCCGGAGCCCTCACCAATCTCCCATTCTGCCGCTCCGCTCACCGCGTTCTGCCATGAGTCGAGGTCCACACCATCGTTGTCGGCAAAATCCTTGGCCACCATTGGACCATGTAAAGTCACAAGGTTGGCGGCGCCGGTAAAGGTGGTGAGCAGCGTCGTGAGGTCGCTGTAGCCCACGAAAATCTTGGGATGGGCCGTGATCTTTTTGAAATCCAGCGTCGGCAGCAGGTAGTTCGATCCATAGCCTCCGCGCGCACAAACAATCGCGCGAATATCGTCGCGCACGAACATGTCTTCCAGTTCCTGCACCCGACGCTCCACCGAGCCTGCAAAGTACAGATCGCGTTCCAGGATGGACTCGAAATAAAACGGCTCATAGCCCGCGTGGCGGAGACCGTCGCAGCCCGCTTCCAGCATTGCGCGCTTCACGTTCGATGCGGGCGCAACAATTCCCACCTTGTCGCCCGGACGAAGCGCGCGGGGCTTGATTCGCGAATTCTGGGATGCGGACACTTGAATTCTTACCTAAGACCGATCTTAACCAAAGACCGATCTTAACCAACGAGCCTCTGCTGAAACTCGACCTTCGAAGTCCAGCGCCTAAGGCGTGTCGATGCCATTGCTTGCGGCATGCCTGAAGACATGCCCTGATACGAACCGTCCATCTCCACTAGCTGTCGGGATCGATCTTAACCAACGTTCGATCTTAAACGAAGAATTCTCCGCGGCAGATGAGAGTTGCCGGACCGCTCAGATAAACTTGGTTTTCCCAGCGGACCGTCTGCGAACCCCCGGGCGCAATCACTGTCACCGGCGACGCGACCCGCCCGCTGGCAATCGCAGCTACTGCCGAAGCGCACGATCCCGTGCCCGAAGACTGCGTCTCTCCCGCTCCGCGTTCAAATATTCGGATCTCGATTTCATTCGCGCCGCGCACCATCACATACTCCACATTCGTGCCCTGCGGAAACTGCGGCTGCGTGCCGATCAGCGCGGCTTGCCGCTGCCATCCATCCTGAAACTTCTCCACAAAAATAACGAAGTGCGGATTCCCCATCGAAACTTTCGTCCCCACCGCCCGCACCCACATCGTCTCAATCGCCAACTCGCCGCCGACCTCGGGCGCGCCCATGTCCGCTTCGAACTCAAAGGTGGAACCTTGCTGACTAGCAAGCCGGCAGGTCTTCGACCCGGCGCCGGTTTGAACCACGATTTCCGTTTTGCCAGTTCGCGCACAAATCTCCGCCGCCACGCAGCGCGTGCCATTGCCGGAGATTTCCGCCTCTGAACCATCCGCGTTGAACAAACGCGCTTTCACATCCACGTCGGATTGCGCATCCGGAAACAGCCATTCCACGCCGTCCGCGCCGACTCCGCGATGGCGGTCGCACAACCGGCGGCTGAGCGCACTCAGATCACTGGAGGCATGCGCGCCGGCCTCGTCTATCAGCAGAAAATCGTTGCCGCAAGCCGACGCCTTCACAAATGGGATTGTCGCGATTGGCTGGCTCGCATTCGGCGGCGGGCTCATTGGTGGGCACTCAACCGCGACAGCGTCGAACTCAGCACCACGCCCAGTTCATCGCGCAGCAGTTCGATGATTTGATGGGATGAGCTCATAGTAGCGCCCCGGCTTCGAGCGGATTCTATCACCGCCATCCGCACTTTCTGTGTTGCTTTCAAAGAAGGGTTAACGCGATTGATTCGGGGCGCTCGGCGCCGCCGCGGCAGTGGCAGCGACAAAGATGCGCGCACGCGGCTGTCCGGTCGCGTGCAGCTCCATCAGTTCGGTAAGGTCAGCATAATTCACTTGTTGGTCCACGGCATCGCCGTCGAAGGCAATCACAACATCCACGTAGCGCGGAGGATCGGCCAGCGCTCGCTCCCACAGGCCTTCGGGATCTGACGGCCGCTTCCACGGCCGGTGATTTTCATTATTCACCACCTGACGCAGTGGAATGCCGGCCTGCTCCATGACACCTACGTGTTCGCTGATGTCCATCAGGAACCGGGAGTTCCGTGGTAATCGGGAAACCACGCGCTCGACAGCGGAGTTCAACGGAGCGCGGATCGCCCAGTTCCTCTGCGCCTCCTTCAGGCATACGGGCCCCGTCTTCCACACCGACGCATAACTGCCGACCACCAGCGCCAACATCAACGCCACCAGTTTTCCAGTGTGCCGCCTGCCCGCGCCGAGAATAAAAACGGGAGCAGTCAGCACTCCGCTAGAAACTGCGAACATCGGCAGCATCTGGAGTCCGTAGCGCTGATTGAAGTTGGCAAACGGCCACCACGTGTAGACATGAAGCGGCACCGAGCCGTATGCAATGGAGAGCGCGTAGAACGGCAACGGCACCCACAGCAAAAGCATCGACATCGATTGCGCCCGCAGTTTCCATAATCCTAATCCGATGACCGACGCCACCAAGGCCGCCGCCATCCAGAACCGGCCCCAGTTTCCGTCCACCATATTCAACTGCGCCGATTTCAGGAAATAGATGGCCGCGACCCCCGTATTGTGGAGCGCCGGACTTGGCGCGCCAACGCGCTGCTCGATCGCTTTTGCCGAGTAAGGGCCGTTTGCGAACGCCAATGCGTTTCCATATACGACTCCGTTATAGGCCAGCCACAGGACGGGAGCCAGCGCGATTCCCAGCAGGAATTTCACTGCGAGCCGGCGAAAGGCACCACTCTGCCATCGCCGCGACGCGATGACGACGACCGCCGCGCCCATCACTCCTGCCAGAAACCATCCGTCGTAGCGGGTTACTTCAGCGCCCACCAGACACCAGGCGCAGCGCATCAGGGGAGTGCGCAGGGCGTGCATCTGACTTCCATCCGCACCTTCATTTTTCCGCAGGCCATTCTCCTTCAGCTCGCGAACGAACTCCGCGAAGTACACGACCGCCCAAATAAAAAAACAAAGATAGAGAGACTCCGTCATGGCCGTTGCCTGCATGTAGATCAGGTTGGGATTAGCTCCATAAGCGAAGGCCGCGGTCCACGCGCCCACGGCGGCCGTTGGTTTCGCACCAGGTTTCTGGCCCGCTTCCTCACGAAGATTGGCGGCCAGCATTCCGTGCACGAGGCGAAATACTCCCATGACCCCGAACACGTAAGCGATCATCGAAGGAATCGAACCGCCCGCGCCGCTCCGCCACAACGCATTGGAGAAGATGAACGGGATCATCAGCAAATGAGGCAGCGGCAACCACACCGTCCCCAATTGCAGCAGCCCAGGAGTCTGCGAATCGAAGACGCGCCGCGCAATATTGATGTGCGCGACCGCGTCACCATACAGCAGAAGATCGCTGTGGCGCAGGTAGTAGAAAAATGAGAACAGAGACACGAGGGCGGGTATCCCGGCCACGCGGGCCGAACCGTAGTCGGGAATGGCGGTTGTCTTCACGCTCATTCTATGCTCGTCGTGCGCCCTGGCACGGCCTCAAGGATAAACCGCGCGGCAGAGGTCGTGTTGTCATCCTGAGCGAAGCGAAGGACCTGTGCATTCTGCCGGCGCTGCCAAAATGCATGGGTCTTTCGCTGCGCTCAAGATGACAACATGTATTTAGTCCGCGAAATTTGAGGAACGCGATACCAAGTCTTACTCCAGATGCGTCAGTTCGCGGAAGATCTGGAAGCGCGCGTCAATTTCTCCACGCGTAAGATTTTGCAGCCGCTCCGTCCCGAAGCGCTCCACCGCAAATGATCCCATCACCCCGCCATAAAACAAAGCGCGCTTCAGCACCTCGCGATTAATTTCGCCCTGCGACGCGATATATCCCATGAATCCACCCGCAAACGAGTCGCCCGCTCCCGTTGGATCCTTTACTTCTTCAATCGGCAACGCGGGCGCGCGAAAAGGATGCCTTCCAATGCCGAAGGCTCCTTCGCGGAAAAAAATAGTCGCACCGTACTCGCCGTGCTTCACCACCAGCGCGCTCGGTCCCATCGCAATGACTTTTCTCGCCGCGCGCGGCAAATTTTTCTCCCCGGCCAGCATCTTAGTTTCGGTGTCGTTGATCAGCAGAACATTCACCAGCTTCAACGTTTCCGTCAACTCTTTCGGCGTTCTTTGAATCCAGAAATTCATAGTGTCGCCGCCCGTCAGTCGAACATCATTCATCTCCAACCGCACCGCCGTTTGCAATGTCGGATGGATGTTTGCGAGGAACAGGAATGGCGTGTCCAGATACTCTTTTGGAATCCGCGGCTGAAACTTCTCGAACACGTTCAGTTCCGTGAATTCGGTCTTGGCCTCGTTCAGGCTGTCGAGGTACTGTCCGCCCCAGCGAAAGGTTTTCCCCGCAATTCGCTCAATGCCGCGCGTGTCCACGCCGCGATTTTTCAGCACGGCTTCATTTTCAGGCGTGAAGTCGTCGCCCACCACCGCCACCACCCGCACCTCGGTGAAGTAACTGGCGGCCAGCGCGAAGTAAGTCGCGGCCCCTCCGAGAATGTCATTCACCCGGCCCGAAGGCGTGGCGATCGTGTCGAAGGCAACCGAACCAACTACCAGAATGCTCATGAGGCTCTCGTGGATTCATGCTTGTTAGTGGACGGGCGAGGCGCCTGTCTCTCCACTAACGACTTACTTCAAGTACTTTCCCAATATCAAACCCAGCTTCTGTTTCGTCGCCGTCGGAATCTTAGCTGGATCGGTCATAATGGCCTGCGCCAGCGCCCGTCCGCACTTGCAGGTGCGTGCCTTCGGCATCGCCGACACTGTGGCCTTCACCACCTTCGCGGCATTCTCGGCGTTCTTCACCAGCACAGAAACGATCTGCTCCACCGTCACCGAATCATGATGCGGATGCCAGCAGTCATAATCGGTCACCATGGCGATGGTGACATAGCAAATCTCCGCTTCGCGCGCCAGCTTTGCCTCCTGCAGGTTGGTCATGCCGATCACATCCGCGCCCCAAGTGCGATACACGTTGGACTCGGCCTTGGTAGAAAACTGCGGACCCTCCATGCAAATGTAAGTCCCGCCCAGCTTCGCAGTTACCCCCGCCACCTGGCATGCGCCGTGGACTACGTTCGTCATTTCACCGCATACCGGATCGCCAAATCCGACATGCGCCACAATGCCCTCGCCGAAGAAAGTGTCCACACGGTGCCGGGTGCGGTCGAAAAATTGGTCGGGGATCACGAAATCGAGCGGCCTGTGCTCTTCTTTCAGCGATCCCACGGCCGAAACCGAGACAATGCGCTCCGCTCCCAACTGTTTGAAGCCGTAAATATTGGCCCGGAAATTCAGTTCGCTCGGCAGAAGTTTGTGCCCGCGGGAATGGCGCGCAAGAAATGCCACCTGCCGACCTTCAAGCGTCCCCAGAATGTACGCATCGGAAGGATCTCCAAAGGGAGTCTGCTGCTGGACCTCATGCGGGTCGCTGAATCCCGGCATATGGTACAAACCGCTGCCACCGATTATGCCTATCTCCGCCTGCTGCAATTACGCTCCTGATTGGACTGGAAATGACTATGGAAATGTTGATTATACAAGACGGTAACTCATGGCTTCGCAGGCGCGGCCTTGTCTGGCGCCTTTGCCAGCGTCCAGAAGTCCGTCTCCACCCGCTTGGTCGTCTCGTCGTCCAGACTTTCGGTGATCAGTACCGCGTCGCTGCGAACTTCTATCAGCACGACTCCCTCTTCGGTCAACCAGGCATGGCGTCCACGCAACGTTCGCCAGGAATCCACCGGCGGTGCGTCTTCCGCAACTTTGCCATCCATTCCGAGCCCTTGCCGTTTCTGATACCGTTGCGCCAGCGATTTCGCATACACCGCCCCGAACTCCGCGGCCTTCGCCGCACTCGACCAGCGGGAAACATACAGCACTCCGATCGGCGCCGATTTGTCTCCCTTCGGCTTGCCGGCAAAGTAATAGCCACCACGCCACGCCGGATACATCGCTCCGGCCTCATCCCGGCCCGCATACTGTTCGACCAGCACGTCCACGTCAAACTCTCCCATCGCGCCGATATCGAAGGCGTCGTAGCTTTTGAAGTCTTTCTCCATGTCGATCATCTTCATCGGCTCCAGCTTCTCGTGCGTCAGGTAAGTCTGGGGCTCCATGATTTCGCGCGTCGTCTTCGGAGGATCCTTGAACGCTCCCGCATACGCCAGTTCCTTGCCACCCGCCTGCAGGAGCGCGGCGGTAAAGTCAAGTCCGTAGCGATAGGGGAACGTCAGCTCCTCTTTCAAAAAAATGGGAGCATCGCGAAACGCGGGAGTATCTGCCGTCCCCACCAGCATGCCCTGCTTGAGCGCTTCGACAACCGCAGGCGAGTTGAGCAGCGTCTTCCCGGGCGCCGCTTGAGCCAAGGAATAGTCCAACAGCACGACCATTGCCTGGCCTTCAACCACCGCTTGCCGCGCGGACGTTTCCTCGTCATTTTCGATATCGCTGGGACTAGGATCATCCTTCTTGTTATCAGTATCTTCCGCCGATCCCTTCATCCATTTCTCGATCCCGAACGACTGGTCCTGCAGCGCATGCGTCAGTTCGTGCGCCAGCACCGGCTTCTGCTGTTCCAGGTCAACCCAGTTCAGCAGATTCACGGTTTTCGTTTTGACATCGTAGTATCCCGCGACCTGCTCCCGCAGCATCACCACCAAAAAATTAGGCAGGTCGAAGTTCCTAGGCAGCAACCCGAATTTCTTGAGCACCTCCGAAGACCTCTCCAGTCGCTTCGCGTCCTTATCATCCTTCATGCTCTTCTCGATGTAGGATTGCACCTCGTCGCGCTTGGTCAACCTGCGCTTCACCTTGTGTTTGATCGGCAGGTCCGTATCCTGGCTGGCAAACTGCAGGATTTCGTCCACCGAGCGAAACAGTTCCTTCGCCTCTTTGGGGGAAACGATGGTTTCTGGCGCCGGGGGATTCCGAGCTGGCGCGGTCTGCGCAGGGTCGTGATTCTGATCGCCTTTCTGATCGTTGCTTTGGTCATGGACCTGGACGCCAACATCGTCGACGTTCTTGTTGTCGGCTGAAGGTTGAGGCTGGCTTTGCGACCACGCTCCGTAAACCAGCCACGCAAACAACAGAACAACCATGGCGGACTTCCACAGCTTCATGTTCCCTCTGTCTTGAAACAATGATTCGAACTCAACCGATTCTCAGCGATTGGCGACCCTCTCCGCCACCCACTCGCCCGCCTCGCGCGTCCCCAGGCTTCCGCCGATGTCGGACGTGGTTTTTTTCTGTCTGACGGCTTCGAGCACGGCCGCTTCGATCTTGTGCGCTTCGGCGGTCATCCCCAAATACGACAGCATCATTGCCGCCGTCAGAATCGCGCCCAGGGGATTGGCAATGTCTTTCCCCGCAATCGCCGGCGCTGAACCATGCACCGGCTCGAACATCCCGATATGACCCTGTGAAGTACGACCCGGATGCAGATTGCCGCTCGCCGCCATCCCCAGCCCTCCCTGCAATCCCGCCGCAAGATCGGTGATGATGTCGCCAAACATGTTGTTGGTAACGATGACATCGAATTCCCGCGGATCGCGCACCAGCTGCATGCACAGCGCGTCCACATACATGTGCTGCGACTTGATACGCGGATGCTCCGCCGCGACTTCTTTGAACACCCGCTGCCACAGGCCGCCGGCGTGTGTCATGGCGTTCGACTTGTCGCACATCAACACACGCCGCCGCGGCGAGCCATCGATCTTTCTACCGCTCGCGCAATATTCAAACGCGTAACGGATGATGCGCTCGACTCCCTTCCGCGTATTGATATCCTCCTGGATCGCAACTTCGTCGGAAGTTCCCTGCTTGAAAACGCCTCCGAGGTCGCCGTAAACGCCCTCGGTGTTCTCGCGAATCACGACGAAATCGAGATCTCTTGGTTCGATGCCTTTGAGCGGGCAGAGCGACGCATCCATCAACCGCACCGGCCGCACATTGGCGTAGAGGTCCATCTTGCTGCGCATGCCCAGCAGGATTTCTCTCGCATGAATGTTAGACGGCACGCGCGGGTCGCCAAACGCGCCGACCAGGATGGCGTCGAAATCCCGTGCCAAGGTGGCGAAGCCGTCCGGTGGAACCGTAACTTTGTCGGCGAGATAACGGTCGGCTCCCCAGTCGAACGGCGTCAATTCAACTGCAGTACCGGCGGCCTGCATGACTCTTACGGCCTGCGGAATCACTTCTTTTCCGATCCCGTCACCGGGAATCACGGCAATACGCTTCATTCTTATTGCACTCACGTTGGCAACGTTAGCACAGCGGTGAAGCATTCAGAAACCCGTTGCTTCAAGCAATAGTGGACCGCCGGGCGTCCCCCCAGCGGGACGGGCGAGGATGCCCGTCACTCCACCGTCCGTTCGTTATAATCAAAGCATTGAACTTATGACTGCAACGATACTTTCCGGGACGAATCCGAGTGAGCATAGCGGCGCGGCCGCTGTGCCTGACTTCGGCGATGTCCGCGCCGAGTTCCAGGTCTTGCTTTCGGGCTGTGGCCTCTACGACCTGAGCTGGCGCGCCAAGATCGCGGTGACCGGCGGCGACCGCGTCCGCTGGCTGAACGGCATGGTCACAAACAACGTCCGCGATCTTGCCACTGGACACGGCGTCTATGCCTTCATGCTCAATGCTCAGGGCCATATTCAGGCCGACCTCTACGTCTTCCAGCGTGGAGACTCTCTGCTGGTGGATACGGAACGCGGGCAGCGAGAGAAAGTATTGCAGCTCTTCGACCGCTACATCATCGCCGACGACGTTGAGGTCGCCGACGTCAGCAACACACTTACCGCACTCGGCCTGACCGGACCCGAATCGCGCCAGATTCTCGAGCGCGCCGGCATAGCGGTTCCCGATCTCGCATATCTGCAGTTTACGGAAATTGCCTGGCGGCAAGCCGGTCAAGATCAAGGGAAGACCGTCACGCTTCTGCGTTCAGGCGAGGAAGCGCGCGAATCCTGGCAAGTCTGGATTGCTCCCGAACACAAAAGCGAAGTCTGGGATGCTCTGGTCAAAGCGGGAGCGCGTCCCGCGGGCGCGGCTGCGTTGAATCTGTTCCGCATCTCGCGCGGCATCCCGCAATTTGGCGTGGACATCCGCGAGCGCGATTTGCCGCAGGAAACCGGGCTGACGCGCGCATTGAATTTCACCAAAGGATGCTACCTCGGTCAGGAAATCGTGGAGCGTATCCGCTCGCGTGGTGCCGTGCACCGGGAGTTCACGGCGTTCGTGGTCGAGGGCGCGTTGCCCGCGCCGGGCGCGAAGATCGCGGCCGGCGGGAACATGGCCGGCGGGAACGAAGAGAAGGAAGTCGGCGAAGTCACCAGCGCCGCGATTTTGACGCTGGCCACGGGCGATCGTCCGGTCGCATTGGGTTATCTGCGACGCGAGGCCGTGGGGAAAGATTTGCGTGCGGGGACCGCGAAGCTGAAACCGGCGTCGCTCCCGATCGCCTGAACGGGAAGAATTCAAGCAGCGACAATTCGGAAACTAGAATTTCAAGAGTCAGAATTTTGAAAACTTAGGTAAACCATATGGCGCAAAAAAGAAAAGAAGAAAGCGAATTCAAAGTAAGCGACCGGCGCTTGTTCACTTCCGACGGAGAACTTCGGTCCGATTCCGGGGAGGAACAAGCACCACCTCCAGTCGCGGCCCCGGCAGCGGCGGCGACGGCGGCCTCGATTGCGTCCGTTGCGACGATTTCAGAACCCGCGCCCACACCCGTGGCACCGGCCCCCGAGTCGGATATTCCCGAGCCGCCCACTGCCTCCGAGCAGCAGGCGCAGCACGATGCCTACAAGCAGTCTGCGCGCGACCTGGATACCCGAGTCGAACTGAGCGGACATTCGGCGAAAGAACTCGAAATGAGTTTTGAGCGCTTCATGGCTTCGCTCTACATGACTGCCATGATGCAGCTCGGCCTGATGCACGAACAGGGCGGCCAGCCTGGAGTGGACCTGATCGGCGCTCGTCAAACCATCGACACGCTCGGCATGATTGCCGAGAAGACGAAAGGCAATCTAACTCCGAAGGAACAGGGATTCCTGCAGAACTGCCTCTATGAACTGCGCATGGCCTACGTGGAAGTGACCAACTCTCTCGCGCATCCGCCGCAGGCGCCCGGCCCAATTACAGGTACGAACGGCTGATGCAGGCCACTCTGACGGTACTCGGCAGCGGCACGTCGGTGGGCGTACCCACGATCGGCTGCAACTGTGCCGTCTGCCGCTCACCCGACCCGCGCGACCGCCGCACCCGTCCTTCCGTGATGATCGGCTACCGTGATCCTCATGACCATGCCCGCCACGTCCTGATCGACACCACGCCTGACTTTCGCGAACAGGCGCTACGCGAAAACATCATGCAGCTCGACGCCGTGCTTTATACCCATACGCACGCCGATCACATCCTCGGAATCGACGATCTCCGCCCCCTGACATACAAGCACGTACCGGGTAAACTGCCTCTTTACGCCGCGCCGCGGGCTTGCGAATTCCTGCGTAACATGTTCCGCTACATTTTCGAACCCGCCTATAAGTTCGGCGGACTGCCTCAAGTTGAATTGCATCCCATTGCTGGAACCGTCGAACTGTTCGGCGCGCGCTTTGAGCCGTTGACGGTGATTCACGGCGACACCCCGATCCTCGGTTTTCGTTTCGGATCGGCCGCCTACCTCACCGATCACAGCGAGGTTCCGGCAGAAACGCTGGAGAAACTGCGGGATCTCGACATTCTGTTTCTGGACGCACTGCGCTACAAACCGCATCCCACGCATTCGACAATCGAACAGTCGCTAAAGATCGTGGAAGAAGTAAAACCGAAGCGCACGTTGTTCACGCACATCTGCCACGACCTGGCACACGAAGCGACCAATGCGGCATTGCCGCCAGGAGTGCAGTTGGCGTTTGACGGAATAAAGCTGGAGTTTGAAATTTGAGTTCACGGCGAAACAAGGGCGTCGTTGGTCGTTAGTCCCTGGCGTTCGTGCCTAAGGGCGGGAGATTCGTCGCCAACGACTAACGACCACTGACTAACGACTTCTTGCGTCTCGGCGGTGAAAAGGTCGATGCAAACGTTTCACAAACTCGATGACGTTCCCCGCGACTTCGGTCCCGCCCTCGTCAGCGTCGGTAACTTCGACGGTGTGCACCGCGCTCACCGCCATGTTCTCGACGAGATCGTGCGGCGAGCGCAGGTCGGGAACACTCATTCAGCGGTTGTTACCTTTGAACCTCATCCCGCTCGCATCCTGCGTCCCGACCACAACCTGAAATTGCTGACTCCGCTTCCCGAAAAACTGCGCCTGCTCGAAGCCACAGGCGTTGACGCAGTCTTGCTGCTTCCCTTCTCGCGCGATCTTTCGCTGATGACCCCGCGCCAGTTCGCCCACGAGATTCTGAAGAAGCGCCTGCATGCCCGCGAAGTTCATGAAGGCTACAACTTTCACTTCGGCCACAAAGCCGCGGGTAATATTCAGGTCCTGTGTGACCTGGGACGCGAAATGGGATTTGAGGTGCACGATTATCCCGAAATGCGCCTGCGCGGTGAAAGCGTTTCGAGCAGCCACATCCGCAAGTTGCTTTCCGAAGGACGAGTGAGCCGGGCGCGCCACTTGCTGGGGCGTCCGTTCAGCATTCTCTCCACCGCCGGCCGTGGACGCGGATATGGTGCGAAATATACCGTCCCGACCATCAATCTGGCGCACTACGAAGAACTGGTGCCCAAGGATGGCGTGTATATCACCCGTACCCGCATCGGCAATGAATGCTTTGACTCAGTCACAAACGTAGGAAACCGTCCCACGTTTGGCGCCGATTCCTTCGCCATAGAAACTCACCTGCTGAATTTCCACCCGCTAGAACTCTCGGCGGAAACCGAAGTCGAAATTCACTTTCTGGATCGCCTGCGCGACGAGATCAAGTTCCCGTCAGTCGAAGCGCTGAAAGAGCAGATCGGCCG
>Ga0187879_10000493_pt1 | contig 25817 bp, 24 predicted proteins | sample June2016WEW_19_1_FD_132423 | JGI IMG/M metagenome (GOLD analysis project Ga0187879, IMG submission 132423) | Peatland microbial communities from SPRUCE experiment site at the Marcell Experimental Forest, Minnesota, USA - June2016WEW_19_10 | ecosystem: Environmental > Terrestrial > Soil >... | reverse complement strand
CAATTCCGACGGCTTCAGCATCACGCAATCGCCGGCCGCAATCGCCGCCATCAGCGGCAAAATCGAAAGCTGAAACGGGTAATTCCACGGGCTGATGATGCCGACGACGCCGACCGGCTGATAAATGATGCGCGCCTGTCCCGGCATCAGTTCCAGGCTAACCGAAACCCGCTTTGGCTTCATCCACTTGCCGAGATGACTGGTGGTATGGCGGATTCCTGCCAGCGTAGTCCAGATCTCGGCAAAGCGGCTCTCATGGGTCGAGCGATTGCCGAAATCCGACGAGATAACCTCGGCGATCCGCACCGTATTTTCCTTAATCGCTTGTTTGAGCTTGGCGAGGTCCGCGCGCCGCGCTTCGAGCGAGGGCGCTCCGTTGCGAAGGAACGCCTCGCGCTGGCGGGCAAGGATCGCGCCGAGATCGGCTGCGCCATTCGATTGCGGGAAGTGCTGTACAGCTGTGGCCGTCATGACCGTGATTATCGAACTTTCCCGATTCGCAAGCGAGAGCCAGACCTTACGAGATTGCGACGGTGGTCGGCTTTACGTCTAAAAGAGCGAGCCGCCGGCGCGGTCCCACGATTCGAAAACCGGCGCGGAAGTGCGGTCTGGCGGCGTTCGTGGTCGTTGGGCAGTCGGCGGCGGCCCCTACCATGGGCCCTTGAGCCACCGCTCGACCATCGGCAGCCGATCGCTGCCCCAAAAAGGCTCGTCGTCGACGAAGATCCAAGGCGAGCCGAACACGCCGCGGGCGACCGCCTGTTCGCCTTGCTGGCGCGCGATGATCTTCACCGCGGGATCGGCGATACCCGCCAGGATCGAATCCCGGTCGATCCCGAGGGTGGCCGCGGCGGCGGCGATGGCGTTGGGATCGTCGGTATCGAGGCCATTGCGGAAGTATCCGATGATGATGCGCTTTGCCAAGGCGGCGGCGGCAAGCGCATCGCTTCGCTCGAGATGATAAAAGGCGCGGATCGCCGGCAATCCCGTCCTTGGATGATTTTCCGGCAGGTTGAAGGGGACGCCCTTGAGTCTTGCGAGGCGATCCCAGTCGCGGCGCGCATAGTCGCGCTTGAGTGGCGTGCGGCTCAGCCCTTGCGCACCCGTGACTTTGAACGCGGCGCCGAGCGTGAAAGGCCGCCACACGACCGTCCGGAGGTGGCGCTCGGCCAGCGTCTCGATTTCGAGCGCGGCGAAATAGGCATAGCCCGAAGCAAAGTCGAACCAGAACTCGATTGGCGCCCCGCCGCGCTGCTGCGTTTCGCTCATTTTCCGTCTCCTCGCGACGTCAGGGTCATCATCGCTCATAGCTTGGTGAAGCCGTCCGCGCTCCACTGTTCCGAGCCAACTCCATTATGGACTAAGAACAGCCCGTCCGGATCGTATTTTCTTTTGATTTCAGCGAGGCGAGGGTAGTTGCTCCCCCAGTACGAGTGCTGCCATCCGTTCTCGAAGAAATTGCTCTCGCTCACATACGATCCCGGGTTCGGCACGAGTGCACGAAGTTGACTCATGCATCGATCAACGCGCTCGGCAGCTTTCCGGCCTTTCGCGACCGACGGCTCGTGTCCCGGAATTCCCGGATATGCGGGTCCCTGGGCGTCGGCCACGATCGCCAGAGCAAAGGCGGTCAGCACTGCTGGGTTGGTTGCGGTATCTCTTGCTGCTGCGACCGCGTCGGGCGGCGCTCCGGCGAGTCCCTTATTGAAATGCAGTTCGACACCTGAATACCGCGAGCTTGCAAACAACGCGTCGGCGAGACGCTCCTGTCCAGCATTCTCGAGCATCGACGCAGGCAACCACAACGACTCGAAACCCCAGATGAACCATCCGACTTGTCCCGCGTCTCCCACCCACCACAGGTCGTTGGGTGGCGCGTCTGGCCGTTTGTCGCGGCGGAAAGCAGGCTGCCAGGGCAAGTAGCTCAGGGCACGATCAAGCAATCCGATCAGGGGATTGCCATTTGGATTGGGGAAAACGAATTCCGGCCAATGCTCTTTCCACGATTGCAGGTCCCACATGCCTTGCGCCGGAAGGCTTACGATACTCGGTCTCGCTTCAGTCGAATATTCGTGCGGCGAACCCGCCACCCAATCCAGAAACGGCTGCCATACCTTGTTCGCCCGCTCAGTGTCCAGCCCGTGAGAGAGCATGTTGATGTCGAGTGAGTTGTCGGGTTTAAAGTGCGCCTGCTCTCCCCAATGGTCGTTGAAGAGATTCTCATGGTAGAAGCTGACAAACTCGCGGATGAGGCGCCGATAGGCATCATCCGAGGCCGCTTTAACCGTGAAGTTAACGATGCCGAAGTACTCGGGAAGATCGTGAGTACGCAGTGTAAGCTTACTCACTACGCCGTACGTGCCGCCGCCACCGCCTTTCAGCGCCCAGAACAGATCGGGGTTAGTGCATGCATTGGCGACGCGAATCTGGCCGTCAGCGGTGACTACCTCGGCTTCGAGCAGGCTCCCCGCGGCAGTGCCGTAGTGCTTCGAGAAACTTCCAAAGCCACCACTTTGAATCAGACCCGCTACGCCGACTGTCGTGCATCCGCCACCCTGAACATATCTACCACCCTTGGTCGTAACCGCCTCGTATGCGTCGATCCAGATCGTTCCGGCGCCCAGCGTCACAGCCGGTTGCGGTTGCACAGTATGCTCGCATCCTTGCGGGACGAATGCCGTATGCATCGCGATGTCGTTCATGTGCCGGGTCCAGATCAGAAGTGAATCAGGCGCATCCGACGTGCCCTGGTAGCTGTGGCCGCCGCCCTTTACCACCAGGCGCAGGTTATTTTCGCGGCCAAAATTTACAGCCTCGGCAATGTCGTGGGCATTTCTTGCCGCGACTGCGTAAACGCTTGGTTTGGTAGCCCATGCGCCCACCCATCCCAAAGTCTGAGTGAGTCCGGGCTGATCGCGGATGTAATATGGATTCGTCAGGTTATCCCAGAGATCCTTGGCTGCGGCGCCCGCCGGATCGGTTTTGAATTCCGAAATGGGGAATTTTACAGGAATTAAATTTCCGCCGACCGCATCATTGAGTCGTTTCCACGCCGCCTCGGATGGCCATGCGGCGTCGGAAGGACGGCGCCGACGGAAATTGGTGCTTGCCGACAAGCGCCGCGGCAAAATCGGCAAGAGCGCCGCCGATCCGATTGCTTTCAAGAATGCTCTTCTGTTCATTTACCCTTTCCCGACTCCGCGAAGCTGCGCCGCGGGCCCCGCGCGCGATCGTTCGGGCTCGAGCGATTCACATATTAAGGATGCGGCAGGTCGAAACCGCCGCGGATGCGTTGTCGTCCACGGCGATCGCCTGTTAACCTTGACAAATGAATGCTGCGCGGTCATGACCGAGGAGTTGCGCGATGGCACTTTACGACAGGCGAACTCTCGAGGGCGTTTACAGCGTCCACCAGAGCGTCATCTATATCCAGAATTATCGCTACGCGGAAGAACGCATGATGCGCATGATGGCCGGATGGATCGCGCTCACGCCGGAGCTCGCGGTCAAGCTCGAGATGGCCAAGCAGGTGTACGAAGACGCGCTGCATGCCGACGCTCTGGGCAAGCGGCTGCCCGAACTTCGCGCGCAGCCGCAGATTTCCAAGCCGTCCAACGAAGCCTTCGTCACGTTCATGAACGCGATTGAGGACAAAGAGGAATGGGAGGACACCATCGAGCGGCTGGTCGGAATCTACCGGGTGCTGAAACCGCACCTGATCGCTCATTACAGCTCGCACGTCTCCGCTATGAATCCTGTTTACGAGACCCCGACGCTCAGAATTCTGCAACGGCTGGTCGAGGAGGAAAAAGCTCACGTCGAACGCGGCAGCGTGCTGCTCGACGAGCTGCTCGACTCGAAGGAAAAGCATCTGCGCGCCGCGCAATGGCAATCGCATCTGGAAGGATTGCTCGGTGCTTCGGGCGGAGTGACGGGCTTTGAATCGGAGGCCGAACAGCCGCACCGGAAAGTCGGCCGCAGCTGAGCGCGAGGGAGCGAAATGAAAATGCCTGAGCTTGGGGAGCGCGGCAATGCGACGGGCCCGCAGCCTATTGCGCAGATAGTCGAGCCACCCGCCGCGATGCTCGCCGCGGCCGAGGGTCTTCTAAATGCGCTGATGCGCGGCGACCGGGCGGGCGTCGAGGCTATGACCGCCGAGCAGGCGCGCGAGGATATGGGCCGCATCGCGAATGAGATCAAGCCGGGCAAATATGATAAGTTTGAGTTAATCGGACGCGGACGCGTCTCGCGTCATTATTTTCTGAAAGCGCGCCTGGCGGGAACCGACGCCCCACGATTCACGATTCAGTTTCGGCTCGGCGAGGACGACGGTAAGTGGACTGTTCGCGAAGCGTTGAACCTGACCGGACGACGGTCGGGGTGGACCAAGTGAAGGAGCAAGCTCGATGCAAAGAATGATTCCCGTCGACAAGCTGGCGCGTCCCGAAGATCATATTCTGCTTCCCGCACAGCGGTTGCGAAAGGCGCGCGGCGAGCAAGGATTGACGCCCGGCAATGCGATGCCCTACGAGGATGACTTCCTGAAGTCGCGCATGCATGGCATTTGCGCCGGCGAATTCCAGGCGATGGAAGCGGCCGGCCGCACGCTCTACGACTTTCCCGACGCGCCGTGGGAGTTCCAGCTCGACATGGCGCGCCAGGTCTGGGACGAATCGCGCCACGCCGAGATCTATATGAAGCTGCTCGAGTACGTCGGCTCCTACTACGGCGAATTCCCCGAAGGCGAGGTGCTGTGGTCGTGCACGCAGGCGGAGGATCCCGCGGCACGCGTGGCGGGAATCAACCGCGGGCTCGAGGGGTTGGCGTGCGACGTCTTCGAGCAACTCATTCGCATCGCGCAGAAGATGGGCGATTCGACTATCGAACGATCGGTCGATTACGTGCTCGCCGACGAGATCACCCACGTCCGCATGGGCTCGAAGTGGATGCGCCAGCTGACCGAGGGCGACCCCGAGCGCTTGAAAAGGGCGCAGGCGTTCCAGGACAGCATCGACGATCTATTCAACTTCGGCGGCGGCCGCACGACGGTCGAACAGGCCGGTCACATCAAGCAGCGCGTCAACGAAAAGGAAATCGAAATCGACTCGGGTATCACCATCGCGCGCGAGGCGCGCCTGCTGGCCGGCTTCACCGAAGAGGAGATCGATCGCCTGGTCAAAGGCTTCGGCAAAAGCGGCGCCTATTAGCAGCGCGACACGGTTTCATCGGCACTGCGCGTGCGAGACTGACCACGCGCTGCGCCGTCCACGCGCCTTGATGTCGCGGCGACCATTCTCGAGCTCCTCGGCACATTACACGACCACGACGCCATCGAGAGCCATCACGGAGGAAAACGCGTGGACAAGCATCCGATTCGCTTTGGAGTGCAGACCGGACAACAGAACATCGAATGGGAGCAATTGCGCACCTTCTGGGGCAAGGCCGACGGCTGGGGCTACGACTCGTTGTGGGCGTTCGATCACTTCTATCCGATCTTCGTGCCCGACCCGACCGGCCCGTGCATGGAAAGCTGGACTCTACTGAGCGCACTCAGCCAGAACACCAAGCGTGCGCGTATCGGCGCGCTGGTCAATGGCAACACCTACCGCAACCCGTGTCTCACGGCGAAAATGGCTGCGACGCTCGATCAAGTTAGCGGTGGGAGGCTCAACCTGGGACTCGGCGCCGGATGGTTCGAGCTGGAACATCGGAGCTTCGGCATCGATTTCAAAACCGTTGGCGGCCGGCTCCAGGCGCTCGACGAATCATGCCAGATCATCAAGGGGATGTTCACCCAGGAGAAGACCACGCTCAAGGGCAAGCATTATAACGTGGTTGACGCGGTTTGTAATCCAAAGCCGGTGCAGAAGCATCTGCCCCTGATGATCGGCGGGCACGGCGAAAAGGTGCTGCTCAAGATAGTCGCGAAGTACGCCGACATGTGGAACATGGGCAACGCCGATGCGGACGAGATGAAACGGCTCATCGGAGTGATCGAGCGCCACGGCGATACGGTCGGGCGCAATACCGATGAAATCGAAAAGACCCTGGCGCTCGCGTTGTGCTACAAGGCCCCAAAGCAGCGCGAGGAGACGCTCGCCGGGATCGTCGCGATGATGGCGCAGACCACACCGGACAAGGCGCGCGATCGGATCATCATCGGCGGCAAGCAGGAGTGCGTGGATAAAATCGAACGATTCATTAAAGCGGGGGTCACGCACTTCATATTCATGCACATTCCACCGATGACCGCCGAAGAGGATATCCAGGCTTTCGCCGAAGACATCATCCCGCAGTTCCGTTCGCGTTGAGCCGCGCGACCCTTGTAGAAAACAGTTTGACGAACGCATCATAGATCGATGGCGCGCTTCCGCCTCTGGGAAGGCCGTGTTAATGCGTACACGGTAGCGATCGGTTGAATCCCCAATTCAGCGAGGACGGTAACAATGAAGATGGGAGTTTCGGTGCCTCTGACGGCAGCCTCGGGCGATCCGGGCGCGATCGCGCATGAGGCGGAGAACCTCGGCTTCGAATCGATCTGGAGCGTCGAACATTCCTGCGTGCCTTCGAACTACACCACTCATTATCCCCGCTCGGCCGACGGTAAGGTGCCGGCGATGTACGCCCAGCTGGCCGAGACGTGGGTGATGCTCGCAATCGCGGCCGCGGCGACGAAGCAAATCAAGCTTGGCACCGGCGTCCTGCTACTGGCTCAGCACAACGTGATCGAGACGGCGCGTGCGGCCGCCACCCTCGATCTCTATTCAGGCGGGCGGCTGATCCTGGGCGTCGGAGCCGGTTGGTTCCGTGAGGAAGCCGAGGTTATGGGCGTACGGTTCGAACAGCGCTGGAAGCAGTTGCGCGAGTCGGTGGAGGCGCTGCGCATACTCTGGACGCAGGAGGAAGCGCGCTACGCAGGCGACATAATCAAGTTTCCTGCGCTGCGCGTCGGTCCCAAGCCGGTGCAGAAGCCATGCCCGCCGATTATACTCGGCGCGCACGATCCCAAGTATGCGCTCAGGCGGGTTGCGCGCTATGCCGACGGCTGGATGCCGGGCGGACTCTCACCGGACAAAGCAATGGAATTTATTCCGCAGATCAAGCGGATGGCGCGCGAGTACGGTCGCGATCCCGAGCAACTGCAGTTCTCGGTGGCGCTCGCGACGCGCGGGGACGAGCCGAGTGCTGACACTCTCAAGCGTTACCAATCGGCTGGCGTGAGCCGCATAATCGTGATGGCCACCGCGGCGGCGTCCGGTGACGGAGTCGAGGCGATCCGTGCGATCGCGCCATTGGTCGAGCACGCAGCGAAGGTTTGAAATTCTGCGCCGCCGCCATTCACCTCAAGAGTGGTACGCCGTGCTCGCATCAGAGATCATTAGCCGCCCGTCAGCGATTGCCACTTCGATAACAGCCCTCAGGCTCGACGAATTTGAGCACGTGAGCGACCAGAGCAAGGAGTAACCAATGCAGCACGTCAAAGTGATCAAGGATCAGGGAATCGCTTTGGTGACGATCGGCACGCCGAAGTTGATTTATCTCACGGCGCAGACCGGAGACGAACTCGATGCGGTCGCGCGCGAAATTGAATCCGACCAAAGTGTGCGCGCCGTGGTCTTCACCGGCGGGTCACCTGGGGTTTTCATCCAGCACTACTCGGTCCAGGAACTGGTGTCGATCGCGGAGCAACTGCGAGCCAGTGGAGCCAAGTTCGACGAACGCAGCGAGCCACAGAGCTTTTCACTCGACAGAGCCTGCGGCCGCGTCGAGACGATGCCCAAGCCGACCATCGCCGCGATCAACGGCAACTGTATGGGCGGCGGGCTCGAATTCGCGCTCTGCTGCGATATCCGCATCGTCGAAGACGGCCCATATCAACTGGGGCTCCCGGAAGTGACCGTTGGTATTTTGCCGGGTGGGGGAGGCACGCAGCGCCTGCCGCGCATTCTCGGCAGCGCACGCGCGCTGGAGTTCATGCTGCTCGGGCGACGAGTCACCCCACGCGAAGCGGCCGCCGTTGGTCTCGTGAATGAGCTGGCGCAAGGTAAGGCGGTGGAACGAGCGATGGAAGTGGCGAGTCAGCTCGCGAGCCAGTCTGCGCGCGCGATGGCCCACATCAAGCGCCTGGCGAGATCGGCAATGCAGACGCCGCTGGCCGAGGGCCTTAGGCTCGAGCGCAACCTCTTCATGGATCTGATGACGACCGACTGGGCGATCGACGCAATGAAGGCGTACGTCCGGAACCTCGAAGAGCAAAAGTGAGAGGAGACACCACGATGGGCAGACTCGATGGCAAAGTCGCAGTGATCACCGGCGCAGCGAGTGGAATCGGCCGCGGCACTGCGATTCGGTTCGCGGGCGAAGGCGCCGCGGTAGTGATCGCCGATTTGAACGTCGAAGGCGGTGAAGCCGCGGTTCGCGATTGCAAGGAGAACGGCGGCCGCGCGGTCTTTCAGAAGACCGACGTTTCAGCGGAGGCGGACGTCAAGGCGGCGGTCGCTCGTGCGGTCAAGGAATTCGGCCGCCTCGACATCATGTATAACAATGCCGGGCTTGGCGGCGCGGTCGGGCCGATCGACGAGACCACGGTCGAGAATTGGGACAAGAGCCTGGCGATTTTGCTGCGCTCGGTTTTCCTTGGAATGAAGTTCGCGATTCCCGAGATGCGCAAGGTTGGCGGCGGATCGATAATCTCGACCGCGTCGGTCGCTGGTCTTCGCGGCGGCGCGGGACCGCACGCCTATAGCGCGGCGAAGGCGGCGGTCATTAATCTGACGCGCTCGGTCGCCCTTGAAGTCGGCAAAGATCGGATTCGCGTCAACTGTATCTGTCCGGGCGGCATCAATACTCCGCTGATAAATGCGCGCCTGCCCGGAGGTGAGCCGGTGACGGAGCAGTTGCTCGCGCTGATCCAGCCGATTCCGCGCGCGGGGCGCCCGGATGACATCGCGGCGATGGCGCTGTTCCTGGCCAGCGACGATTCGGAGTGGGTGACGGGCGCCGCGATGGTCGTGGACGGGGGCTTTACCGCAGGCGGCTCGATGTTCGGAGAGACTCCCGGTCAGGCGCCGCAACGACCTGGACTGCGCGCGCTGTGGCGCCTGCGGCGTCTTCGACAAGGCGCACCAGTCATACCGGGAAACTTCGCGGGCCCATCGTTCGAGAAGTAACGATTCCCGCCGGGAAAGATGCGCCTCAGGTAAACTGCTACGACTTTTTCCGCGTCCAGGTCCACGTCCCACGCGATTCCTATGAGGCGAGGCGGCCGGGGGGTTGTTCGGACGGGGCGGATTCGGCGATTCGCGGTGGTGCGGGTTCACGCTCGAGCGATGACGCAAGCTGGCGGCCCTCGCGCCAGGCGTTGTAACGGGCGAGGAAGGATTCCATGTAGGTGTAGAACACGGGCGTGATGTAGAGCGTGAGGAATTGGGAGAAGAACAGTCCGCCGACGACGGCCACGCCGAGCGGCCGGCGCGACGAGCCGCCGGCGCCCAGTCCGATCGCGATCGGCAAAGTTCCCATCAGCGCCGCCATCGTGGTCATCATGATCGGCCGGAAGCGGATGATGCAGCCCTCGAAGATCGCGTCGGCCGGCGACTTTCCTTCTGTGCGCTGCGCGTCGAGAGCGAAGTCGATCATCATGATCGCATTTTTCTTGACCAGACCGACCAGCATGATGACGCCGACGAACGCGAACAAGTCCAGCTCCATTCCGAAAATCCACAGCGTCAGCAGCGCGCCAAGGCCTGCCGACGGCAGTCCGGACAGAATCGTGATCGGATGGATGAAGCTTTCGTAGAGCACGCCGAGCACCAGGTAGATGACGAGGATGGTCATCACCAGCAATATCCCGAGTCCGCCGAGCGACGATTCGAATGCCTGCGCGGTGCCCTGGAAGTTGGTCGCGATGCTGTCGGGCAGAGTCGCCGCGGCAATCTTGTCGACCTCGGCCAGCGCCTTGCCGAGCGAAACGCCCGGCGCGACGTCGAACGAAATCGTCGCCGAGGGCAGTTGCCCGGAATGGTTAACCTGCAACGGCCCCAGTGAGCGCGTAAACTTCACCAGCGTGTCGAGCGGCACCAGCGCGCCGCCGGACGAGCGCACGTAGAGCAGTGACAAGGTGGCAGGCTCGGCCTGGTATTGCGGCTCGACCTCCATGATCACCCAGTACTCGTTGTTGGGCGCGTAGATGGTGGAGATCTGGCGCGAACCGTAGGCGTCGTAGAGCGCGTCCTCGATCGCGTTTGCTGAAATGCCCAGCGAGTGCGCCTTGTCGCGGTCGATATCGACGGTGACCTGCGGATTTTCGACCTGCAGGTCGCTGTTGACGCCGCGCAGATCGGGCAATTGGCGCAGTTTGGACTCCAGCATCGGCGCATACTTGTAGAGCGTGGCGGTATTCTGGCTCTGCAACGTCATCTGATACATGCTGCGCGTGAATTGCGCGCCAATCCGGATCGGCGGCGGATTCTGCAGGAACACGCGCAGGCCGGGCACGCTGTTCAATACCGGCCGCCACTGCGTAATCAACTGATCGACGCTGAGTTTGCGCTGCGAACTCGGCTTCAGATGCAGAAATATGATGCCCGAATTGGTGGCGCCGCCCGGTCCGCCCGCTCCGACGCCGACGAAGTAGGTGAGGATGTTCGGATCATCTTTGATCAGGCTGGCCGCGGCGAGCTGATGTTCGACCATCGAATCGTAGGAAATTCCCTGCGCGGCGAGCGTGAAAATAATCAACTGGTCGGCGTCTTCGGAGGGCAGGAAGCCCTTGGGAATGGCGTAGAACATGTACATCGTCGCGATCAGCAGCGCTCCGGAAAAGTACATGGTCGCGCGCCGATGGCGCATCACCCACGTCAGGCTGCGCTGGTAAGCGTCAAGCATCCGATCGAAGTAGCGTTCGGTCATCTCGTAAAATTTGCCATGGCGCTCTGTGCTCGGCGGACGCAAAAAGCGCGAGCACAGCATCGGCGTCAAAGTCAGCGACACGAAGCCCGAGACCAGGATGGCCGCTCCGATCGTGACTGCGAACTCGTGCAACAGCCGTCCGAGAATCCCGCCCATGAACAGCACCGGGATGAACACCGCGGCCAGCGACAAGGTCATCGAGAGGATCGTGAAGCCGATTTCTCTGGCGCCATCGAGCGACGCGGTCAGCACGTCCTTGCCCATCTCCATGTGGCGCACGATGTTTTCGAGCATGACGATGGCGTCATCCACAACGAATCCGACCGCGAGCGTGATCGCCATCAGCGACAGGTTGTCGAGCGAGTAGTCGAGCGTCCACATGACGGCAAAAGTGCCGATGATCGACATGGGCAGCGCGAGACTCGGGATAATCGTCGCCGACAGGTTGCGCAGGAACAGGAAGATCACCATCACGACCAGGAAGATGGTCAGCAGCAGCGTGAATTGCACGTCGTTGACCGAGGCACGAATCGTCTCCGCGTGGTCGCCGAGCTTCTTGATATGCAGCGAGGCCGGAACTTCGGACTGGAACGCGGGAATCAGCCGCATCACGTTGTCCACGACCTCGACGGTGTTGGTGCCGGGCTGACGCTGGACCGCGAGCACGACCGCCGGCTCGCCGTTTGCCCAGCTCGCGGTCTTGTTATTCTGCACGCTGTCGAGCGCGCGGCCGACATCCTCGAGCCGCACGGGGGAACCGTTTTGATACGCGACGATTAAAGAGCGGTACGCGGCCGCATTGGTCAACTGACCCTTGGTATCGACGGTGAATGCCTGGTGCGAGCCATAGAGCGTGCCGGTCGGCAGGTCGACGTTCGCAGCCTGAACGGCAGTCGAGACTTCATCGATGCCGATACCGCGCGTGGCGAGCGCCTTCGGATCGAGTTGAATCCGCACGGCATATTTTTGCGAGCCGTAAACCTGCACCTGCGCGACGCCACTGACCATCGAGATGCGCTCGGCAAGGTAGGTCTCGGCGTACTCATCGACCTGCGAAATCGGCATCGTGCTCGAGCTGAGCCCCAGGTAAAGGATCGGCTGGTCAGCAGGATTGACTTTGCGATAGGAGGGCGGACTCGGCATCCCCAGCGGCAACTGGGCTTGGGTCGCGGCGATTGCGGCCTGCACGTCCTGCGCGCCGGCGTCGATGTTGCGCGTGAGGTTGAATTGCAGCGTGATGTTGGTCGAACCCTGGATGTTGGTCGAGGTCATCGAGTCGAGACCGGCGATCGTCGAAAACTGCTTTTCGAGCGGAGTCGCCACGGAAGACGCCATCGTCTCGGGACTGGCGCCCGGCAGACTTGCGCTCACGACGATAGTTGGAAAATCGACGTTGGGCAGATCGTTCACCGGCAAATAGCGGTACGCCATCAGACCGAACAGCACGATCGCGAGCGAACTCAGCGTCGTCATCACGGGGCGGCGGATAAATGCTTCGGCGATGTTCATGATGGGGCGCCGTTCTCGCCGCTACTGTTCAATCCGCTTTTGATGGTGACTTTCGCGCCCGGAATCAGCCTGAGCTGCCCGTCAGTCACGACTGTTTCGCCAAGCTTGAGTCCGCTGGTGACGACCGTCTGGTTGTCGACCGATTCGCCGACGACGATCGGCCTGATCTCGACCGTCATATTCGGCTGCACGACGAAAACGAAGGAGCCCTGCTGCCCGGTCTGGACAGCCTGCGACGGCACCAGGATCGCGCCCGGGTGTTCGCGCAGGATGAGATTGGTGTTAACGAACTCGCCCGGCCACAGGCGCCCGTCGGCGTTGGCGAACTGTCCTTTGAGATTTATCGTCCCGCTCTTAGCATCGACACTGTTATCCATGAAGCTCAGCTCTCCCGACTCCAGTGGACCCTGCTGCTCAGGCAACGAGACCTGGACGGCGAGCTTGTGCTCCGCCATGAATTCGCGGACCGCGGGCAGCTTCTGCTCGGGAATCGCGAAGTCAACGTACACCGGATGCACCTGGTTGATGACGACCATCGCAGTGTCGGCGTCAGGCTTCACCAGGTTGCCCGCGTGAACCAACAGATCTCCTGTGCGGCCGTCGATTGGCGCGCGGATTGCGGTGTACTCGAGATTCAATTTGGCCGTCTGCACGGCAGCTTCGTCGGCTTGCATCGAGGCTTTAAGCGAGGCGGCAGTAGCCGCGACCTGATCGTATTGCTGCCGCGAGCCGACACCCTGCTTGAGCAGAAACGAGTAGCGCTGCTCGTCGGCCGCGGCTTGCCGGTATTGCGCGCGATCTTTGGCGAGGTTCGCTTCGGCCTGATGCAGCGCGGCTTCGAAGGGGCGCGGATCGATCGTGAACAGCAGGTCGCCCTGCTTAACGTCCTGTCCCTGGCGGAAGCGCACCTGCATGATCTGGCCGTTAATTTGCGCCTTCACGTCCACGGTAGAGAAAGCCTCCACGCGGCCGATCGCATGGATCGTGTCGGATACCGTCTTCTGCGCGACCTTGGCCGCCAGGATGGGCACCGCCTCGCGCTCGCCGAAAGTGTCAGCGGGACCGTGCGAGCATCCGGCAATCGCAATCAGTGCGAGCGTCGGGACGAGAGCTATCGCGGCGCACCGTTGCTTCAACGTGAGGTTGCCCTTCAATTCCCCTTTTTGGATAACCGCGCCACCGGGTCAGAGTTACGGCCCGCCAAAGTAGCGTCGAGGATATTATCAGGCTCGCGCGAGCCGAGAAAATCAGGAATGAGAACCGAAACCGCACTCCCGGTCAGTTTTTTCAGGGAAGGGTTGAGTGAGGGCTGCGCGACGCTTGCTCGGCCGCTGGGTGCGTGAGAAACGCGCAATCCCGATAGAGCGGGCAATCTGGATGCTGAGCGCTCGTCCGGCCTGAGTATTCGGCATCAGGAACCGAGGACGACCGATGCCGGGCCCCGCGGCCGACGTCACGATTTTCGATCCGGACAGAGTGGGCGCGAGCAAACTGCGCCCGTATATGTGAATCGACGACGCGGCGATAGGTATCGAACATGCCTGTGCGCTTGTGGGCGGTAACCGCCTCGGCCACCCCTCTTATATAGCCAGCACTGACGAGGCTGGTGTTCGTTCCCGCGGGCGAATAAGCGAAGAACGTGGTGGTACGGAATAGCATAATGGAATCGAATTCGTGCGCGGCGGCGTAATGAGCCATCGTTTCGAACCAGCGCTCGTCCAAATCGATATAACGCGGATCGCCGATGTTGTAATCCTGGTAGGACTGATGGCTCTTTTCGGCACCGCTGGCCGCCGCCATGAGGTCCATAAAGTCCCAGATTTGGCGTCCCGTCTCGGCGATGTGCAGTGATTTGCCCGCCGCCCGCGCCGCCTTGATCATGCTGGCCAACTCGTCGATCTGATGGCGCAGCCCGGAACTGTCATAGTTGATGAGGTCGTGTCCATCCCCGAAAATGTCGAAGCCGATGGACTTTATCGCCGGCACCTTGATCAGCGCGTCGAATTCCGCACGCTCGAAAGGCAGTATCGCCACCGTGCACACGGTATGCGGCGAGACCGCAGCGATGGCGGCGCACGCTTGCGTCGCAAAAGCGGCCCAGGTTGCCGGCGAGACTTTCTCCCTGAGGCTCATGTCCATAGCCGTCGGCTCGTGCATCACCGAGAACTTCTCGGGCTGATAGCGCCGCGCCATTTCCGTATAGGCCGCGATGGCCCAAGGCTTCCATTGGGCATAGCCACCCTTGAGCGTGCGCGGATCCGCGGTGGGATCGAAGCCGAGCTTGAGGCCGATCTGGCGGATATGTGCAATCACAGCGTCGTATTTGGCGATGTCGGCGGGAATCTTGTCCGGCCACGCCGATTGCGTCGTGTAGATATCCACGCGCTCAACGCCGGCTTCCCTGAGCGCATCGGCATAGGCGATCAGCACATCGAGGGGCATTTTTGCAATGATCTGGCCGTGGGCGAGGTGCAGCACGCCGGCGAACAAGGGCTTTTTGCCCTCCAGGCCCGCGATCGAGGCCTCGACGGCGTCGAGCCCCGCATTCTGGTCCGCGATGTAGGCCTCGGGCGAGGGCGGCATCTTGGGATTTAAGAGTTGATCCGCCATAGCGGTGCCCGCGACAATGAGCAAGATCGCGCCGATCGTCGCCACCTGTCCAAACTGCACGGAATGTCTCCTACTAGCCTGAAGCTTTCTCCTATTATCCGGGATTTCCGTTTTGTCTCTCTGATTTCAAATCGGCTTGTAAACCAAACGGCCTCCCTCGGCATGGTTTTAGCCCTCTGCGTATTATGCGACAAGTTCGCGTAGGTGTTACGTTAGAGTCAGTATGGAGGAAGACAAATCCAACTTCATGAGCCGCATCTTCGAGGCTGACGAGGTTGTTTTGGTAACTGCCGATCGGATCGCGAGCTTTTGCGCTTCGGTCGGCGACGACAATCCTCTGTACCTCGATGCGGCCGCGGCAAAAGCGGGTCCGTACGGCTACATCATCGCACCGCCCGCCTTCGTGGCCTCTTTTCGGTACGCCGACAATGTCTTCGAACAGATCCCAGCGTTCAGCCACGGCGGCCTCATGGCTGGCATCGACATCGAGCTCGACGCCCCGATTCGCGCAGGCGATTCGATCCGGGTGTCGTCCAAGGTGAAAGAGACTTACGAAAAGACCGGCCGTACCGGAACGATGATATTTGTCGTGGTACGTTCGACGCTTACCAATCAGAAGGGCGAGGTCGTTGCGCGCGTTGACCATCGTATGATGAATCGTGTGTAAGAGCTCCGGCGCTCGAGTGCCCTGTCGCATGTACCACCGGCCTCGAACTTCGCGTTTGACAAACCGCTTGGTGTCGGCGCGACATTGAAAAGGGTTGAATACGGAAATTCCGGCTCAAATGAGCAAGGCGCAGGCGGCCGGCAATCCTGGGGTAGCGCTGGAGAGCGGCGAGGGCGGCAGGATCGCACCGAGCCAGTCAGCAGTGCAACCACCGACCGCGCCGGCGCGTATCCGTTTGCCTACCAAGCTCTTCTATGGTCTCGGGTCGGTCGCGTTCGGCGTGGAAAGCGTGGCGCTTGGGTCGCTGGTGCTGTTGTTCTTCAACCAGGTGATCGGCCTGCCGGCGCCATGGGTAGGTGCCGCGATAATGATCGCGCTCATTTTCGACGCCGTCTTCGATCCGCTTGTCGGCCAATGGTCGGACCATGTCAGGTCGCGCTGGGGACGCCGGCACCCCTTCATGTACGCTTCGGCGATTCCGCTCGCGATTGCGTTCTACTATCTCTGGAACCCGCCGTACCACTGGTCGAACCAGAGCATGTTCGGCTACCTGCTGGTGTTGCTGGTGGCGGTCAGGCTGCTGGTCAGTCTCTACGAGATTCCGAGCGCGGCCCTTGCGCCCGAACTGACGCCTGACTACGACGAGCGGACCGGCTTGCTCAGCTACCGGTTCTTCTTCGGAACGCTTGGCGGGACAGTAATGGCAGTGCTCGCCTTCCAGGTTTTTCTGCGCAAGGACGCGACGCATCCCCTCGGGGTCTTGAACCGGCACGGGTATTCGCAGTACGGGTTGGTTTCCGCGTTGGTGATCCTCGTCACGATTCTGGCTTCCTCGTTCGGGACGCACGGCCGGAGCGCCGCCCTGATCCAGCCGCTGCGCCGTCGTCTCGGCTTCGTGGGTAAGGCGCGCGAGATCGTCGCGACGCTGTCGAATCGCTCGTTTCTATCGCTCACGATCGCGGGAATCATCGCCGCCGTAAGCGGTGGTCTGAGCAGTGGCCTGGGCCTCTACATCACGACCTACTTCTGGGAGCTGACCCCCAAGGAGATATCCTACCTGGTCAGCTTTGGTTTCGTCTCCGCCATCCTGGCGGTTTCTCTTGCCCCCGCGGTGTCCAGGCGGATGGGTAAGAAGCGGGCGATGATCGCACTGTTCGCCGTATCACTTACAGCCGGCTCCATTCCGATTCCGATGCGCCTGCTCGGACTCATGCCTGCGAATCACTCTTCGGCGCTGTTGGCGATCCTGTTCGCCGACGCTGTGATCCGGGACACGCTCGGCATCATGGGCTTCATCATCGTGGCCTCGATGATGGCAGACGTGGTCGAGGACATTGCGGTCAACAGCGGACAACGCTCGGAAGGCCTGCTCTTCGCGGCCAATGGGCTATTGCAGAAATGCGTCTCCGGAGTAGGCACTTTCCTGTCGGGGCTGCTCCTGAACTTCGTGCACTTTCCGCAGGGCGCCATCCAGGGTCATGTCGATCCCGCCGTGCTGCGCCATCTGGTGCTGCTCTTCGTGCCGGTTTCGGCGGGTTGCAACGCGCTGGCGATCGCGGTCCTGGGCTTCTACCGGATTGACCGGACCGTTCATCAACGCAACCTCGAACGACTGCGCGATGCGGCCGCGCTCGCCGAGACCAGCGAGGCGCAGCCTCTCGAGGGCGTCACCCCCATGACCCGAGTCATCTAGCCCTGCGCCAAGCTCATAGTCTGGCGGGAGGAAAGCCTGGAAGCCGCGAAGCTCGATTGCTGAATCGTGCCCAGATGTAGGGATCATTTGCGGGGGAAGGATTTGAACCTTCGACCTCCGGGTTATGAGCCCGGCGAGCTACCAGACTGCTCCACCCCGCCTCGGCAGTGTATCTGCCGGTTGGTCAGCCGGTCAACATCGAACGCATTAAAATGCGCGCGGGCGTGTGGAAGCGACGATCCCGGCATCGAGCCGGCGATCGCATCGCGGACTTGAATCCGATCTAAAACTAGCCGGCGAGAATCCGGATGTTGCAGTTGCGATGTTCAATCCCGAACTCGATGATCTCTTTTTCGATCGGGGTCGCGCCCGGTTTTGCGTCGGTCAGCATCAACTGCTTCGCGACGGCGTTGTCGATTCCGTCGGCCTCGACATCAAGGTTATGGTCGTCACAGATGATAAATGCCATTTCGTCAAAAGCACCTCGAACAAACGAAGCTATAAGATTTTTTCACCGATTTGAACCGCGCGGCGGCGGGCCCGCAAGCCGCAATTTGTGGTAATCGTAGCCGAGATGCGCGCACGCGCGAACCGGGAAACGCAAATGCGGGAGGTCGATGCGAATTGAGCCTGAAGGGAAAAGCGGCGGCGATCGGAATTGGCGAACTCAAACCGGTCAAGGAACCTGGCGATCTGACCGCGCTCGGGCTGATGGCGCGGGTGGCGGCCGAGGCGCTCGCGGACGCGGGGCTGGAGAAGAAAGACATCGACGGCTTCCTGGTCGGCGTGCCGTTTTCGGACCCGGGGATGATTTACCCGGCGAGCGCGGCCGAGGTGCTGGGGCTGAACGTACGGATGCTGAACCAGGTCGATATCGGAGGCGCGAGTCCGGCCGGGATGATCTGGCGCGCGGCGGCGGCGATCGACGCGGGGATGTGCAAGGCGGTGCTGTGCATCGTCGCGGATTTGAACAAGGTCGGCGACCAGCGCCAGCCGGTGATATCGGTGCAGCGCGAGTTCGAGGCGCCCTACGGAAATATCGGCGCCAATTGCGGCTACGCGATGATCGCGCGTCGCCATATGCATGAATACGGCACCACGGCGCGGCAGATGGCGAAGGTCGCGGTCGATCAGCGAACCAGCGCGCTCAAGAATCCGCTGGCGACGTTCAACGACAAGGCGCTTACCATCGACGACGTGCTGAATTCGCGGATGATCGTCGATCCGCTTCATCTATATGAAATCGTAAGCCCGGTGAGCGGCGGTGCTGCGATAATTGTCGCGTCGCCCGAGGTGGCGAAGCGCGCAAAGAATCCGCCGATATGGCTGCTGGGGGCAGGCGAGTACGCCAATCATTCGACGATCACGTATGCGCCGTCTATCACCGAATCGCCGATCAAGCCGGCCGCCGAGTCCGCGTTCAAGATGGCGGGTCTGCAACCGAAGGACATGGACCTGGCGTGTCCGTACGACTGCTACACGATCACCGTGATTGTCACGCTCGAGGACGCGGGCTTTTGCAAGAAGGGGGATGGCGGACCGTTTGTGATGGAGCACGACCTGACGTACGCGGGCGACTTTCCGTGCAACACGCACGGCGGGCAATTGTCGTTCGGCCAGCCCGGGCTGGCGGGCGGCATGAGTCACGTGACGGAAGCGATAAGACAGTTGATGGGGCGCGGCGGCGAGCGCCAGGTCAAGGGCGCGGCGCTCGGCTACGTCAACGGCAACGGCGGAATCATGAGCGAGCAGGCAAGTCTCGTGCTGGAGCGTAGATCATGAGCGAGTACTACAAACCGCTTCCGAAGCCATCGCCAACCAGCCGGCCGTTCTGGGAGGCGGCGCGGCGCCACGAGCTGACGCTGCAGCGCTGCGGCGCGTGCCGCGCGTTCATCTACTATCCGCGCGATCGATGCCCCAAATGCTTTTCGGACAAGCTCGCCTGGGAACGCGTGAGCGGGCGCGGCAAGGTGTACAGCTTTACGGTCGTGCGGCGAGCGTCGAGCCGCGCTTTTTCCGACGCGCCGTACGTGTTGGCGATCGTCGAACTGGCCGAGGGGCCGCGCATGACGAGCAATATCGTTGCGGCGCCGGAGGATGTGCGCGTCGAGATGCCGGTCGAGGTCTGCTTCGACGACGTGACGCCGGATCACACGCTGGTGAAATTCAAACCGGCGTAACTTCCCGCGCTCACGCCAGCAGGACGGCGACGATTCCGGTCAGAAAGATCCCGTCGAAGGTGCCGGCGCCGCCGATCGATGCGACCGGCGCGCCCAAATCGCGCAAGTTGCGCAGGTTGAGCAGGTCCGCGCCGATGAGCGTGCCTACCACGCCGCTGATGAATGCGACGGCGTCGCGATGATGTTCCGAAGCGCCGAGGAAGTAGCCGCAGGCGGCGGCGACGATCGGCGGAATCAACATCGGGGTCGCGATTCCCAGCCCGGGAACCGGCATCGCGAAACGATGGACGATGGCAGTAACGATCGCGACTCCTACCAACGCCGGCACGATTATCGCGGGCATCTGCATCAGCAGGTACGCCGAGATCAGTACGGGAACGATCGCACCGCCGACATTTACGGCGACGATCGTCGAGTCGGTGGCGTAGCGAATCGGCACTCTGTAGCGAATACCGAAACTGCGGACCACCGCGGCGTGGTGCGGCCGGCCGGTGGCAACGCGCGTGATGGGAATATTGATGTAGCTGCCGACGAGACTCACGAGCAAAGCGGCGAATGCCAGCTCGGGTGGCAGGCCGATCGTCACGAATGCGTAGTTGATGACGTGGATTTCGAGCAGGATAAAAAAGAAGGCGAGGACGAGGAAGAAGACGATCGCGTAGAAAGCGAGGAACGGTGCGAAAAACACGGCGCGATGATAGCAGGCAGCGCGCGCAGAGCGAATGTCAGGAAATCGTGGGGCGGGACGCGATATTGCGCGGCTATCCTGGCCGGTGCCGCAAGCCGGGAAAAAAACGGCGGCGCGAGCCAAGCGCGTCGGCGTATCGCCCGCCCATCGCACGTTCCTCGGCCGGAATTCGCACGGCGAGAATCAGCGCGTTGCCTATCGAGAACGCGATCGCCGTGAAGATCGCACCGCCCATCATCGGCACTGCTGCGATCTCGATGACGACCGCAAGGTAGTTGGGATGGCGCATGAAGCGATAGGGTCCGTCGGTCGCAGGGGCGCGGTCGGGACTCACGATGATTCGCGTGTTCCATCGATCGCCGAGAGTCGAGACCGCCCAGTAGCGGAGCGCTTGCGCGACGATTTCAGCGGACAGCGCAAGCCATGCGACCGCGGGCGCGAACGCGCGCGGAAAAAACGCCGCCTCGGCTGCGCATGACAGGATGAACAGCGCGTGAAATGCGACCATCACCCGATAGTGCGCCCGGCCGACTTCGACAGCACCGTGTTGGAACGCACGGCGCGCATTGCGGCGCGCGCGATCGAGCTCGAAGATCCGCTCGACGACCAGCAGCGCGAGGATGAGCAGATAGGTGCGAAGCGAGATCACCACTTCAGCAGGACCAGCTCGACCGAAAAACCGGGACCCATCCCGATGATCAGGCCGTAGTCGCCGGGAGCGGCGGCGTTGTCTTCGAGCAACTCGTCGAGGATGAACATCACGGAAGCGGACGAGAGATTCCCGACCGATTGCAGCGAGCGCCACGAACGCGCCAGCGCGGCCTCGGGGAGAGCCAGCGCGCCCTCGAGGGTCTCGAGCACCTTGGGGCCGCCGGCGTGCGCGATCCAATGGCGGATGCGTGCGCGGTCGATTTGTTGCGTCGCCAGGAATGAATCGACTTCGTCTAGAATATTGGCGCGGACGAGTTCGGTGAGCTTCGACGACAGGACGATTTTGAAGCCGCTGTCCACGATCTCCCAGCCGAGAATTTCTTCGGTGTTTGGAAAGACCAGCGAACGCGTCGCGATTACCTGCGGGCCGGTCGCCGCGTGGGCATTGCCGCCTATCAGCATCGCCGCGGCGCCGTCGCCGAACAGCCCGGACGCGATAATGTTGGCGATCGAAAGATCCTCGCGCTGCAGCGTGAGCGAGCACAACTCGACCGACAGCAGCATCGCGACTTCCGACGGATATGCGCGGATGTAGTCGGCAGCGCGCGCCGTGCCGGCCGCTCCCGCCACGCATCCGAGCCCGAAGATTGGAGTGCGCTTGATTTCCTTGCGCATCCCGAGTGCGCTGATGACGCGAGTGTCGATGCTCGGAACGGCGATGCCGGTGACGGTGACGAAGAACAAATGATCGACGTCGCGAGGCTTCAGACCGGCGCGTTCGAGCGCGAGTTCAGCCGCCACGGTTCCGATTTCGGGCGCAACGCGCAGCCACGCGTCGTTGGTCTTGGCGAAGGTGTCGAGCGGGATGTATTCCTCGATGGGCAGGGCAAGATGGCGCCCGGTGATTCCGAGTGCGCCCTGGATTTTGTCGAAGCGGCGCAGATCCGAGTAGCGCTTCTCCCACAGCTCGCGCAGGCGCGAGGTCAGTTGGTCCTGATCGACGTAGTTGTCAGGTAATGCAGTGCCGGTTCCGATTACACGGGGTGCGTTTTCGCTGGTCACTTATGATTTATGATCGCGCGCCGCTCGAATTGTGGAATTCGTTGCGGCATCGCTGCTTCTCCTTCGCTGCCGTGCTCGACGGTTCACCTGATTCTCAACCACAACCATACGGTAGTGATTCGTCACCAGGCGCCTTGAAGCTATCGGCAGGGATTGCCGGCTATTATACCGCTCTTGTACCCCGCGCTGCATCCGTTAAGATCACCCTTCAATTATGCGATCCGAAGAACGCCGCGAACTGCTGGCGATGCTCGCCCGGGAGTCGTATTTCGAGCGCCAACTCACGCTCTCGTCGGGACGCGCATCCGACTACTACGTCGATTGCAAACGCACGCTGTACATTCCGCGTGGTGCGTACCTGGCCGGAGAACTTGTGCTGGAACTCGCGACGGCGGCGGGCGTCGAACAAATCGGCGGCATGGCTGCCGGCGCGCTGCCCGTGACTGACGCGGTGATGGCAGCGGCGCATCGCGGCGGCGTCGGTATTCGCGGTTTCTTCGTGCGCAAGGAAACCAAGCAGCACGGGCTGCAACAAATCATCGAGGGCGCGTTCAAGCCCGGCCTGAAGACCGCCGTGATCGACGATACGATCACTACCGGAGGATCGAGCCTGCAAGCGGTGGCTGCGATGCGCGAGGCGGGCGCCAACGTAATCGCGGCGATCGCGCTGGTGGAACGCGGTGAGGGCGCGGTCGAGGCGTTCGCGCGCGCGGGCTTGAAATACAGCTGGGTGTTCACCGCGGAAGAGGTGCGCGCCGAACGCGCCGCTCATCCCGCCTCAGGTTAATTTCGCTTTTCACTTTTCGCTGACGATCCGATCGAACGGATCTCGCCGGGCAGCCCATGAGGTCTTCAGCAATTAATAGCGACACTGCGGTCGCGGCGATTTTTGGCGATCCCGTCGGACATTCCAAATCGCCCGCGATGCACAACGCTGCCTACGCAGCGCTGGGCATGAACCGAACGTACGCGGCGTTTCGCGTCACTTCCGAGAATCTTGCCGGGGCCCTCCGCGCGATTCATCCGCTCGGAATCATCGGCGTAAATCTGACCGTGCCGCACAAGGAAGTTGCCGCCCGGCTCATCAAGGACCTGAGTGGAGAGGCGCGCATGCTCGGCGCGGTCAATTGCGTTGTGAATCGGCGCGGCGCGCTCCGCGGCGACAATACCGATGCGCGCGGGCTGGAGCGCGACTTGCGCGATCTCGGATGCGAGTTGCGCGGGCGGCTTGCGATCGTGATCGGCGCGGGCGGCGGCGCGGCGTCATCGGTCCTCGCGTGTTTCCGGCTGGGCGCGAATCGGGTCGTGATCGCGAATCGCACGCCTGCTCGCGCCGTGGCGCTTGCCCGCCGCTTTTCGGCGAAGGGCGTGGTGCGCGCGGCGGGTGAGCCTCGCGGCCTGGACGCGCTCATGGACTCGAAGCTGCTCGCCGACGCGCGATTGATCGTCAATGCGACGTCGATGGGCCTGACGACGGGGCGATTCGCGCGTCTGGACTACAGCTCAACCGCCGCCGATTGTCTCTTTTATGACCTGATTTATTCGCGCGAGCCGACCGCGTTCCTGAAGCCTGCGATTGCGGCCGGCCGACGCGCGACAGATGGCGCTGGTATGCTGGTGAACCAGGGCGAGCTCGCGTTCAGGTTGTTCAATCGCCTCGCGCCGCCAGCCGGCGTGATGCGCGCCGCCTTGCTCAAGGAGCTGGGCCGGACATTGAGTTAATTACGCGGAGGTATCGTTATGCGCGCGGGAATCGACCATATCATCGTCAACGTGAACGACTACGCGGCGGCAAAAAAGTTTTACGCATGGCTGATGCCGCAAATCGGCTATCCGAAGGCGATGTCCTACGATCAGCCTCAGACCGATGTCACCACCGGATATTTCGGCGACCACGGCTCGCTGTGGATCCGGCCGGCCGATCCGGAATTTCGCGCCGACAAGTTCCATCGCCATCGCGTCGGACTGTGCGAGGTCGCGTTTGCGGCTGAGAGCCGCAAACAGATCGACGATCTCGCCGAAAAGATTGCGGCCAACGGCGGCAAGGTCACCGATCCGCCAAAAGAGTACGACTATCTGCCGGGATACTACGCGGTGTTTTTCACCGACCCTGACGGGCTGAAGCTGGAACTGGTGCACGTCGCGCGCTGAGCGGCGCGTCGCGCGAATTGAGTTGCTGGCGAGAGGCGGCCGGCTAGCCGAACATCTCCTTGAGCTTGTCCACGAAGCCCTTGGAGAGCGGATGATTAACGGCCTTGCCGTCGAGCTTGGCGAATTCTTCGAGTAATTCGCGTTGGCGCGGGGTCAGGCTGCGCGGCGTTTCGACGATTATCTTGATGAGCTGATCGCCGCGTCCGTAGCCATGAAGGTCGACGATGCCCTTGCCCTTGAGGCGCAGGATTTTTCCCGATTGCGTGGCGGGCGGAATCTTGAGCTTGACTTTGCCTTCGAGCGTCGGCACTTCGATCTCGGTTCCGACCGCCGCCTGCGGGAAGCTGATCGGCGCCTCGATTATCACGTCGTTGTCCTGGCGCACGAACATCTGGTGTTCCTTGACGTGAATGACGACGTAGAGATCGCCTTGCGGTCCACCGCCGTAGCCGGCCTCGCCCTCGCCGCGCAGCTTGAGCCGCGAGCCGTTGTCCACGCCCGGCGGAATTTTCACCGCGAGCGATTCGTGCTTGCGGATTCGCCCCTGTCCCTGGCACTTGGGGCACGGGTCGGAGATGATCATGCCCTCGCCGCGGCATTGCCCGCAGGTGGTCGAGATGGAAAAGAATCCCTGCTGCGTGCGGACCTGGCCGCTGCCGCGGCAATTGGGGCACTGGCTTGCGCCGCTGGAGCCGCCGCGGGCGCGCGTGCCGTTGCAGGCTTCGCATTGAGTCAGGCGCTGGAACTTCACGACTTTTTCGATCCCGCGCGCGGCTTCTTCGAACTCGACTTCGAGATCGTAGCGCAGGTCGTCGCCGCGCCGGGTGCGCGAACGCGAGCGTCCGCGGCCGGTGCCGAAAAAATCGCCAAAGATGTCGGAGAAAACTTCCTCGAAGCCCTGGCTGAAGTCGAAACCGCCGAATCCGCCCGGACCCTGCGGCCCCTGGAAGGCCGCGTGACCGAAGCGGTCATACTGCGCGCGCCGCTCGGGATCGGAAAGGACCTGGTAAGCCTCGTTGAGTTCCTTGAATCGCTCCTCGGCTTCTTTGTTGCCGGGATTGCGGTCGGGATGAAACTGAATGGCGAGCCGCCGGTAGGCTTTTTTCAGTTCGTCTTCGCCGGCGCCGCGATTGACACCGAGGATTTCGTAATAGTCGCGCTTATGTGCTGACGGCATCGCGCAAAGATTCTATGCGAACATCCGAGCCGACGCCATTGCCGGTTCCATACGAGCGGGGCCGCTTGCGCGGCCCCGCCGGTCGCTACTGATCCTTGACTTCTTTGTAGTCCGCATCGACTACGTCTTCTTTCGCGCCGCTTTCGCCATTTCCGCTCTGAGAGCCACTTTGCCCGCTGGCGCCATCCTGTGGGCCGGCGCCGGCTTGTGGTCCAGCCCCTGCCTGGCGAGTCTTGCTGTACATCGCCTCCGCCAGTTTGTGCGACGCGTTGGCGAGCGCCTCGGCCGCGCGGTTAATCTCGTCGGCGTCCTTGGACTCGAGCTTGGTCCTGGCTTCCGCGAGCGCGTCCTCGACCTGCTTGCGCCCCGCCTCGTCAACATCGGCGCCGTGCTCCTTGAGCGTCTTCTCAGTCGTATAGATCAGGTTGTCGAGCTTGTTGCGCGCCTCGGCCTGCTGACGGCGAGCATGGTCGTCGGCGGCATGCGCCTCGGCCTCGCGCACCATCTTCTTGATCTCT
>Ga0187879_10000492_pt1 | contig 25819 bp, 23 predicted proteins | sample June2016WEW_19_1_FD_132423 | JGI IMG/M metagenome (GOLD analysis project Ga0187879, IMG submission 132423) | Peatland microbial communities from SPRUCE experiment site at the Marcell Experimental Forest, Minnesota, USA - June2016WEW_19_10 | ecosystem: Environmental > Terrestrial > Soil >... | reverse complement strand
GCGGGCCCGCTCGGAGCTCTCCCGCATCGGGCTCCGCCCGCCCGCCCCGCTCGCGCTGACCGCCACCGAGGAACGCGTCGCCGTCCTGGCCGCGGCCGGCCGCACCAACCGGCAGGTCGCGCAGGCCCTGTTCCTCAGCCCCCGCACGGTGGAGGCCAACCTTGCCCGGGTCTACCGCAAGCTGGGGGTTTCCTCGCGGGCCGAGCTCGGCGCGGCCATTGCCCGCAGAGCACCCGGCCCGCCCCCGCCCTGAGGGCAGTCCTGGCCAAGACCTTCCACCAGCAATACGGGGTGCCAAGGGCACTGCTGAGAAACTCTCCGGGCCGGAGCCGGGGAAGGTCAGTCGGCGGACACCATGGCCCGGGACGTCTACGTGCTCATGCTGCTGCACGGCGTCCTGGGGTTAGGAACTGTCGGCCGGGAACCTGGAGGCGGCCGGTCGCCCATTCATGTGGTGGCCGATCACCTTCATGTGGAAACACCCGATTCCTCGTAACCGCCCCGAACCTACCGTCTTCGGTGACGGGCCATCAGGAAAGGCCGCACGAGTCGGCTGTTCCGGGACATGAAGGAGAAGCGATGAGAGCAATAGCGAGGACGCCGCGGCGGTCAAGAACCCGGACGGGCGAGCAAGCCATGATGACCGCCAGCCCCGCCCCGGCTGAACACATCCAGAACCGGCAGCTGGAAAAGTCGGTCTCCTGGACCGGCCGCGAACGGCTTCGGTGTCTCTGGTACCGGCTCCGCCTGACGGTTCGGGAGATGAACTACGCGACCCGCCGGATCGTCGAGTTGCAGGCACCCTGGATACGCTGACGACCGATTTCGCTGAACCTGCCCAGGATCACAAGAGGACCATGGCGGCGTCGTGCACCGCGGTGAGATCATGCAGGCAGGCTGTTGCACCTGGTTTGGTCGGCATCGGGGCCGCCGCGCAGGAGGCGTGCACTCATGACCCCGGTTCGGACGAGGAGGCTTCGACATGAGGGTGTGCGTGCCGATCACCGCCGATGGCCAGGTCGACCCGCGGTGGGGACGTGCTGACCGCGTCGCGGTCGCCGACGTGGCTGACGGCGAGATCCGCGACTGGCAGGAGTTCACAGTCGCCTGGGGAACGCTGCACGACCAGGGAACCGAGGGCGCCCAGCACGCCCGGGTAGCACGGTTCCTCCGGGACAACCAGGTACAAGCGATCGCTGCCGACCATGTGGGTCCCGGTATGCAGCGCATGCTCGGGTCGATGGCTATACGGCTCGTCACCGGGCTGGGCGGGGACGCCCGCGGCGCGGCCCGCGCAGCCGGGTGAGCCGCAGCTGGGCGTGCTTTGATGAACCCGAGGTTGTTCTCGGCGGCGACGTTGACTGGCGGACTCGGCGTCGAGCTGACTGCCGAAGCTAACCGAGATGGATTCAGTTCTGCGAGCCGAGCTGCAGTGATATCCCGAGGCGCTGTGCCAGGTCCGCTGCCCGGCTGCGGTCACCCGGGCTGAACTGCGCTCCGTCGCGGATGAAGCGCAGGTGCCCGGGCCCGCGGCGGCGCGGCCCGGCACCGCCGGCGGCCGGGGTTGCGCCGACCAGTCGCAGGCGTGCGCCGTTGTCCCAGGTCAGCTCGGCGGCTGAGGTCTGTGCGGTGTCCTGCCGGCTGACGACCTGGCCTTCGAGTGCCTCCTCGAACAGGCGGACCGCGCCGTCGATGTCAGCCACGTAGTGCTCGACCAGGGCGAAGGCCGACGGCGGCCCGGGCGGCGGAAGCTGAGCGGGCGCCGCCAGTTCCGGCGGCGGGCCAGAATGCTCGGCAACCTGGATCACGATGCCGTAGGCGTCCTTGGGGTGCAGGAACGCTTCCTTCCAGGCCGGGTTCACCAGGCTGATCTGGACCGGTTCGATGCCGACCGCCCGTACCCGCGGCAGCGCCGCGGCGATGTCAGGGACGATGAAGGTGAAATGGTGCGGGCCAGCGCCGCGGGTCGCCAGGAAGCGCTCGAGAAAGGCAGCGTCGGGGCCCCCAGCCGGCGTGAGCAGCTCGATCTTCGGGCCGGCGTGGAACTGCAGCTGACCCCACCAGAAGCCGGGCGAATCACCCCCGTAGACCCAGGAACCGCCGAGCAGCCCGCCGAACAGGTCCCAGCCATCGGTCAGCGCGCTCGTGCCAATCGCCACGTGATCCAGGACGGTCTTCGTCACGGCCTCTCGCTCTCTCGCTGCTGCTGCACCGGACATGCTGGTTCTGAGGCGCCGCCACGGTGCGGCTCCGATAAGTGTTATCCAAGCCTTCGGAGCCGCTGTCCGGGGGGCGCCTACGGCCGCGGTGCGTGTCGTGGCCTCGGGTGCTGGCGGCGGCGGTCCGGGCCGGCAGCCAAGAGCCGAGTCAGGCCATACCGGCCGGATCACGGGGCGAGCCCGTTCCCGTGCGAGCTATGCGATCCCAGGGTCAGATCTTGTGGGCCCGGCTAGCATGACCCGTCATGCGACAGGTGCGCAGCTTGGCCGTACTCGTCGGCGGGCTTGTCGGTGCGGGCTGCGTGACGGCCGTGATCACGGCGGGCGCGGCGGCTGGCGCCGTGACCCTCCCGTACCTGCCGCGCGCCTCGGCAGCGCACCCGCGCGGCCTGGCTGACTTCGGCAACCCAGCCGGGCACGCCTACGTGTCCCCGGCCGGCCGCGCTGTCAGCACCAGCCATCCGAACCGTGTCGTTGGCCGCGGCACGCCCGCCAGCTGCACGTCCGCCGCCGTGGTCAGCGCCGTAGCCAAGGGCGGCATCATCACCTTCAACTGCGGCCCGAAGCCGGTCACGATCACGATGACCGCGACGGCAAAGGTCGTGAACACCAGCCACCGGATTGTGCTGGATGGCGGTGGCAAGGTCACGCTAAGCGGCGGCGGCAGGCTGCGGATCTTGTATATGAACACCTGCGACCCGAAGCAGAAGTACATCACTGATGACTGCTGGGAGCAGAAGTGGCCGCAGCTCATCGTGCAGAACATGACCTTCGAGAACGCCTACTCGGCGGTGCGGCAGACCAGCGCATCGAGCTACGGCGGAGGCGCCATCTTCGATCAGGGCGGCCAGCTCAAGGTGGTCAACTCCGGGTTCATCGACAACCGGTGCTACAGGTACGGGCCCGACCTCGGCGGCGCGGCGATCCGCGCGTACGGCATGTATATGGGTAGCCCCGTCTACATCACCGGTGACACCTTCCGCGGCAACCGCTGCTCCAATGGCGGCGCGCTGAGCGGTCTCTACGCGAACTTCGACGTAATCAACAGCCTGATGACCGGCAACGAGGCGATCGGCTGGGGCGCCAATCCCGCCAGTCCCGGCACGCCAGGGGGCGGCAGCGGCGGCGCCATCTACACCGACGGCGATCACTACAACCTGATCATCGACGGCACCGTCATCTGTTACAGCAGTGCGCGCGAGGGCGGCGGAGCCATCTTCTTCGTCGTGGACGCGGACGGCGGAACCTTGAAGATCGAGTACTCCACGCTGCACCACAATCCGAGCGGCGAGTTCCAGAACGCCCCCGGCATCTTCGACAGCGTCAACGGACACGACGTCCGGCCGGTCGTGATCCACTCCACGATCAACTAGATCGCTGACTGGACATTCGTGACCGGAAACTCGGCGGGCGCGCAGCCGCGGGCGGTCGCGGCCCGTCCGCGCCGGCCGGGGTGGCGCTTGTCTTCTGCCGTGGTGGCGTTTGCGCCATCGCCTTATGGCGCTGCACATGCGGGCCTTATGAATACGGTCGCGTAGGTGAGGGGTTTCAGCCTCGTTAGACCTTTGCGATGAATGAGACTGATGGACCTATCAGCGGGCGGTCGACGACCGAGCAGAATGTCATCTCGCCCTTGCAGAACTCGGAAAACGCGCGCCACCCGGGACGCGTGGCAAGGGCCGCATGGACAACGCTAGGATGGCGAGAAAACGCTGCCAGAATACGCCGCCCCGCATCCATCTCCGGTGCAAGCACGCGATTCACGACGGACACGTACTCGTCGAGAGCTGCATTACGATCTTCTTGCCCGTGGCTCACGGCTGCCTTCGCGCCTGACGTTCCAGCCAGGGCGCCGGACCGCAGGGCGAAGCTTATGCCCTCGCGAGTCCATGGCTCGAGCAGGCCAGCGGCATCGCCCGCCACCAGCACACGTCCCTTGCGCAGGGGAGACTTATTCGTGCGGCAGCGTGTGAGATGACCCGAAAAATGAATGGGTTCAAATGATCCGAGCTCGAGGTGGTCAATGAAATCGCGAAGATACTCCGTCGTCCGCTCTCCCTGGCCGCGCGAGGCTATGACGCCGACCGTGAGCCGGTCCATCTTCGGAAAGACCCAGCCGTAAGAACCAGGGATCGGTCCCCAGTCGATCAATATCCGTCCCCGCCACTCTCGCTGGATCGCCTCGGGAACGGGAACCTCTACTTCCAGGCCCAGGTCAACCTGTGAGAATTCCGCGCCGACGTGACGCGCGCTGACTCCGGACGAGCCGTCGGCACCGACCACCACCTGCGCCCGTACCTCAGATCCGTCTGCGAGTCTCGCGAACGCGGCATTCTCGTCCTGGCGGATGGAGCGAACTACCGACCTCTTCCGCATTACGGCGCCGGCGCCGACGGCTGCGCGGCGGAGCGCATCATCGAACTCATCTCTGAGCACCATCGTCAGCAGTGCGTCCGCGCGCCTGCGGGTGAACATGTGCTTCCCGCGCAGGGTAAAGGTCGCAGCGTTGATGTGATCGCGGTCAGGCAAGGACACGCCTTCTCCGACCGCCGCCAGCGACAGGCCGATCAGGCCACCGCCGCACGTCTTATACCTCGGGTGCGCTGCTCGCTCCAATACCACTGTTCGTGCCCCTGCCCGGACAGCGGTTTTCGCGGCCGCGAGCCCGGCCGGCCCCGCGCCGACAACTGCGACATCCCAATCATCTCTGTCCGGCACGTTGTACAGCGTAGATGGTTTGGGCGGACTTAACGGCCGGGGAACTACGCTACGAGACTGCCGAGGACGGCGGCCGGGCACGGAACCATCCGGCAGGCTAATTGATGAGAGCTGGCCGGCACTCGCGCCTTCCCATGGGGAGGCCGGGGGCCTGAGCAGCGCTAATGTCGAGTCCGGCGCTGCGGGCCCGGCCGCACGGGCGGTAACTCTCGCTTTCCGGTAGTCATGGATGGTGTCCCAGCTGGCGGGTGAGCACCTGCGGGGCCTGGACGAGCGAGGGCCCGTACCAGGTGAGGTGGCGGCCGCTGACCAGTGCGGTGTCAACGCCGGGGAAGCACTCGGGCCCGTCGTCGGTGCTGAAGCGGTAGGGCTCGTCCGGCAAGACGATCAGGCCTGGGCGCGCCGCCAGGATCTGATCGACCGGGACCTTCGGATAGCGCTCAGCGTGCCCTGCGTACAGGTTCTCGATGCCGAGCCGGGCGAGGACGTCTCCGGCAAAGGTATCCCGGCCGATGACCATCCAGGGCCTGCGCCAGATCGGGATCACCGCCCGGCGCGGGGGCCCTGGGCGCGGGATGTCCCAGGCCCGCGCCGCCGCATCGAGCCAGCCCGGTGCCGGAAGCCGGCAAGCTACCGCGAGGACGCGGTGCAGCGATGCCAGCGCCTGGTCCAGGGTGCGGATCACGGTCACCCACACCGGCACGCCGGCCGCCCGCAGGGCCGCCAGGTCGGGAGCCCGGTTCTCCTCGTCGTTGGCCAGTACCAGGTCCGGGCGGAGCGCCCGGATCCGGTCAAGATCCGGATTCTTGGTCCCTCGTACCCGGGGCACATCGAGGTCCGCGGGTTCACAGCACCAGTCTGTAGCGCCGGCCAGCAGGCCCGGCGCGGTCACCGCGACTGTTTCGGTGAGCGAAGGCACCAGGGACACGACCCGCCTCACCTGCTCCGGGACCGGGACTACGACCCCGGTGTCGTCCCGCGTGTCGTCCATCATGGGATCAGTCTGGTCCATGGGGTTCAGCTGAGGAACGGGCAGCGCGCATAGTCGCTTACTTGCCCTGTCCTCGGTTCTCACCTCCTGGCCGGGCGATGGCGAGACCCGTGCGTGTTGGTGACCAGCCAAGCTGACTCGTTCTATGGGACAGTGGCGAGCGCGGGGCGTTTCATGCAGGCTCGTGGAGGGCGCGGGGTAAGCATGCCGGGTGCGGGCAGCGGGGTACCGGGGAGCGGCTGATGACGGTACGGCCGCCCCTGGCCGAGCAGCTTGACCTTCTGCCGCATCCCGAGGGCGGGTGGTTCCGGCAGACGTGGCGCTCGGCGGTGTCCTTCTCCCCCCGGGGGTACAGCGGGCCGCGCAGCGCCGCGACCGCCATCTATTTTCTGCTGCACCCAGGCGAGCAGTCACGATGGCATGTGGTGCGCTCCGACGAGCTGTGGTTCTGGCACAGCGGCGGCGCGCTGGACTTGCGCTTGGGCGGCAGCGGCGGCGAGCCCTCAGCCGGGAGAGCCGTCCTGCTCGGCGGCGATCTCGGCGCGGGCCAGCAACCGCAGGCCATCGTTCCCGGCGGCGTATGGCAATGCGCTGCGCCGGCCGGCCGGTTGCCAGTACTGGTCAGCTGCGTTGTGGCCCCTGGCTTCGACTACGCCGACTTCCGCTTGCTCTGACGTCAGCGCCTGCCCGCGCCGCCGGGCGAGCCTGTTTGATCAGCTCGGTCTTGAACAGTCGGCGCGTCCCACGCATCTCTCGACACTCCGGCGCCTCGTGGCAACCCGCCGGTCCCGTTACCCCGGCAAGCGACATCACGGCACCGGACCCTCACGGCTACCAGCACGTGCCGCCGAGTACCTGAACCGCCGTCATTCCCGCGCAGGCTCGCCGGTCGTGATCACGGCTTCAAATATCCGTCACCCGACCGATGTCTCTGTCTGCAACTTGCAGAAGTATTTGTGGTGCAACTACCGGCAAGATCCAGCATCAGCAGTTTCATCGGATCTCCGCCGGACCGGCCGCGCAGGGTGACTTGCGCTATCCCGGACCGCCTCAAACCGGCCCGGCAAGGAAACTAGATGGATACGATGGCGCCGCTCCGCCAGACTCTTCAACGCCCCCGCCGCATCTCGCTGGCGGCAGGACCGGCCGCGGCGGGCGAAGCCCGCCGCCTAGTACGGGCGGCCATCTGCGCCTGGGATGTCCCCGTCGACCCGTCCGTCGCAGTCCTGCTCACCAGCGAACTGGTGACCAATGCCATAGCGAACGAGCTTGGCGGGGCCATCATGCTGGTCATCACCCGGGCCCGTGATCAGTTACGCGTTGATGTCCATGACACGTCGTGGTTCGCGCCGGAGCAGGTGGATGTGCCGCCGGACGCAGAGACCGGACGGGGCCTGATGCTGGTCGCCAGCCTGTCGACTGACTGGGGTTATTACCGGACCGTCGCGGGCAAGGCCGTGTACTTCACGCTCGCATTCGAGGGCAACCTTGGCGACGGCGACAGGCAGAGCACGCCGGGCGATCGCAATTATGTCCGATAGCTCATGGGCCCCCGGAGCTACCGGGCATGCCCTGCGCGCTAAGAACACCGGCCGCCGCGGAGCGGCTGGGACAGCCCCGCTCCTGAGCCGCGCTCATCTCGACGCCGTTGTCCGCAAGGCTGCCTCGCGGGCGATGTCTATACGCGAATGGACGTCGAGTTTCTTCAGGATGTGGGATACGTGGGTCGCGACGGTCCGCCGGGACAGGAAGAGCTTGGCGGCGATCTCTGGGTTGGTCAATCCCCCCTCCACCAGCGCGGCGATCTTTGTCTCGGCCGGCGTTAGGCTGTCCCAGCCGCTCCGCGCCTGCCGGTGTTTAGCGTGCGGGGCGCGGCGAATGCCATGAGCGCGGAACCTCGTCCGTAGCCGGGCGACGTCCGTGACGGCACCAAGCGAGGTATATATCTCCACGGCACGGGTGAATGCGGCTCGTGCCTGGTCGCGGTCGCCAGTGCAGACGAAGTCTCCAGCCGCGGCCTCCAGCGCCGTCGCGCTGAGTAGCGGCCTGGTGGCGTCGCTATAACGGTCCGCGGCCGCCAGCAGCCGGGTGGCATCATGGTCCAGCAGGCCGCTGCAATAGAGCGCGTTCGCCTGCCGATGGGGGATCTCCGATTCAGCGGCGAGGGCCACGGCGTGGCCCGCGATGGCCTTCGCGGTGCCGAGGTCGCCAATCTGCGCGGCGAGGCGGACGGCGTCAGCAAACAGGTCCTCGATCTCCTCGAGTTCTTCGGTCTTGTCGGCGAACCCGGCGGTCAGGACGGCCAGTGCCTCCGGTAGCGCGCCGGCCTGCTCGCAGTCCAGGCTTCGGGCCAGCGCCAGCGTGCCGACGACCCGGTGTCCGATCCGCTTGGCGTGCGGAACGGCCACGGCGAGATGGCTCCGCGCCGCGGTGATCTCGCCGCGATGGAAGCAGATCACGGCAGCGATGCCATGATCGCAGCAGGCCGCGCCGGGCTCGTTCAGGTCTTCGTGCAGGACCTCGACCTCGGCCATCGCATCATCCCACCGCCCGGTGTCGAAGAGCAGCTGGCCCAGGGCGCTATGCGCCTGAGCCAGCCGGACCACCGTGCCGGCCCGGTCCGCGAGGTGGCGTGCCTGCCGGGCCGCCACGAAGGCGTCCTCGTACCGGTCGAGGCCGCTCATTGTGACGGCCTTGTTGATCTGCAGCAGCAGCCGCAGGTCGGTCAGGGCCGGATCGGCCTGGGTCACGGTCAGCGCCCGGTCGAACAGCGGCAGCGCATCAGCCATCTGCCCCTGCGCCGCGGTCACGAGGGTCAGCACGTGCAGGGCCCAGCCGATCGCCCAGTTGTCACCCGTCTGCGATGCCGCCGCGAGCGCGGCAGCGGCGACCCGGCCGGCCGTCTCGGCCTCGCCTAGGTGGCTGTGCGTCCGCGCGGCGAGCACGAGCAGCCGGGCGCGATGCCGGGCCGAGATCCCGGGGGTGGCCAGGGCCCGGTCCAGCGTGGCCAGGGATTCCGCGGACCGGCCGGCCCGCATGCGGCACTGCGCCAGCGTCCAGTGCAGGTCAACGACCAGATCGGGCTCGACGGCATAGGCCAGGACGCGGTTCGACACCTGCTCGGCCCCGGCCGTATCGCCGATCCGGTACAGAGCGTCAGCGAGCCGGCCGACAAGACAGTCATGCCAGGCCGAGCCAGCCGGGGAGCTCGCGACGGCCTGCCGGAGAAGGTCTGCCGCGGCCCGGGGCGCCTGGCCGACCAGCAGCTCTGCGGAGCGGGCCAGCCAGCTCAGTATCCACTCATCCATCGGCTCGGTCGTGCCGCCAAGGCCGCCAACCGCCCGCAGCAGCTGCCGGGCTACCCGGTCGACCGGTGCGCCGGCCTCGGCGAGGGCGCAGGCGGCGTCGCGGTGCCAGGCGGCGCGTACCGGCGCCGGTATCTCGTCGTACAGCGCCGCGCGGATCAGCGGATGCCGGAACCCGAGGTCGTTACCGGACTCGGCCAGCACGCCGGCGGCGCGTGCCTCGTCAACCGCCGGGATCAGGTCCGCCACGCCGCGACCCAGAACGGTCGCCAGGTCCGGCACGGCAAAATCCACGCCGAGCAGCGCCGCCGCCCGCAGCACCTCGCGCACCGGCCCGGAGACAAAGCCCAGGCGGTCCGCGATGGCCGCCGACAGCGAACTGGGCGCGGGACCGCTGGTCAGCTCGGCGGCTCCCGATCCGGTAATGGTCAAAATGGAGCTGCGATCCAGCGCAGCCACCAGCTCAGTGACATACAGCGGGTTGCCCGCCGCGCCGTCGGCGAGCCGCAGCAGCTTGTCGCCGGGCTTGCCCCCGGCCAGGGCTGCCACCAGCTCGGCTACCGCCGCCTCGGTGAGCCCGGTCAGCTGGAGCCGCGCGGCATCGTCCACCACCCTGCGCAGCGCCAGCAAGTCCTCCCGCTGCGGCACCGGACGCATCATCCCGACCAGCAGCAGCGGCACCTGCCGCACCGACCTGGCCAGCCGCCCCCACAGTGTGATGCTGGCCTGATCTGCCCACTGAAGATCGTCGATGACCAGGATGGTCGGCTGCGCGGCGCACTGCTCGGCAACCAGCGCGAGCAGCTGTTCCGCCAGCGCAGCTGCCACGTCCGTGCCGCGATCGGCGGTGACCTCGCCGCGTAAGAGCCGGACGATCGTGTTCCGCCGGGGGTTTGCGGAGGGCTCGCGTACCCGTAACCCCTCCAGCAGCGGCAGCAGCGGCAACGCCTGCCCCAGCTCGTCACCCGCGCCCCAGAACACCTGGCAGCCGACCTCGGCCGCGTCGGCCAGAGCCGCCCGCACCAGCGCGGACTTGCCGATTCCCGGCTCGCCCTCGATCAGCACCGAACTGCCCCGTCCGCCGGCCACCTCCCTCATGAGCCTGGCCAGCATCGCAGTCTCGCTGTCGCGGCCGACCAGTGCGCCGGCCGGGGTGGCGGTGGGCACGCACGGATTTTACTACTAGAACATTATGGACACAAGCGGCGTTTTCGGTCTAGGTCATCAGCCAGATCCGCCTGCCGCTAGCAATGGCATTGCTAGCACTGCCGCACCGTGCACTGCAAGTTTCTCGGGACTTGCAGTGCACGGGCACGCAAACATTACTCCGCACGAAGGTGAGAATATTGCTTTGCAATAAGGACTGGAAAATTCTATTGTTCCGCTACGTACGAGAAATGGTTGCCGGGGTGCATGAAATATACCGGAGCTGGGAAATAACTCCACATGTCGTAGGTACGCCGCGCAGGCTGACAGGGCCGTGCAACGGGCTGCTGGCCTCCGGAATCGCCATGGAGGAATCATGCGCATCGGGCGAGCCATCATTATTCCCGCTATGCTGGCGCTCGGCGTGGCCGGCTCACTGCTAACCGGGCCGGCAATGTCCGCTGCGGCCGGGCACGACACCAGTGCCCACCTTCCGGCAGCTGCCGTTTGCGCGAGCCCCAACACCCTTTATCACACGTGAGCTAACAGAACATACGACTAGCGGTGGCGCAGGTGGGCTGAGCGTCACCGGCTCGGAAGTGCTGGCCATGTCCCGCCTCGGGCTGCCTCCGTGTCATGGCCGCCTCCGTGTCATGGCCGGCGGCCGAGGGCAGCAGGCAGCGGGCTCTCGCCCTGGCTGCCCGCGCCCTCTTTCGCCCTGGACAACCCGGCCAGCCCGCAGCCCCGGCAGCGTCATCATGGCGGCCAAGGGCGGCGGGGTCGCCGGCCTCGCCGTCGGTGGGCTACTCCTCGCCGCGGCGCTTCGCTGACCCTGCCCGGCGAGCTGCTCTGGGCGTTCTACCTCGACATCGGCGAGCGGGACGACGATGACCCGGCGCGGTGGAGAGCGCACGCGGTTCGCCACGGACACCGCAGCTATCAGCGAGCTACCTCCGTTGGAATCGGCGGGTGGCGGGCCGTACCACTAGTTCCAATCTTTGCCTCGTCCGCGTTGGCGAGGTTTGGCTACGCTGGATCCCGGTATGTGATGAAAGTTTCATTATCGCCGCTAGGTAAAATCTGCGTGACAGTCACACTGGTCCCGCTCGCGCGGCACCGAGAGGAAGGGATGCCGATGACCGTGCCAGGAAGCCCCACGGTACGGCGCCGCCGACTTGCCGCGGAGCTGCGCGGGATCAGGGAGAGTAAGGGCAAGAGCGGAGATACGGTCGCCGCGGCGTTGAAATGGTCGCCATCCAAGATCAGCAGATACGAGTTGGCCAGGACAGGATTGAAGCCACAGGAAGTCGGGAGACTGCTCGATTACTACGAGATCACTGGATCCCGTCGAGCGCTCCTCCTCTCGCTCGCCGAGGATGCGACCCGGAAGGGATGGTGGGAGGAACTAGCAGATGTCCTTTCTGCCGACTATCAGCAGTTCATTGGCCTCGAGAATGAGGCAAGTTCGATTGCTATATGGCACGTTGAGGTTGTAACTGGCCTTTTACAGACAGAAGCTTACGCTAGGCACATAATTAGCAGCTACAACCAGGTCGAGCCGATCGCACCAGGCATGATCGAGCGGCTGGTCAAGGTCCGGATGCAACGCCAGCAGGTGCTGGCTCGCGAACCGGGGCTTCAGCTTTCAGTCGTGCTCGATGAGTCGATCCTGAGGCGCCGGATCGGCGATGAGCTGGTGATGTATGAGCAGCTTCAGCGGCTCGTGTATGAGGCTGACCGGCCAAACGTAACGTTGCAGATCCTGCCCCTTGACGCGCAGCATGCGGTTTTCGGAGAGTCATTTGTTATATTCCGATTTGGGCCAGATGGCGATGCTATGCTGCAAGATGTGGTGAGCACTGAACACTTGAAGAACGACTTCTCCGTGGAAGGCGAGAGAGAGACCTACTTGCAAAGGCTCGCATTTCAGATCCTCGTCGGTGCGTCGCTGGATACGGCGTCGTCCAGAGCCCTCATACTCGAGACGGCTGAGTCGCATTGGTCAGAGGTCGCGTCCCGCGGCGTGGTGTGAACACGGCACCGCATCATTCTCGGTCTGGACTTTAGGCGGTAATCGCGGCGACGGTCACATCCTGGGGCAAGGTGGCCTGGGCGGGCTAAAGCGTCCAGCGCCCTGATCGTAATGGGCCTGCACCTAAGCGCTGTCCGGCCGGTCATCGACGCTGTACAGCAGTGGCCCCCGCGCCGTCGGCCGTCTCTCCTCACGACCTCTCCTCACGACGCCAGCCTGCCTGCGGGGACACCCGACACCACATCCGTGGACGCAACCTGGTCAGATACCCAGCGGGTGCGTTAAGTAGCTGATAGGCTACTCTAGGTAGTCGCAAGGTTTAGGCCATTAATCACACGACATTCAGCGAGGTAAGGACGTGGGAAGAGTTACGCTCGCGGGCCGTCCGGGAAGGCCCGGTTCAGATTCGTCCTGGATGAAGAGTTCCCTGAGTTTCTCTAACAGCAATTGCGTCGAGGTGGCAAGCCTGCCTGATGGCGAGATTGGTGTTCGCGACAGCAAGGACTCCGAAGGTCCGGTTCTCCGATTCACATCGGGCGAATGGAATGCATTCCTCGGAGGAGTGCGAAACGGAGAATTCGATAGTTTCGGTAAAATATGACCGTCGCGGGCCAGGTGCCATAGCGTCCTGCTCAGACCCGAATCCGCGGAATCAGGTCAGACCAGGCGTCGATCGAAGTGAACGCGAAGGCCCATCCCAGGCGCTGATGGGCCTGCGCGTTCGCCGCGCTGCCGCCGGCCCCCGAAAAATGGCTCCGGCGCTGATTCGCGGTGGCGCTCACCCATCTGTGCCTTTGCCGGTCTGCAAGGTCAGCCAGTCAACCTCGGTGCTGGCCAGGTACTGGCCCCGTTCGGCCAGATACCGGCGGGTGTGTGGCGCGGCCTCGTGCGCCTCGAATGCCTCCTCATCGCGGTACAGCTCATAGAAGATGCGCTGCAGCGGCTCGTCCCTGACGGTGTGCACCGCGTAGACCAGCGTTCCCGGCTCGTGGGCGCGGATTCCCGCCACGGTCTGGGCGACCAGCCGGTCATACGCCCGGGCGCTGGCCCGTCCTTGCACGTGAACCGCACAGACAGTCCGAACATGTCTGCCTCCAGATCGCCGTGCCCCCGTGTTCTCCGTCCACGACCCGGACGGTAACACGCTCGTGGTCGTCGGACGCGCCTGAGCAAGCCAGGTCCGGCTGGTTTTCCTGGCCTCTGGAATCAGTCACCCTGGTCGCGCCTGCTGAGCGTTCACGGAGTCGTTACGAGCCGGAATCACTTCTGCAACGGGGCACCGGCACCGTCGGGACTATGAGCACGCGAAGACTGCGAGGCCTGTTATGTCCATCTGGAGAATCCGGATCACCCTGCCCGGCGACCCGGGCAGCCATGCATTGCTGAACGAGGCACTCGCCGGCCAGCCAGTCAGGCAGGTCAGGCTGATGCCCAGGGCCGCCGATACCGCCGAGCTAACCGGCGATGTCGTGCTCGAACTCAGCCACGACGATGGGCTCGGCGCACTGCTATCCGCGCTGCATACCATCAGCCCGCAGGTATTCGTGGCTCGCGCAGATCCTGTCAATGCTGCCCCGGCCCAGCCGGAAGCCCCGGTTCCGCGCCAGGTCCCGCGCGTGCGGCGGCTCAACCTGCTGCGCGCCGGAGCGCGCAGCGCTTAGGTCACCCTCCGGGTCCCGCTCGCTTGACCTCCTGGACAAGCCAGCTGTTGCCGTCCGGGTCACCGAAGGAAAAGAACGAGCCGTAGTCGCTGCGCTGCGGATCAGGACCTGGCACCTGGCTGCCCGACTCGAAATGGAAGATCTCGCCGACATCAGTGCCACGCCCGGCGAGCTCCCCGCGGGCAGCGTCGATGTCGGAGACGACAAGATGCAGGCCTTGAACGGAGCCCGCCGCGTTGGTGTTCCGCATGATCGTGATCGAGCACGACGAGCCTGGCGGCGTCAGCTGCACAACGCGGAAGTCGTCCCCAGCCCGGTGGTCGACATCAAGATTGAAGCCGGCCTGGTCGGTGTAGAAGGCCTTGGCGCGGTCCACGTCCGACACAGGAACCACGACTACCTCAAGCTTCCAGTCCACGATCTGCCCCTCCGAACGGTCGGCCACGGCATCAGCCCGCCAGGTACCATAACCTGACCCGGCGTAGATGTGGCATCCTTGCGGCCGTGACGACAGACCGGCCGCGACAAGCCAGGCCGACCGTGCCCGCCCCGCGCCCGCTCAGCAAGGTCCCGCAGATCACGGTCTTCTTCTGGATCACCAAGGTCCTCACGACCGGCATGGGCGAGGCAACCTCGGATTACCTGGCCCACCGCTTCGGCCCGGTGATCGCCGGCGCCCTGGGCCTGACGGCTTTTGTGGCCGCGCTGCTGGTCCAGTTCCGGGTCCGCCGGTATATGGCCTGGGTCTACTGGACGGCCGTCGTCATCGTCGCGGTGTTCGGCACGATGGCGGCCGACGGGCTGCACATCGAACTTGGCGTGCCTTACGCGGTGTCCACCCCGTTCTTCGCCGCCGCCCTGGGCGTGATCTTCGTCGTCTGGTTCCGGACCGAGAAGACGCTGTCCATCCACAGCATCTACACGCCGCGCCGGGAGGTGTTCTACTGGGCCACCGTGCTGGCTACCTTCGCGCTCGGCACCGCTGCCGGTGACCTGACCGCGATGACCCTGCACCTGGGCTACCTGGCCTCGGGGATCCTGTTCACCGTGCTCATCGCCGTCCCGGCCATCGGCTACTGGCGGTTCAACCTGAACCCCATCGTGGCCTTCTGGTTCGCCTACATCGTGACCCGGCCGCTCGGTGCCTCATCCGCGGACTGGATGGCGGTGCCGCACTCACTGGGCGGCCTCAACATGGGGCGCGGTCCGGTCGCCCTCGGCCTGACCATTGTGATCGTCGGATTCGTCGCCTACCTGGCGATCAGCCGCACCGATGTCGAGGAGGCCGCCAGCCCGGTCGCGCCGGAGCGGGCCCGCCACCAGCGGCTGTCTCGCCAGCCTGAGCGCCTCCGCGGCGCGCCCCACCGGGTACCGGTCGAAAGACCGCCAGGAACAGCAGGAACAGACTGAGCCCGGCCGGCCGTTTCCAGCAAACCAGCAGCATGCCTTGCGGTGACGCCAAGGTAACAACGATGGACTAACCGCGGCGGGCCGCCCCGGATGCCCCTGGCCCTGGTCTTCCCTGGCGCCCGCCGCCAGCTTTCGTCCGCGCCGCCGGGTTACCTGGAAGCGGCTGGCACGCGAAGGCACAGCTTGCCCTCATGCACCGTGACTACCAGCTGCCAGGTGCGGCCGACGACTTCGCCGTCGAGCTGCCACGGCTGCTTGCGGGCCACGTCGACGCAGAGTTCATGGAACGCAATGCGGGCGAGGCGGCCGGTAGCGCGCCGTCGGAGCAGCACGTGCGCCGAAAGAGCCAGCCAGGCGGTCCACCCCCGGGCCGTCAGCACCACGGCGTCCAGCAGCCCGTCGGCTGGGTTCGCATCCGGGAGCAGCGGGATGCCCGCCTGCAGCGAGCCGACGTTGCCGATGATCACTGCGTTGGCCCGCCGCCTGAGCGGCGGGCCGCCATCGGCCCGCAGCGTGACCCGCACCGGCCGGTCCTGCAGATGCTGCAAGGCCGACAAGACGTAGGCCGCCCACCCCATGTGCTTCTTGAGTGGCCCGCTGGCGCCGTCCAGCATTCTCGCGTCGAAACCAAGGCCCGCCATAACGATGAATGGCCTGCCGTTCGCGACGCCCACATCAAGCTCTCTGTCGGCGCCGGTGAGCGCCACGACTAGCGCTTCGTCGACTCCGAGCGGCAACCCGAGATTGCGGGCAAGCAGGTTTCCCGTCCCGGCCGGGACTACCGCAAGAGGTACGCCGCTGCCCGCCACCGCCGCCGCGCACGCCGTGACGGTGCCGTCGCCACCGCTGGCCAGCACCAGGTCGACTTTCGCCGTCAGAGCCGTCCTCGCCTGCCCCGTGCCAGGATCATCGACCGTCGTCTCCAGCCACAACGGCTCGCTCCAGCCGTGCGCGGACATCGCCGCGCAGACCACGTCCCTGAATCCCTCGCGGTCCTCATGCTTCGTGGGGTTGGCCACCACGGCTGCGCGTTTCATCGACGTGCGATGCCGGGCGCAGACCAGCCCGGCAGTGCTCTATTCATCCACATTCATCCACACGTCAGCGGACAGCGCTCGGCAGCATGCCGCTGAGCATACCGACCGTCCTCAGGGCCGCCCTTGCCCAGGTCAGGCTGGCGGCGCCCGGGCGGGAGCACCGGCGCGGGACTGCGCGCCGCCTCAGTCCGGCCAGTCGCGCTCGAGCCGCCACAGGGCGGTTGCGGCTGCCCCGGCCACCAGTGCCCCGAGGATCGTCCAGGCCAGCCGGATCTCGCCGACGGCGATGGCGCTGGCCTTCACGCCACCAGACGTGACAATGACCAGAGTAACTGTCATGAATACTGCCTCGCGCGTATATTCGCCAGCAAATAGATATGAAACTAAGGCGAGCGTGCTCAGCGCGGCGATCGGTATAAGTGCCGCCGAAGGCAGAAAATAAACAAGCGGAATCGGAATCAGCACGCCCAGCAGGGTTCCGGTTATCCGCTGGACGGCTCTTCGGGGCGATTCCCTGACGACCGGCCGCAGTGTGGATGCGAGGCTGAGGACAATCCAGTAGCCGTGCGGCAGCCCGAACGCCACAGCGAGGCCCGCGGCGGCGCCGCACAGGGCCGCGAGCATGGCGGCGTGCGCGGCTGCCCTTCTCGCCTCGACTTGCCTGGGGCGCGGGCGGGTGCGCAGCAGCGCCAAGGCGGCAATCCCGTAGGCAGCGCCGGCCAGGATCCAGCTGGCCGCTTCCCACCAGCTCAGGCCGGGTGGCCCGGACAAGGACCCGGTTCCGGCAATGGCAGCCGTGACGGGGGCCAGGGTTGCCGAGCCTGCCGACCACCGGTCCGCAAGTCCGCCGAGCAGCGCGGCCCCCGCGACGATTAGCCCGACTGGCACAGCCGTGCCCGCTACCGAGGTGGCTGCGGCGACCAGCCCCGCGATAGCAAGCGCCAGCGCCGCGCTGCGGGCCGTATCCAGGAACGCCCGGGAGGTAGCACCGGTGACCAGGCCGAGCACGGCCCAGACCGTGCCGGGCATCCCGCCGAGGAAAGCGGCGAGCACCACGATTGGCAGAGCTGCGGCTAGTACCATCAGAGCCCGGCGCACGGCCGCGCCGGGCGGGGCAAGCTGTACCTTAGTGACCTTGCGTAGCCAGTTGTTCACAGCCAATGACTCTAGGAAACCCGCTTCGCCGCTCTTACCAGGGGTAACATCGCACAGCGAGCGCCCCGGTAGACTGCCGGCGACGATGCCAAGACGGTCGCGATACGACCCAGCTGGTTCCGGCCCTAACGGCAGCGGCCGTGGGCTCCGCTCCATTGGCCGAACGAGATGGGAGTCGTAATGCGCGTTCTGGTTCTGGGCGGCGACGGTTTCTGCGGCTGGCCGACCACGCTGTACCTGTCGGACCGTGGTCACGACATCACCATCGTCGACAACCTTAGCCGCCGGAAGATCGACGTCGAGCTCGAGGTGGAGTCACTGACGCCCATCCGCCCGCTGGGTGAGCGGATTCGCGTCTGGCGCGAGGTCTCCGGACGCGACATCGGCTTCGTGAACCTTGATCTCGCCACTGAATACGACCGGCTGGTCGCAGTCCTCGAAGGCCTCCGGCCCGACGCGATCGTGCACTTTGCCGAGCAGCGCGCGGCGCCGTATTCGATGCGGTCGGAGCACACGAAGCGCTACACCGTCGACAACAATGTCCGGGCCACCCACAATCTGCTGACGGCCCTCGTCGCTACCGGCGTCGATGCCGCGCTGGTGCACCTCGGCACCATGGGTGTCTACGGCTACGGCTGGTCGGGGAGCGCGCCGATCCCCGAGGGTTACCTGACCGTCAAGGTGCCGACGCCGGACGGGGAGCTCGAGCGGGAGATCCTGCACCCTGCGAACCCGGGATCCGTCTATCACCTGACCAAGACTCTCGACCAGCTAATGTTCTCGTTCTACGCCAAGAACGACCAGCTGCGTATCACCGATCTGCACCAGGGGATCGTCTGGGGCACGCAGACGGAGCAAACAGAGCGCGACGAACGGCTCATCAACCGTTTCGACTACGACGGCGATTACGGCACCGTGCTCAACCGTTTCCTCATGCAGGCGGCCATCGGCCACCCGCTCACGGTGCACGGCACCGGCGGCCAGACCCGGGCTTTCATTCACATCCGCGACACTGTCCGGTGTATCGAGATCGCGCTGGCCAATCCGCCTGAGTCAGGGTCCAGGCCGCTCGTCCTTAATCAGATCACTGAGACGCACCGGGTCCTCGAGCTCGCCAAGCTGGTCGGCGACGCGATGGGAGTGGACATCGCCTACCTGCCGAACCCCAGGCGCGAGGCCTACGAGAACGAGCTAAGTGCGTGCAACGACCAGTTCCTCGCTCTGGGCCTCGAGCCGACCACACTGTCTGAGGGGCTGCTCGAGGAGTGCACCGATATCGCTGCCAGGTACCGGCACCGCGCCGACCCGAGCAAGATCGTGTCCAGGTCGGTCTGGCGGGCGGGCATGGAAACCTCCGCCGACCTGGTGACCGAGCTGCCGGCGCAGCAAAAGTCAGCGCAGCAAAAATCAGCCGTGCGGTAGCCGAGACGCACCGGCCGGCGGGGCCGTGAGCTGCGGCCCGTCAGCGCGGCCGGTGCACGAGCTGTGACCGGGCCGCTGAGCTGTGACCGGGCTGCTCAGCTGTGACCGGCAGCGGCGCCACTGGCGCCGATCGCGCGCCCGGCCTGATCGGCGAGGGTGACGGCGACGAGGCGCGCTTGCCGGGACGGCTTCGATCCGGGCTTCGGACGGAGCATGAACCGCCCGTAGTACTGGCCGTTGCAGAAGGTACGCAGCTCGGTTTCTGATGCGGGGAACCCCCATCGCTCGACCTCCCAGTTACGGCGCCCCACGACCACGCTGCCGTCCCGCTCCAGGCGCGGCGGATGACCGAGCAGCGACCCGTACTCGAACCTGCAGTCCTCCAGCCCTAGCAGCCCGGTGAGCTGCTCCGTCACGAGCTCGACCACCGCGTGCGGTGACCTGGCGGTCTGGGTCAGCGAGGCGGCGTCGTGGATCTGCGCGAGGTAGGCGGCGTCGGTAATGGCGATCACCTGCAGCTGCCGGGCCCTGGCGGCTAGCTGCGACACCGCCAGGCCCACCAGGAGCAGCAGTACGGCGGTTGTGACATCCGCCGACTTGGTAATCGCGAACCGCTCGTAGGGCCGGGTGAAGAAGAAGTCGAACCACGCGGCGGCCGACACCGCGGCGATGCCGCCCGCGATGCGGTTCCCGATGGCGGCCACCGCCACCACGATCACCACAAGGAGCAGGGCCACGTTGGTGTTCGACCAGCTAGCGCGAAACGGCAGCAGCACCGCGGCGGCCGCGAGCGGTGCCAGCACCGCCGCCGCGACAGCGACGCGGTCCCTGGTCAGGTAACCGGCCATCCGGAACACCTCCGCCTCCCATCTTCCGCCCAATGCAGCCTCTCGGCGAACACCCGGTAGTATTCGCTGCTGCCGCGATCGATTCTGGCCGACGGGCACCTTCCCGCCTCTTCAGCCGTTGACCGGAATGCGGTGCAGGTGGCGCTGCTCAATCCGGCATTTGCGGGGCCGGGGTCCGCTCCAGAAAGGCCATGACCAGTGCTACTTCGGCATGATGCCGCCGAAGGACCGCGCGCGCCGGCTGCCCGGTGGCTCGGGCGAAGTGCGCTAGCCGCCATCTGCCTGAGCCTTGCCTTGATCATCGCAGTTGGGCTCGAAGGCCGGTCGGCGGCGGTCTCTGCGCTTCCCAGCGCTGGTGGCTGGCCGCCGTATTTCTTTAACGCTAGGATCGCACCAGCCTGGACGTCGCTGCAGATCTGGGCGGCGGTCCTGCCGGGCGGCCTCGGCCTGACCGCGGGGCTGATAGCGGTCAGGCGGGGGTGGCGCCCACGGCCACGGCTGCTTGTCATCGGCTCGGTCATCGCGGTGACCGTATTGACTGTGCTGCCGCCGATCGGGTCCACGGACATGTTCGACTACGCGATATACGGGCGGATCGCCGCGCTCGGGCACAGCCCCTACGTGATGACGCCCGCGCAGCTCAGGGCCTCGGGAGATCCGGTAGGAAAGATCGCGCCGCATCCCTGGGAGTATGACCCCTCTGTCTACGGCCCGCTGGGCACTGCCACCGAGTGGGCAGCCGCGAAACTAGCTGGCGCCTCGGCTGCCCGGACAATTTTCTGGCTCAAGGTGTGGAACGCGCTGGCCTTCCTGGCGGTTGCCCTGGCCCTGGACTGGATGTTCCGCCGGGATGCCACCGGCCGGGCCCGGGCGCACCTGCTCTGGTCGGTCAATCCGCTCATGCTGTTCGCGGTGGTGGCGGGCGGTCACATCGACGGTCTTGGCGCTGCGCTCGGGCTCTTCGCGCTGATAGCGGCGCGCCGCCTGAACGTCGGCCGCGGGCTGCTGGCGGGCGTGCTGGTCGGGGCCGCCATCGCCATCAAAGCCCCCTTTGCGCTGTTCGCAGCTGGCCTTGGCTGGGCTGCGCGGCGCTCACCACTGACCCTCGCGGCCATCGGGACCGGGGCTGCCGCAGTGCTGGTGCCCAGCTACCTACTGGCGGGGCCGAAAGCGATCTCAGCCGTGGCCGGGCGGGCAGCCGGGCAATCAGACCTCTACCAGCCGTGGCAGCTTCTGACCCGGCTATTGGGCTGGCAGAACTCGGGCCGGGGGCTGGACATCCTCGCGCTGTCCGCATCTGCGGCCCTGGCTGTGGTGCTGCTACTCCGGATGCCCGCGGGACCGGCCAGGATGGCCAGCGTCCGGCCAGCCCTTGCCCTGAGTCTGGGGTGGCTCATCTTCTCGCCGCAACAGCGTCCGTGGTTCGACGCGATGATCTTCCCGCTGCTGGCCCTGATGCCCGCTACCCGGCTTGACTGGATCGCCGTGCTGCGCCTGACCGCCGCCACCCTGGCCGAACTTCCTGGCGTGACCTACTACATCTACTTGCATCCGGCGTCGCTCTTTAGCACCGCGAATGCCATCGACAGGTGGATCGTGCCCGGCGCGCTCATCGTCGCCCTCATCGGGCTGCTATGGCTGTGCTTCACCAACCGGTGGACGCCAGGAGCGGAACCCGGCGGCAGCACCGGCGCGGATCAGGGCCCGCCCGGCGCCGGCCGGTCCGCCAGCTCTGCACGCCAGGCCGCAGGCCGCCTGCTGCCCGGCCGCCAGCCAGGCATTTAGCAGCCACTGGGCAGTCCCGCTGGTTAGCCCGACAGCAGCGACGCGGCCGGCGGGCCCGACGCGGTCAGCTGCTCAGGCCGCCCGCTGTATCCGGGGATTCCCCGCCCAGCGGGGACCTGGTCCGCGGGCGGCTAAGGCGGGCACTGATGCCCAGGACGCTGATCACGACGGCCATCGGCAGGTCGGTGTGCGGGCCCGCGATGCCGACCAGCGGCGCGGCAGCGGCGCCGATCGCGAACTGGGCCAGCCCGATGACGGCGGACGCGCTGCCAGCCTGGCCGCCGTACCTGGATAGGGCCAGGGCGGTTGCGTTCGGCAGGATGAACCCGACGCTGGCCACCATGACGAACAAGGCAGGCAGGATCAGCGGCAGGCCGATAGCCAGCACAGCGGCGGCCAGAAGCAGGATCCCGCCGGTCGCCGATCCGGTAAGCCCGACGGTCAGCAGCTCGCGAGGGGACCTGCGGCCGACGAGCCGCCGCGAGAGCAGGCCGGCACAGATAATGCCCGCCCCGTTGATCGCGAATATCAGGCTGAATAGCTGCGGTGAGATGCCGAACATGGCCTGGAGTACGAACGGCGAGCCCGAGATGTAGGCGAACATGGCGCCGAAAGCCAGGCCGCTGGCCAGGGCGTAGCCAATGAACTGCCGGTCGGCGATCAGCCGTCCGCCATCGCGCAGCAGCGCCCGGCCGCCGCCTCGGTGCCGCCGGGCGGCGGGCAGCGTCTCGGGCAGCCAGCCTGCCGTCACGACCAGCAGCACGACGCCGATCCCGGCGAGCACCGCGAACACCCCGCGCCATGAGGTGAACCGCAGCAGCTGGGCGCCGATGATCGGGGCGGCGATCGGGGCGGTGCCGTTGACCATGAGCAGCAGCGCGAAAAACCTCGCCAGCTCGTTGCCCTCGTAGAGGTCCCTGACCATGGCGCGGGCGATGACGATACCCGCCGCGCCGGCCAGGCCCTGCAACAGCCGCATCGCCAGCAGCGCCCAGATGTCCGGTGCGGCAACGCAAAGCGCCGAGGCCACGGCATAAGTCGCCACCCCGGCCAGCAGCGGCCGCCGCCGCCCGAGCGCGTCGCTGAGCGGGCCCGCCAGCAACTGGCCGACTGCGAGCCCGGCCAGGCATGCGGTCAGGCTCAGCTGCGCGACCGACGCCGATGTGCCCAGGCCGCGTGCCATGGACGGCAGCGCGGGCAGGTACATGTCGATCGACAGCGGCGCGAACGCGCTGAGCGAGCCGAGGATCCAGACCAGACGGCCGTGCCCGGCGCCGGTGACAGTCGCCGACGCTAAGCCTCCGGTCGCCGGTCCAGTTGCCATCGCGCGCTCCCTCGGGCCCGCCTGGTCGCTGACCTCAGGGACCGGGCCTGAGGCAAGGCTACGAACAAGCCGGCGCACCGGATACGGCAACCCGGCGCACCGGATACGGCAACCCGGCGGCGGACCATGCCGCTGCTGCCGGGTCGGTTCGGCGGTTTTCCCGCCACGACTCCGCTCCGTACCCTGGAGCGGTGACGGACACTGACACTTCCGCCGGCCTCGAGGCCGCCCGCGAACTACTGCGCCGCCATCCGATCGTGGACGGTCACAACGACCTCGCCTGGACGCTGCGCGAGGCCGGCCCGCGCGGCCTGAGCGGCACCGACCTCGCCAAGACGGTGCCTTTCACCCAGACCGATCTGCCCCGGCTGGCCCGCGGCGGCGTGGGCGGCCAGTTCTGGTCCGTCTACGTCCCCGCCGAACTCCAGGGTGAAGCGGCTGTCGTGACCACCCTTGAGCAGATTGACCTGGTGCACGAGATCATCCGGAGCTACCCGGACGACCTGGAGCTGGCGCTGGCGGCAGCCGACATCGAGCGGATCACCGCGGCGGGCAAGGTCGCGTCGCTGCTCGGGGCGGAGGGCGGCCACTCCATCGGCTGCTCGCTGGGTACCCTCCGGGCGCTTTACGCGCTCGGAGTCCGCTACCTGACACTCACCCACAACCTGAACCTTCCCTGGGCCGACGCGGCCACCGACGCCCCGGCCGCGGGCGGGCTGACCGATTTCGGGCGCGAGGTGGTGAGGGAGATGCAGCGGCTCGGCATGCTTGTCGACCTGTCTCATGTCTCGGCCGGCACCATGGCAGACGCGTTTGAGGTGGCGGAGGCACCGGTGATCTTCTCCCATTCCTCCGCCCGTGCGCTCTGTGACCACCCGCGGAACGTGCCCGACGCCATCCTGGGCCGCCTGCCTGCCAATCGCGGCGTGTGCATGGTCACGTTCGTGCCCGCCTTTGTCTCGCAGGCCTGCCGGGAGTGGGAGGCCGGGCTTCGTGACGAGATGGACAGGCGCGGCCTGGACCACAACAACTTCGCACACCGGGAACAGCTGGTCGGCGAGTGGGCCGAGCGCCAGCCGCGGCCCACGGCCACCCTGAGTCAGGTGGCCGATCATGTCGACCACGTCAGGGCGGTGGCAGGGGTCGATCACATCGGCATCGGCGGCGATTACGACGGCACTGACCAGCTGCCCGCCGGACTTGAGGACGTCTCGTGCTATCCGGCTCTGATCGATGAACTGCTGTCCCGCGGCTGGAGCGAGGCGGACTGCGCCGGGCTCACCGGTGGCAATATCGTGCGCGTGCTGCGCGAAGCAGAGGCGGCGTCACGGGCGATCTCGGCAAGGCGCGGCCCCTCCATGGCCCGCATCGGTGATCAGGGATCCGTGGCGCCGGCGTGATGATCAGCTGACCGGCCGGCAGCGGATGCATGCTCTTTGGCTGCGGGTTGAGTAGCGTCAGGGTATGCGACTGGGTGTCCTGGACGTCGGATCCAACACTGTCCACCTACTTGTGGTGGATGCCCACCGGGGCGCGCGGCCCCTTCCGGCGTTCTCGCATAAGGCTGAGCTACGCCTCGGCGATCATCTGAACGCTGCCAACCGGCTATCTGACGGGTGCGGGGCCCAGCTGCGCGCCTTCGTCGACGAGGCGCTGCGGATCGCCGAGGACAAGGGCGTGCAGCAGGTGCTGGGGTTCGCCACCTCAGCGGTCAGGGACGCGGTCAACGGCGACGAGGTGCTCGCCTGGATCGAGGCGGAAACCAAGGTGCACATCCAGGTGCTGCCCGGGACCGACGAGTCCCGCCTGACGTTCCTGGCCGCCCGGCGCTGGTTCGGCTGGTCATCAGGGCGGCTGCTGATGCTCGACATTGGCGGCGGCTCGCTCGAAATCGCATCCGGCTATGACGAGGAACCCGTCGTAGCGATCTCCCTGCCGCTCGGCGGCGGTCGCCTGACCAGGGACTGGCTGGCAGGCGATCCGCCATCGGTCCAGGAGGTGCGGCAGCTGCGCAAGCACGTCCGGGCGGAGATCGCGGCTACGGCGGGGTCGGTGATGCGCGAAGGGCGCCCGCATCACGCGGTCGCGACTTCGAAGACATTCAGGCAGCTCGCCAGGATCGCTGGTGCGGCACCGTCGAGCGAGGGCCCGTATGTGAAGCGCATCTTGTACCACGCTGACGTCACAAAGCTCGCAGAACGGCTGTCGCAGACCAGCGTCGACGAACGAGCTCAGCTACCAGGCGTTTCCCGCGGGCGCGCGCCGCAGCTTGCCGCGGGAGCCATCGTGGCGGACGCGGCCATGGACCTGTTCGGGCTGCCGCAGCTGGAAATCTGCCCCTGGGCCCTGCGCGAGGGCGTCATCTTGCGCCGCCTGGACACAATGCCGACGTAGCGTGCACTAGGCCCGGGCCGGACCGCGCCCCGCGGCATCGTCGGCGGCCTCGTGGGCGCAGCGCCGCCCGGCGCGTGGAGAGCCGTGGAGGCCGCTCCTTGCCACGGGGGAGCGACCTCCTGATGTCGGTGGCCAGCCGCAGTCAGGGCCGCGTGCCCAGGCTGGCGGGCGAGCCTGCTCAGGGGCGCTGCGGCGGGCGGGCCGGGAACGGTGCCCCGGCGGCATGCTTGGCCCCGTCGCCGGACCCGGCCGGGCCCGATTCGGACTGGCCCTCGGTGTCGTGGGGGCGGCTGCCGCCTGGCCTCGCGGAGCCCTGCCGCGGTCCGCTCCCAGCCGGGACATCGGCCGAATCTTTGTCACTGCCGGCGGCCT
>Ga0187879_10000484_pt1 | contig 26065 bp, 23 predicted proteins | sample June2016WEW_19_1_FD_132423 | JGI IMG/M metagenome (GOLD analysis project Ga0187879, IMG submission 132423) | Peatland microbial communities from SPRUCE experiment site at the Marcell Experimental Forest, Minnesota, USA - June2016WEW_19_10 | ecosystem: Environmental > Terrestrial > Soil >... | reverse complement strand
GTCCCGCGCCCAGCAGACCATGCTCAACTTCCGGGTCCGCGACCTGGATGCGATGCTCGCGCAATTGCGCGCCAAGGGAGCGGACGTGGCTAAAGACACGCAGGACATGGAGGGTGTCGGCCGGTTCGGCTGGGTCACCGATCCCGAGGGCAATCGGGTCGAGCTGTGGCAGCCCGCCTGACCGTGTCTTCACGCAGGCGGTGACGTGCTGGTGGCCCACTAGGTTGCCCTGCCGGGTCAGGGGGCACCCGGCGATGCTGATGACCTTAGTCACTGCCGCGGCCTGCCAGCGAGTGCCACGATGGCCTCATGACCACCGAATCGCCTGCCACCGCAGCGTTCCGCGCCGTCCGGGACCTGCTGCAGGCCACCCGCGAGGACTATCAGGCGGCGCGGATCCAGTTCAGCTGGCCTGAGCTGGCCGAGTTCAACTTCGCGCTCGACTGGTTCGATGTGCTCGCCGCCGAGCAGCCAGACACCCTCGCGCTGCGCGTCATCGCCGAGGACAGCGACGAGCAGCTTAGCTACGCGGAGCTCGCTGCCAGGTCGGACCAGGTCGCCAGCTGGCTGCGCGGCCTCGGCGTCGCTCGCGGTGACCGGCTGCTGGTCATGCTCGGTAATATCGTCCCGCTCTGGGAGGTGATCCTTGCTGCGATAAAACTCGGCGCGGTCATCATCCCGGCATCGACGCTGCTCCGCCCCGATGATCTGAGTGACCGGGTGGCCAGGGGCGATGTACGGCACATCATCACCGAAACGGTTCACACCGATAAGTTCGCGCAGGTGGATGGCGGCCTGACCCGGATCGCGGTGACCACCGCCGCCGACCAGGCACCCGGCTGGCACCACTACAGCGAGGCCGACACTGTCGAGGCGCGGTTCATCCCGGACGGCGTGACCAAGGGCAGCGACACGCTGCTGCTCTACTTCACCTCGGGCACGACGGCCCAGCCCAAGCTGGTCGAGCACACGAACGTCTCCTACCCGGCCGGGCACCTGTCGACCATGTACTGGCTCGGCCTGCTCCCCGGCGACGTGCACCTGAACATCTCCTCTCCCGGCTGGGCCAAGCACGCCTGGAGTAACGTTTTCTCGCCGTGGATCGCGGGCGCCGGCGCGCTAGTCCTCGGCCACGACCGGTTCTCCCCTGAGGCGCTCTTCGAGGCGGTCGGCCGCTGCGGCGCCACCTCGCTGTGCGCACCGCCCACCGTCTGGCGGATGATCGTCCAGGCCGACCTGGCCAGCTGCGATATCAGCAGCCTGCGCGAGTGCGTCGCCGCCGGCGAGCCGCTCAACCCGGAGGTGATCGAGCAGGTACGGCGGGCCTGGAACATCACCGTGCGGGATGGCTACGGCCAGACAGAGACGACCTTGCAGATCGGCAACTCGCCGGGCCAGCCGGTCCTGCTCGGGTCGATGGGCCGGGAAATGCCCGGCTACGACGCGGTCCTGATCGATCCGATCACCGGCCGGGCCGGCGGCGAGGGCGAGATCTGCCTCGACCTGTCCAGGCCCCCGCTCGGGCTGATGGCCGGGTACCGGGACGACCCGGAGCGGGCCGCCGAGGCGATGCGGGACGGCTACTACCACACCGGCGATGTGGCGAGCAGAGGGGCCGACGGCTACATCACCTATATCGGGCGGACCGACGACGTGTTCAAGGCGTCCGACTACCGGATCTCCCCGTTCGAGCTGGAGAGCGTCCTGATCGAGCACGAGGCGGTGGCCGAGGCGGCAGTGGTGCCCTCGCCCGACCCGGTCCGGCTATCCGTGCCCAAGGCTTACGTGCTGCTGGCCGCCGGCTACGAGCCGTCCGCCGATACCGCGTTCGCCATCCTCGCCTACACCAGGGAACGGCTGGCCCCCTACCAGCGGATCCGCAGGCTGGAGTTCGCCGATCTGCCGAAGACGATCTCCGGCAAGATCCGCCGGGTCCAGCTCCGCGCGCAGGAGACCGAGCGGTCCGGCTCAGCCGCAGCCGGCGGCTCAGGCCCAGCCGCCAGCTCAGGCCCAGCCGCCAGCACCCGTCAGGCAGCGCCGCGTGGCCCCGCCGAGTTCTGGGAAGAGGACTTCCCCGACCTCAGGAAGTGACGGCCACCGGACACCGCGCCGCGCTGGCTCAGCGGCAGGGGCCGGACCGCCTAACGGTCCCTGGCCGCTAGCGGTCCGGCACCTCAGCTGTCACAGCCGCGGCCGGCCCGCTGTCCAAAGCGGATCATGTATCGGCAGGTTACAGCTGGCGAACGCGGGCAGCTAACGGGAGGGTGGCCAATCACAAGGCGGGGCAGCGCCATTCCGGGGCGGTTTCGCCTGCCAGGGTTACGGTCCTGTTGTCTTCGATGAGCGGATATGCCATCGGCACATGGGATATTTTGGTCGGCCAGGCGGTGCACTAAAGGAGCCAAAATGATCAAGTTCTATGACTCAGCGAGCCGGAAGTTCCCGCAGGGCGCCACCCATGTGGCGCTCTACTATGACGGGCTATACGCCGCCCCGATGGATGAGCCTTTCCCGTACCGCCGGTGGATCACCATAGAGGGCGGCGCAGCGACCGCCCGGTATGCCGGGATCGCCGACTTCGAGCACCTCAACCCCGTCTACGACGACTCCGGCCGGCTGCGGGACTGGACCGCGGAGCGGAAGGCGATAGGTAAACGAGCACGGATCTACTGCAATCGCTCGGACGCTCATCTGGCGCTCGAGCAGACCAGCGGCCTTCCCCGGCTCTTCTGGATCGCCACGCTCGACAATCACCAGTGGACCCCGGCCGAGCTGATCGCCGATCTGAAGAATAACTTCGGGGCGGACATCTCCGAGTCGGAGCTGTGGGCCAACCAGTACGCAGGCGGCACCAACGCTGACTACGACACCTCGAACCTGTTCGGTGACTGGTAATGGCGTCGGTCAGCTCGTCACGTCCGCGGTAGTGAACCGGGCCCAGGCGATCAGACCGAAGATGATCACATAGACGCCGAACGACACCAGCCCGTGAACCGCGCTCGGCCAGTCGATCGGCATCCGCAGCAGCGAATCGAACGACAGCCAGAAGTGAGTCGGCAGGAACGGGTGGACCACCGCGAACTGCGAAACGCTATCGGCCACCTCACTACCGACCACGATGACCAGGATCGCGGCCATCGCGGCGATCGCATGCTCGGTCAGCGTCGAGATGGCCAGCCCGATCGCCCCGAGCGCCGCCATCGCCGCAGCGACATACAGGGTCACCAGCAGCAGCCGGAGCAGGCCGGCGGCGAGCGGGACCGTCGTCCCCGACAGCAGCGTCACCGGGCCGACCGGGAACAGCGCCGCCCCGACGACCAGCGACACCACCGTCACCAGCAGGCACGCGGCCAGGCCGAAGATGACCACGGCGGCGTACTTGATGAACAGCAGCCTGGTCCGGCCGACCGGGACCGCCAGCAGGTAGCGCAGCGTCCCGAGCCCGGCCTCGCCGGCGATCAGGTCCCCGGCCACCACCGCCACGGCCAGCGGCAGCACCAGGATCAGCAGCACCGTGAGCGCGGCCAGCGCCAGGAAAACGCCATTGCCCGTCACCTGGGACAAGAACGCCGGGCCGCCTCCCCCGCCGCCGCCTGGCGACCCCTGCAGCCGCAGCGCGATGCCGATCAGGATAGGGATCGCGGCGAGCACGGCGAGCAGCGCGAGACTCCGGCGGCGGCCGAAGACAAGGCGCAGCTCGGAGCCAAGTAGCCGTAGCCAGGAATTAACGGGAGCCACGGGCTGGGCCGCCAGCTCAGGGCGGAACTCGGGCCCGGGGTGACCCGCCTGCCGGACCGCGCCAGCGCCCGGCCCAGCGCCCGGCCCGCCGGCCTCAGCCGTTGACATCGAAGCCCTCGCCGGTCAGCTCGACAAATCTGTCCTCCAGGCTCGGCCGTGGCGTGGCCAGGCCCGCGACCGGCACGCCCGCGTGCACGAGCTCAGCGCAGACGGCCTCGGGAAGCTCGGCCCCGAGCTCGGCGCTGACCTCGGACCCGGTGGCCTGCACATCGGCGAGCCCGAGCTTGGCCAGCACGCCGGCGGCGGCGCTGCCATCGGGCGTGCGCACCACGATCCGCTGCGTGCCGCCGCCCCGCAGGTCCGCGAGCGTGCCCTCGAAGACCAGCTGGCCCGCCCGCATGACGCCGACGTGCGAGCAGATCTGCTCCACCTCGGCCAGCAGGTGCGATGAGACGAAAATGGTGGTGCCCTCGGCGGCGATCTCCCTAATCAGGGCGCGGACCTCGCGGGTCCCCTGCGGATCGAGGCCATTGGTCGGCTCGTCGAGGATCATCAGCTCGCGCGGCTGCAGCAGCCCGGCCGCGATCGCGAGCCGCTGCTTCATGCCGAGGGAGTAGGCACGGAAGCGCTTGCCAGCGGCGGCCAGCAGGCCGACCCGCTCAAGCGCCTGGTCGATCCGGGCACCCGCGGTCCGCCGGCTGGCGGTCCGGTCCGCCGCGTCCAGCCTGGCCAGGTTGGCCCGGCCGGACAGCTGCGGGTAGAACGCCGGGCCTTCCACCAGCGACCCCACCCTGGGCAGCACGGCATTGACGCCGCCCGGCATCGGCACGCCGAGCATTTCGTGGCTCCCGCTGGTCGGCTGGATCAGGCCGAGCAGCATCCGGATGGTCGTGGTCTTGCCTGAGCCGTTCGGGCCGAGAAACCCGTACACCGAGCCGCTCGGCACCGCGAGATCGATGCCGGCGACGGCCAGCTGGCTGCGGAAGCGCTTGGCCAGCCCGCTGGTCGCGATGGCCAGCCCCGGCCCGGCCGCGCCCTCACCAGGCGAACCCCGAGCTGCCGAACCCCGAGCTGCCGAACCCGGACCTGCCGAACCCCGAGCTGCCGCTCCGGGGCCGCGCGCGCCAGGGTCATCGTCGGCGTCGGCGTTCCGGCCGAAGCTGACCCGGTCTGCCTGGGCGTCCTGGCCCGGGCCTGGGCTCACCTGAGATGCGCGGCGTCGGCGTAGAGCACCGCCGGGGTGACCGCGCCGACCAGGATCTTGCCGTTGTCGGTGACCAGCACCGAGACCAGGCCGGTGGTGAGCAGCCTGCCGCTTCCCCAGGATCCGTGCACCGGCGTCGCCGCCCGCAGCAGCACCCCGAGGAACGCGAGGTCCTGGCCGACCGGGCCGGGCGCTACGATCCGCACCTGGGCCGGCGCCTGCCCAGGGACCGAGGCGCGCAGGGCACTGCCCGCCGGGATGCGCGCGACCTTCCCCGGGCCGATGTGCACGATCTTCCCCGGGATGAGCAGCCGCTGGCCTTGACTCAGGGCGGGGCTATCGGCCGAGAACGCCAGCACCGTCAGCCACGCCTTGCCGAGCACGGTCGGCGCCCCGGCCAGTGGCAGGCCGAGGCCCGGCACTGGGCCGAGCCCCAGCGGGGCGCTGCTCAGCGGCCCGAGGGCGGCGGCCGAGCCGGACGCCAGGGCACCGTTCGCCGCGCCGACGCGGACCTGGGCGCGCATCCTCGTGATGGCCGTGTCGAATTGCCGGAGCGCGGCCTGGCGCTGCGCGGCGGTCAGTCCCGTGGGCAGGTGCGCGGCGAAGCTGAGGCGCATGATGCGCAGTGCCGCGCCGCGGACGGGCGGTATCACGGGAGCGCCCTTGGGCAGGCTCTTCAGCGAGATGGCCTTGCCGATCTGCACGGCCCTGATGCGCTCCTGGGCGGCCGGCGCGGTGGAAATGAAGCCGCCGCCGTTGCTGCTGACCGCGGCCTGGGAAAGGCGGCTCAGTGCCCCCGGGCCGGCCCCGGCTGGCACCGTGACCGTCTTGACCTTGGCGCCAGGCGGCGGGCTGAAGGCGAAGTTGGCGGCGGCCGGCGTGCCGAACTGCAGCGAGGTGAAGCCGACCTGGAAGGCGGGGCTGCTCGCGCCGCGGGCGAAGATCTGCACCCGCAGCGGCAGCGCCTGCCGCGCGTCGATAGCGATCCGGATCTGGCCGATCAGCGACCCGCTGGCCTTGGGTGCCAGCGAGATCTGGTAGGCCGCCTGGCCGGCAATCATGACATTCTGCTGGAGGCCGACCTGGGTCGTGGGCCCGACCGCCGTGAGCAGCTGGCTGGCCACCTGCTGCGGGGTGGGCGGTACGCCCACGGAGCTGGAAGCCGAGTTGCCCCCCTGCGGCGAAGCGGCCGCCTGGGCGGGCAGCACGAGATGGGTGACCTGGCTGGTCTGGCTGTTCCAGTACCAGACGTTACGCCCGTCACGGCGGACGTCGGACTCACCGAGCTGCACCGGGACCGCGATCCTGACGTGCGCCTGGTCCGCGTACCAGATCTTGAACGTGTGCGTGCCGGACAGCCAGGAGAGCCCGGACAGCGGGTCGCCCGAGCTGGGCAGGTCGGGGATGCCGAGCGAGGCCGACTCCTGGACCACCGCGGTCATCGGCGGGGGCACCCGCGCTGAGCTGACCGCGGCGAGCAGCTGGACCGGGGTGCGGGACGGCAGTGCCGGTACCGCCTGGGCACCGGCGGCCACGTAGCCGGCGGCGACTATCCCGGTGAGGGCTATCGCCCCAGCAGGGACTCCCCATCGTGCCAGGCGCGGGATCCTGCGCTCGCGAATCATGCCGCCTCCGGAGTGAATGGTCGGTCCTGCGGGCCGGACGTACTCCCCCGCGGCCCCGCCACCGCTGTCGTTCTCGGCTACCTGTCTCACAATACGGCGCGCGGCCGACAATGGCGGAATCCAGGCCGGATCACAGCTGGACCGGCGGCCACAGGTTGTGCTTCGCCGCGATCGGGTCACCTGGCCACTCATCCATGGCGTCCAGGTTGTCGTGCGCGGGATACGAGTGCGCGGCCGGCCCGTCAGCGAACGCCCGCAGCACGTTGGCGGTCACTTTGCGGGTGAAATTCCCGCACGCCCTGGTGATTCCCCAGCCGTAGAGGGGCTCGGCGAACGATTCCACCCAGCGCATCGTGCCCGCGTTGAAGACGCCCGCCCCGCTGCGGTGGGTGTAATAGGCCGAATCCGCGTAGCTGTTGACGCCGTTGCAGGTCACCGGCGAGTGGGAGAGGACCTGGATCGGCCGCTGGACCGGGTAGCCCGGGTTGACCCGGTCGTACTCGATGCCGACCATGGCGGCGAACCTGGTGCCCTTGCGCGCGCCGGTTCCGGCGAACATCCAGGCGTCCGGCGTGGCCACCACGTAGTCCGCGACGGTCGGGAAGCCCTCATACAGGGTGCCGATCACGGAGGATTCCGGGTCCGGGTGCGGCTCCTCCCGCCAGTCGGTGGTGACCAGGGCGTTGTCCTTGCCGTACATGGGGTCCTGCTGGTAGCTGGTCCGGTAGCAGACCACCAGCCGGTTAGCGCCCAGCTTGGTCGGCTCGAGGCGGGTGCGCCGGAACATGGCGTTGGCGCCGAGGAACGCGAGGTTGACCCCGGCATCCCTGGCCGCCGTGACGTTCGCGCGCTCGGGCGGGGACCAGTACTCGTCATGCCCGAGCGAGATCAGCGCGCTCGCGCCGTCCAGGGCATGGGCATCACTGGCGATGTCCATGCTGGTCAGGTACGCCAGCGGCAGGCCGAGCCGCTCGGCCAGGTTGATGAATTTCCGTTCGTAGACCATGAACAGGTAGGCGCCCTCCTGGTCATACGGCCGGTCCAGGCTGACCGCCAGCGCGCGGTCGCTGTACTGCCCGGTCGGTCCGAGGTAGAGGTCGTAACCGCCCCAGGTGTTGTACGCCTGCCAGGTCGCCACCCCGTTCTTGATCACGACCTTGCCCGCCGTGCTCTCCGACCGCACGGTGAGCGGCACATAGCGCTGCCCCGCGTCCGCGTCCAGCCGGAGCAGGTAAGACCCCGGGGGCCAGCCGTCGGTCGGGATGGTCAGCGACGGGCCCCAGTCGGTGTAAACCGTGTTGGTCTCCGCGATCATCGAGGACGGCTTCTGCCGGTGGCCGCGCACCGGGCCCGATTCCCACACCTTGCGGGCCAGGTCGCCGCGGTACCAGCCGACGCGGAAGGCGCGCACCCGGAACTCGCGGGATGTCGTCGAGACAAAGAGCTGGACCTGCTCCCCCGGCAGTACGCTGGCCTGCGCCGCGTAGCCCATGATCGCGTCGGGCGCGCCCAGCTTGCCGATCCACCAGTCCCGGTCGCCGGGCAGGTCATTCTCCGCTACCGGCCGGGACCGCCCGGTGGCCGCCTTCGCGGCTGCCTGCGCGGGCCCGCCCGGGCCGCCTGAGCATGCCGTCACCGCCGCGCCAGGAACCGCGGCCGCGGCAACCGCGCCGCCAATGAATGCTCTCCGTGAAAAGGGACGACGCGGCCTCATGTGTCCAAGCATTACCCATCCAGCCTCATCGGCCGGTCAACCCGCGGGAAAAAGAGCCCCCGGCTGCCAGCGGTGCATATCCCCGCGGCTACCAGCGGCCCAGCGGGACCAGGGCGGCGACGGCCACGGCGGCGAACAGCAGGGTGAGGTAGGCGATCGACTGATGGAACAGCCGCATCGGGGCGGGCGCGTCGCCTGCCGCCACGCGCGCCCTGAGCCGGTGCGCCTCGGCGAGGAACCATACGCCGAGCCCGGCCGCGAAGCAGCCGTACAGCCAGCCGGCGTACGGGACCAGCGCGAGCGTCGCCGCGACCATCGCGTAGGAATAGGCGAGGATCTTACGGGTCACCGTCGCCGGCGACGCCACGACCGGCAGCATCGGCACGCTCGCCGCCGCGTAGTCGTCGCGGAACTTCATCGCGAGCGCCCAGAAATGCGGCGGCGTCCAGAAGAAGATGACGGCGAACAGCACGACGGCGGGCAGGCTGACGCTGCCGGTGACCGCGGCCCAGCCGACCAGCACGGGGAAGCAGCCGGCCGCGCCGCCGATGACGATGTTCGAGGCGGTCCTGCGCTTCAGCCCGAGCGTGTACACGAAGACGTAGAACAGGATCGCTCCGTCGGCGAGAGCCGCGGCGAGCCAGTTGACCAGCAGCCCGAACAGCAGGGTGGCGGCCGCGCCGAGCAGGATGCCGGACGCCAGCGCCTCGCCGGGCTTGATGACCGCCTTGGCCCCCTTGGCGACGAGCGGGCGGCGCGAGGTGCGCCGCATCACCGCGTCGATGTCCCTGTCGAGGTAGCAGTTGATCGTGTTCGCGCTCGCCGCGGCGAGCGCGCCGCCGAGCAGGGTGAGCCCGACCAGCCGGGCAGACGGCAGCCCCCGCTGCGCGAGGAACATCGTCGGCACCGTGGTGACCAGCAGCAGCTCGATGATCCGCGGCTTGGTCAGCAGGAACAGCGACCTGGCGACCAGCCGGACCGGGCGCCGCCCGCTGACAGGGACGCCGACCTGCCCGGGCAGGGTGCTGGTCACCTGTGTCACTCGCTGGCCTCCGTGCCATCGGTCGGGCCTGACGCTGACTCCCCGGCGTCGGCCGGGGCGCCCTCCTCGCCAGATACGTTACTCGGCCCCGCGTCAGCCGCTGACCCGCCCGGGCCGGCGGGCGTAGTCCCAGTGCCAGCCGCGGGGCCAGCCTCGGGCTCGACGGCGGTTGCGCCGGCGCCAGGAGCCCCGAGGGCCTCCGGCCGCTCAAGGCCACCCTCGGTGCCGCCGCCGCCGGCCGCCGTCGGCATGCCAGCCGCTACGGCCGCCGCGCGCGCGGTGCCGGGATCATCTGGAGTAGCGGCCTGCACCGGAGCAAGCCGACGGGCCGGGACCCGATCGTGCGGCAGGGCGAACAGCACCATAAAAAGGACTCCGGCGACGACACAGAACAGGCCAAGCGGAAACGCCCACGTAAGGTACGACCCGGCTTGGGCATTGACCGTGACCGCCAGCACTGATCCAGTCACGCCATCCTCCTTAGTGTGCTCACGCCGTCATGCTCCTTAGTGTGCTCACGCTTGGCATCTTCACGCGGCGGGCGGTCGGTAGCGGGTCCGGGACGGCCAGCCGGCCACCCCGGACCCGCCGCTGGACGGCCACCCGGCCGGCCGCGGCGTGGTCAGCCGTTCCAGGTCGCGCGAGGGATCATCGCGCTCTTCGTTGTCCAGCCACGTCATCAGTATCGCCACCGCGGCAATGATCAAGCTCGGCAGGATTCCCATCCACAGCACCGCCCCGGCCAGCTGCTGATCAGCGATCACGAGGGAGAGGCCGCGCGCCGGGCCGGCATAGGCGGGGTACAACAGCGCGGATCCGAAGACCAGGACCATGCCGAGCACGGTGTCGGCGGCGGCCGTGCCGATGAGCAACGCCAGCCTGCGCGGCGGTGGCGCGGCCGGGCTTGACGGACGCGAGCCGATCAGCTGCAGCCAGAACCAGATCCCGGCCGCCAGGAAGGTCGCGTACTCGGCGTACCGCGCGGCCTGGCTCGTCACGGCCGCGTCATAGAGCACCGGAAGGTGCCACCCGAGCCAGACGATGTTGAAGACGACCGTGGCACCGACCGGCCAGGCTAGCCGCCACGCTGCCCCGAGCCTGGCGGGGCGCCTCCGGCTCGCTCGCCCGGGCCGCCGGTGTGCCGCCGCGGTCAGGCCGGCCGCCAGCGCCAGCCACGGCGCGCCCAGGACGATCAGCGACGGAGCCACCACCGCGAGCAGGAGGTCCTGCAGCGCCCGGACCCAGAGATAGCTGCCTGACCAGTAGGCAACCGGCGGAAGGACCGCGATGGCCGCCGCGAGCAGGCCGCCATAGAACGCGGCGGCTTCGCGCGCCGGATTCGCGCCGCCCTGGGAACCGTCCGCAGCGCCCCCCGTGCACCTGAGCCGGCGCAGCCCGGTCAGGTGCAGCGCCATGACCAGCCCGCACAGAACCAGGACCACCAGGCTGGCCGGCCAGTGGGAGACGAGGTGGGTCATAGGGGTCCCGGACCAGAGCGAAGGCCGATCTGCGCCCCCGCCATGAGCCGCTCCTTTCCGCTCAGGCCGTCAGGTAGAAGAGCACCCAGAACACGATCGCCACCGCCGCGAGGAAGTTCCACACCAGGGTGAACGCGCTCAGCGACGACTGGAAGCGCTGCACGGCGAACGCTTCCGCAAAGGTCGGCGGCTGCTCGACGAACGAGATCGGCGGGATCGGCCGGGCCCGCATGATCAGGATCTCCAGCCAGATCATCGCGCCGAACACCACCACCAGGAAGACCGGCGTGGTGCCGACGAAGACACTGGCAAAGCCCGCGCTGCCCGGGTAGAAGGGCAGGTTAAGCAGTTGCCAGACCTGCAGCCCGACAGCGGCCAGGCCAAGTAGCAGTGCGGCCGCCGCGGCAGCCTGCCAGGGCGCTTTCTTCCCGGCCTTGATCCGCTGCAATCCGGCGGACTGCACCAGCGCGCTGACCACCACCAGCGCCATGATCACCGCGCCGGCCCAGGGCTGCGGGCCCTTGAATCCCGCCGGATGCCACATCCCGTGTGAGTTCAGCGACCGCAGGTAGAAGTAGGCGAACGCGAACGCCCCGAAGGCGAAGCACATGGCGCCGATGACCAGCCGCGAGCCCGTCCACGCGGCATTGAGCGCGGCCTCGTGGTAAAAGCCGGCCTCTTCGGCTTCCCGGTCCACGCCGGCCGGGACAGATTCGGATGTCTGCGCCATCGCTATTCCTCCACTCCGGCGCCGGCATAGGCGGCCGACAGCACACCGGCAGGCGGATCCAGGTCCGCAACCGGCTGCGCGCCCGGATCGCCGTAGTCATAGGGCGCCGACAGCACCACGGGGACGCGGGCGAAGTTGCCCGCAGGCGGCGGCGAGGGCACCTGCCACTCCAGCCCGCGGGACTGCCACGGGTTGCTCACTTCGCGTACCCGCCAGAACACCGTCGACATCACGAAGTTGAACAGGAAGATCAGGATCGAGACGCCGAGGAGGAAGGACGAGATCGACACCCAGTCGTTGAGCGTCTCCAGGTTGCGCGCGTAGGTGTATACCCGGCGCGGCTGGCCGGCCAGCCCGACCGCGAACAGCGGCAGGAAGGTCGAGTTGAAGAAGATGAACATCGTCCAGAAGTGGATCTTCCCCAGGGTCTGGTTCAGCCTGATCCCCATCATCTTCGGCAGCCAGTAGTACAGGCCAGCCATGAACGCGAAGATCAGCCCGCCCATGATCGTGTAGTGGAAGTGCGCCATCACGAAGAAGCTGCCGTGCTCGGTGGTGTCGGCGGGCGCATCGGACACGAACACCCCGGTGATCCCGCCGATCAGGAAGTTGAAGTACATGCCGAGCGCGAACAGCATCGGCACCGTGAAGCGGATCTTCGCCTTCCAGAACGTGCCCATCGCCACCAGGTAGATGAACCCGGTCGGGACCGAGATCAGCTCGGTGGTCAGCATGAACAGCGGCCGCATGTCCGGGTTGATCCCGCTGACGAACAGGTGATGCTGCCAGACGAAGAAGCTGAGCAGCGTCACCCCGATCATCCCGGCGGCCGCCACCCGGTAGCCGAACAGGGGCTTCCTGCAGAACACCGGGAGGATCTCCGAGACGATGCCGAATCCGGGCAGCGCCAGGATGTACACCTCCGGGTGACCGAAGAACCAGAACAGGTTCTGGTACAGGTAGCTGCTGCCGCCGAGGTCGTCGGTGAAGAACGCGGTCTGCACCGTCCGGTCGGTGATCATCATGTACATCCCGCCGACCAGGACCGGCCCGGCGAGCACCATGATGAGCCCGGTCGTGAGATTGGCCCACACGAAGATCGGCACCCTGCTCCACCGCATCCCTGGCGCCCGGTAGCAGATGATCGTGACGACCAGGTTGAAGCCGAGCAGGATCAGCGAGAGGCCCATCAGGCCGAACGCGACCGCGTAGGAGTCGGCGCCCTGGGTGGCCTGAACCGACAGCGGCGCGTACCCGGTCCAGCCGAACGGGTAGCCGCCCCACAGCAGCCCGGAGAGCAGCACCAGGTACGCGGCGGGGGTCAGCCAGAAGGAGAGCGCCTCGAGCCGCGGGAACGCCATCCGCTTCGAGCCGATCATCAGCGGCACCAGGTAGTTGCCGAGCGGGCCGAGCACGACCGACGACATCATCATCATCATCATCGTGCCGTGCTCGCCGACGATCGCGGTGTAGGTGGCCGAGCTGAAGACGTGATACGAGGGCGACAGCAGCTCGGTCCTGATCGCCATCGCTAGCAGTCCGCCGGTCAGGAAGTAGGCGATCATCCCGACCAGGTACTGGATGCCGACCACCTTGTGGTCCAGGGAATACCTGAAGTACCTCGCCATGCCTGCGGCAGCCGCGTGCTCTTCCTCCAGGACCGGCACGGGCTTCCCGGCCATCTGGCGCAGCAGGTCGTTGAAGACCCCGAGCCCGGCCAGCCAGCCGACCGTCCCGACCACGTAGCCGAGGACGATCGCCAGGTCGTTCTGGCCGGAGTTCTGGACCTGCGAGTAGCCGCTGGCGAGGAAGTTGCCCAGCCAGTGCCCGACCAGGTAGCCGATGACCCCGCCGACGATCCCGGTGTGGAATGCCGGGCGCATCCACCAGGGACGGCGCCGCGCCTCGCCGCCCGGCCCGCGCCCGCCGGGGTGCTGGGCCTTCTCCGGCTGTATCTCGATGGCCATCCGGTCACCCCTTCTTCACGGACGGAACGGCAGTATGCGTGCGAGCTGTCCGCGGCCCGGTCATGGCTGCACCGGATACTGGCCGCCGTAGTAGCCGCCGCCCGCTCCGGACAGCCCGGCACCGGCGGGCGGCGGCGCCGTGAACGCCTTGCCGAGCTGCGGGATCTGGTTGGCGTCATAAGTGAGCGCGTACGGCGGAAGGTTCCTGGTCAGCGCGGCCAGCTGGGTCTCGGTCGCCGACGCCCAGGCCCGGAAGACAGCGACGGACACCACCACTCCTGACGTGGTCATGTCCGCGTGCCACAGCCCGCACAGCTCGGCGCAGCGCACCTGGACGGCACCGGTGTGCAGCGGCTTGGTGTAGGCCACGTTGTTGATACCAGGGTTCGCATCGGCCTTGACGGCGAGCTGGTAGGCCCAGAAGCTGTGGATCACATCCAGCGAGGTGACGTTGAACTGGATGTTCTCGCCGACCGGCAGCACCAGGGCCGTGGTCTCGAACCCGCCGAACTGCGGGTAGCGGTAGGTCCAGCGCCACTGCTGGCCGATCACCTGCACCTGCAGCGCGGCCCCGCCGCTCGGCCGCCAGATCGGCGTGTTGCCCTCCCCCGCTCCGGCCCCGGCGGGCAGCCACAGCTCGATCGTGCCGTACACGGCCAGCGCCAGGACGATCACCGAGCTGGTAACTATCCAGGTCGCGGCGATCCGGGTGTTCCCGTGGATCGGCGGCCCGTCGGTGTCGTCACCCTCCCGGTGCCGCCAGACGATCAGCGCGTACCCGAAGTAGGTGAGGACGAACAGCATGACCGGCGCGGCCATCGCCCCCAGCACGATGAAGTCGACCTGCTGGCTGCGCGCCGAGGTAGACATAGCTCCCGGCGGCAGGTGCGGCCCCCACACGAACACGATGAGCAGATCCGCGATCAGCGCCAGCGGCAGCCAGATCAGGAAGATCCGCAGGCCGTGGCGGGGCTCGCCAGGGCCGGCCGACGGCGCGGCAGGCGCCTCCGATGCCGTGGCCATCAGGACTCCACCGTCATGTTGCCGGCCATGTAGCCGATTGTCTGCATGGGACCGCCATTGCCGTAGAGAAACGAGAGCCCGCACGGGATGAAGCACTGCCAGCGGTAGACGCCCCCCTGGGAGGGGGTGATGAAGCTGAACGTGGTGGTCGAGTGCTGGTTGTTCGTGCACGGAGCGGTCATGCAGGTCCCCGGGCCCGCCTCGACGGGAACGTTGAGGCCGATGCCCGGGATCGTGAAGGTGTGCTGGATGAGATAAGGGCCGTTCCACCCGTTCACGGTCCGGACCGGCTTGCCGCTGTAGAACGCGACCCGGCCGATCGTGCCGGTGACCTGGCCCCAGACCTGGTTGCGGATCGGCGTGGAGCCGTCATAGCCGAGAATCGTCACGTTCACCCGGGTATCAGCGGGGACCTTGAACAAGGTGGTGTGAATCCAGGCGCCCGTTTGCGGGCTCTTGATGAAGTAGCTGACCCAGGTGGGATGGTCGCCCACTGAGGCCACCGTGGTCACCGCGTCGGTCTGCATCGTGATGTTCACCGGCAGGCCTGCCGAGTGGCCTGCCGTGAAGTCTTCCACGGGAGGGCCGGCGAGCAGGTAGTGAGCGACGACGAATACCCCGCCCGCGACCACGGCGAGGAACGCCACGATGAGGGTAACGATCCGGGCCGGCAACGACACCAGCCACCACCTCGCTTCTGCGCGGCACGCAACACCGGTCGCCGGCCCGCGTTTCGCGCCGGGGACCGGAGGCCATTTATGGTCCCGATCTTGCGATCGGCGTGCAGAGCACGGCAAGGATGCGCGTCCTGAATGACGAAATTGTCATCATCAGGGTCATCGCGCCCACCTGCCCTGGCCCTGCCCGTCAGTCACTCAGCGGATCATTTCCATTACAGACAGTTATCACACCCGTCATTGCATCCTTGTTCCCGCGTTCCATCGCCAGCTGCCTTCGCAGGTAACGGGATAGTTTCGCTTCCCGTGCGGGGCCTTGACCTGGGCCGCCCGAAGGAGTAGATCCTCTGCTGTGCACCAACCGGGTGCTGGGCCTGGGCCCGATCGCCACACCCGCTGATGTGGCCTACCCGAAGCGAAGTACCCGCGATGACGACAGATCAGCCGGCCGGCCGGCCGGCCGGGTCCCGGATCCTGCTGGTCGAGGACGAGCCGAGGATCAGTGATTTCATCTGCCGCGCCCTGTCCAGTGCCGGATACGACGCCGACACCGCCCCGGACGGCTCAGGCGGCCTGAGCCGCGCCCTGGCCGACGGCTACGACCTGGTCATCCTTGACCTGATCATGCCGGATATGGACGGGCGGACAGTGCTGGCGCAGCTGCTGCGCAGCCGCCCGGACCAGGCGATCATGGTGCTGTCCTGCCTCGACGAGGTGACAGCGAAGGTGTTCTGCCTGGAACTCGGGGCGAAGGATTACCTGACCAAGCCGTTCTCCCTGGCTGAGCTGCTGGCCCGGGTACGGGTCCAGCTGCGGGCCGGGGGTCCGCTGCGGACCGAGACGATCAGGACCGGCGAGCTCATTCTCGACGTGGGCAGGCTGGAGGCGAACCGGGGCAACGGCCCGATAGCGCTCACCAGGCTGGAGTTCCTGCTGCTCAAGGAGCTCATGGAGCACGCGGGCCAGTCGGTCGGCAAGGATCAGCTGCTGGCGTCGATCTGGGGGTACGACTTCGATCCAGGCTCCAATGTGGTCGACGTCTGCGTGCGGCGGCTGCGGTCGAAGCTGGGCTTCGAGCTGATCAAGACGGTGCGCGGCGCGGGATATCAACTTGCTTCCTAGAGAGCTGGTCACCAGCAGGCTGCGGCACTGGCCCTGGTGGCTTGATTCCTGCTGGGTGGCATCCTGGCTGCTCGGCCTCGCCGGGATCGTGATCTTCGCGCACTGGGAAGCGATCCCGTTTCATCTCATCTGGATCGGCTTCGCTCTGCTATACGGTTTCCGCGTCCGCCGGACGACTTCGACAGCCTGGGTGCTGGCCGCGATGATCGCGACTACTTCTGCCGCGGTCGGCCTCGACGTGTGGCGTCATACCCAGACGGCCGACGAGCTGGCCGAGGTCCCGCTGATGGCGGCGATGTTCTGGGTGATGATGTGGCACGCGCACCGCACGATGGCCGCGGATACCGAGCGGGCCAGGGTCAGCGAGGAGAACGCGCGGCTGCTGTCAACCCAGCGCAGGTTCCTCCAGGACGCTTCTCATCAGCTCCGGACCCCCATCACCATCGCGCTCGGCCATGCCGAGCTGCTGGCCCGCGATCTAGCCGACCAGCAGGGACAACGTGACATTCACGTGGTGGTCGGCGAGCTGACCAGGCTCAAGAGCCTCAGCGAGCGGCTGCTCCTGATCGCGGCGTCCGAGAACCCGGACTTCCTCCGCCCTGAGCCGGTCGCGCTGGACGGCTTCATCATGGAGGAGCTGCGGCGCTGGCGGCCCGCGGCACAACGCCTCTGGCGACTCGGGCGCCTGGACGAGGTCACCGTCAACGCGGACCGCGAGCGCCTTGGCCTGGCGATCGACGCGCTGCTGGAGAACGCGGTCCAGCACACCGGTCCCGATGACACCATCAGGCTGTCGGTCGTGCACCATGACCGGGGCGCGCACCTGATCGTCGAAGACACCGGGGGCGGCATCCAGCGGACTGAGCTGGCGCGCGTTTTCGAGCGGTTCACCACCAGCGCGGGCCCGAGCGGGCACCGCGGCACCGGGCTCGGGCTTCCGCTAGTCCGCGCGATAGCGCGCGGACATGGCGGGGAGGTGCGGGTGCGCAGCGCACCAGGCGCGGGCAGTAGGTTCGATTTCATGCTTCCAGTGCTAGCTCCGCCTGCGGGCGACCTGGCGCAACTCCCTGTACCCGTGCAGGCAGGCGATCCGCGCCGGATCAGGCGGCCGTGATGGACGATGAGGAAGCCCGTACGCAGGGCGTGCCGGGTCCCGCCCAGGAGCCGGCCGCCGGGCAGCGAGATCTGCCGGCGGCTGACGGCCCGGCTGCCAGGCACCGGAGCTGGGCGGAGCTGCTCGGCGGCGGCAGCCGGACCGGGAAGATCGCCTGGGGCGCCGCGGCTGTGGTGGTGGCCGTGATCGCGGTGCTCTCCGTGACCGGTGGTGCCGGCTCACAGCCGCGGACCCTGCCACTTTTCAAGAACTTCACCCTGAAGGCACTCGGCCATCCCGGCAGCCAGGTCAGCCTGGCCGCGCTGGCCGGACGGCCGGTGATCGTCAATTTCTTCGCGTCCTGGTGCCCGCCCTGCAAGCGCGAGACCCCGCTGATCGCCCGGTACTACCGGGCCACCCATGGCACCGTCGTGATCATCGGCGTGGATTCCAATGACGAGACTGCGCCTGCCGAGCAGTTCCTGCGGCGGTCCGGCGTGACCTACCCGGTCGGCTTCGATCCGTTCCCGGCCTCGACGACCGTCTCGCATGGCGTGTTCCTGCTCCCGCAGACGTTCTTCCTCAATGCCAGGCACGACATCGTCAAGCATGTCTTCGGTGCGCTGAGCTTGACGGAAATCGCCACCGACGTCGCCCTCATGGAAGGCCGGGGCGCCGCGCTGGCCATCCCGCAGGCGCAGCACTCAGGACAGAGCCAGGACCGAGGCTGATCCATGACCGCGCCGCCCCGTACTGATCCGCCGTACGTCCCGATCCGGCATACCCGCTGGCCGACCCGTCGCACCCCGCGGCCGGTGCTGCTGCTCGGGATCGTGCTGCTGGCCGGGGCGGTGCTCGTCGCGCTCGTGCACCGGCCGTCACAGGCGCAGCGCGCCGCCGACCTGCGCGGGTTCCTGGCCGACATGAACACCGGCATCGAGTCGTGCGCGGGCGGCGTCGGCGAGTCGCTTGGCGTCCTGCATCAGGTCGAGTCGGGCGACCGCCGCGACCTGACGACCGCGATCTATATCGCCCAGTACGGCGCGTCGAACTGTTCCCTGGCCAACAGTGAGCCGCTCGACGACCTTTCCGGGTACCAGGTGACCGAGTCCCTGGCCAGTTTCAGGCTCGGTACGGTGGTCACCGGGCTCACTAACTGGGCGACTCCCGACGCCCAGGATGTACAGACCGATGTCGCGCAGGTGCTGGCGGCCAGGAACCAGCGGGCCAAGAGCCAGGCCATGGCTGCCCTTAGTCAGGCCCTGGGAAGACTGGACGCGCAGCGCTCGGCAGTGGACTCGGTGATCGAGGCCGCGAACCGGGCGCTGTCCGCCCACGCCTCGCCGCCCGTGCTGCCCGGCTGACCGGCAGGCGTTCATTGAACGGCCGTGCACCTAGTTAGGGAGAGTGGACCTCGATGCCCGGGATGAACTCCGGACTGGACGTCACCAACCCGATCCTGGTGGCGGCCTTCCGGTCGGCGCTGCTGCATCAGGGGATCATCGTGCTGCTCATCCTCGGCGTGCTCGCGGCGGCGTGGGCCAGCGCCAGGGAGCTGTTCGGGGTCACGGCCAAGGCCGACGGCCTCGGTGCTGCTGAGCCTGCCGCGCGCCGCCTGCTGCGGATCAGCTTCGGGATCATCTGGATCTTCGACGGGCTCCTGCAGGCCCAGCCGGCCATGGCGGCCGGCCTGCCGTCCAACGTGATCGAGCCGACCGCCAGCGCTTCGCCGGACTGGGTGCAGCACGTCGTGAACTGGGCGGGAACGACCTGGTCGTACCACCCGGTCCAGGCGGGCGCGGCCGCCGTCTGGATCCAGGTCGGGATCGGCGCCTGGCTGCTCGCGGCGCCGCGCGGACAGTGGTCCAGGCTCGCCGGGCTGGCCAGCGCCGGCTGGGGCCTGATCGTCTGGGTCTTCGGCGAGGCCTTCGGCGGAATCTTCGCCCCTGGACTGACCTGGCTGTTCGGCGCGCCAGGCGCGGCGGCGTTCTACTGCGTGGCGGGCGGGCTGGTGGCACTGCCCGAGCGTTACTGGCGGACGCCGCAGCTCGGCAGGCGGATCCTGGCGGCCATGGGCCTGTTCTTCGTCGGCATGGCCGTGCTGCAGGCCTGGCCGGGACGCGGTTTCTGGCAAGGTACCCGATACGGCGCTCCCGGCACCCTCACCAGCATGATCCAGTCCATGGCGAGCACGCGTCAGCCTGCCATCCTGGCCCGCTGGGTCAGCGGTTTCGGCAGTTTCACCGCGGCGCACGGTTTCGCGGTCAACCTGTTCGCCGTGGTCGCGCTGGCGCTGATCGGCACCGGGCTGCTGAGCGGGCAGCCGCGGCTGCTGCGGCCCACGATCATCGCCATGGCCGCGGTGTGCCTCGCCGACTGGGTGCTGATCGAGGATTTCGGGTTCTTCGGCGGCCTCGGCACCGACCCGAACAGCATGATCCCGATGGCGCTTATCGTTATAGCCGGGTTTGTGGCACTGACCCGCGTCCCGGCCACCGTCACTGCGGCGCAGTCCGTGCCCGGCGCCGCGACAGCGGGCACCGCGGCCAGCGCCGCGCCCGCAGCTAGCCCGGTAGCCCCGGCCGGCGCGTCACCGGCAACCGCCAGCGGCCCGGCGGCTAGCGCGTCACCTGCAGCCCCGGGCGATCCAGCACCCGCCGGGCTGACCTGGCGTGACCGGCTCAAGCCGGCCCCGATGGCGCGGGCATTCGGCGCGGCAGGCACCCGCGCCATCCTGGCCGCGTGGGCGGCCGTGATCATCGTAGTCGGCGCGGTGCCCATGGCGCTGGCGCAAGCCAGCCCCAGCGCGGACACCATCATCGCGCAGGCCATCGACGGCAGCAGCGCCCCGCTGGACTTCACGGCCCCGGCTTTCCGGCTGACCGATCAGTCCGGCAGGCAGGTCAGCCTGGCGAACCTGCGCGGCAAGGTCGTGCTGCTCACCTTCCTTGACCCGGTGTGCACCAGCGACTGCCCGCTGATCGCGCAAGAGTTCCGCGCTGCCGACCAGATGCTCGGCGCGAAATCCCGCAACGTCGTGCTCGTCGCCATCGTGGCCAATCCCGTGTATTACGCGGTTTCCTACACCCGGGCGTTCGACCAGCAGGAACGTCTCACCACCCTGCCGAACTGGCTGTTCCTGACCGGACCCGTCGCTCAGCTCAAGAAGGTGTGGGCCGACTACTCGATCGCGGCGCAGATCCTGCCATCAGGCGGGATGATCGCGCACAGCGACGTCGCCTATGTCATCGACGCGACCGGGCGCACCCGCACTGAGCTTGACTTCGATCCAGGACCGGGTACCGCGAGCTCGGAATCGTCATTCGCCGGCGAGCTGTCCAGCGCCGCTCAGCAAGTTATGAAGCCGTCGTGACCGGCCGGTGCCCCTGGGCCGCCGCGGGATCACTCCGGGGCAGCGCAGTCCGGGGCAGCGCAGTCCGGGGCAGCGCAGTCCGGGGCAGCGCAGTCCGGGGCAGCGCAGTCCGGGGCAGCGCAGTCCGGGGCAGCGCACTGCGGGCACTGCGGGCTGCCACGGTGCCGGCTGTCGCTGCGCTCCTCATCGCGGGCTGCGGCAGCGTGGCGGCGGGCAAGCCGCCGTCGGTGCCGGCCGCTGCCCCGCTGCCCCAGCTGGCCACCGCGGTCACCGCCGCTGCCGGAGCCAGCTGGGCGATCGTGGTGATGGGCGGTGCAAGCGCACAGGAGAACGACTTCTGGGAGCTGTTCAGCCGCCCGGCGGGCACGCCCAAATGGCGCCTGGCCACCCCGGTGGGCGTGGCCGACAACGGGGGCATCGTGGCGGCGGTCACCGGCCTGAACTCGCTGGTGACCGGCTTCCGCCCCAGCCAGGACCTGTTGTTCTCGCCGCTGGCCTCGACCGCCGACGGCGGCGCCAGCTGGTCGACGGGCACGCTCGCTGATCCCGGCCTCGCCGACGTCCCCGATGCGCTCGCGGCGGGGCAGGGCGGCCAGCTCATCGCCTTGGGCCAGGGCGGCGGCGCGCAGCTCGGCTCCCGTCTCGGAACGGCGTGGACCAAGCTGGCCAGCGTGCAGTCGCTGGCCAGCACCCCGGCGGGCCGGGCCTGCGGGCTAACCGGCCTCACCGCTGCCGCGTTCGGCGGCCCGGGCGGCCCGCTGCTCGCGGGCCGCTGCGGCCATCCGGGGATCGCGGGCATCTTCGCGCTGCGCAGCCGCACCTGGACGCCGGCCGGTCCGGCCATCCCGGCGCCGCTGGCGCGCGGCGACGTCGAGGTGCTCCGGATGAGCACGACCGGCCCCCGCACCCAGGTACTGCTCGAATCCGGCGCGGGCGCCACTGCGAGCCTGCTGGCCGCCTGGTCGACCGACGGCGGCGCCCGCTGGCGACTTTCCGCGCCGCTGCGCCCCGGGAGCGCCACGGTGCGGTCGGCTTCGTTCGGGCCGGGCGGCGCGGTCGGCCTGGTGCTAGGCGACGGCCTGGGCGAGGCGCTGGCCGGGCCGGGGGCGTCCTGGCGGGCGCTGCCGGGGCTGCCCAGATGGACGGCGACGCTCGCCGTCGGGCCCGCTGGTCACCTCGACGCCCTGACCGCCCACGGCAGCTCGTTCGCCGACTGGCGGCTGGCGGGCGGCGCAGCAAGCTGGAGCCTGGCGCAGACGCTGCGCGTCGAGATCCCCTATGGCTCTTCGAGCTGAGGGGGACCGCGATGAGCTACCTGACCCAGCACTGGTCCTATGACCCGTTCATGATCATCGTGATCGTCCTGGTCTGCTGGCATGAGATCGGCCTGGCCCGGCTCGCCCGCCGGTCCAGGCCCGACCGCGCCAGGCAGCGGCGGAAACGGTCGCTGCTGTTCTACGGCGGGCTAGCCGTCCTGCTGATCGCTGTCCAGTCGCCGATCGACTACTGGTCGGACGACTACTTCTTCGTGCACATGGTCCAGCACCTGCTGCTCATGTTCGCCGCGCCGACGCTCATCGTGGCCGGCGCTCCCTGGCAGCCGCTGCTTGACGCGCTGCCCGGGCGGCTGGGCCGCAGCGCAACCAGGGAGGTCATGCGGGGCGGCTGGGCGCGCCCGGTCCGCGCGGCCGGCGGCGCGCTGCTGCGGCCCTGGGTGGCCATCGCGTTGTTCAACGTGGCGATGGTGGCCTGGCACATCCCGGCGCTGTTCGATCTCGCGGAGAACAACCAGGCCGTGCACATCTGGCTGATGCACGCCAGCTTCTTTATCACGGGGATCCTCTTCTGGCTGCAGTTCATCCCGTCGCCTCCGCTGCGGCCGCGGATGTCGGCGGCCGCCCAGGCGGCGGCCTTGGTGGTGACCAACATCGTGATGTGGTTCCTAGCCATATCGATGAGCCTGTTCAGCCAGAGTTCCTGGTATGCGGTCTACAACCACATCCCTGGAGTGACCCTGCCGCCGTTCGCCGATCAGCAGATCGGTGCCGCGCTCTTGTGGGTCTGCGGCGACTTCTGGGCCATCCCCTGCCTGATCGTGGTGATCCGCCGGCTGATCGCCGAGGACGGCAGCGTGGGCTCAGCGGTCGACAGGATCCTTGGCCGCGGCGCCCCCGGTTACCGCTGGGCCAGCCGGTCCGCCGGGCCCTGGCAGCGGTGACGGCTCAGCTCGCCCGGGCAGTCTGCGTCCCGGCATCCGACGGCGGCCGGTCATCACGCCATCCTGGCCGCCACCAGGTCCAGAGCGGGCACCGGCCTGCCGTCATCGGGGTGCGGCGCCCGCGACCCGGCCCGCGAGTGACAAACTGTACTGATCTGTCGGTGCCATGACTGGCCGGCGGAGACGACACCTCAGGTGCGGGGGGCCTCCGGGATGCCTCAAGGCGGCTCCTTGCACCGCCCCAAGCCAGTGCGGCTATGCCGGTCCGGTAGGCACGAGCCGCTAATGACTAGCCGAGGGAATGACAGGCCGTTGGACGGGCCCCGTGACGGATCGATGAGAACCAGCACGGCAGTGCAGGCCAGCACGATCCCGCTCGACCCGGCACGGACGCGTCCGGCTGCGCCCGGGCCCGGCTCGGGGCGGCTGGCTATCTGGTATGTGGTCTTCGCCGGATATGCCGGACTGGTTGCGATTTTCAGCGGGCCGGGCGACGACCGCTCCTGGGGTATCTGGGCGGCCGCAGCGTACGCCGCCGCCGCCCTCGCCGCCGCCCGGTGGCGCTCGTACGGAAGAGACGCCGCGCTCGTCGCGAGCCTGGCCGGCGCCCTGGTGATCCCGCTGGCCTGGCTTGCCGCCCACGCGCCCGCGACACCCGATGTCCTGGTCGTCTCCCGGTCCGCGGCGTTGCTGCTGGCGCACGGAACCCCTTACCTGTCCGGCTCGCAGCTCGGGCCCCTGGCCGGGCCGATCGCTTACAACCCGTACCTGCCGGCCATGGCGGTGTTCGGCCTGCCCAGGGCCTTGGGCGTACAAGGCCTGGCAGGCGACCCGAGGCTGTGGCTCGGCGCCACCTCAGTGGTGCTGCTCACCCTGGCGTTCCGCGTCGCCGGACGGCGCGAGGCGCTGCGCTGCAGCCTCTTCGCCGTCGCCTCCCCGGCGGTGGCGTTCCCGCTGGCACTCGGCATCACCGACCCGCCGGTGCTGGCGCTGATGTGCCTGGCGCTGGCCTTGCTCAGCCAACGGTCACGCACGCTGGCGCTATGGCCCGCGGCGATCGCGCTTGGCGCCGCATGCGCGATGAAGGCCACCGCGTGGCCCGCGCTGGCGGTGCTCGCCGCTATGCTTGCGGCCCGGGATGGCGCTCGCGAGGCAGCCCGGTTCATCATCGCCGCGGTCGCCACGACCGCGGTGGTCGTCGTGGCGCTTGCCCCGGCGATCCTCGCCGGGCCGGCCGTGATGATCCAGAACACCGTGCTCTTCCCGCTCGGCCTGACCCACATCAAGACTCCGGCGGAGAGCCCGCTGCCCGGGCACCTGCTCGCGATGATCGGACCGGATGGCCGGCTGGCTGCTATCGGCCTGCTGATCGCGGCCGGTCTCGCGATTGCGGTCTCGCTCGTCGTCCGGCCACCCGCGGACGGCGCGGCGGCAGCCCGCCGGCTGGCCCTCGGGCTCACCCTGATGTTCGCGCTCTCCCCCGCTACCCGGCTGGGGTACTTCGCCTATCCCATCGGGCTGTACGGCTGGCTCGCCCTCCGCGGCAGGGGAGCACGAGCAGCCCGGGAGCTGAGGCCGGCGGCCGATCTGCGGGAATCTGGCACTGCTCGCACGGGCAGCGGGAACGGGGCCTCCGCAGAACCTGCCCGGCACCGGCCAGCCAGCCGGGCCGGACGATCAGCCCGATTCGGCGGTCTCCTTGATCGCGGCGAGAGTCACCGGGATGCCTTTATGCGCAGCCTCCGTGCGATTGGCAATCTGGGCATCAGCGTCGTCACCGAACCTTTCGTGGAACATGGCGATACCGTCGGGGAGGAACTCCCATGACTCCGTCACCCGTGTCCCGCCGTCAACCGGGGTGAAGAAATAGCCCCAGCGGGCGTAACTGCCGCCCACCAGGAACGCGAATTCGCGGCCACGCTCTGCCGCTACAACCTTGGAGCGCGTCTCCCAGACCCGGTCGGGCAGTTCGTTCCGCCCGGTGAACCAGGCACCCGGCCGGGGGCTGTCGCCATCGTCCCACCAGCATGCCTTGCAGACCGGGCTCCACTCGCCCATCCGGGTCACATCGGAGATCATCTCGTAAAGAGATTCCGGCGACCGGGCGACGACGATCGACTCTGAGTAGCGCAGATTGGTCATGTCTCAGTATGAACCGTCCCGGTTTGCGGAGGCAGTCTGAGGCTCGCGTCGACTCAATGCGGCTGACGGCGCGGCCCGCGTCGGCCAGCACCCGGGGTGGCTGCGTACCGCGGGAACCGAGACCACGCACAACGGCGGCGAGGGCTGTTCGCGCTAAAGCCTGAGCAAACGTCAAAAATACTCGCACCGCGCAGGGCCGGGGCATTCAACATGGCAAATCACGTGAGGCGATACGGCAGGATTCACCGCGACGAAACAAGCCAGGTATAGCGGCGAAACAAGACCGGTATACGTTGGCGCTAAGCATTGCAGATGCTAGACGATGCCCTGTCCGCTGGCGATCGGGCTGAAAGAGGCAGCCAATGAAGGTCAACATCGTCAAGACATTCGACGCCATGAATGAAGCGCAGCGACACACCGTTCAGGCACTCGTTAGCGCGCTGGAGCCCGCCGAGATACATTACGGGCGGAGCGCGGCAGGAATTGAGCATGAATCAGACGCACTCATTGCCTGCCCGGCAGGGCGGACCGGGGCGACGATCCGGGCGGCGCGTGCCAGTGGCAAGTTCGTATATCTCTGCTTTCCAGACGGAAGCCTGATAATCGAGTATCCGGAACATAATCCCGGGGTAACTGGTCAGGTCGGGCGTAATGCTTAAGTAGGGCTGCTTGTCCTGGCGAGGTAATTCGGGTGACCTGTGGTCGCCGGCGGCACACAATGGGCCGGTGGGCCTTGACGTAGATGGCTTCGTTCGTGATGGTTACGTGGCCGTCCGGGGTGCTTTCGATGCGGCAGCTGCCGGGGCGTGCCGGGAGATGATCTGGGAGGCACTGCGCGAGCGGGGCGTCCGCGAGGATGATCCCGCTACCTGGCCGCCGGTTGCCGAGGTCAGCTGCCTGGACGGCGAGCCGTTCGCCG
>Ga0187879_10000483_pt1 | contig 26094 bp, 30 predicted proteins | sample June2016WEW_19_1_FD_132423 | JGI IMG/M metagenome (GOLD analysis project Ga0187879, IMG submission 132423) | Peatland microbial communities from SPRUCE experiment site at the Marcell Experimental Forest, Minnesota, USA - June2016WEW_19_10 | ecosystem: Environmental > Terrestrial > Soil >... | reverse complement strand
CGGATGATCAGGCTCGGCTCGCTGGCCGGTTACCCGTTCGAGGGGCCGCGGCTGCTCGGCGGCTGGACTCCGCCGCCGGCTGCCGCCGTCTACGCGATCGTCTACAAGCCGGATCCGGACACCAAGCCGGACCGTTACGCGGTCATCTACGTGGACCATGGCGACGACATGTCCGCGGAGCGGTTCCCCTTCCAGCACCCGCGGGCGCACTGCTGGGTGCGCCGGGCCGGTTCCAAGTGGAAGGTGTACGTCTGTACGTACGAGGTGCCAGGCGGCGGCCGGTCGCACCGGGAGCAGATCGCCCGCGAACTCACCGCGATCTACCATCCGCGGTGTAACAGCCAGCAGTACGACCAGTCGTGGAAGGACGAGTGGATTGGCGAGTACTCAGCTCCCACTACCGGTCCGGTGGCCCGGCGTGACCCGGATCAGGGCGCGCCCAGGTAACCGCCGTCCCCCTCACCCGCGTCCCGCGGGCCGGCGACTCGCCGGAATGTCACCGGTGCGGGGCGAAGCCCACGGCGTCGAGCAGGCGCGAGCGCCGGGTTCCCGAGGCCGGCCGGGCGGGCTCTGGCACTGCGGGCTGCTCGGGCCTCGGGGTGACGTCGGTCACGATCTCCTCGGCCATGCCGTACAACAGCGGCAGCGCGCCCGCCACTACCCCGCCGGTCTGGTTGATGTGCTCCACGCCCGGCCCGATGAGCTTGGCATGGCCGACGATCGTCCGCACGATCTCGGCGCACTCCTCCAGATTCCCGGCGATCCGGGTCAACAGCGTCCCCGCCCAGAACAGGTAGAACGCCAGGCCCGCGATGAGCAGGACGATGTCGACAACCGTCAGGACGACGAGCGTAGTCAAGACTTAACCTTTCCGAGCACCCGGCCGAGGAACAGGTGGTGCTGGAGGCCTTCGGCCAGGACCGCCTCCACGCCACCGGCGACCTGCGGGATCAGCGTCGTATCGGCGGTGTTCGCCGCGGCGGCCTGGAGCGTGTCCCGCACGGCGACCACCCGGCGGTCAATGATCTTCACGGCGTAGATGAGCAGGCTCAGCAGGGCCGCGACGGCGAGCACCACGACGAAGCCGATGATGACGGCCCAGACCCACAGCGTGTGCTCAGTCCCGGACATAGCTAGCGGATGCATCGCTATCCTCCCAGCCTGGCGCGGCCGCGCTGCAGGCCGCCGATGATGATCGTGGCGTGCTCGATGGTCGTGCGTAGCGCCCCGAGCGGCGCGGTGTTGTGTACCGCCTCGGTCAGCGCATCGTTGATCTTGGGTGCCTCGTTGCCGATCGAGCGGGCCAGCAGCAGGATCGGCACTACCAGAGCCACGACGACCAGGACGATAACGCCGCCGATGACGTAGCCGACGACCCAGCCAGTGGTGCTGGTGGTACTGGCGGCGGCCAGAACATGTCCGGTCACGGCTCCTCCTTCCAGAGTTCAGACCGTTTCGCAGAAATCCCTGACCGGTTTCAGGCTCGCGTTGACCGAGGTCAGCCGGTCTGGCACGGTGCTGGTCAGCTGGGCCACGGCCTGAACTCCGCCGGTGGTCGACACGAGCGTCGCGCGGATCGCCCTGAGGTGGAAGATGACCCGCAACAGGCCGACGGCGGTAATCGCGATGATCAGCGCGGCGATGATCAGGGTCACCCAGGCGGCTGCTGGCATGAACGATCTCCTTTCTCGCGGGCTGAGAGGTTCAGCTGAGAGGCTCAGCCGATTTGCTCAGCCGATTTGCTCAGCCGAGAAGCTTGGCGACGGAGCCCGCGTACCTGACCGCGCCGACCGCCACTTCCCCGACGACGGCGTCGGTCCTGGCCAGCCCGTCAGGAACGGCGTCGAGTTCCCCGACCAGGGCGACCCCGCCGCTGAGGATCTCGTCGGTGGCTCCCCTGATCCGCTCCACGGCGGCGAGCACCCGGTTGAGCAGGAAGATGACGACCGGAAGGACTACCAGCAGCAGGACGGCGTTGCCGATCCACCACAGCACCATGGTTCGTTCTCCTCAGCTCGCGGACTGGTAGGGGGCGAAGAAGCGGCGGAACACCCGTCGCAGCGCCATCAGCGCGGCCCGCAGGCCTAGGGTGAAGCCCCGTGCCGGAGTGGCGGCAGCAGCAGCCAGCTGCTCTGGCGACTCACCCCGCTCGATCCGGTCGATGCGGTCGGCCAGGTTCGCGGCGAAGTCGCGCATAAGCACGGACGTGACATCGGAGATCATGCCCCGGCCGTACTGCGCAGCGGCCCCGGATAGCTGCAGGTCCTGGGTGACGCCGACCCTGGTGCCGCGCCCCGCCCGCGCCAGCGCCGCGGTAACGACCATGCTGGCCTGCCCCCGGCCCTTTTCCTCGGCCCCGCTGGCATGCACGACGACCCGCTTGCCTGTCTCATCCCGCTCGGTAATCTCGGCCTTCCCGGCGAACTGCAGCCGGACCGGGCCCATCCGGACAGCCACCCGTCCCTCGTATCTGTCCTCGCCGAGATCGCTGGTCAGCTCGGTGCCGGGCAGGCAGGCGGCCACCTGGGGGATGTTGTCGAAGAACTGCCAGACCTTGTCGACCGGCGCCGCCACCTCGAAGTCATTCCTGATCAGCATCGGGTCTCTCTCTCCAGGTGGGCGGCGGGTTGCTGGCCGAACTGACTGCGGCAGCCGGCGCTGCAGAAGTAATAGGTGACGCCGTCGTGCTCCAGCGGCAGGCTGACTGCGGTGGCCGCCACGGTCATCCCGCAGACCGGGTCGGTGGCCTGCGCCGGGCCGCCCGGCCCGCTGGCCCGGCCGCCTGCGGGCTCGCCGGTCGCAGAGCTGCCTGCCCCACCAGTCGCAGGGGTGTCGGCCCTGCCGGTCGCGGGGCGGCTGAATTGCCTGGTCGATGGCCCTGCTACCAGGGCGCCGGACGCGCGCAGCTGGACAAGCTCGGCCAGGACAGCGACCGCGATCTCGCGGTGTGACGTCCGGCCGAGGTCAAGTCCGGCCGGGACCCGCACCCGGCCGAGCTGGTCGGCGGGCACGCCCCGGTCCGCGAGGTAGCCCAGCACCGCCGCGCCCCGCCGGTGCGATCCGACCAGGCCCACGTAGGCGGGCCGGGCGGCGATCGCCTGCATCAGGGCTTCCTCGTCGCCATGGCCCTGAGTCGCGACCAGGATCATCGAATGCTCGCCCGCATCGGCCGCCGCGAAGCTGGCCCCGTCGATCACCGTGGCGCGCCAGTCGAGGGCGCGGGCCAGGTCGGCGAGCGTCTGCGCCATCGGCGAGCGGCCGACGATGACCAGGTGCGGCGTCGGAAGCACCGGCTCGATATAGACCTCCAGGGCCCCCTCGCTCTGACAAGAGATGGCCACCACGGTCATCCCCTCCGGGATGGCCGCGCCGAACTGTTCGGGGGTGCCGAGCAGCAGCAGCCGCGGGGTGCCCTCGGTGATCACCTCCCGGGCCACCCGGATCACGGTCGGCTCCGCGCAGGCGCCGCCGATCCAGCCGTGCAGGTCGCCGTCGGCCGTGATGATCGCGCGCGAGCCCTGCTGCCCGGAGGACGGGCCCTGCCGCCAGACCACCGTCGCGAGCGCGAACGGCTGGCCGCGCCGCGTCAGCTCGCCGGCCTGGTCCAGGATCCGCCAGCCATCCATCTTCTGTCTCCCGTCAGTCGTCGGTGCGCACCGGCGGCGCCCCGTAGACATCTCGACGGTAGGTGAGGGCTTCCCAGACCCGATCGGGCAGCAACGGCATATCGATGTTCCGGACCCCGGTGCCATCGATCGCGTTTAGCACCGCGTTGACGAAGGCCGCCGGGCCGCCCACAGCCGCGCACTCGCCGATTCCCTTGGCGCCGATCGGGTGGTGCGGGCAGGGGGTCACGACCTCGCTGTGCAGCTCGAAACCAGGCGTTTCCCAGGCGGTCGGCAGCAGGTAGTCCAGGTAGTTGGAGCCCACGCAGTTGCCGTCGGCGTCGAAGGTGATGAACTGCATGCTGGCCATCGCGTAGGCCTCGGTCAGCCCGCCCATGATCTGGCCCTCGACGATCATCGGGTTGATCCGTACGCCGCAATCGTCGACCGCCACCATGGTCAGCACGTCCCACACGCCGGTGGCCGGGTCCACCTCGACCGTCACGATGTAGACGGCGAACGGCCAGGTCAGGTTAGGCGGGTCGTAATAGGCGGTGTTCTCCAGGCCAGGCTCCATGCCGTCGGGCATGTTGCTGTACGCGGCCATCGCGCATTCCTGGATGGTCACGCCGCGGTCGGGGGCGCTGCGGACGTAGAACCGGCCAAGCTCCCATTCGACGTCTTCCTCGGACACCTCGAGGAGGTGCGCGGCCAGCTTGCGGGCCTTGGCGCGGATCTTGCGGGACACCATCGAGACCGCCGCCCCGGCCACCGGCGTGCTGCGGGAGGCGTAGGTCCCCATCCCGAACGGCGCAGTGTCGGTGTCGCCCTCCTCGACGACGATGTCCTCAGCCGGGATGCCGAGCTCATGGCTGACGATCTGGGCCCAGGTGGTCTCGTGTCCCTGGCCCTGGCCCCGGGCGCCAGTCCTGACGATGGCCTTGCCGGTCATGTGCACCTTGAGCTCGGCCGAGTCGAACATCTTGATGCCGAGGATGTCGTACTCGCGGCTATTGCCCGCGCCGAGCGGCTCAGTCATCGTGGAGATGCCGATGCCGAGCAGCCGGCCCTTCGCCTTCGCTTCGGCCTGCTGGCGCAGGAAGTCCTGGTAACCGACCGCCTTAAGCCCGACGTCCAGGCACTTGCCGTACTGGCCCGAGTCGGTCAGGAAGCCGAACGGGGTGCGGTGCGGGAACTGGTCGTCGGTCACGAAGTTCATCCGCCGGAAGTCAGCCTGATCCATGCCGAGGTCGGTGGCAGCGGCCTGCATCATCCGCTCCTGGAAGAACATCGCCTCGGTGACCCGGAACGAGCACCGGTACGCGACCCCGCCGGGCGCCTTGTTGCTGTAGGTGCCGCGCGCGGTGAGGTGCGCCACCGGGATGTCGTAGGCGGCGAACGCCGAGTGCATCAGCCCGATCTTGAACTTGCTCGGCTGGGCGTCGGAGAAGAACGCGCCGTGGTCGGCGTCGGTGTGCATCCGGATGGCCAGGATCTTGCCGTCGCCGCGCAGCGCCATCTCGCCGTCCAGGTAGACATCGCGCGCGAACCCGGTCGATATCAGGTTGCCTGACTTATCCTCGATCCACTTCACCGGGCGTTCCAGCAGTATGGAGGCAAGGATCGAGCAGACGTATCCGGGATAGACGGGCACCTTGTTGCCGAACCCGCCGCCGATATCCGGCGAGATGATCCGGATCATGTGCTCGGGCAGCTCGGCCACCAGCGCGACAGCGGCCCGGATGATGTGCGGCGCCTGCGTGGTCATGTACACCGTGAGCTTCGATGTCGCCCGGTTGTAGTCCGCGATCGACCCGCAGCACTCGATCGGGGACGGGTGCGAGCGCGGGTAGTGCAGCCGCAGCTTCGAGACCACGTCCGCCTGCGCGAACGCCCGCTCGGTGCCCGCGGCGTCGCCGACTTCCCAGTCGTAGATGACGTTGTCGTGCTGGTTTTCCTTGTCATCCCGGATAACTGGGGCGCCGCCGGCGACGGCCTGCTCCGGGTTGACGATGACGGGAAGCGGCTCGTACTCGACGTCAATCAGCTCGCAAGCGTCCTTGGCGATGTAGGGGTCGTCGGCGATGACACAGGCCACCTCCTGGCCCTGGAAGCGCACCTTGTCGGTGGCCAGCACCGCCTGGGTGTCGTAGGACAGCGTCGGCATCCAGGCCAGGTTGCGGGTCGCCATCATCTCGCCGGTGAGCACCAGGTGGACGCCGGGAATGTCCCACGCCTTGCTGGCGTCGATCGAGACGATCCGCGCGTGCGCCAGCGGGCTGCGCAGAATCTCCATGTGCAGCATGCCGGGCAGCGTGATGTCGTCGGTGTAGTTACCCTTGCCCCTGATGAAGCGGCTGTCCTCGACGCGCTTGCGGCTCGCGCCCAGTCCGCCGATCTTGATCTCGTCCAGTGCCTGCGTCACGTCTTTCCTCCCCTCCTGGTCAGTTTGCGGCCTTTTCAGCTAGCCCCGTGTCAGCTAGCCCGTGTTAGCACTGGATCTGACCTTGTCAGCGGCCCAGAGCACGGACTTAACGATGTTCTGGTAGCCGGTGCAGCGGCAGAGGTTGCCGGAGAGCGCCCAGCGGACTTCTTCCTCGGTCGGGTCGGGATTGGCATCGAGCAGCGCCTTGGCGGCCATCATCATGCCCGGCGTGCAGAACCCGCACTGCAGGCCGTGTTCCTCCGTGAAGCCCTCCTGCAGCGGGTGCAGCTCGCTGGCGGTGGCCAGGCCCTCGACGGTGGTGATCTCGTGGCCGTCCGCCTGCACTGCCAGCATGGTGCACGATTTCACCGGGCGGCCGTCGACGAGCACCGTGCACGCGCCGCAGTTGGTCGTGTCGCAGCCCATGTGCGTACCGGTCAGCTCGAGCCCGCGGCGGATCAGGTGGGACAGCAGGAGCCGGGGCTCCACCTCGGCTATCTTCCTGGCGCCGTTGACGGTGAACCTGATCCGGCGGACCGGGACGTCATCGGCGGCCTCGTCGCCGTGGTCTTCGTAAACCATCGTCATGTCAGGCCGCCCTTTCCGCGGTGCCGTCCGGGCGGTTCAGGATCCGCTCGACGAACGTCGCCACCATGTGCCGCTTGTATTCCGCGCTGCCGCGGTGATCGGTCCGCGGCCGGGCCACCTCCGCCGCCAGCCCGGCCGCCTGGCCGATGGTCTGCTCGCTGAGCGGCTTGCCGACCAGCGCTTCGGCTGCGGCGGCGGCCCTGATCGTCGCCCCGCCGACTCCGGTCAGCGCGATCCCGGCCCGGATCACGGTCTCGCCGGAGGTCTCCACCGCCACCGCCACCCCGACGGTCGCGAAATCACCGACTCGGCGCTCCAGCTTGAGGTAGCCGCCCGAGCGCACCCCCTGGGCGGCCGGGATGACGGCCTCGACGGCGATCTCGTCCGGCTCGAGGACGTTCTGGAACGGCCCTACGACGAAATCGGCGGCCGAGATGGTGCGCCTGCCGCCTGGTCCCTGCGCGATCACCGAGCCGCCGAGCGCCAGCACCACCGATGCCCAGTCGCCTTGCGGATCGGCGTGGCAGAGCGACCCCACGAGCGTGCCCCGGTTCCGCACGATGGGATCGGCGATCAGCGGCGCTGCCGCAGCCATGGTCGGCTGCGTGGCCTGCAGCAGTGCCGAGCGCTCCAGGTCGGCGTGCCGGCACAGGGCGCCGATGCGCAGCGTGCCGTCAGGATCGGCCCGGTGGTAATCGAGGCCGGGGAGGTTGTTGATGTCGACGAGCAGTTCCGGCGATGCGAAGCGCAGTTTCATCAGCGGGACCAGGCTCTGGCCTCCTGCCAGCACCTTCGCGTAGTCGCCGCCGTCGCGCAGCACGGTGATCGCCTCGTCGAGCGAGCGCGGTGCCTCGTAACGGAACCGAGACGGGTACATGCGGTCCTCCAGAGTCCTATCCGGACGTTGAACGCGGGTCAGCGCTGGACGGCCGGGCCGGATCCTGGGCGCTGGCGCCGCGGCGCTGCGGAGTCTGCTTCCGGGTCGGGCACGGCCACCGGCAGCGAGTCTTCCTCGGGATCGGGTCGCGGCTCCTGGTGTGGCGGCCATGGTCCGGCCACCGGCTGGCCGGCGATCTTGAGGTAATCCATCAGCTCGGGCCAGGCCCAGACGGTCGGGCTCTTGCCCGCCTTCGGTGCGTGCTCCACCAGTTCAAACAGGCGGGGATTACCCCGGCTGTGCCCACTGGACTCGATCCGCATGAGGCGCGCTCCTGCCTGGACGGCCATATGTGTACCGTCACTTGTGACGTGAGGGACACTATGTGCCTGCCTGAGCTGGCCCGCAACAGGCAAATAAGCTCTTGCTTACATGCCCGCGACCGCCGGGAAGCCGTCGGCCTCGGCCGCCGGTCGGGCGGCTAAGCTCCAGATCGTTACGTAGACCGGAGGGCGGAACCTGGACGGCGGGACCCCGGCCGCCGGCGAGCGCATCAGGTGCATGGCCTCCGGAGTGCTGAGGAAGCGGCGCAGCGCGCTCGCTGCGGTGCTCCGCTGCTGCCTTTCCAGGAGGGTCGCGTGCCAGCAGGCCTCGACTGGTGATCCGGGCAGCTCGACCAGCGACAGCTCGCCCCGGCGCAGCTGCTGGGTAACGAGGTGCTCGACCGCGGGCGCCACCCCGGCCCCGTCGGCCGCGGCCGCCCAGGCGGCGGTCTGGTTGGGAAAAACGCCGATCCTGTTCTCCGGTATCCGCAGGGCGGCCAGGAGCTGGCCGGTGTCGCTGCCCGGGTCGGTGCCGGACGGATCCACCAGCCACCGCCACTCCCTGGCATGGCCCCGAAGCCGGGACTGGCCCGCGGTGACCACCACGAGGCGGTACCTGAAGATGGGCTCACTCACCACCGGGAATTCGGGATCGCGGGCCACGCTTGGCCCGATGGCCACATCGGCTAGCCGGCCGCCGACCAGCACCGCCATCTCGTTGGTCACCGCAACCCCGGCCGACACCTCGACCGAGCCAGCGAATCGCCTGGTGAACGCCTCCATCAGCGGGCTGACGACGAACTCGGCGATCGTCGAGGTGGCTACTACGCGCAGCTGCTCCGGCGCGCCCTGCGCGGCACGGACCGCGGCATGGGCCTCAGCGCCGAGCACGACGATCTGCGACGCGGTCGCCAGCAGCCTGGAGCCGCCCGCGGTCAGCGTCATCCCCGTGGGCCCGCGGCTGACCAGCGGGTCACCGAGATGCTGCCGGAGGGCCGACAGTGCCTGCGACACGGCGGGCTCGCTGACACCCAGCGCGTTCGCAGCGGCTGTCACCGAGCCCAGCCGGGCGACCAGGACGAAGGCGTTGAGCTGCGTGAGAGTCATGACACTGTTGATTATCGCGCAGGGTAAGGCCGGACTGCGGACGCGAGGCGGCGGGCAGTGCCTGCCGGCCCCGCGGCCCGGCGCCCGTGGCCCGGCGCCCGCGCCCCGGCGCCCGCGCCCCGGCGCCCGCCGTCGGCGCCCGGCGGCCCGGCGGCTGGGCCCGGCAGCTACGGGCCGCTCGTAAACTGCTCACGCGCGGCGCGGCTGGAGGGAGGGCGCATGCAGGTCCCGGCGTACGTCGAGTACGAAAGGGCTACGAGTGTGGAGCACGCCCTTGCCCTGCTTGCCCGATTTGGCCCAGAGGCCCGGATCCTGGCGGGCGGCCACAGCCTGATCCCGATGATGAAGCTCCGGCTCGCGCAACCCGAGACGCTGATCGACATCAACGGGCTCAGTGAGCTCTCTTACCTCAGGGTGACCAATGGTGAGCTGCGTATCGGCGCACTGACCCGGCACGCACAGCTACTTGACGCGGCACTCGCGGCCGGGCATTTCGCGATCCTGCAGGACGCCGAGAAGGTCATCGCCGACCCGATCGTGCGCAACTGGGGGACTGTCGGCGGCTCGCTCTGCCAGGCTGACCCGTCCGAGGACCTGTCCGCTGCGTTCGCGGCGCTGAAAGCGACCATGGTCATCCAGGGCCCCGGTGCCGACCGGACGGTATCCGCCAGGGACTTCCACACCGGGCCCTACGAGACCGTGGTGGGCCCGGGTGAGCTGCTGACCGAGATCAGGATCGCGATCAGGCCAGGCGCAGGCAGCGCGTACGAGAAAGTGGGCCGCCGGGTCGGCGACTGGCCGGTCGGTGCGGCCGGAGCAGCTATCGGGCTGGCCGGTGACACCATCGCGGCAGCCGGGATCGGCCTCACCGCGGTTGGCGCGCGGCATTTCGCGGCGCCCGAGGCCGAGGAATTCCTGCACGGCGCCCTGGCCACCGAAGCGAGCTTCGCCCGGGCCGGCGAGCTAGCCGCCGAGCACTGCAGGCCCAGCTCGGACCAGCGCGGCCCGGCCGACTACAAGCGGCATCTCGCCAGGGAACTCACCATCCGGGCGCTGCGCCGTGCGGTCCGCAGGGCGCGCGGGCAGGAGATCTGACGTGCAAGTGACGATGACCGTCAACGGGACCGTGTACTCTCGCGAGGTCGAAGCCAGGCTGCTGCTGATCCATTTCCTGCGCGACTCCCTCGGCCTGACCGGCTCGCACTGGGGCTGCGACACCTCCAACTGCGGGGCCTGCGTGGTCTGGCTTGACGACACCCCGGTGAAATCGTGCACGGTGCTCGCGGCCATGGCAGACGGGCACCGGCTACTGACCGTGGAGGGCCTGGAACGGGGCGGCAAGCTCGACCCGGTCCAGCAGGGTTTCACCGAGTGCCACGGGCTGCAATGCGGATTCTGCACGCCGGGCATGATGCTGACCGCCCGGTGGCTGCTTGACCACAACCCGGACCCGTCACCCGAGCAGATCCGTGCGGCGCTGTCCGGGCAGATCTGCCGGTGTACCGGTTACGAGAACATCGTCCGCTCGGTCCGCTGGGCCGCCGAACATGAGGCAGCCGAGGCCGGGAACGGCATCGGCACCGGGACCGGCACCGCGGATGCTGCCGGGACCGGGCATGCTGCCGGGACCGGGGATGCTGCCGGGACCGGGGATGCTGCCGGGACCGGGGATGCTGCCGCGCAGGAGGCTCCCGCGTGACGGCGGCGCATCCGCGGGAAGGCACCGGCGGCCCCGCCTACGGGCCGGTCCGCCGCAAGGAGGACGCCCGGTTCATCCGCGGCCGGGGCACCTTTGTGGATGACATCCAGCTGCCGGGGATGCTCCACGGCGCGATCCTGCGCAGCCCGCTAGCGCACGCCAGGATCGTCTCGATCGATATCGCCGCGGCGCAGGCCCATCCGAAGGTCGAGGCCGTCATAACCGGCCAGGACCTGGCCGGGCGGGCCCTGGCCTGGATGCCGACGCTGTCCCAGGACGTTCAGGCCGTCCTGGCTACCGACAAGGTCCGGTTCCAGGGCCAGGAGGTCGCGTTCGTCGTCGCGCAGGACAGGTACGCAGCGCGCGACGCGCTGGAGCTGATCAACGTCGAGTACGAGCAGCTGCCAGTCGTGATCGATGCCAACCGGGCGCTCGAGGATGGCGCCCCGGTGATCCGTGATGACGTCGAGGGACGGACTGACAATCACATCTTCGACTGGGAAGCCGGCGACAAGGCCGCCACCGACGCCGTGTTCGCCGCCGCGGATGTCGTCGTGGCGCAGGACATGCTGTACCCGCGCTCGCATCCGGCGCCGCTTGAGACCTGCGGTACCGTCGCCGACTTCAACCCGGTGAGCGGCCAGCTCACCGTGTGGTCCACCACGCAGGCGCCGCACGCGCACCGGACGTTGTACGCGCTGGTCGCCGGGCTTCCTGGGCACAAGATCCGGATCATCTCGCCGGATGTCGGCGGCGGATTCGGCAACAAGGTCCCGATCTACCCGGGGTACATCTGCGCCGTGGTCGGCTCCATAGTGACCGGCAGGCCGGTCAAGTGGGTCGAGGATCGGTCGGAGAACCTGATGTCCACCTCGTTCGCCCGCGACTACCACATGCACGGTGAGATCGCCGCCACCCGCGATGGCCGGATCCTCGGCCTTCGGGCCAGGGTCCTGGCTGACCACGGCGCGTTCAACGGCGCGGCGCAGCCGACGAAGTTCCCGGCCGGGTTCTTCCACATCTTCACCGGCTCCTACGACCTGCAGGCCGCGCACTGCGAGGTCACCGGTGTGTACACGAACAAGGCACCGGGCGGGGTCGCGTACTCCTGCTCGTTCCGGATCACCGAAGCCGTCTACCTGGTCGAGCGGATGGTCGACCTGCTGGCGCATGAGCTCGGCGCGGACGCCGGCGAGCTGCGGATGAAGAACCTGCTGCGACCCGAGCAGTTCCCCTACACCTGCCCGACCGGCTGGGAGTACGACTCCGGTGACTATCCGCGCGCCCTGCAGCTGGCGATGGAGATCGCCGGATATGACAGCCTGCGCCGCGAGCAAGCGGAGAAGCTGGCCAACGGCGAGTACATGGGCATCGGGCTGAGCTTCTTCACCGAGGGGGTGGGAGCGGGCCCTCGGGCGCACATGGACGTCCTCGGCCTTGGCATGGCGGACGGCGCTGACCTGCGGATCCACCCGACGGGCAAGGCTGTTCTGGCCATCTCGGTGCAGACCCAGGGCCAGGGCCACGAGACGACCTTCGCGCAGATTGTCGGCCAGGAGCTCGGCTTGCCGCCGGACGATGTCGAGGTCGTGCACGGCGACACCGACCGGACGCCGTTCGGGCTCGGTACCTATGGGTCCCGGTCGACGCCGGTCTCCGGCGCGGCCGCCGCGGTGGTGGCGCGCAAGGTACGCGAGCGCGCCAGGATCGTCGCGTCGGCGATGCTGGAGGTATCGCCAGCTGACCTTGAGTGGGAGAACGGGAAATGGCAGGTCCGTGGCGACCCGGAGAAGGCCAGGACCATCGCCGAGATCGCGATGGCGGCGCACTCCGCGCTCGAGTTGCCTGACGGCATCGAGGGCCACCTCGACGCCGAGACCGTTTACAACCCGCCGAACCTCACGTATCCGTTTGGGGCCTATATCTGCGTCACCGACGTGGACCCGGGTACCGGCCAGGTGAGCTTGCGACGGTTCATCGCGGTGGACGACTGCGGGGTGCAGATCAACCCGATGATCGTCGAAGGACAGGTGCACGGCGGCCTTGCGGACGGGGTGGGCATGGCGATGATGCAGGTCATCGCCTTTGATGAGGACGGCAACTGCCTGGGCGGCTCGTTCATGGATTACCTGCTTCCCACCGCGGTGGAGTGCCCGTCCTGGGAGCTCGGCGAGACGGTCACCCCCTCGCCGCACCACCCGATCGGTGCCAAGGGCATTGGCGAATCGGCCACCGTGGGATCGCCGGCCGCCATCGTCAACTCTGTGCTCGACGCGTTGAGACCGCTCGGGGTGCGGCACGCTGACATGCCGCTGACCCCGGCCAACGTCTGGTCCGCGATCCAGGGCCGGCCGCTCCGCACCGACCTGGCGATCACGTGACCGGAGGCTACCGATGAGCGAACTGGCGGAGCAGCTGCCCGACGTCGCCGCACTGCTCGGTGCCCTTGAGGGCACCGACTACCTGGCCGACCAGCCGCTTGGCACTGCGCTGTTCCTGGCCGCGCGGATGGGCCAGCCGCTGCTGCTGGAGGGCGAGCCCGGCGTCGGTAAGACCGAGGCCGCCAAGGCCCTGGCCGGAGCGCTGGATACCCCGCTGATCAGGCTGCAGTGCTATGAAGGCCTGACCTCGGCCGAGGCACTGTACGAGTGGAACTATCCGAGGCAGCTGCTGGCCATCCGGCTGGCCGAGGCCAGGGGCGAGACACCGCACGAGGCCGACCTGTTCGGCGCCGACTTCCTGCTCGCCCGGCCGTTGCTGGCCGCCATCGATCATCCGGGACCACGCCCCGCGGTGCTGCTGATCGACGAGGTGGACCGAAGCGACGATGAGTTCGAGGCGTTCCTGTTCGAGCTGCTGGCCGAATCGGCGGTGACCATTCCTGAGCTCGGGACGAGGCGGGCCGCGCTGCCGCCGGTGGTGGTGCTGACCTCGAACCGCACCCGTGACCTGCACGACGCGCTCAAGCGGCGCTGCCTGTACCACTGGATCGATTACCCGGACATCAGCCGGGTAGCGGCGATCATCCGCCGCCGGGTGCCCGCCGCCGCGGTCCCGCTGGCCGACCAGGTGGCCAGGGGCGTCGCCCGGCTGCGCGATATGGACCTGGCCAAGCCGCCGGGCGTGGCCGAGGCCATCAGCTGGACTGCTGCGCTGCAGGTGCTGGGCGCAGAGCAGCTCGATGAGAAGGCAGCCGAGCAGAGTGCGGGCGCGGTGCTCAAATACGCCGAGGATCTGCAAGCGGCGCGCGAGGCCGGCTTCGCGGGCATGGTCAGCGGCGATAGGTGATGACAGCGATGGCTGATGACGGCGATGGCTGACGACCTGGCCGAGGTCGCGGCGCGGCTCAGCGCCGCCCTGCGGCTGGCGGGCCTGCCGGTCGGGCCGGGCCGGGCCGAGCGATTCGCGGCCGCGGTCACGCTGGCGAGGCCACAGACACCGCGCTCGCTCTACCTGTGCGCGCTAGCGACACTTGTGTCCAGTAAGGAGCATGGCGAGGTGCTGGCAGCGGTCTTCAGCCAGGTCTTCGGCGGCTTGGCCGATCCGGCGGACCAGCGCGGCGACCAGAACGCCGCACGGCTGGCATCCCGTGACCCGCGAACCCCCCGGGACTTGCTCGCGCAGGCGGCTAGGGCGGCCAGGATGCACGCCAGCGGGGCCCGGGCGGACGCTCTGCAGCTTGCCGAGGACGGTAGCAGGGCCGACGAGCCCGACGCCGGCCACGAAGTCGAGAACCGGTACCTGGGCAGCAGCGCAGAGCGCCTGGCCGCCAGGGACTTCGCCGAGCTGTCCGACCTAGAGCTCCGGCAACTGGCGGCCCTGATGCGCAGGATCACGCTCGCTGTGCCGGTGCGCAGATCCCGCCGCCAACGGCGCAGGCCCGGCGGCCCGCATACAGACATGCGCTCGACCCTGCGGCAGGCCCGCCGCACCGGGGGTGACGTGTTCCGGCTGATCTCGCGCGCGCCCGCACGGCGGGCGCGCAAGCTGGTGGTGCTGTGCGACATCTCCGGTTCGATGGAGCCCTACGCGCGCGCCATGATCCAGCTGCTCTACTGCGCGGCAGGCGGCGGCAACGCGGAGGTATTCAGTTTCGCCACCCAGCTGACCAGGCTGACCCCGGCGCTGTCGAGGTCGCTGCCCGGCCCGGCTCTGCGGCGGGCCGGGCAGGCGGCGCCCGACTGGCTGGGCGGGACCAGGATCGGGGCATCGCTGAAGGAGTTCAACGATGCCTACGGGCGCCGCGGGACAGCCAGGGGAGCGGTCGTGGTGATCGTCTCCGATGGCTGGGATACCGGCGATCCGCAGATCGTCCGCCGCGAGATGGAGCGCCTCTCGCTGGTGGCACACCGCATCGTCTGGGTCAACCCGCGCACCAAGAGCGCCAGCTACCAGCCATTGGCAGGCGGCATGGCGGCCGCGTGGCCGCACTGCGACGCGGTGGTGAGCGCGCACACGGTGCAGGCCCTTAGCCAGCTCACCGCGGCGCTGGCCGACCCGGTCCGGCGCCGGGCCGCCGTCCGGCCGGCTCAGTTCAATGCCCGCCGGTGATCCCGGGCCGCCGCATCCGCCTGCGGCGACCGCTCAGACTGCGGTTCCGGTGAGGTTAAGGGTCGGCGGTTCTGGTGAGGTTAGGGGTCCGCGGTTCCGGTGAGGTTAGGGGTCCGCGGTTCCGGTGAGGTTAGGGGTCCGCAATTCCGGCCAGGCTAGGGTCCAGGGTGTGAAAATACCGCGGGTAGCGATCGGCCCGGCGCGCAGTGAGTTCGCTGAACGGGCGGTCAGGGCAGGCGGCGGCGAGCCCGCCGATGTCGACGCCAAGGCCGATGCGCTCATCTGGCTCGACTCAGCCGATATCGCTGGTCTGCGCCAAGCGCTGGCCTCAGCGAGCTCGGCCAGTTGGATCCAGCTGCCCATGGCTGGCATCGAGCGGGTGACGGCGGACGGCCTCCTCGATCACGACCGGATCTGGACCTCCGCCAAGGGGGCCTACGCCGAGCCGGTTGCCGAGCACGCGCTGGCCCTGGCGCTCGCGGGCCTGCGCTTGCTGCGCACCCGCATCACCGCCCGGTCCTGGGGGGAGAGCGCCGGCGAGAGCCTCTACGACCAGCCGGTGACGATCCTCGGCGGCGGCGGCATCACCGCCAGCCTGCTGCAGCTGCTCGCCCCGCTGCGGGTCACAGCGACCGTTGTGCGCCATCATCCCGAGCCGGTTCCCGGAGCCGCCCATACCCTGGATACGGCCCGGCTGCATGAGGCTCTGGCCAGCGCCCGGGTCGTTTTCCTCGCTCTCGCCCTCACGCCAAGCACCGAGCGCATCATCGGCCCGGCCCAGCTGGCGGCCATGCGGCCAGATGCCTGGCTGGTGAACGTGGCGCGGGGACGCCACGTTGACACCGACGCCCTGGTGGCCGCGCTGAGCCAGGGCACCATTGGCGGCGCTGGCCTGGACGTCACCGATCCCGAGCCGCTGCCGGACGGGCACCCGCTGTGGAACCTGGAGCGCTGCATCATCACCCCGCACACCGCGGACACCATCGAGATGACCGACCGGATGCTCGCCCTGCGGATCAGGGAGAATGTGGCGAGGTTCGCCGCCGGTGAGCAGCTGGTGGGCCGGATCGACCCGGCCGCTGGCTATTAAGCCGCGGCTCAGCTGCTCTTGTTCTTGCGTGCCTTGTGCTTGACGCTGATGCCGCCGAAGACGCACGCACCGGTCAGGCGCAGCACGGGCGCGTCGGGCCTGGCCGACTCGCCGCTCTCGCCGGAGACATCACGGCCGCCGAAGATCGCAATACCCGAGTCGATCACGTGCATCTCCGGCGGCACGGTGATGGACATGCCGCCAAACACGCAGAAGGACCTGATCGTGATGTCGCGGGCCGGGAGGACCGCGTAGCGCAGGTCCATGTCGGCACCGCCGAAAACCGTGACCACCGTGGTGGTCCGCGGCACCCGCCAGGCGCCTTTCCGCGTCGCGCCGCCGAAGATCGCGATGATCGGCCTGGCCGAGTCCGCGGGCACTACCGCACCAGCTGGCCGGAGAGCTGGCGGGCCGAACTCGGATCTAGCCGGGAGGTCGTCGATAATCGGCACGATGTCAGCGTGAGTTCGCGCGGCATAGATCGAGTCGAGCCGATCCGAATGCTCCTGCGCGGTCAGCCGGCCTTCAGCCAGGGCCTCATTCAGCACAGATGCCGCGCGGTCCCGGTCGGCATCGGAGGCTCGCAGCCGCGAATTTGCCTTGAAATCCTCGGGGTCCATCGGGCCATTGTCGGCCCCGGCGGGATGCTTGCGAAAGTGGGGCGAGGTCGGCGGCGGGGGGCCCACTGCTTATACCGGATTTGGTGGGGATGTAAAGGGCATACCGGGTCATGGCATGAACATAATCCGGTATAGGTACGCAAGAGACCGCTCGCGAGGTCAGTTCGGTCGCCGGTTGACGCTCCCCGCTGGCGCCGGAGGCGCGCTGTCAGCGAATTTCTGGTTGAAGGCCACCGGGTCCATCCGGATAGTGTCAGCCACAGGAGAAGCCATTGGGGGCACGGTGGGTCACGTCGAGGCTGCGCACATCAGCCATATCCTGCCTGATGGCCGGGTGCTGCTCGACGACGTCTCGTTCCGGGTCGGCGACGGTATCAAGGCCGCGCTGATCGGTCCGAACGGAGCGGGTAAGACCACGCTGCTGCGGCTGATAGCGGGCGATTCCGCAGCTCAGGCGGGAACGGTGACGTCGAGCGGCGGCCTCGGCGTGATGCGTCAGTTCGTCGGCGGCCTGGCCGGGGCCGGTCCGGCCGCCGGCCCTCTTGGGGACCGCCCCCGCGCGGGAGCGGCCGCCGGCCCTGATGGGGACCGCCCCCGCGCGGGAGCGGGGGCCGGTCCGGCCGTCGGCCCTGACGGGAACGGCGGCGGGACGGTTGCGGAAGCCGCCAGCGCGCAGGCTGACCAGGGGGTGAGCCGCCTCGAGAACGAGTCGACGGTGCACGATCTGCTGGTGTCCGTCGCCCCGCGCCGCATCCAGGAGGCTGCAGCCAGGCTGGACGCCGCTGAGCTCGCGATGATGGAGCGCGACAACGAGCCGACCCAGCTCCGTTACGCCGCCGCGCTCACGGAGTGGGGCGACGCGGGCGGTTACGAGGCCGAGGTGCACTGGGACGCGTGCTGTACCGCGGCTCTCGGCATTCCGTACGACCGCTGCCGCTGGCGCGAGGTACACACCTTGTCCGGCGGCGAGCGGAAGCGCCTCGTGCTCGAATCACTGTTGCGCGGCAAGGCCGAGGTGCTGCTGCTGGACGAGCCGGACAACTACCTGGATGTGCCGGGCAAGCTCTGGCTCGAACAGCAGCTGGCAGCCACGCCCAAGACCGTGCTCCTGGTCAGTCATGACAGGGAGCTGCTGGCGAACTGCGCCGAGCGGATCATCACGGTCGAGGACGCGAACGTCTGGGTGCACGGCGGCGGATTCGCCAGTTACGCCCGCGCACGCGAAGACCGGATCGAGCGGCTGGACGAGCTGCGCCGGCGGTGGGACGAAGAGCACGAGAAGCTGAAGCAGCTGGTGCGGATGTACCGGCAGAAGGCGGCTTACAACTCCGACATGGCCTCACGCCTGCAGGCAGCGGTGACCAGGCTGCGCAAGTTCGAGGATGAAGGGCAACCCGAACTGGCGCCGCGGGAGCAGAACGTGCGGATGCGGCTGCGCGGCGGCCGCACCGGGAAGCGCGCCGTGATCTGCGAGAACCTTGAACTCAGCGGGCTGATGAACGCATTCGACCTGGAAGTCTGGTATGGCGAGCGGGTCGCGGTGCTTGGTTCCAACGGCTCAGGGAAAACACATTTCCTGCGCTTGCTCGCCGGGGACGAGGTCGCGCACACGGGCCTGGCACGGCTCGGGGCGAGGGTCGTGCCGGGGATTTTCGCCCAGACGCATTTTCGCCCGGACCTGGCCGGACGAAGTCCGCGCGAGATCGTGCTGACCGAGCATGCGATGTTCGTTAATGACGCAATGTCCGCTCTTGCGCGGTACGAGCTGCAATCATGTGCCGGGCAGCCATTCGGCACGCTGTCGGGCGGACAGCAGGCGAGACTCCAGATCCTGCTGCTTGAGCTGGCCGGGGCGACATTGCTGCTGCTCGACGAGCCGACCGACAACCTCGACCTGGCCAGCGCGGAGGCGCTGCAGGAAGGCCTGGAATCGTACGCAGGGACCGTTCTGGCCGTCACGCATGACCGCTGGTTCGCCCGCTCGTTCGACCGCTTCCTGGTCTTCGGGGCCGCCGGGGATGTTTACGAGGCGGACGGCCCGGTGTGGGACGAGACTCGGGTAGCCCGGCCGCGTTGACCGCCCGGCTTGCTAGGCTTCTTGAAACTCAGCGAAGCGGGTCGCGCCACGTCGGCCGGGATCCGCCGCTGTCCAAGCTTGAGGAGTGCGCACTGTGAAGAAGCTGGTCCTGCTGGCCCTGGTCGGGGTCGGTGTCCTGGCCGTCTGGAGGAAGGTCCAGGCTGACCGTGCCGAGCTCGACCTATGGACCGAGGCGACAACTAGCGATAACTGACCTCCGGCTGGACCGCCGATGGCGCTACCTGCAGGCGAGCAGGCGAGTGAGACCCCCATAGTCTCACTCGTCTGCTGTGGCCTGATCGGGACAACTGTCACTGACGACGGCATGGTCGAACGTGCCTACTCGGAGGCCATCGCCACCCAGGGCGTGGTGACCGGCACGGCCGCCTACGCTCGGTGCATGGCCCAGGTGCACCGTGCACGGGGCCGGGCCAGCATCGACGTTCTGCAGAGCCTGTTTCCGGAGAGCCAGGCCAGGGCGCAGGCCGCCCAGCTCGCGTTCGACCGGTCCTACAGCGCCGCCGTCGACCGGACGGGCGTCGTCGCGGTGCCTGGCGCGGAGCAGGCCATCGACAAGCTGACCGGAATGGGCGTGCGCGTCTGCCTGACCTCCGGGTTCTCCCGGCGGGTGCTCGGGCTGGTGCTCGACACTCTCGGCTGGTGGGACCGGGTCGACCTGACGATCTGTCCTGAAGATGTGCCACGGGGCAGCCCAGCTCCGGACCTGGTGCTGTCAGCGATGCTCCGGCTGGGTATCCGGGATGTACGTGACGCGGTGATTGCGCACTGTACCGAGAGCGGCATCCTGAGCGGGAAGCGATCCGGGGCCGGCATCGTCGCCGGAGTCCTGACCGGGATCCATACCAGGGAGCGGCTCCGGCGGGCGGGCGCCACCCACCTGCTCGCCAGCGTCGCTGGCCTGCCTGACCTACTCGGCGCGGCCTGGGTAAGCGCGGAACGGTTAGCGGCGTCCGCGTCGGGCGTCGGCCGGCCGGCTGATCAGGTCGGCTTACCGGTTCCTGCGCAGGCCGCCGCGTCCGAACCAGGGGCCCGTCCGTCACCGCAGGCCACGGCTGGCCGACCGGACACTGGCGCGCCTCCCCAGGTACCCTTGGAACGCCGCAGCGCGGGGCTATAGCTCAGCTGGAAGAGCACCTGCTTTGCAAGCAGGGGGTCGCGAGTTCGAGTCTCGCTAGCTCCACTCGATCGTTCCTGGTATCTGGCCAGGTCAGAAGCTCGTAGTACTGGCTCCACCCTGGTTGGCGGGGTGGGGCTTTTCGAGTGCCTGGGAGGAATTTGGGAGATTATCTTCTCCCTGCCTCCCGGTCCAAGCAGGTGCTGTTCCGTGATTTGTGGTGTCGTCGGCTGAGCTGGTTCGGGGGTTTCCCCGCGCAGCGGTGCCAGCAATTCGTCCAGTAATGGCACGGGTGAGTGCAGGTCGATGGCCGCGCGGTCGCTGAGGGATTCTTCCCAGCGGGCCTGGAGGGCGGCTTTCAGGTCGTCTCGCATCCGGTTCGAGGCGTGGGCGTACAGGCCGCGCATCCCTGGCACCTGATGGCCGAGCCGCTGCTCGGCAAGGATCTCGGGGATGCCGTCCTCGGCCATCCACGTCCTGTGGCCGTGCCTAAGCCCGTGCACGCGCACGAGGCGTGGCCACGACTTCGGTAGGCACGCCCCGGATTTTAGCGGCTTCCCGCGCCCTCCGGAGGTAGCGGCCGGAGCACGCGCCCCTCGCCCCGGCGCATCTGCCCGATGCTCTCCTGGAGGTCGTCACGCTCCAGCAGCGCCGCGTCGGCGAGGCGGTGCCACACCTCGTCGAGCAGGTCCCGGTCTTTACCGAGAGACCGCAGCTCGCGGACGATGTGGCTGATGGCGTGAACGCTTTGGACGTCCAGCAGGAGACGGGGAGTCCGCTGGGCGACGGTCAGCACGCCCTCCGCGGCCCACGCCCGTACAGTCTTCTCGCTGAGGCCTAGCAGCCGGGCGGCGATAACAGGCCGGATGGTCCCCTCTTCGGCGAGCGCAGCACTCGATACTGCAAGAAGCTTCGCCCGGCGCTCATCGCCGTCGGCCAGGGTCTCGGCAACCTCCTCGACAGCCTCGACGCGCTCGAACAGGCTGCGGACGCGCTTCTCCTCGACAGCGATGGTCATGGCAGCCCCCCTCGGCCGACTCACTTCCGAGTATGAGGCAATTTCTCTGAACCCGCCAGTGGCGCGGCCTGGCAGTGGCGTTACCGGGTTGGGCCGCGCGGGCGTGGCGGCCTGCCTACGCATTTCCGGCCCGTGCGGCTCTTGGTTTCCTGAGCCCGTTACGTGCGTTTGCGGAGCTGGTAATTGCTGTCATCGTAATTGGCTGGACCGCGCCCGGTCCAGAGATATTCCGGGTTTATGCACATCTTGCTTCCGTGCGTAGTTGTGTGCTGAATCGCATCGGATGACAATTCGACACTGCGCGCTATTAAAGCATTGACCTTGACCCCAGGAATCACCTGGCGGCATCGCCCAGGACCATTACCCGTTTGGCCGGGGCTGTGGCCTGCAGGTTTGACCGTGCTCGCATTAGACGTAAGGATCACGCATCCGATGCGAGGCAATGGAGGGTCACTGCGGGTGAGCGACGACGGCCATTCGTACTGCTCTACGCCCAGCCCGGGCACAAGTTAGGGGCACCACAAGGGGCAGGGAACGTCCAGTTCCCTGCCCCTTGTGGTGATCGGGCGTGGCTATCCGCGCAGGTAGTTACGACCCTGCGGAGCCATTCCAGTGCAGCAGCGCGCCGCCGGAAGGCGGAGTCGTGGGCGCGGTGCTGGTGCAGGTGTAGGAATTAGTGTTGATGAGCGGCGACGGGCAGGTCAGACCAGTAGCGCAGCACCAGCACGGCCCGCTGGCGGGCAGGCAGCCGGGCCAGCGCCCAGCGGAACTCGGCCTGGTCATCGACCTCCCGCAATGCCCGGGCTGCGTTGTCGTCGGCCAGCTCAGCCGCGCCCTCATGCGGCTGCAGCTCGGTCCGCTGCCGGGCACGGCGGTCGGCGTCGTGCAGGACGAGGTTGATCAGGATCCGGCGGGCATAGGCAGCCGCGTAGTCCATCGATCGCGCCCGGTTCCAGCGGTGCGCCACCCGTAGCAGCGTTTCCTGGACTAGGTCCTCGGCGTCTTTAGCGTTCCCCCGTCATCAGGAAACCGGTGCGCAGCAGCGGGTCCGACGCCTCGGCCGCGAAGCGCTCGAACTCGCGGCTGGCCGCCCTGTTCCTGACCCACTCCATCCGCATCGTGGTGAGCTGGCTGGCTGGTGGCGGGTAGCCCTGGTCAGCCAGCGCCGCCGGAGGGGAGGCCGCTACTGCAAGTGTAGGAGTTGGTGTAGACGAGGCCGCCGATCAGCGCATGGGCGCTGTTGACGTAGTCGAAGAGCAGCTCGGTCCCGGCGGGCATCGCCGCGGGGTTGATCACGGTGAGGGCATCGGCGGGAACCGTCTGCTGGTGGCCGGGGGTGGACGGCTCCACAGGAGTTCCATCGGGCAGCTGAACGGACAGGACCCCGGTGCTATGCGGCGAGGGCGGGGCGGGGTTCGACGAGCAGTACGTGTCGATCTTTACCAGGGCCGGGATGCCATCTTGCCCCAGTGCCTGCTGGAGCGCGCCGGGATCGAACATCTGATCCTGGCTCAATTTCAGCGTCGCGGTGCCATTGGCGGCCTTGGCCAGGGTGAACGCTGCAGTGCGGATCGTGGTTCCGGTGCGCGCGGGGCTGTGACCGCCGAACACGCCGGCCATGCCCAGAGCCAGGGCCGCGACGCCCGCGGTGCCAGCCAGGCCCAGCCCGGTCACGGTGCGGCGGCGCCGGGCACGGCCCCTGGCCATGATCTGCGCTGCTGCTGGGGGCCCGGCTACCGGCAGCGTCGACAGAGAGGTGGCTGCGGCGCGCAGCACGTCGTCGTCGCTCATGTCGTCGTGGATGTTCATTGCTCTGCCTCCGTAGGGCTGGTAAGGGTGAGTTCGCGCCGCAGGGCCGCGACGCCACGGGACAAGTGCATCCGGACCGTCCCGGCTTCGATCCCGAGCTGCCGGGCGATGGTGCCGGTGTCCAGGTCCAGGAAGATCCGCAGCGCGATCACCTCACGCTGCCGAGCTGGCAGCCGCCACAGCGCAGTCAGCAAGGCCGCATCGACACCGCTGCCGGGCGGCGCAGCGGGCAGGTCATGACCGGCCAGGGGCAGTTCCCGGTTGCGGCGGCGCCACCACGATGCCCCCGTGTTCAGCGCGGTGCGCACTACCCAGGCCCGCGGGGCGGGGTGACGGCTGACCTTCCGCCAAGACGCCCAGGCCCGGGCGAACGCCTCTGCCACCTGATCCTCGGCCAGCTGTTGGCTGCCGATGACCGCCGCCACCGCTCTCAGGCAGGGCTCCCAGCTTGCCTGGAAGAAGGCGGTGAACTCCGCTCGTTCGTTGCTCACAACCCTTTAACTCCGGCCTCTCCCCGATCGCATAGCCGCGGAGCCGCATTCTGATCGCGGATCGCGCTGGCCTGGCGGGCGACTAACCCGTTCATGATGCAAGGCCGCCGCGCTGGGCTGATCCCCACATGCGCCCCAAAACTGCGGCTTCCGCTGAATACGCCCAGGCCATGCCTGTGGTCGGCGTAGTCTTGAAAACCGCTGGGGCTGGGACCGGGCTCCGTGCCATTGCGTGCCCGATCGGACAGTAAGCAGCGGTCAATCACAGTCGCTGGCGCGCATGCCACATCGGCCCCGACCAGCAAGCGCCGGGGTCAGAGCCATCCATCCCCCCAACGATCTTCTAAGCCACAGGATCCCCCGCAGGCCGTGATGGATGCCACCGCGAAGGGGGCGGGGCCAGCGATCAGCCGGATACGGCCATCCGCGGTAAAGGCCTGGGTTGCCCGGTCGGCATCGCTCATCGTCCGCCTTCCTCGCCGCAGTCCCGACGGCCGGTCACGATCCACGCGCCACCCAGCCCGAACGGCCAGACCTGGTAGCCGAGCGCGTCGAGCACCTGGGAGAGTGCGCCGTTCATGACCTCATGCGTGCCGTGATACTCGTTCCAGCGGTCCCGGTCGAGCGAGAGCAGATCGTGAGTTGTCCAGGACACCGCCTTCCGGATCATGGCCGCGGGCGACCGGCAGCAGGCACGCCCCGCCGCCAGCCGGTACCGCGGATGGCCATGAGCGCAGTGATGCAGCGTAAACCCAGCCTCGGTGAGCACCCGGGCAATGTCATGAGCCAGAGGTACGAGGGGATCATCGTCGGGCAGAGGGCGGCCGTAGCTGTCGCAGAGTCTGGTCACCGCGTCCGCCAGTTCCGCTCGCTCGGCGAGAGCCCGTAGTGGGTCCAGGTCCGGTGGTTCGTCGCCTATGTAGGCGTCCACCGCGTAGCCTGCCCGGAACTGGTTGAGACGGTCGTCGGACATGCTGCTCCTCCTGGATCAACTGGGAGGAATCTGGGAGATCACAACTCGTGTGACCCTGCCCAAACCCCTCTCAACTGGGTTGAAGAGGAGCTCCTGAACTGGCCTTTTAACATTCGGCGTGGTGGGCGGGAGGACTGGCCCGGGTTTGCAAGCAGGGGGTCGCGAGTTCGAGTCTCGCTAGCTCCACCAGGCAAAACGTCTCTGCACAACAGCGGGACGCACCGCGCTGTCGAACCCCGCGCGTCGTAGGCCGCACCCGGGCCGTCCCACAGAAGTCCCGCCTTCGGGGGGACGATCGGCAGCGGGCTTGGCCCGAGAGCCGCCACCGCGGAGAACCGGTCAGCGCTGGACTGTGTAGTGCAGGTGCAGCACGCGGTCGCCCTGGACCACCTGGTCGGGATCGTCGAGGAGGACGGTGCCGGCGTGGCTGCCGAAGAAGCGCACCCCTTCACCCAGAACCACCGGGGCGACGTCCATGGCGATCTCGTCGACCAGTCCTGCCGAGAACGCCTGCCCGCCGAGGTCGCCGGCGGTCACGCAGACAAGACCGTCGCCGGCCAGCTTTTTGGCGAGCGCGATGCCCGCCTCGACCGACCCGGCCGTGTGGAAGGGTGCGTCCGGGTGGTCGGTGAGCCACGCCTCCGGCAATGGCCGGTGGGTGACAACGACCAGCTCGTCTCCGGCGGCCGGGTCGCCGTCCCAGCCGTTCGTGGTGTCGAACAGGTGACGGCCGATCACCGTCACCTTGATGGCGTCCCAGAAGGGCTGGACGTAATCCGCGGATGCCTGCGAGACATGGAACGTCCAGCCGCTCGCCCTGGCGGACACCTCGGTATCTCCGTTGCCGTACCAGTCGAACAGCGGCCCGACCGTGTCATCGGAATAGGCGATGTAGCCGTCCACCGACACGACCGCCTGCATGACAACCCTGGCCATCTCCGCTCCTCAGCCGAACGTGGGAACGATTACCTGCACCGGTCTGACGAGGATATCCAGCTTGCTCGTCGGCTCGATGTTCCGGGCCAGGAGCAGTTGCCCGATTACCTCGTCAGCGCCGGTGGCGTGGCCGAACCCAGCACCTAGTAGCCACCGGACAGCCCTTGCCACAAGTGGGAGATCAGGACGCGGCGACCCGCGTAGCCGAGGTTCTCCGGCGGGTGGGCCTTGCCTTTGCACAGGCCGGGGATCATCCCGGCGCGCGAGTTCTTGGGCTGGACGCCGTACCGGAGCCAGTTCGCGCACGTCGGGGAGCACGGCTCGTACCGGAGCGCGGCGATCAGCCGGACCGCATGCGCCCGCTGGTTATCGGTCTCGGCGGCGCGGCATCCGGCGATCTGCTTGGTCAGGTATTTGGTCAGATACCCGATGCGCCGGGCCGAGTCCCTGGTTCCGGTCAAGGATGCCCTGGGCGTCGAACTTGGGACCTGGCCCGCATAACGTGACGGTAACGGCGCGATCGGTTCGGAGGAGTCGCCGTGGCCTTGCCCGGGCGCAAGCGACGGTTCTGCAGCCTCCGTCCGGAATGCCCTCGATGAAGGCCCTCTGGTGAGGTCACGGACACGGTTAGCGGTAGCTTCCGGCGGTCCGAGCGGGGCACCTCTACATGCATGGCTGGCCGTCTACTGGCACTTCGTGAGGCGCTTGGTCAGGTTCGGCTGAGGGCGTCGCGCACGGCGGCGATGGCCTGCTCGATGTCGCGGCCGGTG
>Ga0187879_10000482_pt1 | contig 26119 bp, 19 predicted proteins | sample June2016WEW_19_1_FD_132423 | JGI IMG/M metagenome (GOLD analysis project Ga0187879, IMG submission 132423) | Peatland microbial communities from SPRUCE experiment site at the Marcell Experimental Forest, Minnesota, USA - June2016WEW_19_10 | ecosystem: Environmental > Terrestrial > Soil >... | reverse complement strand
GATGGTTCTCATAAAAAACCCTCGTGGGTCACTGCAGCCCTTAGAGCAACGATTTTGGTGTCAAAAATGGTGGTCTAAGCCTGCAAAACGGCTGTTTTTTACATCTCGATCTTTGGCTGTAGCGGATTTACCTTGGCCCGACCCCGGACCGGAGCATCGAGAGAGTTCTGTTCTCTGAATCACAACAATCAGCATAACAACGGCTTGCTGTAGGTCTGGCAACTGCGTCCTTGGGGGCATGCCATAGAGGAGTACTGGGAACTTAATTGAACTATACGGGCGAATGCATAGGCAGCCCAGCATCCGGACTATTGGAAATGGACATGGTTGAGACTACAGTATCTCCGGAAATATCAATCGTATTCCCAGCCTTTAATGAAGCGCACAATATTGAGCATACTCTGAATTGCTTTTGCGAATTTTTGCAAAACGAAGGTTATTCATTTGAGCTGCTTGTCGTCAATGATGCCAGTACCGATGAAACTGGAATTATACTAGACACACTTTCAGGCAGACTTGATACGTTGAAAGTAGTGCACCTGGAACAAAATTCAGGGAAAGGCGCAGCTGTCAGAAATGGCATAATGGCATCGACTGGGAGGTACATTTTCTTTACTGATAGCGATCTTATTATCAGCTTCGATAGCTTCAAATATTGCATAGACAGTTTGACACAATTTAATCACGATTTCATTATTGGAAACAGACGGTCAGGTCATTCCATATCAATAGGTAGCTCATCTATATCTAGACGGTTAGTGAGTTCAATATTCATAACCTTTACCAGAGCCATACTTCTCAGAGACATTTTCGATACTCAGTGTCCACTTAAGGGATTCAGTCACGAAGTTGCTATGAATTTATTTTGCGATCAGATCGTAACGTCATACGCATTCGATGTGGAAATATTATACAGAGCTAAACAACTTGGTCTCAAGATTTCACAGATTCCGGTAACATGGTTTGATAAAAGAGATAGGAAACCCTTAGGCAACTTAGCCATGATGTTAGTGTATGCCATGAAAGATGTCATGCGTGTCAAACTATTCGTAAATAGTTGACTTCACGAAGAAGGTAATGATGAATACTCCCCGAGTATCTATAATCATCCCTACAATGCGATACAGTGAATATCTAGCAGAATGCCTTAACCACTGTAGACTGCTCGACTACCCAGATTATGAGATATTGGTTGTACCGGACGCTCTAATTGGTCTTAACAAACCAGGTGTGAAGGAAATCCCATCTGGCCCATGCACTCCGGCCAGCAAGAGAAATGTAGCATTTGCTTACAGTACCGGGGAAGTTATGGCGTTTCTTGATGATGACGCATTTCCTCCTGTATCCTGGTTATCTCAGAGCATCCCCTATTTTATCGATAGCCGCGTTATGTGTGTAGGGGGTCCCAGCCTCACCCCCGAAAGCGATTCCGAAATGCAGGTAGCAAGTGGATTGGTTATGTCATCTCCGTTGGCAACTCTCAATGTCCGTTATAGGTATATCCCATTAGCACCGCGCCAAGTACACGAATTGCCCTCCTGCAATTTACTTGTCCGCAGGGAAGCTTTTGAAAATATCGGAGGATTTAGGCTAGAATTGTGGCCAGGAGAGGACTCCGTATTCTGCCACCAAATAAGAAAGCTGTTGGGAGGCGTGATCCTATACTCGCCTCAAATTCAGGTTTTTCATCATCGTCGCGCACTCTTTCTGCCTCACCTATCGCAAATTTCTCGCTTTGGTACCGCAAGATCCTTGCTCACGAGGATTTTTCCAGAAATGGTCCTCAGCCCCAGCGTCTTTTTCCATCCCGTGATGTTTCTGGTTGTATTACTCTCGGCAATCCTCTGTTTTTGTGCACCACAGTTCGTGCCAGTACCCCTCATAGCTTTGCTATTTTACATACTCTGCGTGGCTATAACTTCGTCACGAGGTCAATCCTGGCTCCAAAGTGCTCTCGTCGTAGCTGGTGTAATGGCAACCAATTTCACCTACGGATTTTTTTTCTTGGTCGGGCTGATTGCCCCTGCTTGCAGCAGAGGTCGATTGCGGTCCCAAATTTTGGAAAGTTCCATCAGACATCGATAATGAATATTTCTAAAGTCAAATTTCGTCATAAATTCGGAATATTAAATTCTCATTGTCCAAAACTACAAAAACACGGTATCGTATGGTCATATTGCTCTTCAATCCACCGCCGCCTGAACCGGACTGGTTCATTGAACCCCTGGGAATATCCTCTCTTGCAACATCATTGCGTGAGGCAGGTCATTCCGTACATCTTCTCGACGCTGCTCCCGAGAAGCTGAATATCGTAGATTGCTCCGAAGCGATAATCAATTATCCACGGATTGACCTATTGGGAATGACCGCGATGGATGAAGCAACCTTCAACTCGGGGTGCGAAGTCATACAGATGCTGCGGGAAAAAAACTTTGAAGCTCATATCGCTCTTGGGGGGTATTATCCTACCCTATGGTCAAGCGAAATCCTCGCGGAGTTCCTCCAAATAGATTCTGTTATAATTGGAGAGGGGGAGCTAACGGTATTGGAACTGGCAGGCGCGCTGGAACATGGGAAGCCCCTTAAAAGTATTCTTGGTCTTGCGTATCGATCACAACAGGGAATATTCCAAAACCCACCGCGTCCTTCGTCCAAGATTTGGATCAGTTACCCTTCCAGTCCAGGGATTATCTACCCGCAGCATATGATAGATACTATGTCGCGGCGGTATCTTCGAGTCGCGGCTGCATTCACAAATGCTCTTTTTGTGCGGTTCCGGTGTTCTACGCTCAGTCTCCGGGCGCTCGATATCGGTCTCGAAGTGGCAGAAATATTGCTGACGAATTAGAAATACTTATAAAAGATTACGGAGTAAAGTTTATCTTCTTTGTGGATGAAGATTTTTTGGGAGGAACCCCCGCACGTAAAACAGTGCTGAAGGACTTAATACGCGAGATTCGCAAGCGGAAATTAAACTTTAATTTTCTAATAGAATGTCGCGCTGATTATTGGAGGCAACTTGAGATATTTGAGGAACTAGTTGATATTGGCCTATTCTCTATTTTCATCGGTGTTGAGTCGAGCCTTGAAAGTGTCTTGGACAGATTGCATAAAGGTATTTCTCCTGAAGATGTTTATAGAGCATATGAATTCTCGGAAAAACTCGGCCTATACATGTACATTGGCTACATCTTATTTGATCCGTATACTACGTTTAATGAGCTGCAAGAAACTATTGAACGTTTGTTTTCTCCAGGGTTTCCACCCATTTTACATCTCCACGGGATGGGGATAGTAAAGGGAACTCCCCAAGCCGAACGTCTTCGGCAAGACGGGTTACTGATTCATCGAGCACGATCTCTGGGATACACGTTTACGGATACTAAGGTAAAATACTTTTCCGATGCACTTGACACTTATTGCAACATCTACAGACCAGTCGTTTTAAATACATACAAAATACTGTTCATGGCAGGCAACTTTCCAAGGCACAATAACGCGTTCGCACTAGAGGCTCTTATGGCCCTAGAAAAACAGATTGTGCTATGCCACAAAGAGTTCCTATGTTCTACATTAGATATGCTTGAGGGAGGCCACCTTTCTATTGATTATCAATTAGTTTTCACAGCCAGATTTGCTAGAATACTGTCGATAACCAACGCCATTCATTCCAAATGGAGGTCAGCATGTTCTCTATCATTGTAAACCTTGTCTGGCATTTTAGCACTTATTCACTTTCTAATCGAAGACTTCTGTGACAGGCAATGAGGTCCTCAATGAATCATTCTGCTACATTAAACCCTACCCTGGTTAAGTCATTACAAATGCACAGAGTAGTGCCTTTTGTTGGTGCGGGGATATCAATTTGGCAACCAAGTGGAATGCCGACTGGATACGAATTGCTTGAAGCGGTATTACGTGGCCTAACACCACCATCAATGCCAAACTCATTACGTAAACATTTACAAAAAGTATATTCCTATTCTCCTGAGATAATATTCCAAGCTATTTATGAATATTTGCCTGACAAAAGTATATTTTTCAATATATATAAGGCATTCGAAGACAGACAGCCAAATATATGCCATGTTATTTTGGCAAATGCTTTTTCAGAAAGATTGACAGCCCTATTCACAACCAACCAAGACTGCCTATTGGAGGAGGCGTCAGGCAATTCTGTAAAATCAATATTTAGCGAAGGCGATTTTATGCTTAGCGACAACAAACCGCAAATCTTCAAACTGCATGGTACTTCAGGAGGCGTCACAGATAGTGAAAGGCTAACTCGAAGCACAAGTATACAGTTTACATTAAATCAAATGGGGGCTGGGTTATCTCCCAATAAGACTAGACTTATCCAGCACGTGTTTGCGCGGCATCCTTTACTCTTCATAGGGTATAGTGGAGCAGACTACGACATATGTAACTTCTTGTTCAATGAGCTTGATAATAGAGACAGGGTTATCTACTGGAACGTCCGGCCTGGTACTAATGTGGAGTCTCTGCAACCTCATTTATGGTCATTGTACTCAAGGTATCCCGACCAGATTGTAATCATTGAAATGGATATTCGAGATTTGTTTATTGAAATTGCGAAGTTGTGGTCGATCTCAACCGAAAGATCACTGGTGGAACTTGCTTACAAAGAAAATGTCCATACCAGGGTTCCCACAAACAGGTATTTGATTCAACGGTGGGCAGTTGGCCTGCCGGAGTTTTATAAGATACTGATTCTTGGCTGGATTTTATTCTCGACTAATGTCCCAACCGGGGCGGAGGAAGCTGCGAAACTTGCAATAACTCTTAGTAGTAATGACCTCGAAAAAGGCATCGCGTTTCTGTTGCTTGGGCACTCTTGTCGGGAACAGAGCAGACACGCTGAAGCATTACGTCATTTAACTGCGGCTCTTAAGTATTTCAATGCAGTAGGCGACCTTTTTCGACAAGCACAGGCGCTGCATAAGATTGCTGAATCAAGTAGTACGTTAGAAATGATGCGTCTGCGCCATTTATTACCGCTTTCGAGATTTCACTATGGAATAAGAACAATCAAGGAAGCTATTCGCTTGTACGAATGTTCCGAACATGACAACGTGGACAAGACGATGCAGAGAGCAACACTGGGCTGGGCACTTCTCAACGAAGCCCAGATACTCATCAGGATTGGTTGGTTTTGGCGTCATTTTGTACCATTATTCGGCAGGTATGTCTCGCGTTGGTGTTTAAACAAAGGTAAGACAAAGCTTCAAAGAGCGATGGATGTCCTTTCGAAATCCGGCGACTTACGGGGAGTCGCGCAAGGTCTGATTGCTCTTGCAGACATTGAGCCTCATAGAAATCATGCAGAATTGGGTGGCAACGTTTCAAGTAGATGGACTGTCGACTTAGTTCATCAAGGGAACTCGCTTATCAGGCAGTGCCTCCAAAATATTGCTAAAGGAAACGTCAACTCTGCGATCACCCAATGCAAAATGGCAATCGAGCGCTACCAACATCTTGGTGTCCAGGCTGAGATTTCAAGGGCCGCTGCCATCATGGTAAATCTTGGGCTGAAAATTAAAGACAGGCAGATGACCGATGAATATCTCACCTTGTGCATTGAGGCTCTAAGGAAAACTAGGGGTTCCTATTTATTCAATATGGTGATTATGATTCAGATATGGAGAGGATTGTTTTGGGGCTTCATATGGAGGATTCGCCGTTCCTGGGAATAAGTAGACTCGTTGAACTAGACCTTGAATACCTCGCAAGGTGATATGACTCTTCTGAAGCCGCAGGGGCTGAAGGACTAATCCATCGATTGAGAACGGGGTCGCGCAAAGACAAGTATTTGCATCCGTTGGACAAATTACCAAATCCACCGATCCTTCAGGTTTTGAAACGCTGCTTTTGGCATCAAAAAGGCCAGTTTGAGGCGGTCTTGATTCTGAAAAGGTACTCCAGAGTTGCCATAGTGTCTCTACGTTGACTAAAAAAGGGGAAACTCCACACAGCTCTCATGGACTTTGACAAATGAGGCGCCAAAATATTTGCCGTTTCCGAATCAATTGTTTACCGAATCGTTGCAAACTGAGTCTTTCGAGATTGGCTTTGTTGAGATTCTCACTCCTGCTAGTTTTTTACCAGCCTACCATCCTCAGATGAGAGAAGTCCATCTTCCACTTCTTGCGGAATTGAATCAAAAAATGCAGATGCTGTTCAAAGATATATACTTGCAGTTCGAAAATGGTGTAAAGGGACTAGTAAACTTACAGCCGCATTTGCCTTTTTCTCTGAGAAGGCAGTATGCGGGGTAGGAAGCCCACATTTAAAAAGGGGAAAACATGGCTGTTCTCTCATGGATTCATTTGTCAGACCTACACATGCGAGAAGAGGATGTATTCAACAGATCGCGCGTCATTGAGGCTTTGCTCGATGACGTCGCGGACCGGGGAAGCACAGATCCGCGACTTAGCCAGATTGAGGCTCTCTTTTTTACCGGAGATCTTGCTTTCCACGGATACGAAAAAGAGTACGAGCTCGCAATAAATGAGTTTGTCAATCCTTTGATTGAGAGGCTTAAGGTTGGGAATGATAGGCTTTTCTTTGTACCGGGCAACCACGACATAAATATAAAGCATTATGAAAAGTACGCTCAGGGATGGCAAAGGGACATCAAGAATGGAGAAGAGATCACCAGATTTCTTAAAAATTCTGAAGACATGGAACTTCTAAAGCCTAGGATTAAAGGCTACTCAGAACATTTCCTCATACCGGTTACAGGGAAACATCTTCAGAATCCCGGTTTATTCTACACCTCTGAAATAATGATAAGCGGCAGGAGAATTTCAGTGCTCTGCATGAATTCAGCGTGTCTATGCACTGGAAATGAAGATGATGAGCCCTGCCTTGGGGAGATACAGCTGACAGAAGCTCTGAAAGCTGCTGAAGGATCGTTGTTGAATATTGCCGTTTTCCATCATCCGGTTGGCAAATGGAAGGAAATTGATGATTCTCAAAGCTGCGAAATCCTTTTACAGAAAAAATGCGGGCTGTGGCTTACTGGGCATACCCACCAGTCCAATATTAGATTGGTCTCCAGCCCTTTTGGGGAATGGGTTCCCATTTCCGCCGACGCCGTTTTTGAAAAACGAAAATCTCCTCTATCCTATAATTATGGATTTCTGGACTTGGACACTGGACATGGAACCGTGTTCTTTCGAACATATTTCGAGACTCAAAATGAATGGGGACCGGACATAGGGGCAACTGGGAAGAAGCATAAGGGCGAGATGCCCATAAAAATAGAAGGGATGGGAAGGACTGTATCGAAAGAGAAAGGGAGCGGCAGTCCACACATTTGTGCGCTTCCTAACCTTGGATACAGTCGCGTTTTGGACCCCTTTGCCAGTGTCACAGCAGAAGGGATGAATGCGGACGAAATTACCAGGCTATTCGTCGGGCATCATACAAAGCTCGACATAGCTGAAAAGCGTTTCGGGACGATAATCGAGGGGCAGAGGGGCACCGGAAAGTCAATGATCCTCAAGTATCTCTCTTTCCCTGTTCAGATCAGGACCTGGCGAGCAAAGAACCAGGATTCCGGCGCGTACTTCGAGGAGAAGCGCTTCATTGGGGTCTATTGCAAGCTCCAGCAGGGGGTCTATGACAAGAGTGATTTGGAAGAGATCCCTGACAAGATAAAGCGAGGACATATATTCGAGCACAGATTGACGGCTGACATTTGCGTGCAGATTCTCGAAACCATGAAAGAGGTCACAGCGCACCTTGGTCTATCCAATAAGAATTCCAACAGAATCGTGAGCAAACTAAGTAGACTTTTAGAAGTACCTAAAGAATGGCTGGATAATGCTGACAACTTGTCCGAAATAATTGATGTATATCGCGATGTTCTGAGGCAGGAAGCAAAAGCGGTTGATGAATATTTGCGGGCTGAGGGTAGTTCCACGTTCACTCCAGCTTTGACCTTAAGCGGTTTTTTATATGATTTGATCGCCCTGTTTAAAGAGACTCTTGGCCTGGAGCAATGCTGTATTCTTATGCTGCTTGATGATTTCGATGTCCTGCACGACTGGCAGCAAGAGATTTTATTCGCGATTGCTGCACAAAGAATGTTTGATCTGGTTTGCTTCAAATTTGGAGTAATGAGTGAGGGGGTTAAGACCGGGACTGCAGGGCAGGGACGCACCTTTCGACCAGGAGACGATTTTGATCATATCTCTTTGGATATGATTGAGAGAGGTCTTCTTCGAAAGGATTATCCTGATGCGGTAATGTTAATTTCTGCAAAACGGATCAAAGAAGCCGGATGGCCAAGTTTCAGCGAGAGGATACCTGCGCTCACTATGAGTGTAGAAAGGGATAAGTCCGCAATAAGCGCATGCAACAGAGTCTTAAGGGATCTATTTCTCCCTTGGGAGCACGGAATCAAATTAAGGCAAGAAGTTAGGTCCACCATGGAGAAAGAGTGGGAAGAAGCTAAAAAAAAACCAACCAAACAGAAAAGTGATTACTTCAGTAAATACGGCAACGCTAGATATTTTCAGAAATTGAGGCAAATGAGACAACCCGAACGCTATGCCGGGTACGATTATATTGTCAATATTTCTTCGGGAATTGTCAGGCAGTTTTTGGAGATCTGCTCCCATACGATTAGCGAAGCATACAAAGAGCACTGGAATCCTCAGAAAGGCATTGGCATTTCAGCAGAGATTCAGAACAGGGCGGTTTTGGGCTATTCCAGGGCATTTTTTGAAAACTTAAATAAAGGCGCAGGCGCTCATGGAGAATCTAGCGCTTTGGGCTATGGCGTGACTTCAAAGGATGTTGTGGATCTTATCGAGGCCCTTTGCGATCTATTCTACGCACGTCTGCATTCTCCAAGTCACAGAGAACCTGAAATCATAACTTTTGCCCTTAAGGACAGTAGCACTTATGTTGACAACCTTATGAAGGTATGCCTCAGGGAAAGTGTTCTCCAGAAATTCGCCTACCCTCCTAAAACGGCTGGACAAGCCTCTTTGCCTGCGTATGCGTTGAATAAGCGACTGGTGCCAAGGCGTGGTCTCTCACCCTTGAGAATGCAAGGCAGAATAGAGATGACTGCATCGGATATTGTAGACGCTATTAAGAATAAGAAGAGTCTCCTAGATAAGTTTATGCTAAATGCTTATGGCTCCCAGCTTTTAATGCAAGAATGGGATAAGCAATGAGCCAGATCACTGAGTTTGATCATCTAGAGCCTTACTCAGAGGCTGAAGGAGCAGAGATTTTTATCTGCTGTGCCAGCTATGAAGAGCGCTGTATGGGGGCTTTGCTGTCCTCAGCTGAAAATTATCATCCCAAAGCCGTCCTCTTGTTCTATGGCAGAGAATTTCTTTACAAAGGAAAATGTCTGCAGCATTTAAAGGCACTCAGAGACCTTGCCTCGAAACTGACAAAACGAGCAGCCTTAGAATTTGTCTTTGAGACTGCAACACCACGTCAATCTATTTCTGAATTCAAAACAGCAATGCAAGAGATTCTAACCGACTGTTCAACTATCAGAATGACTCTGGATATTACAACTTTTCCAAGACAATTAATGTTTCCGCTGATCCAGGAAATAGTGGGAATTACAGCAGAGCAAAATTTTAGGATGCTTTATACCGAACCGGTTGAATACTCTACCGAAAAACCAGATGGCTGGCTTACAAGAGGTGTGCGTTCAGTAGTGCCGATTTTGGGATTTGGAGGCGTGCAAGACCCGCTGCTCAAGAAACTCTTAGTTGTGCTGCCCGGCCATGAAGGCGAGAGAGCCTATATTACCTGGCGGCGGCATCAACCTGAAAAGACCATCCTGCTGCGTCAGGGTAGTCCTTATCATAAAGGACTCAATGACATTTCCGAGAGGGAGAATGAACTTCTTCTTTCAATGAGCGGAGACATCTGCCTATATGAGCCGAGGCTGCCAGCCCTGGAAGTAGATGGTACATTTCTGGAATTAGAGAGGATTTATGCTCGTTACGCTCATCAATTCTACTTCGTTGTCGCCTCGCTGGGTACTAAGCTTCAGACACTCGGTTTTTTCCTTTTCGCAGAAAGCAGGCCCAATGTACAGATAACCTATGCAGTTCCCGTCCAGTATAACTACGATGATTATTCCACCGGATCAAGGAAATACTGGGAAATCAGGTGTTTGAACCCATATCTAAAAATGGATGAGTAGATGTCCCCCACGCCAGTCAAAGAAAATGTTTGCATTGATCTATGCTGTGGAGCAGGAGGATTGTCATACGGCTTCGTACAGGCTGGATTTAGTGTGGCATTGGGCTTGGACATCGACAAAGAAGCGCTCAGGACCTATAAGAAAAACCTGCCTGCCTCAATTGCCCTTGCCGCTGACGTAAGGCAGATTGGAAGGGCAGAAATATTCCATCATATTTCCCAGAAAAGGATGGAAATAGGTGGTATTTTAGCATCACCTCCATGTCGCGGCTTTTCACAGTCGAATAGGCGCTCTCGTAATTTGGATAACCCATCCAATCTCTTATATCTTGAAATTATGCGCTTAGTCGGTGATTTTAAGCCAGCCTGGTTTTTGATTGAAAATGTTTGGGGCCTCCAGCATGTGGCTAACGGCCATGTCGAGGACCATATTGTCGAATTGGGCAGTTCGATGGGATACCAGGTCACCACCAGGATCCTCAATGCAGTTGACTATGGTGTTCCTCAAAAGAGAAGACGAATCTTTTTCATTGGATTCCTAGGCAGGAGTCGTTTCATTTTCCCTGAATCAACCAAATCATCCGGGGTCACAGTTCGAGAAGCGATTGGAGATCTGCCGTCATTGATTAATGGTGATACGAGGAGTATGCTGCCCTATAGGCGGTTAGGCGATGAACTCTCCGACTATCAGATGAAGATGCGTGGAGCGAATGAGGAGCCATTCGTCCGGGGTAATTTGGTCACCCGTAACAACGAAATTGTACTTAGCAGGTATAGGCACATTCCTCCAGGCTGCAACTGGAGGAGCATTCCTCCCGAACTTATGGCAAACTATAAGAATCCCGCTCAATGTCATACAGGAATCTATCGGAGATTGGAATGGGATGCTCCATCAGTGGTCATTTCAAATTTTAGGAAGAATATGCTTATTCATCCCGAAGAAGATAGAGGGCTCTCCGTGAGGGAGGCTGCTAGGCTTCAAGCATTTCCTGATTCATTCATCTTAGAGGGCTGTCTCGGTTCCCAGCAGCAGCAGGCTGCCGATGCCGTTCCTCCCCTCCTGGCCCAGATCCTCGCTGTGGAAATAAGGAAGTTTTTAAATTAAGATGGACAACTTGAACGAAAGCCAACGCTCATATTGCATGTCGCGTATCAGTGCAAAGGATACCAAGCCGGAGTTAGTAGTACGGCAGACTCTTCACAAACTCGGATTCCGATTCAGGCTACATCGACGAGACCTTAGCGGTGTACCTGATATTGTATTGCCGCGTTTCCGGACAGCGATCTTTGTGCACGGCTGTTTCTGGCACCAGCACTCTGGCTGCCGTCGGGCCACAACGCCGAATTCCAATGCCGAATACTGGACCAGCAAACTAGAGGGTAACGCTCGGAGAAGCAGAGACGCTGTTGTAGATTTGGAAGAGGCAGGTTGGAGGGTAGAAATTATCTGGGAATGCGAAACTAAAAACACCGCTGAACTTGAAACCAGGATTATCAAACTACTTAAGCTTTAACTAATCTGTCAGTCTGGACAATGTGTCCGCATCTGTTGCGCGGCAAAGGGGTCGGGTAGCCCTAACTGACTAAAATTACATGACAATAGGTCCACATCATAGCTTATTTGGTGCTTAGAGGTGCATTTGCGGCATCAAAAACGAACGTTTAACCAGATTAGTGAGTTGTCACATATGGCCAGAGCCAAACGACCTGCAACCCGCAACTCGGGTCTCCGCCCTTCGTTCTAAAGTGTTCTCAGTCCTCGTCACCCCGGAAGTTTCCAGTCCGGGGCCTCAGTCCTCAGTCCTCTGAATATGAGTATCGGACTCTACCTTCTAGTACTTACTTGCAGAAGTGCGCGTAACATATTCACAGCCCGTCACCCCGGCGAAGTGTCGGGGTCCAGTGATTTTAACCAGCCGAAAAGACACTGGATTCCGGCCTGCGCCGGAATGACGACGTTGCCAGGGGGAAGGATCTTCCACGGAACTAAACACGCTAAATTACGCAAGTAAATGCCAGGCTGCGCGGTGAGAAGTGACACGAAAGGACTAGAGCAGGACTCTATCAACAATCGAAAAGATATCTGCGGCTGTAATAAGTTCGACTCCTTCCCGGACGTCACCATCCAGGTCGTCGATGTCGATCTTGTTTGCTTCGGGAAATATGATTGTTTTAACGCCCGCTCTTTGAGCTGCGAGAACTTTCTCGCGGATTCCGCTGACGGGGAGCAGCCTGCCGCTCAGGGTGAATTCTCCGGAAAGGGCGACGTCGCGCCGCGCAGGTTTTCCGGTTAGAAGAGAAATAAGCGCCAGAGCTATTGTAATGCCCGCCGAAGGGCCGTCCTTGGGAACAGCCCCGGATGGAATGTGCACGTGGATGTCGCTTTTCTCGAAAAAATCCGGGTCCAGTGAAAAATCTTGAGCGTGGCTGCGTATATAGCTCAGGGCCGTCTGCGCAGACTCGCGGATTATCTCTCCAAGGGAACCGGTCAATATTAACTGTTGGTTTCCCTTCATCCTGGTCGCCTCGATAAAGATTATCTCTCCTCCGAATTCTGTCCACACCAGTCCTGTGGTAACTCCCACACGGTGACCCGCCTCCGCGATCTCATGGGTGAATCTTCGTGGTCCGAGCAGGTTTTCGATCAGTTTTTCATCCACCACGACGGGTGAGCGATCGTTTTCACTTTGAAGACAGAGCCTTGCAAGCTTTCGGCAGACGGTTGCAATTTCGCGCTCGAAGTTGCGCAGTCCTGCCTCGAGTGTGTAATCCATGATAATTTTTGAAATCGCGCCGTCGAGAAACTCGACGTGCCTGTTTTTCAGGCCGTGTTCTCTCAACTGGCGCGGAACGAGGTATTGCCGGGCGATAGCTCGCTTTTCCTTTTCAGTATAGCCGGGGAACGGGATCACTTCGAGCCTGTCCAGGAGCGGGGCGGGAAGCCTTTCCACCACATTGGCCGTTGCAATGAACATGACGCTGGACAGATCGAAGGGGACATCCAGGTAGTGATCGAGAAACCGGCCGTTTTGCTCCGGATCCAGGATTTCCAGCAGAACCGAAGCAGGATCGCCTCGGAAGTCCTGGCCGATCTTGTCTATCTCGTCAAGCATGAAAACCGGGTTCCTGACCCCGATGCGCCGTATCTCGGTGATGATTCTGCCCGGCATCGATCCGACATAAGTCCTTCGGTGTCCTCTGAGTTCGGCTTCATCGCGCAAACCGGCAAGAGAAATCCTGACGAACTTTCTGCCCAGCGCTTCGGCAATAGACTTGCCAATGGAAGTTTTTCCGGTTCCGGGAGGACCCGAAAAGCACAAAATAGGGCTTCTTGTCAACTCGATGTGCCGTTTCTTTTCGTGAATCTGCCGCACAGTGGAGCGTAGTTCCTCAAGGTCAATTGGTTTGGGCAGATAGTGGGCGGCCCCTTTTTTGAGAGCGTCAACGGCAGAGCTCACCGTGGCATAGCCGGTAATCATCACGATCTGGGTGTTCGGGGCGACCTGTTTTGCAGATTCGAGGAGCTGAATGCCGTCCATCTTTTCCATCTTGAGATCGGTAAGGACCAGCTCGAACTCTTTTTGGCCCAGTTGATCCAAAGCGTCCCGGCCGTTTACCGCAGTGCTTACCTGGTAGCCTTCCTTGCGCAGGACATATTCCAGGTTCGTTCTGGCTATCTCCTCGTCATCGACCACCAGGATATGAAAGTCGGTCAGGTTACAAAGGGTTTTGACCGCCAGATATTCCAGGATTCTCTCTTTGACGTGTTTTAGTCCATAGTGCTGAAGCTCAAGGATCTTTTCCGCGCGCGCCATATCAAGGCTGTCGTCGGTTAAGTTCTGCCAGGGAAGCGAGAGGAGGAACTCGAGATAACTCACCCCGATTGTGTATTCGGGTATACCGGGGTCCATTCTTTCGAGGCGCTCGAGCTCCTTGGAGGCCAGCTCCGAAATGGGCTTCGATATCCTTGCTGTCTCGATGGCCTTGCGAAGATCATCCAGCTCGACCGATGTTTCTTCCGGGGGTTTTTCTTCGATCCTCTCAATTTTTTTAAATAAACTCATACTCTGCCTCTCGATCCCTGTTGCAAATCGCAACGGGCTTAAGCTCTGCGTTGCAGTATCGAACATTGCTGTATTGTGCTACAGCATTGACTCAGTGAGATGCTATTGCATTGTGCAACACCCCGGGCCCTCTTTGGCCCCGGCGGCAGGGAGCAGCCCAAGCCTTATTCAGCAATGATTTTGGTAGCTTTTTAGCAGATGGCACGACTTTTGACTATAGAAGATTGTAAAATTCATGCTCATAGGTGAACAGGCCATGTCAAATTTAATGGGAACAAATCGTAAGAACGACCTGCACAACGGCCGCAAGATCCTTGTCGTGGCAAATAAGGGGATTTTTACGGAGACCTTAATCAATCATTGCGTGCAGCTGGCCGGGCGGCTCGGATACGATCTGGCTGCCCTGAGCGTTGATGCTCAGTCTGAGGGCAGACCATTCGAAGACAGGTCCGGCAAATCGGCAAAAAAATTATGCGAAGCGGCCGGTAGCAACGGAATCCATTGCAGCGCCATGATTAAGCGAGGGGATATTGAATTTGCGGTTGAGGACGCAATTCACGAGATAAAGAGGGTGGAGATCGTAGTAGTAGACTCGGAGATAAGCAGCGAGAGTATCCGAAATATATCGGTTCCGGTAGTGAGTGTTTTATCAGCTTTCAACGACCAGGGAGGAAATGCAATGCCTGCTAAGAGTGAATCCTCAAAAGCTATTTTGATGGGAAAAACGGCTGGATACGGTGTAGTGAGCGCCGCCTGTTATGCGGCTGTTTTTACAAACGCCGACACCGTCACGCAAATTTGTTCCAGGGGCGGCTGGTACGCAGCTATTCCCATTGCCACGGTTCTGGCATTTTCGTTTGTGCACGGTGCATTTGCGCACAATTTGTGGTCCCTTCTCGGTATCGAGGCCCTCAAGAGAGATCAGGTCAGAAAGACCGAACACAAGGTCATCGAGAAGAGAAAGCAGTTGCGCAAAAGACCTCGCGCCTATGCTTACGTCAATCCGTTTCACAGGATAGACTTATAATCGCGCAATTTGGCGAAAAACCTTTTGGCTTCGGTAAGGATTCAAAATGCACGACATAGCAAATGAAACAGTCAAATTCATCGATCTCAATGTGATTTACGTGGTTTTCCTTTTTCTGGTCGGCTTTGTCGGCGGCCTTGTGAGCGGGTTCATCGGTTCGGGCGGCGCCTTCGTTTTGACGCCTGGCATGATGAGCCTGGGGGTGCCCGGGGTCGTAGCGGTGGCAAGCAATATGTGCCACAAATTTCCCAAGGCGCTTGTCGGAGCGTACAAACGTTTTAAATACGGCCAGGTGGATTTGAAGCTTGGTCTTGTGCTGGCTGCCAGCGCAGGCGTCGGTGTACAGGTAGGCATAAAAATCCAGCAATTAATACTCGCAAAATGGGGACCGGCAGGGTCCGACCTCTATGTGAGCCTTTCTTTTGTGGCGGTGCTGGTTGTTGTCGGAAGCTATGTTTTCCGCGACGCCATGAAGATATCGAAAGCCGGTGGAGGCGAGCGGGTTGCCCTTCTTGCCAAGAAGCTCCAGAGCATCAACCTCCCGCCAATGATTACCTTTAAGACGGCAAACGTGCGCATCTCCCTTTGGTTTACGCTTCCGGTAGGTTTCGCAACAGGTATGCTCGCCGCCACGATCGCCGTGGGCGGTTTCATAGGCGTTCCCGGCATGATTTATATGCTTGGGGTCTCGGGGCTGGTAGCTTCTGCCAGCGAACTGGTAATCGCTTTCGTGATGGGTATGGGCGGCTCCATAAACTGGGCGATCCATGGAATGGTTGACATTCGGCTGGTCCTGATCATACTTGGCGGGTCGCTTTTGGGTGTTCAGCTTGGCGCAATCGGGACCACTTATGTAAAGGATTACATGATCAAAATCGTTATGGCCACCATCATGCTCATAGTTGCCGTGAGCAGGGCGTTTGCAATCCCAAAGTATCTGGATCAGCTCGGCGTCATCTCAATAGGCAAGGGTACCATAGCGCTGCTGGGCGCGATCAGTTTTGTCTCGATGTGTCTTGCTTTGCTTACAGGGTCCATAATCATTCTGGTAAGCATGTGGAGGGCAAAAAGGTCGTCATACGCTCCAAAAGCCCTGGCTGAAGCCAGATGAATCAAGTGCTGACATCCTGCTGATTCCTGCCGTATTATACCAATTTGCGTTCAAGATTGGGCGGGGATAAACCCCGCCCCTACGTCATTGACGCGTTACGTAATGTAAGGGAGGGCTTTACGCCCTCCCGGGGGACGTGACTTGAACGCAAATCGGTATTAAAGGTATTGCTCTCCCCTTCTTTGTAAGCGTTCAGAGAAGGGGAGAGCCTTTTTGGAGGTAAGTCAGGGGAACAAAAATCCAAAAACAAATAGTCAATCCGTCCATTCTGCCGTGCCTGTGTGTCAGGACGCTTCTCAGGGAATGAAAATTAGACTATACTCACCGCTCGTTAAACGTCGGTAATTCTACCGCTATTCGGACTCAGTCTAACAGGATGCTGAAAAAGGGTTCTCTGGTGGGAAAAGAACCTTAAGAAGACGGGTGAGTTCGTCATTCCGGCGTCTTCTGCCGACAAAAGAGCCGGAATCCAGAGCTTTTTTGAACTATTTGATTTTTAAAGCAAAACACTGGACCCCGACCCCCGGACTAGACACTTCCGGGGCAGGCTTCGTCGGGGTGACGGCCCCACGGGGTTTCTACTACAAAGTGGGAATTTCAATCCTTTTTCAGCATTCTGCTCAGGGTCCGCCTCCAGTTTTACCGATTATGCTCCTGCAGTGCTTAGCAGGCTTAGAGATAATTTACGGGAAAACACGTCGGAGCCGCCGATGGAGATAAGATTTCTAAAACCTTTGAACATCCGCCAGAAGGTGATTGGCGGTTTTACTTTACTGCTGATCATGGCCGGTTCCTTTGGGACGGTTTCATATAGTTACCTTCGGGCAGTGGAGCGAAAGCAGCATTTTGTTGAGACAGCAGACGATCTTCGAGATGTTATTCTCGAGGCCCGCCGGTACGAGAAAAACTTTCTGCTGTATGGTTCCGGTGATGACCTTAACGAGAACCGCCGATTTACCCAACTTGGCTTGGAGCTGCTGGATAAGACAACCCCGGAGATCAATGATCTTGAGGGTGTTCCACTGCTAAAACAACTCAAATTGGAACTTGGCGGTTACCAACAACTGATGAACAGATTAGCCCCCGGCCATGGCGCCAGTGGGGGTTTGCCCGAGGTTGAAGACCAGTTGCGGGAACACGGCAAGAGCCTGGTGGACTTGTCCCAGAGGCTGGTCTCCTTCGAGCGCGAACGGATTCTGCATATCGTAAAGTCTCTCAAGACCCAGCTCCTGACGTCACTGGGCCTTACGATAATAGGCGGCGGTCTGCTGATTCCGGTCATTTCCAGGAAAATCGTCCGTCCGCTTCGCTATATCGAGAAAACCACACACCGAATTGCGGGAGGGGATTTCACACCGATTGTGGTTTACGATACGCACGATGAGACACAGCGTGTCGTCGAGGGGTTCAACCGGATGATTGCCGAGCTGGAGAAGCGTCAGGACCAGTTGCTCCAGGCAAAAAAACTCAGTTCCCTTGGAACATTGACCTCGGGAATTGCTCACCAGCTAAATAATCCCCTTAACAATATTTCCACCTCCTGCCAGATACTTCTGGAGGAATTCGATAAGGTGGACCCCGAGCTTTCTCATCGGATGCTCAACAATATCGAACACGAAGTACATCGTGCCCGCGATATCGTGCGAGGTCTGCTGGAGTTTTCACGAATAAAGGAATTCTGCCTCGCCCCGACGGTTCTCCTCCAGGTGGTGGAGCGATCCGTCAAACTCATTTCCAGTCATGTCCCGCCGGGGGTCGAAATTGTATTGGACGTCCCCCAGGACCTTTCACTCAATCTTGATGCTCAACGGATCCAGCAGGTATTTTTGAACCTGATCGAAAACGCTGTTCATGCCATAGAGCCTCCGGGGCAGATCAGTATTAAGGCGAGGGCCGACCTGGCAGAAAAGCAGGTGATCGTTGCGGTTGAAGATACCGGAAAAGGCATCCCGCAAGGAGAACTTGGAAGGATTTTCGATCCATTTTTTACCACAAGGGAAGTTGGCGCAGGGACAGGCCTTGGGTTGTCGATAGTTTTTGGGATAGTCCAGAAGCATCACGGCTCGATAACGGTTGACAGCAAGGAAAGTGAAGGCACCGGGTTCACCATGCGCTTTCCAATCGAAACGGAGTGCTGAGAGAAGAGGCTCGATGGCTCGAAGCCGCATTCTGATAGTTGATGACGAACAGATAGCCCGAGAAAATCTCGAGCATGTGCTGCGCAGGGAGGGCTATGAGACGGTAAGCGTCAGTGACGGGCTTGCCGCGATCGGGGAACTCGAAAAGGAAGAGTTCGACCTGGTGTTGACAGACATCCGGATGCAGCCCGTTGATGGGCTTCAGGTGCTGGATCGTGCGCGAGAGCTCTACCCCAATATTGAGGTGATAGTCATTACGGGATACGCTTCGGTTTCTACCGCTGTCGATGCTATGAGCAAGGGGGCCTACTACTATATCCCTAAACCGTACAAAATCGATGAAGTCAGGGTCCTTGTAAGACAGGCCATTGAGAAGCGAGGTCTGCGCAGGGAAGTCACAGAGCTGCGGCAGCGGGTTGGCGATCAGGGGAGGACTTCGTTGCTGATCGGCAGTAGTGCTGATATGGAAACCCTGCGAAAGATGATCGATCAGGTAGCGATTTCTGATTCGAGCGTGCTTATTCTTGGAGAAACCGGGACCGGCAAGGAGCTGGTGGCCAGGACCATTCACAACATGAGCCTTCGTGTTGAGAAACGTTTCCTTGCTATCAATTGCGGTGCGTTTTCCGAAGAGCTTCTTGCAAACGAACTGTTCGGGCACGAGCGAGAGGCGTTCACCGGAGCAAAGAGCATAAAAAGGGGTCTGTTGGAAGCCGCCCAGGGGGGCACGATTTTCCTCGATGAAATCGGGGACATGCCCCTGTCAATGCAGGTGAAGCTGCTGCGGGTGCTTCAGGAACGCTCGATGATGCGGGTGGGAGGCGTACATGAAATACCGGTTGACATCAGGGTTGTTGCGGCGACCAACAAGGACCTGAAGCAGGAGATCGAGTTCGGGACCTTTCGCCAGGATTTCTATTATCGGCTTAACGTGATAACACTGCATGTGCCGAGGCTTGCGGACCGGAGGGACGACATACTTCTGCTGAGTTTTCATTTCCTTCAGAAGTATGCAACGCTACAGGGAAAGAAGGTAGGGAACTTTTCGGACGAAGCAGCCCGGATTCTTCTTTCTTATGAATATCCTGGAAATGTGCGTGAACTTGAAAACATAGTTGAAAGGGCGGTTACCATGGCAAACGGGGACACCATAGATCCGAGCCATCTTCCGCCGGATCTTCAGCAACTCGCGTTCAGGGTGCGGCGCCCGCAGCAGGAGTTTCTGACCCTGGATGAAAATGAACGGGACTACATTTTTTGGGTGCTCAAACAGGTAGATGACAATAAGACTCGTGCATCTGAAATTCTTGGCATAGACAGAGTATCGCTCTGGAGGAAAATAAAGAGGTACAACCTCCAGTAACCAGACTGCCGGATTGACACTAACTAAAGGAGGAGAGGCGTAAATGGCAATTATAACTATTTCCAGAGGTTCGTACAGCAGGGGCAAAGAAGTAGCCGAAAGAGTGGCTCAGAAACTGGGCTATCAGTGTTATGCCCGTGAGGTCATCCTGGAGGCTTCAAAAGAGTTCAACATCCCGGAAATCAAGCTGGTGAAGGCAGTACATGACGCTCCTTCCATTTTGGAAAAGTTTTCCTACGGCAAGGAGAAGTTCATCGCATACTTTCAATCCGCTCTTTTGCAGTGCCTCGTGAGGGACAACGTGGTCTATCACGGCCTGGCCGGACATTTCTATGTCAGAGGCGTCTCCCACGTTCTGAAGGTAAGGATTATTGCGGACATGCAGGACCGGATTCAAACGGTTATGGAGCGGGAGAAAATCTCTCATGAAAGTGCCCTGACGCTGATCAAAAAGGATGATCTCGAAAGGAACAAATGGAGCCAGAGTCTTTACGGTATAACAACCTCCGATCCGATTTTGTACGATCTGGTGATTCGCGTGCGGAAAATGAGCGTGGAGGACGCGGCGGATGTGATCTGCCATGCGGTGGGACTTGAAACTTTCAAGACGACGTTTGAGTCTCAGAAGGCAATGGAAGACCTGGTGCTGGCATCCGAAGTAAAAACGACCCTGCTCGAGCTCAAACCCGACATCCAGGTATTCGTGCGCGACGGCGTCGTTACTCTTGGCGCCAGCGCCCAGATCATGAAGGACCCTGACCTGGTCCGGGAAATGGAAAGAATTACCGGCAACATTCCCGGCGTTAAGGAGGTCAACATCAAGTCTTCCCACCTGGTTGAATGGAGTGACTGACCCGGAAATTAGAACCGCTATGATTTAGTACTTATTCCAGTGAGCATTATTTAGCATTTCCGGAGAGCAAATGGGTGTCGAGCCGAACAAGATCATCTACTCCATGATCGGGGTAAGCAAGTTCTTTAACAAACGACCGATCCTGAAGGATATATATCTTTCTTTTTTCTACGGTGCAAAGATCGGAGTGGTGGGTCTTAACGGCGCCGGCAAGAGTTCGCTGCTGAGAATTCTGGCCGGGGTGGACGGGGATTTCAACGGCAAGACTACCATTGCGCCCGGCCATACGATTGGTTTTCTGGAACAGGAGCCTCAACTGGATGATGCCCTTAGCGTGCGGGAAACAGTCGAGCAGGGGGTCCAGGAGACCGTTGATCTTCTGAACGAATTCAACCTCATTAACGAGGGTTTTGCCCAACCCATGTCCGATGAGGATATGGATAAACTTATCGACAGGCAGGCAAAGGTGCAGGAAAAACTCGACTCCATGAGCGCCTGGGACCTGGACTCCAGGCTCGAGATGGCTATGGACGCACTTAGGTGCCCTCCGGGAGACACTCGGGTCAAGATACTTTCAGGAGGTGAGAGAAGGCGTGTTGCCCTTTGCCGGCTTCTGCTGCTGCAGCCCGACATTTTGCTGCTCGATGAACCTACCAACCACCTTGACGCCGAAACCGTCGCTTGGCTCGAACACCATCTTCAACGTTATCCCGGTACCGTAATAGCCGTTACTCACGACCGGTATTTTCTCGACAACCTGGCCGGGTGGATACTGGAACTTGACAGAGGGCAGGGGATTCCGTGGCAGGGGAACTACTCGTCCTGGCTTGAACAGAAGAGCGTTAGACTCAAGCAGGAAGCAAAAGGCGAAACCGAGCGTCAGAGGACATTGGAGCGTGAGATCGAATGGATCAGAATGTCGCCGAAGGGCCGTCACGCGAAATCAAAGGCTCGTATAAAAGCTTATGAATCGCTTTTGCATCAGGACCATGAAAAGCAGGCAAGGGAACTCGAGTTATACATCCCACCCGGCCCGAGGCTCGGAAATGTTGTTATTGAGGCAGACAACCTGAGTAAAGCCTACGGAGACAACCTTCTGATGGAAGGTTTTTCATTTGCCCTGCCCCCCGGCGGCATCATCGGGGTAATAGGGCCCAACGCCGCCGGCAAAACGACGCTTTTCCGAATGATTACCGGCCTGGAAAAGCCCGATTCAGGCGTGCTCAAAGTCGGCGATACAGTGAAGCTGGGCTATGTGGATCAGAACCGGGAGACGCTCGACCCCGCCAAGACTATCTGGGAGACTATCTCAGAGGGCAAGGAAACCATCGAACTCGGAAGCCTGTCGGTCAACTCGCGCGCGTATGTTGCACGGTTCAATTTTTCCGGAACAGATCAACAAAAGAAAGTCGGTCTGCTCGCGGGAGGCGAGCGCAATAGGGTTCACCTGGCAGGAATTCTGAAACAGGGCGCCAATGTAATTCTGCTTGACGAGCCTACAAACGACCTCGACGTTAACACCATGCGTGCGCTGGAAAACGCTCTGGAAAATTTCGCCGGGTGTGCCGTAGTTATAAGTCACGACAGGTGGTTTCTCGACAGGATCGCGACACACATAATCGCCTTCGAGGGCGACAGCGATGTCGTCTGGTTTGATGGAAACTACTCCGAGTATGAGGCTGACAAAAGGTCCCGCCTGGGGGCCGCAGCCGACCAGCCGCACAGGATCAAGTACCGGCAACTGACTCGGGCGTGATGAACCGGTATGCAGCAGTATCGAGCGAGTGGCCCGGAACAGTTCGCCTCTTACCAGCCGCACACCATCGAAGACCGAGAGCTGCATCGATAATTGTGAAATATTTAACATGCTGCTTCCAGGGACAGGCCGATCTAGTGTCCTGAGTCTAAAGTTCATAACATAATTCGAGCTTGGAACTGAGCCAACGCCTTCGTCACCCCGGCGAAAGCCGGGGTCCAGAAGTGATTGAATTTTATCAAAAATACTGGATTCCGGCCTTCGCCGAAATGACGGCCTAAGTACTCGGGACTTATGTAGTGGATCTCTGACTCAGGATACTAGTGGACATTGGCCTGCGGGATTGGGAAAATATCTCTTGCACGAGGAAACTATCCAACATGGTGATGAAAAAGGATTGAAATTCCCACTTTGCAGTAAAAACCCCATGGGGCCGTCACCCCGACGAAGGTCGGGGTCCAGTGTTTTGCTTTAAATATCAAATAGTTCAAAAGATCTCTGGATTCCGGCTCCCGGACTGGACACTTCCGGGACAGGCCCCGCCGGAATGACGAAATCACCCTTCTTTTGAGGCTCTTTTTCCACCAGAAAACCCTTTTTCAGCACCCTGCTAAATCATCTTTTCTACGGAAAGTTTCCAAAATATTGTTGCTACGGGAAGAGTCGGCAGTTTTTTGTAAGAGGCGATGGCGGGAGGACAGTTTTCGGGCAGCAATTCCAGTGTCTTGTATAAATCATTCTGATTGATGCGGTTTCAACTATAGGTGGTCTGAGGTCAGCAAAGTTGTGATAAAAAGTACTTGACTTTTAGGCCGTTCTGTCATTTTCTGAGCAGGTACGCGCGAACTCAGGTGCTTTTTAACCCATCCCACAACAGCTATTCAGGAGTTGAAGGAAGATGATGGCGGATCAAACTATTGCTCGAGTGGAACCTGTTCGAACTGAGGCGTATTTGGATTTTCTCCAAATGCTTACCGGAGTCGGGCTTGTGGCGTTTATGTGGTGCCATATGATTCTGGTAGCCAGTGTTAACTTCTACCTCGTAGGGCTCCAGGGCAAGGTGATGGACTGGATCGCCCATTTCTTTGAAGCCACTTATATGGCTCAAATCGGCGGTCCGCTGATTGCCTTGACTATGCTGGCTCATTTTGTGCTGGCGGCCCGCAAGCTTCCATTCCGTGCCCGTGAACAGAAGGCGATGTGGAGGCACACCGTCAATTTCAACCACTTCGATACCTGGTTGTGGATTATCCAGGCGGTAACTGCTTTCATAATTCTGGTCATGGGGTGCATTCACATGTGGACGGTGCTCACCAATCTGCCAATCACCGCAGCGAGGAGCGCCGCAAGAATTCAGACCGGATGGTGGCTTGGCTTCTACCTTGTCCTGCTACCGATGATAGAGCTTCATGTCGGGATCGGGATATACAGAATCGGCGTAAAATGGGGATTTATAAAAAGATCTAACCGCAAAGCTCTGCATGGCTTCGAAAACAAGCTCACCATAGTAATGATTGCCATAGGGCTTGTCACTCTGTTCACATTCTTTTTCATCGTTAGAGCAATATAAGGAGCTGAAATTGGACACCTTCTACACTGATCTGTTATGCGTCGGAGCGGGCCTGGCAGGCGAGCGTGTGGCGGTGGCGGCGGCCTCAGCAGGATTTGAGACTATATGCCTGAGTATTGTTCCGCCGAGGCGTTCCCACTCTTCCGCCGCTCAGGGCGGTATGCAGGCTTCTCTGGGGAATTGCTGCATGGGCGAGGGCGACTGCCCGGATGTCCATTTTGCCGATACTGTTAAAGGGTCCGACTGGGGAGCCGACCAGGAAGTCGCGCGTCTTTTCGTGGAGACTGCGCCGATTGCCGTTCGAGAAATGGCATTCTGGGGCATTCCGTGGAACCGCGTAGTTCCTGGCAAAGGCATCTACTATAAGGCTGGAAAACAATACGACAAGATTGAGAAGGAAGAGAAAGAAGGCACAATAGCCGCGCGCGATTTCGGCGGGACCGCCAAATGGCGGACCTGTTACACATCGGACGGGACCGGCCATACTCTTCTTTTTACGATGGACAATGAAGTCGTTCGCCTGGGCGTAACCGTTCACGACAGGATTGAAGTGCTGTCCCTGATCCATGACGGCACGACCTGCACGGGCGTAGTGGCCCGCTGCCTGAAGACAGGCAAGCTGAGGACATATCTGGCCAAGGCGACGTTGATTGCCACAGGCGGTTACGGCAAAATTTACCGCGAAAGCACCAACGCGGTAATCTGCTGGGGTGACGGCGGCGCAGTCTCGCTTGACACCGGACTTGTCCCCATTGGGAACCCTGAGGCCGTGCAGTTCCACCCAACGGGAATCGTTCCCACAAACATCCTGGTAACCGAAGGCTGCCGAGGTGACGGGGGGACGCTCAAGGACGTCAATGAAGAAAGATTCATGCACATTTACGAGCCCGGCAAACAGGAATTGGCTTCGCGGGACGTCGTTTCCCGATGGATGTTTCATCATATGAGGATCGGCAAAGGGGTGCCGAGCCCTTACGGGCCGCACTTATGGCTGGACATCCGCCATCTGGGCGCGCATCACATCAAGACCAAGCTTCGCGAGGTCGAGGAAATTTGTAATGAGTTTCTTGATGTTGACCCGATTACCCAGATGATTCCGGTTCGTCCGTGTCAGCATTACAGCATGGGCGGAGTTCGCACCAATAAAGATGGCGCCGCTTACGGCCTCAAGGGCCTTTATTCGGCGGGCGAGGCGGCGTGCTGGGATATGCACGGGTTTAACCGCCTTGGTGGGAACTCACTGGCCGAAACCATTGTGGCCGGAAGGATCGTGGGCGAAAAGATAGTGGAATTCCTGCAGGGCTACCAGGGTGAATTCAAAACCGCCGTTGTCCAGGATGCGGTCAAGAAGCAGCAGGTAAGAATTGAGAAGGTCGTTGGCGGGAGCGGAAAAGAAAGCGCCTATGAACTCCGTGCGGCGATGGGTGATGCGCTTATGGACGGGGTAGGTATTTTCCGCAAGCAAGAGGACCTCCAGACTGCCGTCGATAGGCTGCAGGTGATCTATGATCGCTCGAAAAATTTGGGTCTTCGATCCACCAGCACACACGGCCCAAATCCCGAACTGGGAGTGGCCCTGCGGGTGCCCGGAATGCTCCGGCTCGCGCTGTGTATTGCCTACGGGGCGCTGATGAGAACCGAGAGCCGTGGAGCGCATGCACGCGAAGACTACCCGGAACGCAATGACAAAGACTGGTTGAAGCGCACTCTGGCTTACTGGAAGAGGGAAAAGGACACGCTGCCGACCCTGGAATACGAGAAGCCTTCAAAGGTCTGGGAGCTTCCGCCAGGTGAGAGAGGGTACGGTTCTTCAAAGATAATCTGTACCGAAGACCCCGAGATCTGCGTCCCAAAGCCGGAAACCAACTAGCCTAAGCGAGAGGTGTTTTGATGGGAAGGAACCTAAAGTTCAACATATTCAGATTTAATCCGGAGGACCCGGCTTCGGTTCCGCACATGGATGCGTATTATCTCGAGGAAACCGCGGCCATGACTCTTTTCATTGTTCTTAACCGCATCAGGGAAGAACAG
>Ga0187879_10000481_pt1 | contig 26190 bp, 26 predicted proteins | sample June2016WEW_19_1_FD_132423 | JGI IMG/M metagenome (GOLD analysis project Ga0187879, IMG submission 132423) | Peatland microbial communities from SPRUCE experiment site at the Marcell Experimental Forest, Minnesota, USA - June2016WEW_19_10 | ecosystem: Environmental > Terrestrial > Soil >... | reverse complement strand
CCGCGCCGACAAGGTGCTCATCGTCGTCTCGGCCCGGAGCGGCGCTCTGGTCGATGCCGGATGGGCTCGGTTCGTCGGCGGCGACTCGCGGGTTATGAGGGTTCGCCTGGGCGGACTGGAGGCCGGCGATCTCACTCAGCTGGCCGCTGCCCTGGGTCTCGGGCAACTCTCACATCGGGGAGCGTGCCGGCTGGCGGAACACACAGGAGGACATGCCCTCCACTGCCGGGCGCTGCTCGACGAGATGGGCGTCGCAGCATTGAACGAGAGGGACGAAGGGTTGCCGGCGCCGAAGGAGCTGTCATCGGTGATCCTCGCCCGTGTGGCCTCGCTGTCGACGGCGACGCAGGAGTTCCTGGCGGCGGCGTCTGTGTTGGGTCACCACGCGTCCGGAGCGACGATCGCATTGGTCGCCCAGCTGTCCGGCGCCGGCGACGAGGCCGACGAAGCCGTCGCCTCCGGCCTGCTCGTGGCGGATCAGATAGCGACCGAGTTGGGCTTTCCCCACCCGCTGTACCGGGCCGCCATCTATGACGATCTCAGACCGGCGGTCCGCCGTGAGCTGCATGCCCGCGCCGCAGCGGTCGTCGGCGGCGGCCCGCGCCTGGCCCACCGGGTAGCGGCCGCTGTGGGACCGGACGAGCAGCTGGCCGGCGAGCTCGAGTCGGCCGCCGTGACCGACGCCAACCTTGGCGAGCTCGTCGCCGCGGCGTGGGCCTTCGAGCGTTCGGCCTACCTGTCGCCCGACGCCGAGAAGCGGGAGCGACGTCTGCTCGACGCCGCTGGAGTCCAGCTCATTGCGGCGGACAACGCCGGCGCGGCGAGGACGCTGGCGGCTTGTCGCGGCAGCAGCGCCCGCCGCGACGCGCTGTCCGGGCTGCTCGGCGTCTACACCGGATCGGCCGACGCGGAGAACCGCCTGTTGGCGGCATGGGAGAGGCACGATCCGGAAACCGAGTCGGAGATCGGGGCGCGGGCGGCGACATCGATGGCGAACTGGATGGTCATCTCCGGCCGCCCGGACGAGGCGCTCATGTGGGCTGAACGAGCCGTCGATGGCACCCTCCCAGGGTCGGCGCTGCACACCCGGGCTCGCGTCGCGCAGGCCTTTGCGATGTCCGCCGCTGGCCGGAGCACCGACGGACTGGCGGCGCTGGACTTGCTTCCGGCGTCCGGGAACGATGTGCAGGCAGCAGCGACCGACGCCTTGATCATGCGGGGCATGCTCAAGCTATACAGCGACGACCTGGCCGGCGCCATCGCCGATCTCGGCACTGCTGCCGCTCGGCTCCGCAGCGGCCTGTCCGCTAGCTACCCAGGCCTGTGTCTAGCGGATCTGAGCGACGCGCACTTCCGCCGCGGCGACTGGGACGCTGCGTCGACGTATGCACAGCTGGCGACTTCGCTGGCTATGGACACCGACCGGCCTGTTGATCTCGCTCGAGCGCACTCCCGTGCAGCACAGGTTCTCGCCTTCCGCGGCCAATGGGCCGACGCCGACGCCCACGCACGAGCGTCGCGGGCGGCGGCGGAGCGCTTCCCCCGGGCGCTCACCGCCGCTGCTGCCGCCATCGCGGGCACGTCGTTGGCCTTCGCCCGAGGCGACTGGGCGGGTGTGATCGCCGCCGCCGAGCCGGTGAGGGCGGCTGGCCCGCCGAGCGTCGGCGGCCTGCCCGGTGTGCACAATTGGCGGGCGTTCGAAGCAGACGCCCTCGTCGGCTTGGGTCATCTCGGCGACGCCGAGCGCGCCCTCGACGAGTTCGACTCCGTTATCCCCCTTGGCGGACTGGGCTCAGCAGTGCTCGCCGGCGCCCGATGCCGCGGCAACCTGGCCGCGGCTATGGGTGATGAGACCGGGGCGGAGCAGGCCTTCTCACGGGCCCGCTCGATCACGACGGTGGCGCCCATGCCGTTCGAAGTCGCCCTATTGAATCTCGACGACGGCCGCCGTTTGTGCCGGTTCGGGCATGGCCCAGCAGCCGTCGCCCGTCTCGAGGAGGCGCACAAGGGTTTCTCGCACCTAGGCGCCGACCCCTTCGTGGAAGGGTGCGCGAGGGAGCTCGCCAAGCTGCACGTCACGGCGACCGCCCAGGGCCCCGCCGCCTTGCTCGGGCTCAGCCGGGCCGAGCTGGCGGTTGCTCGACTGGTCGCCACGGGCCTGACCAACCGCCAGGCGGCCGCCGAGCTGTTCGTGTCGGTGAAGACGGTCGAGTACCACCTTCGCCACTGCTACATGAAGCTCGACATCACGTCGCGTCGGGCGCTCGCCTCCGTCATCGGCTGAGCCTCCCAGCCAGCGCCGGCGATCTGGCACCTCCTGGAGGTTCAGCTCTCTACCAGGACTTTCGAGAGCGGACGACGGGACTCGAACCCGCGACCCTCACCTTGGCAATGTGCCTGGATTACCGCCACAAGCCGCTAACGAGGACTTTCGAGTATTCCGGCACAGGCTTTACGGAGTCTGCGGGTCCCTGCAACCCAGAGTCGGTTGGCAAAATGTTGGCAAGAGGTCCCCGCAGGGTTCGCCCGATACGTCAGCGAATACGACATCGGTGTTCGCTATACTGGACGCGTGGACTACAGTCGGCCTGTCGAAGCAGTCATCCCCGGAGCCACGGGCCGGCTCCTAGCTGCTCTCGCTCGGGTGGAAGCCGAGGTGCCGGTCTCCACTCTGGCCAGCATCGCGGGAGTAGGCCGCACGCGCGCGTCGGGGATCATCGGCGAGCTCTCGGATCTTGGCATCGTCGAACGCCGAGAGATCGGCCGCACCGTCCTCGTCTCCCTGGCCAGGCACAGCGCCGCCGGAGAGCTCATCGACCGCCTGGCGCATCTCGGCTCGGAGGTGATCTCCCGGCTCCGCGCTCTCGCGAGCGAGCTGGACCCGGCTCCCGAGACGCTGCTGGTCTTCGGATCGTTCGCCAGAGGCGAAGCCGACTCCCACAGCGACCTCGACGTGCTGGCCGTGCGCTCGCCCGCTGCCGACCCCGACAAATGGGCCGCCGCGCTCTCCGTCTTCGTCGCGCAGGCACGCGAACTCGCTGGCAGTCCGGTGCAGGTGCTCGACTACGACCTCGACAGCCTGCGCCGCAAGGCGGGGCCGAGATCCAAGGTGGGACCTGACTTCTGGAACGCAGTTCGCCGTGATGCCGTCGTGCTCGTCGGTTCGCAGCTCGACGACCTGATCGAAGGCATGTGATGACGCCGCACGCAGCCGTCATGCGGTCTCCCGCGGGTTCTCGCGCTCGAGCTCCTTCAGGCACTTGCGCTCGTCGGTCGTAAGGCCGCTGCGGTCACCGCCGTCGACTTCGGCCCGGCGCACCCAGAGCCGGAGCGTCTCCGGTGACATCCCGAACTTGGAAGCGATCGAGACGATCGCTGCCCACTGCGACTCGTACTCGTGGCGGTTCTCCGCGACCATTACGACAGCGCGCTCACGCACCTCCGGGGAGTATGGGAATGTCGTGGCATGACTCCTCTCAATCGGAGGAGTTCTCCACAATTCCCGCAGGGGTTCACTGCGCCCCCGATGGTCAGCCCATGTGTCAGCCCCAGTTAGAGGCGAGGTCGATGGCGGACCTGAGGTCAAGCCTCGTTCCTCTGCCGTAGTCAGCCTCAAAGTCTGCTTCACCGAGATGGGCGCGCACCTTGTCCAGGCTCTGCTGGCGGTAGATGTCCTCGGGGTCTTGCCACGGTTCTCCACTGCTCCCGAGGAACGCGTCGGCAAAGCCATAGAGAACAGCCGCTCGACGCCAGTCGCCAGTGTCGGAGGCGTGGCAGGCCAGGCCGAGCGTTGCGTACGAGATGTCAGGCCTGTCGCCAACGCGATGGCTCCCTCGGAGCGCCCGTCGGAACGCGTCTGCGGCGCCGGCCTCGTCGCCTTCCTGCCGAAGCACCCAGCCAAGATTGATCATGGAGGTCGAGTTGCGACGCCCAACGGCGTGATTGGCCTCCTCTGCGCCTTGCAGAAAGCGTCGGGCCGAAGGCAGATCTCCCTTGCGCAGACTATGAACCCCCGCATTGTTGTAAAGGACTGCGGCGAGGCTCTGATCGCTGGATCGTTCGACGCACGCGATGGCCTCAGCCGTCATCGCCTCGGTCCGATCGGGCTGTACCTGGTCGATACACATCAGAAGGAAGACCAGGCTGGGACCCAGCAGCCCGTCGTCGCCGGAGCGCCTGGCGCGTTCAACCGCGGCCTCGCCGTACGAAATGCTGCGCTCCAACATTCCGGCGAAGTAGAGGATGCAGCACAAGACATGCCCAGCCTTGATGAGCTGGCGATCCTCCCCGATCTGGTCGGCGATCTCCATTGCTTCTTCGCCATAGCGCAGCGCCAGCTCCATGTCGACCCCCCGGGCGATCATTGCTGCGCTCGCCAAGGCTGCGGACCGCAACAAGGGATCAGCCTTCGCTTCGGCTCGCTCCAACACAGAAACGAGCACGCCGAGTGCCCGTTCCCGTTGCGCGTTCTCCGCCCAATAACGGACAAGCGCGGCTCCGAACCGCAAGACCTGCTTCGTTCCCTCCGACACCTCGTGGGCGTCGGCTGCGTAGTCGACCGCCCGCCAGATGTTCCCCTGCTCGGCGTTCAGCCTGCGGATCCACCTCACCTGCTCACATCCCCCGAATCCGGCCCCGGCGGCCTCGGCGACCGAGAGAAAGTGGCGGCAGTGCGCCTGGCTCAGTTCGTCGGTCTCCGACCTGTCCCACTCGATGAGCCGCTCCGCCGCGAACTGTCGGATCGTCTCCAGCAGCCGGTAGCGAAGAGCGCGGTCGGCGGGTTCCGCCACGACGAGGTTCTTGTCGACCAGAGACGCCACGAGGTCGGTGACCGCGAACACGTCGAGATCGCCGCCTGCGCAGACCGCCTCCGCGGCGTCAAGTTGGAACCCATCGACGAACACCGACAGGCGCCGAAGCAGCTTCTGTTCCGGAGCGGTGAGCAGCGAGTACGACCAATCCACCGTCGCCAGCAACGTCTGCTGGCGGGGAAGGGCGTTCCGACTGCCGCCCGTCAGAAGCCGGAACCGCTGGTCGAGCCGATTGTTGAGATCGGCCAGCGAGAGAGCGCGAAGCCGCGAAGCTGCCAGTTCGATCGCCAGTTGCATGCCGTCGAGGCGCCGGCAGATTTCTGCGACGATCGCCGCGGACGCCCTGTCGAGCACAAACCCGACGCCCTGTGCCACCGCCCGCTCCGCGAACAGGGCAAGCGCATCCGACCCGCGTAGGTCCACCTCGCCAGTGTCGTCGTCCTCGTCGGGCAGAGACATCGAGGGCACCCGGTAGATGGCCTCGCCAGCGATACCCAGCGGCTCACGGCTGGTCGCCAGCAGACGGATCTCGGGGCACCGGCGCAAGATGGCGTCGGCGACCTTCGCGCAGGCGCCGATGAGATGCTCGCAGTTGTCGAGCACGATCAGAGCCCGCTGGGACGCTAGGCCGGTAACCAGGATGTCAAACGGCGACTGACCCGACCGCGTCGCCATCCCGAGAACGTCGAGGATCGTCGAGGCGACCGCATCCTCATTGGAGACCGGCGCGAGCTCGACGAGCCACACGCCGTCGGCCGAGCCGTCGAGGAGCTGGGCAGCTAGCTGTACTGCCAGCCTCGTCTTGCCCGCCCCTCCGGGCCCGGTGAGCGTCACGAGTCGGGAGTCCTCCACCAAGCGGCGGAGCTCCGACAGCTCCCGCTCGCGCCCGACGAATCTCGCTGGCTGGGCAGGCAGGTTGTTGAGCAGGACCCGGTTGTCGAGAGAACGCAACGGCGGGAACTCCGACCGAAGACCGGCAGCCTGTAACTGGTAGATCTGTTCGGGCCGTTCCAGATCCTTCAAACGGTGAAGACCGAGGTCGCGTAGAGACGCTCCGACAGGCAAAAAGTCTCGGACGAGAGCCGCAGCGGACGACGAGAGCACGACCTGCCCTCCATGGGCGACCCCGGCCAGCCGCGCCGCCAGGTGGATGTCGAACCCGACAAGGCCGGTCGCGGTTTCAGAGGCCTCGCCGGAGTGCACTCCCATCCGCACCCGAACCTGCTCCCCTCCCGGCCAGTGCCGCGCCGCGAACTCTCGCTGCATCTCCAACACCGCCCTAACGCAGGCCCTCGGAGAGGTGAACACGGCAAAGAATCCGTCCCCCTGCGTGGCCATTTCGTTTCCACCGTGGGCCGCCAGTGAGTCCCGGATGAGGCGATGATGCTCCGCTAGCAGGCTCGCATACGCCGCCTCACCGAGGCGTCCGAGCAGCGCCGTCGAGCCTTCTATGTCGGTGAAAAGAAAGGTCAGGGTAGCCGTGACCCCAAGCGTAGGTACTCCGGCCGTGCCCATGACGAGCCCCGAGTCATCCCTCGGCGAGGCGGTGCCGCTGCTCCTTGCCCGCGGCGGTCTCCTTGGCCGGCGGTTGTTGCGTCGGACGCGCTGGCGAGGTGCTGGCGCTCGCACACGACAGCTACGGAACTACGGCGAGGACGGCTTCGACATGCTCACCCACGGGAAGTCGATCCTGGTCTCGCCGCCCGACGTGCGATCGACCATCTGTTCCGGCCCTACACCCGGGACAGCCTCCAGGCGCTGAGCGGATGGGTGGACCACTGACCTGGGGTGCCAATACTCGAACGTCCGCTTTCTGGGCACGAGTCGCCACGGCCGCGACAACTGCGAGGTCGGACCAGCCGAACCGGGGCACCCTTCACGTCGATCGGCATGCGCGCTGACGTGAGATTGGAGCAACCGTCCTCTTTGATGGCACCACGCCACGACAGGCCGCTTGTAGGGTGCGGCGTGCTCGTCGGAACGAGACTGATCTGCTCGTGAAGGGACGAGCCCGCCGCGTCACGGCTGCTGCAGTCGCCGCTTCCCTCTCCGTCCCGATCGTCTGTGACCTGTCGATCGGCACTTTCCAGACATGCTGGGATCGTCATTTCCGTACGGCCTCAATTGGCTCGTGCTTGCTGCGCCTCGCGGGAACCGCACTCATCGTCGACGAGATAGTTGCTCGCCGCCAGCGCAAGGAGCGCGCCATGACGGTCGCCATCCAGGCGCTCATCGTCCTTGGGCAAGGGTTGACGAACCTGGAATGCCGTCAAATCGAGCACAGCGGCCGCACTCGAGATCGTCGCGTTCTGGGAAGGATCGTTTCCCTCAAGGAAGAGACACCGATGCCACGTCATGACCGGCCCGTGGCGATTGCCCACCGACAAATCTAGGCTCGAGGTCATCGAGCGGCGTTCCTCTATTCGACAGGCCTCATTGGGTACCGCTGTAGCGCCGCGACCCGGCGCAGCCGAGGATCTGGTCGGTCGCGATGACGAACTTGAGCTGATCCGGATGTTTCTCGATCGGTGTCGGGCTGACGGAGAGGCGTTGCTCCTGCTCGGCGAGCCCGGAGTCGGCAAGACGGTCCTACTGGATGCTGCAGGCGCGGCCGCTTCTGAGGCCGGCATTCTGGTTCTGCGTGCGCGGGGAGTCGAGTTCGAGGCCGACGTGCCCTACGCCGGGTTGCACCAGCTCCTCCTTCCGTTGCACAAGGCGTTTGTGGGGCTCGATTCAACTCATGGAGAGGCACTGAATGTGGCCCTGGGCTTCGGCCTGGGCCCGGCGCCGGATCGGCTGGTCGTGTCAAATGCCACGCTCTCGCTGCTACGCCAGGTGAGTGCCGGCCAGTCGTTGCTCGTAATTATCGACGATGTCGCGTGGCTGGATCGGGCAAGCGCCGTCGTACTGGGGTTCGTGGCGCGTCGCTTGGCCGGCAGCAGGGTCGGCTTCCTGGCGGCTTCTCGAATAGGACAGGAGAGCTTCTTCGACCGGACCGGGCTGCCGGAACTCGAGCTTGGACCGCTTGCCGACGATGCGGCCAGCGCTCTCATCGGCGCTCACTTCCCGATGCTCGCCCCAAGAGTCAGGGAGCGCCTGCTGGGAGAAGCGCAGGGGAACCCACTGGCTCTCCTCGAGTTACCGGCAACCCTGTCCGGCGCGCAGCGGGCCGCGCTCCAGAGCTTGCCGCCGGCGCTGCCGCTCAGTAGGCGCCTTCGAGCGCTGTTTGCCTCCCGGATCACCGAGCTCCCACAGCGGACGCGACAGCTGCTGCTCTTGATGGCGTTGGATGGCACGGGCGACGTACGCGTCCCAGAAGGGGCGGCGCCGAGACGTTCCTGGATTCGGTACCTCGACTTGGCTGAACGGCAGAGACTGGTCTATGCCGAGGAGAACGCGCACCGGTTGGAGTTCCGTCACCCGCTGATCCGTTCCACAGTGGTGGAGCTTGCGACGAGTGGCGAACGACGTCAAGCCCACCAAAAGCTGGCGCAGATATGGACTGACGAGCTCGACCGACGAGCTTGGCATCTCGGCCACGCGGCGGTAGAACCCGACGAGCAGGTCGCCAACTTGCTTGAACGCGCTGCCTACCACGTCCTCCGGAGGGGCGACGGCGTGGGTGCGGTATCCGCGTTGACCCGAGCCGCCGACCTGAGTCCAGGCGGCGCCGACCGAGGCCGACGGCTGGCCGAAGCCGCCTACATCGGTGCCGATGTCACCGGAGAACTGCGCAACGCATCGCAGCTGCTTGCCGACGCTCACCATGCCGACCCGGAGTTCAAGGCATCGCTGCAAGCGGCGGTGACGGCCGCCTTTGTCTTGATCAACGGTGATGGCGACGTGGAGACAGCCCATCGGCTGCTCGTCGGTGCGATCGAGAGCGCACACCAAGTCAGTGACACCGCCCTCGAAGAAGCCCTGAATACCTTGAGCCTGGTGGCCTTCTTCGGCAACCGAGCACAGTTATGGGCTCCGTTTTACGACGGCCTTGCCCGCCTCGAGCCCAACGTCCCGACGACTCTCTACCTGATCAGCACCTGCTTCGCCGACCCCCTGCGCACTGCGGCTGCTGCACGTCCGCAGCTCGACAGGGCGATCTCCGAACTCGCGACCGAGAAGGATCCGACCGTGATCTTGAAGGTGGGTTTCGCGGCCGGCAACGTCGAGCGCCTCTCGGATTGCAGACATGCGTTCTGGCGCGTTGCTCGCGAGGGACGCGAGACGGGCGCGATCGGCTCGGCAATTCAAGCGCTGGCTCTGATCGCTTTCGACGATTGGTGGACCGGTCAGTGGGATGAGGCCAAGCAACTGGCCGATGAGGCACTCAGGCTGTGCGAGGCGCACGGCTTTCCGCTATTCGCGTTCTCGGTCCGCCATGTCCAGGCTGCGATCGCCGCCGTCCAGGGCGAGGACACCGAGGCCCAGGCATTGGTCGACGCGATGATCGAGTGGGCCACGCCACGCGGAGTTGGCTTGGTCAAGCCCCTCACAGGACACATCAGGGTTCTCATGGCGGGAGGGCGGGGTGACTCCGAGGAAGTCTTTCGGCTGGCGAGCGCAGTCAGCCCCACGGGCACCTTTCCGGCCCACCTTCACGTGGCGCACTGGGTGATGATGGATCTCGTGGAAGCGGCGATTCGCACTGATCGACCAGTGGAAGCCGCGGCCCACATTGCGGCCGTGCGCAAGGGGAACTTTGCCGCCATTTCCCCCCGGCTTGGCTTGCTCGCCAGCGCAGCCATCGCGATCGGTGCACCTAACGAAGGCGCCGTCGAGCTGTTCGACGAAGCGCTCGCGACTCCAGGCGCCGAGCACTGGCCTTTCGACCTCGGACGCCTAGAGCTTGCCTACGGCGAACGCCTCCGACGGCTCCGCGCCACGGCCCGAGCCCGGGTACATCTGACGGCGGCGCTTGAGAAGTTTGAACGGCTCGGCGCGCGACCGTGGGCCAGCAGGGCGGCCAGCGAGCTGCGCGCCACCGGCCTGACCAAGCCACGGGGCATCACACTCGCGAAGGAGTCCTTGACGTCGCAGGAACTCGAGATAGCAATGCTCGCGGCGTCGGGGCTCAGCAACAAGGAGATCGGACAACGCCTCTTCCTGTCCCACAGGACGGTCGCGGCGCACCTGTACCGTGTGTTCCCCAAACTGGGCGTCACATCACGAGCGGCATTGCGCGACGCCCTCGCCGCGTTGCCTTCAAAGTGAGCGCCCATCCGCCCGGTCGGGTGGCACGCTCCGCCGTTGCCAGGCGAAGCCGCTGCTGAACTGACTGAGCTCAGAGCCACCAGCAGACGTCTCGCGGTCATTTGACTCAAGACTCGCCAGGCTCCAGATCCTCACACTGGAGGTGGGACCCCGTCGCCGACACAGGAGAGTGCCTTGAGCGTCACTGACTATGTGATCGACATCCTGCTCATCGCCATAATCTTCCGGCTGGTACGCCCCAGGGAGCTCAGTCTCCGTTCGGCGTTCCTTCCGCTAATTCTGATGGTGGCGGCCGGAGTTATCTACCTTCGACCGTCCTCACTCGGTGGCGATGACGTCATCCGCATCGTCATCCTGGCCGCCGCTGGCGTTGTGCTGGGTACGCTGAGCGGCCTTGCTGACCGACTTTGGCGCGACGAGCGTGGGCGACTGCTCGCTCGGGCCGGGGCACTATCAGTCGCCGCCTGGGTGCTCGGCATGGGTTTCCGGTTTGGGTTTGCCTACTACGCCTACCACTCCGGGGGCATCGCAGTCGCAAACTTCTCGAGGCACCACCACATCTCGGGCTCGCACATCTGAACCAGCCCTGGTCATCATGGCATTTGGCCAGGTCCTCGCCCGAGTGGGGGTCCTGCAGGCGCGGCGGGGGCGGGCGACTCCGTCGAGCAGTCGGGCACGACAGAAGGGAGCCTTCCCTGAGGTCAGCAGAACCTACCAGCCAGATATCGGCGGCACGAGATGACCAGACACAACGCTTTCCTCGCAGGATCGTGTGCCGCCGATGATCGAGGAGATCCACCCGACGGCCCGACTGGTGACCGGAGCCACGTCGGGCGCGTGCAGTTCAGGTCCCGCGTAGCGAGCTGATCGATGCTCCTCGGCCGCCGCAATGAATGTCTGACCCTTACGCGGCTGTTAGAGACGGCGCGGTCAGGCTCGAGTGGGGTACTCGTGGTGCGCGGTGCCGCAGGGGTCGGCAAGTCTGCGCTGTTGGAGTTCGCTCTCGACTCGGCGTTCGGGTTCCGCGTCGCACGCGCCGCCGGGGTTGAATCGGAGATGGAGCTTGCCTTCGCCGGGCTGCATCAGTTGTGCGCACCGCTGCTCGACGGATTGCCTAGCCTCCCGGCGCCACAGCGAGGTGCTATCGAGACAGCATTCGGCCTGAGCGAGGGCCCGCAGGCCGACGTGTTTCTCGTCGGCCTGGCCGTGCTCAGCCTGCTCTCCGAAGCCACCCGGGAGGAGCCCCTTCTCTGCGTCATCGACGACGCCCACTGGCTTGACCGCGCCTCTTTGCAAGCCTTAGCGCTGGCGTCTCGCCGCCTCGAGGCAGATTCGGTGGCTGTCCTGTTCGCGGCGAGGGACCCGAACGAGCGAAACGAGCTCGTCGGGTTCCCGGAACTGCTTCTCGAGGGGCTCTCGGACACCGACGCTATGCAGCTCTTGGCGTCGCTGATTAAGGGCCGTCTCGATGACAAGGTGGCAGCACGGATCGTTGCCGAATCCCAGGGCAACCCGCTCGCGCTGCTCGAGCTACCGCGCACCTCGAGACCGGCCGACCTCGCCGGTGGCTTCGCTCTCGCCTCCGTACCGCTCTCCAGTCGTCTCGAGGAGTCCTTTCGCCGGCGAGCCGAACACCTGCCGCAAGAAACCCAACGCTTTCTCCTGCTGGCAGCCGCGGAACCCGTTGGAGATGGGGCGGTCCTTTGGCGGGCGGCAGCGAGCCTCGGAATCTCAAAGGACGCGGCCGCACCTGCCGAGGAAGACGAGCTGCTTGATGTCGGCGCGCTCGTCCGGTTCCGCCATCCGCTTGTGCGCTCAGCCCTGTACCGGGCGAGCTCGGCGATACAACGCCGATGTATCCACGCCGCGCTGGCAGAGGCGACCGATCCTGAGCTCGACCCGGACCGACGCGCCTGGCACCGCGCTCACGCCGCCCGCGAACCCGACGAGAGCGTCGCCGAGGAACTCGAGCGCTCAGCTGGCCGAGCGCGAGCACGCGGCGGCCACGCAGCGGCAGCTGCCTTCCTCGAGCGATCGACGGCCTTGACGAGCGATCCGGTTCGTCGCGCCGAGCGCGCACTGGCAGCGGCTGAGGCCAAGCACGAGGCGGGGGCGCAAAGCACGGCACTCGAGCTCGTCGCATTGGCCGAGGCTGGACCGCTCGATGAGCTCCAGCGAGCCCGGGCGGAACGGATTCGTGCCAAGGTGGCGGTGGTCCACCAACGCGGTAACGACGCCAGTCGACTGCTGGTCTCAGCGGCGAGCCGCCTCGAGGCGCTCGATGCTGCCCTCTCGCGTGAGACCTACCTCGAAGCGCTCCTGGTGGCTATCGATTCCGGCAGCCGCGACAACCTCCTTGCCGTAGTGCAGACGATACCCCTGGCGCCCTCTTCCCGTCAGCCGCCCGCCACCGAACTCTTGCTGACCGGGTATGCACGCCTCTACCTCGAGGGCTTCCCGGGCGGCACCGACCTCCTGAAGGAGGCCATGCAAGCACTTCGCAGCGAGCCGCTCGCCGCTGACACCGATCCGTTGGTGGTCAGGTTCGCCTATCGCATCGCCCATTCGCTGTGGGACGACGAGAGCGCCCACGTGCTCTCCACCCGATGGGTGCGGCTCACCCGCGAGAACGGTGCTCTCACGATGCTTCCTTACGCGCTGACTGCTCAGAGCGAGGCTCTACTCGCCGCAGGGGACTTAGCGGCCGCCGCAGCAACGTTGGAGGAAGCCCGCGTGATCGCGAACGCGACGAACAGTGTCGGCACAGCAGGCCACTTGGAGCAGGCGGGAGTGCAACTTGTCGCCACGCACGCCGACGAGCGCCAGGCCATCGAGGCCATCCAAGCTGGGTTGCAGGAGGCGCTGCGGGCCGGCGACGAGGGGATGATCCTTCAAGTCGAGTGGGCGAGCGCTACCCTCTACAACAGTCTCGGTCGCTACAAGGATGCCCTCGCCGCCACGCAACGGTACTGCGAAAGGCACCCCCTCCAGGGGGTCGGCCTCGTCTTCACCGAGTCGATCGAGGGCGCCTCTCGCAGCGGCGAGTTGGAGGTTGCCCGAGACACCTTGGAGCGACTGTGCGAACGGACCAGGCTCGGCGGCACCGACTTCGCCCTCGGGATGGAGGCGCGCTCGCGTGCGCTCACTGTAGAGGGGAGTGCCGCCGAGGAGCACTACCGAGAGGCGATCGATCGTCTGAAAGGAACTCGGATGAAGCTGCAGCTCGCTCGCACCCATCTCGTTTACGGGGAATGGCTGCGTCGACAGAATCGACGCAGCCTCGCCCGTGAGCAGCTGCGGATCGCCCACGAGCTCTTCGACACGATGGGCGCGCCCTCCTTTGCGAAACGGGCGCGGGCGGAGCTGCTCGCCAGCGGTGGACGCCCGCCGGCAGCCAGGCTTCGCCCTTCTGTCGATCTCACTACGCAGGAGGCTCTGGTTGCACGCCTTGCCAGCGAGGGACAGACGAACCAGCAGATCGCCGCCCAGCTGTTCCTCAGCCCCCACACCGTCGACTACCACCTGCGCAAGGTTTTCAGGAAGCTCGTCATCAACGGACGGGGGCAGCTCGATCGAGCACTGCTTGAAGGCGCCAGTGCTCCGGTAGCAGGGGCACACGAGAACTGAGCCTGCAGTCGCGACCCGGTGATTCTGCGACCCGGAAAGAGTTGCTCGCGGCAGCTCGTTGGCGCACTGACTACGCGCAACCAGGAGCGGACTACGCGCCTCGCGGGACGCACTTCAGGTGGTCGTCGGCGCAGTGTTACTGCATCGAGTTGTGATCACCGACTGAAAGGTCCCGCCTCCTTCCGGTCGCCGAACAGGAGCCGTGCTCCACGATTCCGGCCGCTCGTCCTATCCCAGCCGGCCACCTACGAGAAAGGGAAGAACCATGAACCTGAGCACGGACAAGCCGGAGCTGCCCCGTCCGGTCAACGATTTCGGCGGCCTCCCCGCCGAGCCGATGGTCATCGTCGACCCGGAACTGGAGCCGTGGGAGAAGCGATGTCATGCACTCCTCGAGTGTCTGTACTGGCGCAAGGTGATGAGCATGGAAGAAAAGCGCCGCACCCTCGAGGACCTGGGCGACACCCTCTACAAGGGGCTCACCTACTACCAGAAGTGGGCGCTCGCAGTCGCTCAGCGGCTGATGGACAAGGGGTTCTTCACTCAGGACGAGCTCGCCGACAAGATGGACGAGGTGCGCTCCCGCATGGCGGTGGCGCCATGAGCCGCTTCAACGCCGGCGACCGGGTCGTCGTGAGCGAGCAGGAGACGCTGTTTCACTCGCGAGTTCCGGAGTACGCACGAGGGCGGACCGGCGTCATCGAGCGCGTGCTCCTGGAGTTCGTCATTCCTGAGGACGACGCGTGGGGGCGGCTGTGGAGCGATGGCCGCCGCGAGACCCTCTACCGCGTCCGGCTTCACCAGACCGACACGTGGCCCGACTATCGAGGCCCGAGACATGACACCCTCGAGCTCGAGCTCTTCGAGCACTCCCTCAAACCGATCAAGGAGAACGCACTGTGACCGCCACCGCCCAGACCGGCCCTCCGCACGCGCCGCTCGGCGACCACGAGGAGGTGCCGTCAGATTTCGAGGTCCTCGAGATCGCCGTCCGGGAACTCGCGATCGCCCGCGGGCTCATCTCGGCAGCGGACCACCGCCAGTGGCTCGAGTGGATGGACGCCGCGACGCCGGCATCTGGCGCTCGCCTTGTTGCAAAGGCATGGGTAGATACGGCCTACCGGGAGAGGGCTCTCGCCAACGGGACAGCCGCGGCTCAGGAGATCGGTATCAACATGTACGACCGAGACCCGCTCATCGTCATGGCGAACACTCCCGATGTCCACAACCTGGTGGTCTGCACGTTGTGCTCCTGCTACCCGCGTGCGGTCCTCGGTCTTCCGCCGCTCTGGTACAAGAGCCCCTCGTATCGGCGGCGCGCCGTGCGATGGCCCCGTGAGGTCCTCGCCGAGTTCGGGACGATCATCCCGCCAGAGGTCGAGATCCGGGTGCACGACTCCAACGCCAACATGCGTTATCTCGTGATGCCGATGCGGCCGGCGGGAACAGAGGATTGGACCGAGGACAAACTCGCCGCCATCGTCACGCGCGACACGATGATCGGTGTCTCCGTGCCGACGGCCTCCATGACACCGCGGCCGTGATCACGCTGCGCGGCGCTAACTCTGTCGACGCCTCGCCCGTTCCGCCTCGAGCGACGGTGGGTGCCCCGGGACGCCGTCTAGGGAGCACTCACCTGAGGCGCAGTCGCGAGCGCAGCGCGGCCGTGGCGATGACGCTCGGCGTCCTCGCACTGAACGGACTCGGGTGGACGATCTTCGTCTGCACGGTGATGCCACATCACTTCCACTACACCGGCCTCGGCGTCGGGCTTGGTGTGGCGTTCACCGCCTGGACCTTGGGCGCGAGGCACGCTTTCGACGCCGATCACATCTCGGCTATCGACAATGTCACCCGTAAGCTGATGGCTGAGGGACAGCGTCCGATGAGCACGGGCTTCTTCTTCGCCCTCGGTCATTCGTCGATCGTCGTCGCCGTCGGGGTCGGCATCTCGCTCGCCGCTCGGGCGGTGTTTGGAGCCATCGTCGATCCGAGCTCAGGCTACGAGACCCTCGGTGGCATGCTCGGCACGCTGGTGTCGGCGGGGTTCCTGTTCCTCATCGCCGCTCTCAACCTGATCGTCCTGGTGGGAATCGCCAGAGTCTTCAGGGACATGCGCCGCCGCCCCTTCAGCGAGGCGGAGCTCGAGCGCCAGCTACAGGCCCGCGGGTTCATGTGGAGGTTCTTCGGGCGCTTCACGGGATCAGTCCGACGGCCGGCGCACATGTACTTCGTCGGGCTGCTGTTCGGCATCGGGTTCGATACCGCTACTGAGGTCCTCTTGCTGACGGCGACGGCGTACGCCGCTACGGCTGGCCTCCCCTTCTACGCCGTGCTCGCTCTCCCGTTGCTCTTCAGCGGAGGAATGACCCTCCTCGACACCCTCGATGGCAGCTTCATGAACGTCGCCTATGGGTGGGCCTTCGCCCGACCGGTTCGCAAGGTGTACTACAACCTCGTGATCACCGGCCTGTCGATCGCGGCCGCGTTCCTTATCGGCAGCATCGAAGTCTTGGGCGTGCTCAGCAACGAACTCCACTTGCGCGGGGCAGCCTGGCGATTCGTCAGTTCCTTCAACATCAATCGGGCAGGGTTCGTCATCGCCGCCCTCTTTGCCGCGACGTGGGTAGCTGCGATCGCCGTGTGGCGCTGGGGACATGTCGAGCGCCGCTGGCAGCCGGCAAGAGCTCCGACCGGCGGGGCGCAGGCCAGAGAGTCGACCACAGCAGCGTGACCAACCAAGGAGGAATTGTGGGGAACCCAAACGACAACATCGGGTTGGGCGATGGAGCGGAAGCGAGCAGAGACGGGATCGTGACCAAGGCCAGCCCTTGGTCGGTCGCGGACACAGTCGGGAGGATCTTGGCGGTGGTCGCCGAGAAAGGCATGAAGACCTTCACCGTCATCGACCACAGCGGGGAGGCTGCCAAGGTCGGACTCGCGCTACGCGAGACGAAGGTGGTGATTTTCGGCAATCCCCTTGCGGGAACCGCTCTGATGGACGCGGCGCCGCTCGCTGCGCTGGACTTACCTCTCAAGGTACTCGTCTGGGCAGACGGGCCCCAGGCCCGGCTCAGCTACCTGTCTCCGTCAGCCTTCGGGGCGCGCTACGCATTGTCCGAGGATCTCGTGAAGCCTGTCGCTGGAATAGACGCGCTGACAGACGCTGTCATCGAACGGTAGAGCCATGGGCGAGGGCCCGCAAGCGAGCGACGCTGAGGGTGACGCAACCCGGCGCACGCACCTTGCACTCGAGCGCACCTATCTCGCCTGATGGCGATCTGGTCTGACAGCGATGGCCGTCAGCCTCGGAGTCGGCAAGGTGATCCCGGCGTTCACGAACAACCATCTCTGGTGGCCATGGGTGGCCCTCGGCATCGCCTTTGCATTGCTCGGGGCGAGCTTCATCATCTACGGGCTTGTCCGTCAGAAGGCAGTCGAGCGGGCGCTCCGAGTGGGCACGTACGCGGCGCCCAGTGGCCGAGTCATGTCCGCCTTTGCTCTGTGGGGCGTGGTGTTGGCAGTCGCAGTCTGCGTGCTCATCAGCGTGACCTGACGCCATGGGTTCCGGCTCGTTGTCGGTGCACGCCCGCCGGCGGCTAACAGCTCGGCGAGCCCGTGACTACGCGCTAGCGGCCGGAGACTACGCGCCGTGCGGGACGCACTTCGGTGGCGACGAGCGCAACCTGAGCGAAGAGGTTTGCTGCCAATCCAAAGGAGTCGTCATGACAGTGGGAGAATTGCTGCTCAATCTCGGAGTCCTCGTATTCGTGCTGGTCAGCGGACTGGGGACTCGGCCGCTAACGCGTCGTCGCTTCAGACTTCCGATCGCGATCGTGGTGGCTGTCGGCTTCATCTTCCTACGGACGGTGCCCACGGCTGGAAACGACGTCACCCTCGAGGTCATCCTCGGGTCTCTGGGCATCGCCTTTGGAGCTTGCGCCGGTGCCCTCATGGCAGTGCGCCGCGATCCCGCCAATGGGTCGGTCGTCACGAAAGCAGCGGCCGCTTACGCCGCCCTGTGGATCGCCGTGATCGGTGGTCGGATTCTCTTCGCCTACGGGTCGGATCACTGGTTCGCCCGCCAGATCGCCACGTTCTCCCGCCAACACGCCATCACGGGATCAGCGCCGTGGACTGCCGCCTTCGTCATCATGGCGATGGCCATGGTGACGGCTCGCGTGGCCGTGACCGGCATCAAGGCCGCCCGGATCGCCACTCCGGGCGAATTTCTCGCTCGGAAGCACGAAAGCTCTCAAGGGCACACACGCCTGCCGAGCGGAGCGGGGCCTCGATAAGGCATGCATCCTCCCAACCGAAAGGACGCTCTCGTGACTACCCACAATCGTTTCCTCGAAGGCCCCTTCGCGCCGGTGACCGAGGAGGTCACTGCCTTCGACCTCCCCGTTACCGGCCGCATCCCGTCGGAGCTGAACGGGCGCTTTTTCCGAAACGGACCCAATCCGATGGTTGTCGACGATTCCAACTACCACTGGTTCATGGGGGCAGGGATGCTGCACGGCGTGCGGCTCCGAGACGGTCAGGCCGAGTGGTACCGCAACCGTTGGGTCCGATCTCAATCGGTCGCCGAGTCGCTCGGGGAGACATGGCCGGCAGGCCCGGTGCACGCCGGCATGGACTTTGCTGCCAACACCCACGTCATCTCTCACGCCGGGCGCACCCTCGCAACCGTGGAAGCTGGTCCGCTCCCCTACGAGGTCTCCCTGGAACTAGACACGGTCGGCCCGTGCGACTTCGGGGACACGCTGCCCGGGGGCTTCGCCGCCCACACCAAGCTCGACCGTCGAACCGGCGAGCTGCACGCCATCGCCTACTTCTGGGGCTGGGACTACGTGCAGCACGTCGTGGTCGACGGCGAGGGCAAGGTCAACCGGACAACGAACGTCCCGGTCGCCGACGGTCCGATGATGCACGACTTCGCCCTCACCGAGAACCACATCGTTCTGTTCGACCTCTCCGTGACCTTCAGCATGGATGCTGTCTCCGCAGGCAAGCAGCTTCCCTATGTCTGGAACCCGAAGCACCAGCCTCGCGTCGGTCTCCTCCCGCTCGACGCGAGCGGTGACGCCATCCGGTGGATCGAAGTCGACCCCTGCTTTGTCTTCCACACGCTCAACGGGTACGAGGACGGCGGAAGGGTCGTCGTCGACCTGTGCCGATACGAGAGCGCCTATGACGTCGCCACGATGACAGGACCGGGGCCCGTGACGCTCGACAGGTGGATCATCGACCCGAGCAACGACAAGCTGACCCAGCAACGCTTGGACGATCGATTCCAGGAGTTCCCCCGCATCGACGATCGCCTCACGGGCCGGCCACACCGTTATGGCTACTGCGCCGTCATCGGTGCAGGCATCGAGGCCACACTTGCGCTCGAGAACGGTGCGAGGGCGAGCAGCTTTGGAAACGCCCTTCTGAAGCACGACCTCTGCGCCGCCACCGTCGAGTCGCATGAGTTCGGTGAGGGCGCGACTACGGGCGAGGCGGTGTTCGTGCCGACGGCTCCCGATGCCGCCGAGGACGACGGCTACGTCATGGCCTTCGTACATGACCCCGAGCGCGGCGCCGCCGATCTCGTGATCCTGGCAGCACAAGACTTCCGCAGCGAGCCCGTGGCGCGCGTCCACCTCCCGGCTCGGGTTCCCCAAGGCTTCCACGGCAACTGGATGCCTGACCAGTAGCGGGACGCTCCCCAGGAGGGACTTTGGAATGTCAGACACCCACTTAGAGCAAGGCTCCGCCTTCTGGCCGGAAGGAGCTCGTCTCGCGGTGAGCATCTCGATGCAGCTCGAGGCGGGCGGCCAACCGATGAACGGCGCAAGGAAGGAGAAGGAGCCGCGGTGATGAACACGCTTGCTGAGAAGCTCATCGACTCGTCAGTTGACTTGGTGAAGCCTCTGGCACGGAAAAGATCTCCGAGGACTGGCATCTTGAGAACAACTTGGCCTTCATGCTCCAGGCCGGGTTGGTGACGATCACGGCGCATGACGACGGCTCAGACCCCCACGAGCGGTTGGCACTGGAAAGAGTGGGCCGCCGAGTTCGTCGGGACCGCCATTCTGTTCTTTGCTCTGGTCACGGCGAAGTTCTTGGCCGTGTGGGCAGGCCCGCCGTTCAGTGAGCTGATGGGGCGCATCATCATCATCGGTACGGCTGCGGGGCTCGCAGTGTTCCTCATAGCGATCGGGCCACTCGGCCGCAGGTCAGGAGCCCACCTCAACCCGGCTGTTACCTTCGGGCTCTTCATCCAACGGACTGTGTCCCTCGGTGACCTCGTGGCGTACTGCCTGGCTCAGTGCGCCGGCGGAGTCATCGGCGTGCTGGCGGGACGCTTGTGGGGACCACTAGTTGCACAAGCCACGGTGAACTGGGCCGTGATAGCGCCTGCGCCGTGGATGGCACAGGCTGCAGCCGCCGGTATCGAGGCTGTCGTTGTCCTGATACAGCTCGCCATCGTCTTCAGCATGCTCCGGAGCGACCGGTGGAACCGTTGGACCGCTGTCTTCGTTGGCGCGTCCTTGACGGCACTGATCATCACCCTCGCTCCAGTCACTGGCGCCGGCCTCAATCCGATCCGCGGACTGGCCCCCGACATAGCGGCCAACAACTATCCGGCCATCTGGATCTATCTTGCTGGGCCGGTCGCCGGCGCAGCTGTGGCGGCCGCGGTAGTCGTCGCATCGGCGCGTGGCAAGTCCCCTCTCACCGGGAAGCTCTTCCACGACCCAACGATCCCGTGCTACATGCGCTGCGAGCTCGACCACGCCAAGAGCCCAAGCGAGGAGCAAGAGAGCAATCTTCGCGCTCGAGCGGCAGACGGCCATCGACGACGGGGCGAGAGTGTGGATCGCCCGGCAGCTCGGCTCACGCACGCACCGCGCCCAGAGCAACCCGGCAAAGACAGGCCGGAACCGAGAAGCACGCATCCCCAGACCGTGCCGGCGGCGACGCCATAGAGACAGGAGCGAGCATTGAGCAATCAGGACCTCGAAAGCAATAACAAGGCACTGATAAAAAGGGCCTTCGGCGCGTGGGCGGCAGGCACTGGCAGCGTGTTCGACCTGCTCGCCGACGACGCGACCTGGACCATCGTCGGCAACAGTCCGGTGTCTCGGACCTTCGACGGCCGCCAGGAGTTCCTCGATGTCGTCATCCGCCCGTTCAACGCTCGGATGTCCACGCCGCTCGTACCCACGGTGAAGGCGTTGTACGCCGACGGAGACACCGTCATCGCGTACTTCGACGCAGCCGCAACGGCGAGGGACGGTAAGCCCTACTTCAACAGCTACACCTGGTATCTGAAGCTCGCTGAGGGGAAGGTCGTCGACGCCACGGCCTTCTTCGACACCATCGAGTTCACGGACTTCTGGAACAGGGTCGAGCCGCAGTAGGGGCGTCCGCGGCTCCTTGGAGTGCTGACGCCAGTGACGAGAGCCACTGTGCAACAAGCGAGTGAAGGACGCCCACCGTGTCAACTAGCACCTTGTGCTCGTTATGAAAGCAATGAACTGCCTCATCGGAATGCGGCGAGTCAGTTAGACGCTCTTTAGGACCTTGACCACTATTCGACCCGGGTGAGGGTCACCGCCGCCGACACACCACTGTTGGCAAGCTTCGAGCATCCTCCTGGAGGCTCAGCCCTGCAAGCTCTCTACCAGGACTTTCTAGAGCGGACGACGGGACTCGAACCCGCGACCCTGACCTTGGCAATGTGCCTGGATCGTCGCCACAAGCCGCTAACGAGGACTTTCGCGATTCTCAGGGCTGGTTTTGCGGTGTCTGCGGGCTCCTGCAGCCCAAAGTCGGTTGGCAAAATGTTGGCAAGAGTCCGCCCGCAGCCAGACGACCGACCGATACGTCAACGAATAGGACATCGAACCGGCCTGGACATGTCGACTACCGACGGCCGATCGAGACGGTCATCAACCGAGTCCAGGTGCTCGACTACGACCTCGACGGCCTGCGCCGCAACGCCGGCCCGAAAGCCAAAATGGGGCTGACGCCGTAGCAGCCGTCACCCGGTCTCCCCCATTGACGCGCAGGTCCATCGGGGCGCGACCGGGAGATCTCAGAGTCCGGGCTCCTGTGCGACTACGACAGATGCGCCATGGCTGGACTTGGCGCTCACTCGCTGTCGTGATGCCGCTTGAGATGGGGCGTCTGCATCCGCGTCAATGCGCGACCGGCGAGTTTTCGGTGCTTTTCGCGAAGCGCCGGACAACAGAGACACCTTCCGCTGTCCCGTAACGACGGCAACCTCGAGCCTGCCGCCAACGGCCTTCGCGTACTGTTCGAGGACGTCGATCGTCACGTTGCGAGACCGCTCGATGGCAGCGATGCGCGGTTGAGACACTCCGATAAGCCTGGCAAGCTCTCGCTGCGAGAGACCCGCCTGCTCACGTAGGGCCGTGAGGCCCGCCGCGAGGCGCAGCTCATCTTCGATCGCGCCGACCCGCTCGGGTGCGCCGGGTGCTTGGAGGACCTTCTCTTCCCAGCTCTTCATGCTCATCGTCTCTTGCCTTTCACGGCTCGCCTCGTCGTTTCCGCGCCACTCTTGATTCTTCGCCGCTCGTCGATCCTCGCTTGGTGGTCGTCGAAACGGTCATGTGCTATCGGAATGCTCGTCGTGTACCAACCACTCCAGTCGTCGCTCTTGTCGCCTCCGATGAGAACAATCGCCTGCCGCTCCTTGTCGAATGCAAAAAGAACCCTGATCTCGGTGCGACCAGTCGAGCCTGAGCGCAGCTCCTTCATGTTGGAATGCCGGCTGCCCTTGACCGTATCGACCAACGGCCGCCGAGGCTCGGTCCGCCGTCACGGAGCACCCTCACCGCAGCGAGGAGAGCCTCCGCGTCTGACTGACCCAACTGCTCGGCCCATGCTTCGCAAGCGGGGTGGAACTCCAGGACCCACGATGCCCGAGCCACCCGATAATAATACTGTTATCGCGCTGCCCGCGCAACCGACCATGGCCCAGGCATTCAGGCACGAGCGCGCTGCGGGGAGTCTCGGAGAGCCAGATGGGCAGCGCCACGAGGGCAAGCGCATCGCCGACGGCCGGCCGGGGCGGGGCAAATGCTGCCCTCAGTTACTGCGGCGCTCCCGGGTCAGTTCGCGAAACCCCAGGTTCGAGAACACGGGCAGGCGCTTGGCATGCATTCTTGCGAGCACCGGTAGGGCCATGTCGACGTAGTCGTGCACCTCGACCGAGGTCTTGCCTTCCACTGGGCGCATCACCCGGCCGACGTACTGAACGAGCCGTCCCTTGAAGGCAAGAGGAAAGGCGAGGAAGAGAGCGTCGAGCGACGGGCAATCGAACCCCTCGCCGAGATAGCTGCCCGTCGCCACGAGGACGAGCCCGCAGCCTGGCCGGGCGTCCTCGAGCCGGCTCAGCACGCTCGCGCGAGCTTTCTTGCCCATTCCGCCACGAAGCACAAGACACTCGGAGCCATCCCTCTCGAGGCGCTCGACCCTGCAGGCGTTGCGATCCCTAGCCGCCTGAGTCTGGCGCGGCCAACCCATCTGCCGCACGCAGATGCGATATTCAGGCATGCTTGCGGTGGTAAGCAATCAGGCGACGGTGTGGGGTCTTGGCCGCACCGCAGTGAAGCGCGACGCCGGCAAGCTCACCTTCGCCACGTCAGGCGTCTGCTTCGTCGGCACGGGGCAATGATCCAGGAGAGGGTAAATTTTGGCTACTGAGGTCCGGGTCGGATCGCTCTCCGACTTCCCCGATGGCGGACTGACCGGGGTTGAAGCCGACGGGCACCGGCTGATCGTCGCGCGCAAGGCCAACGAGGTCCACGTTGCCCGCAACCGATGCCCGCATTTGGGCTTCTCGCTCACCCGCGGTCCTGGTGGGTTGAGGTACGAGGATGGCGTCGTGCAGTGCCCATGGCACAACTCGCGGTTCGACGTCTGCACCGGGGAGAACCTCGACTGGGTCACCGGCTTCGCCGGACGGCGGGTGCCGAGTTGGTCGCGGTCGTTGATCGGGTTGGGCCGCAGGCCACGCGGCCTCGACACGCTGTCAGCGACCGTCCGCGACGGCGACATCTACGTCACCGTCGATTAGGTCGTTGCAACATCCCGAGTCACCGACGGCAACTGGCGCGATGGACATCGAGGAGTCCCTGCTCGCGCCGGCGTCGTCTTCGACAGCGTCGGGAACGACGGCCAAGGCGCTCCGTTCCAGCAGGAGTTCCCCGACGATCGTCGCCACGCGGGTATTGCGCGCTCCGATCATCTGCCACGCGCGGGCGATGGCGATCATGAAGAAGACGATCACCAGCAGCGCTTGGAAATACTCGCCGCCCGCGTCCCTCGGACCTGGAAGCATCCGGGGATGGTTCCGCCACCACGTCTCGTCACCCGAACAGGCACTGCTCAACCTCTTCTGCTTCTCAACGGTGGACCCTGGCGGGGGTGGGACCCTCCTTGTCGAGGGCTGGCATCTGAAGGGTGCCACGTCGCCGTCGGTGGCTTGAACAGGTACGAGCAGTGACATGACGCCGGCTCCACCCCTACTCGATCCTCGGGCGCCGCTCCCGGGATGGTGATCACGCCTGGGAACGTGAGATCGTCGCGCTGGCTCGACCGCTGCGGCGGTGACCGATGAGATCCGCTGGCGGCCCTCGTCTTCACGATGACGAGCTTCCGACTGACGAGGAGTAGCGATGACGAAACGAGAGTCCGCCCCGATCGGGGCACCGTGTTGGGTCGATCTGTGGACTTCTGACGTCGAGGGCAGCCGCCGGTTCTACGCCGAGTTGTTCGGCTGGGTGGCGGAGCAGCCGGACCCCGAGCACGGCGGCTATTTCATGTTCACCAGGGAAGGCGTGCCGATCGCCGGTGGGATGGGCGACATGGGCGAGATGCGCGCCGACAACACCTGGAAGCCGTACCTCGCCTCGGACGACATCGAGGCGACGTTGAGGCTCGCCACCGAGCAAGGCGCGACGGTGCAGGCCCCCGCGATGGCGGTCGACGACCTCGGTGTCCAAGCAGTCATCACCGACCCGCAGGGACTGGTCATCGGCGTCTGGCAACCCGGCAGCTTCCCCGGCTTCACGGTGATCAACGAGCACGGCGCGCCGATCTTCTTCGCGTTCGACACCGATGACTACGACGGCGCAGTCGACTTTTACCGGCAGGCGTTCGGCTGGAACCCGCTCGAGGAGGCGACCGAGGACGGGCATCACTACGCCGGCTACATGGACCCCGAGACGGACCGCCCCCTCGCCGGCATCGGCGACGAGGTCGAGAACCTGGCGCAGGACGAAAGGCCGGCCTGGTGGGTCTTCTGGCAAAGCGACGACGTCGACGCCTCGGTTGAAAAGGTGCTCGCCCTCGGGGGAACGGTACTCGCCGCCGCTAAGGACGGCGGGCTCGGTCGAGTCGCCCGCGTGGCCGACCCCGCCGGGGCGCGCTTTTGGCTGTGCGAGCCGAGGCGTTAGTTGGTGTCAAGACGATGAATTCGATGGCCCGCCGGATGTTCGAGCTCGTCGAGCCGATCGGTGTCATCCCTTACTCCGCCGATGAACCCAACGAGGCGATGTTCGCCCTGGGGTTCACCAACTACTGGGACCTCTACTTCGCCGGACGGGCGGCGCCTCTGGGCCTCGTCCCGGCGGAGGTGGTGGACGCGCTCTTCTACAACTTCGCTCCCGGCGAGGTGGCTCGCCACATCCCGAGGGTGTGGCGCACCACCACACCCGAATTGGCGATCGCCGCTCGTCAGATGGGCTGCGTGAAGGCGCTGCGGCGGATCCTCGGCGATCGGGTCCATTCTCCCGTCTTCGCCCGCGCCGCCGAACTATTGATCAAGGCGGCAACCAGCGCCCCGTTCGAGGGCCGACCCATGTACGCCGCGCTGCGCGCCATCCCGGTCCCCGACGAGGTAGTGGCTCGCCTCTTCCATGGAGCCTCCTTGCTGCGCGAGCACCGTGGCGACGGGCACATCGCGGCCCTGATGATCGAGGGTGTCGGCGGCCTCGAGGCGCATGTGCTCGTCGCCCTCGACATGGACATGCCAGCGGAGAAGTTCGGACGAATCCACCACCTTCCGGCTGCGCAGCTCGCCGCCGTGATCGACGGGATGCGCGATCGCGGCCTGATCGGAGACGACGGTTGGCTGAGCGAACAGGGTCGCGCCGTCAAGCAGCGGGTTGAGTCGCTCACCGACGACCTCGCCGCGAGGCCATATGAGAGCCTCGAGCCGGGCGAGCTCGTTGAGCTGATCGCCACCCTCGAACCGCTTGCCACGCTGCTACTCGCTGCTCAGGACTAGGCGATGTCGCTGGCGGTTCAGTCCGCGAGGTAGTTGGCGAGCCAGTCGAGGCCGGGCGTGGGTGCCCTGTTCGCGGCCATGAGCGATCTGGTCGTGGGTCGTGGGTGATGTCAAGTCCCGGTACCCGCACGACACTTTGGCTCCGGTACCTCTTTGACACTCCTAGCTCGCGGCCCGCGGTCTCCTGTTGCGCGGCCGGCCGTTCGGGGTCGAGAAGGCCCCGAACTCCTT